>Ga0307507_10005061_pt1 | contig 22222 bp, 6 predicted proteins | sample 7_EM_MG_FD_207223 | JGI IMG/M metagenome (GOLD analysis project Ga0307507, IMG submission 207223) | Populus trichocarpa ectomycorrhiza microbial communities from riparian zone in the Pacific Northwest, United States - 7_EM | ecosystem: Host-associated > Plants > Roots > Unclassified | place... | reverse complement strand
CCAAAACCAGACGACCGTCGCCAGAGCCAGACGACCGTCGCCAGAACTAGACGACTGTCGCCAGAGCTAGACGACCGTCGCTAGAACCAGACGACCGTCGCCAGAGCCAGACGACCGTCGCCAGAACTAGACGACCGTCGCTAGAACCAGACGACCGTCTGTCAGAATTAAGCGAGGAATGCTAACTAAGCTCTAGACACGTTGTGAGGTCAAAGTCTGCATGCAATCTACATAGACATCAACCGCATCTACTGCATCACGAATCAATTAATATTTATCGTCTGCGTCATCTCTATCATCAAATAGACCCTTAAGACACCTCTGCTGTGACCTTATGACCTTGTAATTCCAACAGGTTATAAGCCTGGGTAGCGACACCTCTCCTAACTTAAAAATCGACTCTAAAAATGACCTTCTCTACCTTAACCTTAATAACACCTACATACGATTATAAGGCTGGTAAAATCGTCATTTTTAATGGAGACAACTTTGTAGACTAGGAGCGCACCTATAAGGCAGCCCTAATTATGTCAGAGGGCTAGGATTTTGTTACTGGTATAGAGGACCTAAATTAAGTTAATTTAGCTAACGGAAGAAGAAGACAAGGGGAAGTAAATAAGATTATCTATAATTTGATAGAAGACGACTGTTAGGAAGAGATGCGTGCGATAATAAAGGCGTATAATATTTAAGGAATGTGGGAAGGAATGAAGAAGTTTAATAAGGCCAATAATAAGGTCTATATCTCTAGACTCTATAGAGAGTTCTATAGCACTATATTTGACCCTATAAAGATATGAATTATTAAGTTCCTCTAAATACTTAATTAATTTAAGATTAATCTAGCCTTAACACCTTAAGCACTTACCAATGATGATATTAAAGAGTAGCTTCTCTTGGCCCTCCTAAGTAATATTATATAGTAGAATATGAAGACCTGGTGTCTATAAGACAAATAAGACCTTGAGAGCTGCATTACCCTTCTTTAGGAGCAAGAGACTGCTCTCCCTACACAAGTATAAAATGTAGCACTTGTATACGAGAGGAAAGACAAACCTAGGGGGAGAAGGGGAAACCAAGGTTAAGGTCGAATAAGGGGTAGAGGCTGTGCTAGTAGATTCAATTATTCCTTATTACGTTATCGCCATAGCTTATTATCTTAAGTAAGTAAAGAGCCAAGATAACTAGAAAGAGACGAGTATAGAGTATACTATTAGAAAGGTCACTACTAGAAAGACTGTCCCCTACTTAAGCAATTCCGATTTAATAATGCTAGGAAGATAGATTAAGGTACTCCTAAGGTAGAGGAAGTAGGGAATGTAGCAATAGCTAAGGAAGAATTTAATAGTAATTTAATCTACCTTAACCCTAACCCTAAACGTGCTATGCTTATAATAACGTCTCTAGCTTGGGCTCTTAACTTAGGAGTAACTAAGTACTTTACTAGTAACCAATTAGACTTAATATACTTAAAGAGATAGAATACGCCATAACAGGTCCATACTGCGAATGGGACCGTTGTCCCTGCTATAGGCTATAGTTAAGTTTAAATCGGTACCCTAAAGCTAAAAGACGTCTGGCTTGTACCTTTATTTAAGTTAATTAAGCTAATCTTAGTAAGAACTCTTACTTAGGAAGGCTACTTAATTATATTTAACCCAGACAATTAAGCTATTGGTAAGCATGAATTAGGTATAATGTTTAAGGCCACTATAAGGAATAACCTCTATGTGCTATAAGAGCATTAGGAAGTATTTAATGCGATAATAGAAGCACACAATTTATAACTAAATATTAGTGAAATAGATGCTAAGCTATAGTACTACTGAACTGGATATATAAATTACAGTGACCTATTTAAGCTATAGCACTCCTTACTAGGTATAAAGCTTAAGAAGAGAGCAGTACTAGTTAGTAAGAGTATGTGTAAAGCTTATCTAGCTAGGAAGATGCGAGAAATACTAAGTAAGAAGATAATTAAGCGCAAAAAGATACCTAGTTAAGGGCTATACCTAGATACTATAGGACGAATCGGTATATTAATTAGAGGTTATAACTACTACCTCCTAGCCCTAGACAACGCTATATGCTATACTTGGGTTATTCCTCTTAAAACCCTCTAAACTAAAGAGGTACTGCCGCATATTAAAGAGATTATTATAAGGGCAGAGAGGTTCACTGGTAATAAAGCTATATAGATTTAAGCGGATAATGGAAAGGGGGAGTTTAGCTATAGATTTTAAGATAAACTAATACCCTAGGGTATTGACTTTAAACCTTGTCCGCTATATAAGCACTTATATAATGGCGCAATCAAGCGCGCGATCTATATAGTTGATTATAAGACAAGGTTACTTCTATTTTAAGGAAATATACCAGTTAAACTCTAGTGCTATATAGTTAAGTATGCTGTCTAGATTAAGAATTAAGTACCTACCTTAGCACTTCCATTTAACGACGAGTATAGTGGTGCTATTATACCCTATAAGGTATATACCCGATAAGTTCCTAACTTAAAGAATCTAGTCATTTTTAGGTATCATACTAATCTAATTAATACGCTTAAAAAACACCCTAGGAAGTATAATTTAAGAATAAAACCTAACTACGTTTTCATAGGGTTAAAAGGGAGTAGTTAATTTAAGATAATGAACCTATATACCCAAGCAATTAAGCTATTTGGAGATGCTAAAGTAAATAAGTATAGGTTCCCTTATAAAGCACCTTAGGTATAAGCTACGAGATATAGTAACCAAGTAAGCTATTTAGATTAAGTAGGAAGCCTAGGTTAAGATTAAGTAGGATACTTAAATTACGCTATAAGCCAAACCACAAACTAACCTATACCTCCCCCTACTACCTTAAATGCGCTGACAGAGACTCTAGTTACAAGAACTATAAGTAGGCCAGATAGTAACTAAGTGGGCTGCTCCAAATAAGTGGAAAGCCTAGGTTAAGACTAAGTAGGCTACTCTAATTAAGTAGGAAGCCCAGGTTAAGATTAAGTAGGACGCTTAAATTAAAGTAATACTAAGGGTGGGATGCCTATATAAAGCACATTAATACGTATTCCTTATACGCAGAGAATAAGGTCTAGAAGGTTACCAAATATAAGGGTTTTTAACAATATGGTGGTTTAGTTAGTAATAGCTATAAAAGCTATTTACCTAGAAGCTAAAAACACTACCTCTATAGGAGCACCTATAGCACCTTTTAACACTATTAAGTTAGATTAGGCCTTAAGGAAGGATGCTCCTAGCTAGATAAAAGCTATCTTTAAAGAATTTCTCTTACTTAAGAGGATGCACACCTATACTATTATAAGGGGGAGAGTACTAGAAGGAAGGTTATTACTCCTAAGTAAGCTAGTTCTAAAGCACAAGTATAATGCCAAGGGAGAAGTAATTCGTAAGAAGGCAAGACTGTGTATTTAGGGAGACAAGCAGACCCCTAATATTAATTATTTTAAGATATTTATGTCTGTTGTATGATATAACACCTTTAGGTTTTTAATAGTAAAGGTAGCAGCTAAGGACCTTAAGCTTAACTATATTAACGTTAAAACTGCATTCTTAAACCCGCCGTTACAAGAATAGATTTATATACAGATTTCTAACCTATTAAGAGACTTTAAACCTGAGCTTAAGGGCGTAAAAGACGTCTACTTAAAGCTGAATAAGTCACTTTATGGCCTAAAGTAGGCACCGAGAGAATGGTTTTAGATAGTTAAGAAGTTCTTTAAGAGTATAGGTTTAAAAGCAGCTAATGCTAACCCTAATCTCTTTATAGGAAATGAAGTATATATCTTGCTATTTATTAATAATATGCTGATTATAGGAAAGCGCCAATACCTTAATATCATAAAGATAAGAATTTTAAGAGAATGGAGATGCAAAGACCTAGGTCCTGTAGAAGTATTTATAGGCTTCCAAATTAAGCGAGATTGTACAAACTGAACCCTTAAGCTATATTAGATAATATACACTAAGAAGCTACTTAAATGGCTAAAAATAAACAACTGTAATCTGGCTAAGCTACTAATACTAGTAGGTACTGTCCTAAAGCCTAATATTAAAAGCCTCCTTAAGTATAACGATACAATAGTGTACTAGCAGATTATTGGCTCTATAATCTACCTCTTAAACTACACACGTCCTAATACTAGCTACGCTGTTGGTTAGTTAGCTAGGTTTATAGCAGCATTAGGAGAATTGCATTACCGCTTAAGTAAGCAGCTACTATAATATCTAAACGGCACTCTTGAAGTAGGAATTACCTACTTAAGTTAAGCAGTCTACCTTCCTCTATGCAAGCTTATGTTACCTACTGGTTATAATATCTTTACTAATACTACGTGGGGAATAGAATACGATTGGATATCATTCTAAGGCATAGCAGTTATATGCTATAGGGGAGCAGTAATCTAGATAGCTTAAAGGCAAAAGTTAACAGCATTAAGCTTAATAGAAGCAGAGATTATGGCGGCATTAGAAGGAGTAAGGTTAGCAGTATAGCTTAAAAAGCTAATAAGAGATCTAGGGGAGAGAGATAATAACAATAACCCCTTTATCCCTACGCTCTATTGCGACAATAAGAGCACGGTTGACCTTTTATATAACATAAAATACTACTAGAAAGCCAAGTATATTAAGACTTAATACCTCTTTGTATAAAACAACATGGTTTAACAAGGTTAATTTAAAGTGGTATATATACCAGGTAAAGATTAGCCAGAAGATATGCTTATAAAACAGCTACTAATTAACTAATTTACGAAGCACTGTATAATGCTAGGAATTGGTAACTAACGGAGACGGTAACAGACGGAGACGGAGCAAGTTACGGAGGTTTTTCGCCTACTATAGGTTTTCCCTCTGTATGTAGGCCAAATGGCACTTATAAGGTATTTGGGAATAGCTTTATAATTGCCTATTTAGGACAGATAAGGAGAGCGTCGCCAGCATAGGGGAGTGTCAGAATTAAGCGAGGAATGCTGACTAAGCTCTAGACACGTTGTGAGGTCAAAGTCTGCATGCAATCTATATAGACATCAACCGCATCTACTGCATTACGAATCAATTAATATTTATTATCTGCGTCATCTCTATCATTAAATAGACCCTTAAGACACCTCTGCTGTGACCTTATGACCTTGTAATTCCAACACCGTCGCCAGAACTAGACGACCGTTGCTAGAACCAGACGACCGTCGCTAGAACTAGACGACCGTTACCAGAACCAGATAACCGTCGCCAGAACTAGACGACTGTCGCCAGAGCTAGACGACCGTCGCTAGAACCAGACAACCGTCGCCAGAGCTAGACGACAACGACTAGCCAGCGAGCACTATAAACGATTTAATCGATTGATCGAATTAAGGTAGCACAGACAGGTAGCCACAAATAGGGAGATGCTGACGGGTAGGCAGATATAGACAGGCAAGCAGATACAAATAGGTAGGCAGATGCTGACAGGTAGGCAGATATAGATAGGTAGACAGATGCAAACAGGTAGGCGATGCAGACAGGTAGGCAATGCAGATAGGTAGGCAATGCAGACAGGTAGGTAATGCAGATAGGTAAGCAGATACAGACAGGCAAGCAGATATAGACAGGTAGGCAGATGCTAATAGGTAGGTAGATATAGACAGGTAGGCAGATATAAATAGGTAGGCAATGTAGACAGGTAGGTGATATAGGTAGGTAGATAAGTTAATAGATAGATAGGTAGAAGAGAACCATCGCTATATTATATTAAATTATCTAAAATAATATTATTTGTTTTGCTAGCCTTATAAATAGCTTTAAAGTAGCTTTTATTTATTTAAAATATGTTATTAGTATAAAAGAGGTAAATATAATTATGGTTACCAAATACGCAGATTACTAGCAGGTTGCGCGCAGGTTGCGCGCAGGCTGCGTGTCAAAAAAACACGACATAGGCTAGTCGGTCGAGTTGCTAAATAACCTCAACTGCGTGCCAATTGCGTCAACCACCAACCATTGAGGCCATTGAAAGGGTACCATATTTTGCCGATGTAGATAAAGATACCTATAACTTTAATAAGACTGGCTTTATAATGGGCAAGATATTATCTTAGCTAGTTATTACTAGCTTAGAGAGGCGTGGTTAGCCTAAGGCGATACAACCAGGTAATTATAAGTGGGTTACAGTAATCTAGGGAATTAATGCTACTAGGTGGGCAATCCTACCTTTTATTATCTTTATAGGCTAGTACCACCTCTCTACCTGGTACTAGGAGGATATACTACATAATTGGGCTATTTCGGTTAGTGACAATGGCTGGACTACTAATGAGCTTGGAGTTAACTGGTTAAAGCATTTTAATACCCATATAAAGGATTGTACAGTAGGCGGCTATCGCCTACTTATAATTAACGGCTATAAGAGCCACAACTTACTTAAATTCCAGGAAATCTATAAAGAGAATAATATTATTACTCTCTATATGCCGCCGCATTTATTACATTTACTATAGCCTCTAGATATAGGCTGTTTCTTATCATTAAAAAAGGCGTATAGGAGCCAGATTGGGAGCTTAATGCGCAGCCATATTAACTATATTACTAAGCTTAAGTTCCTACCAGCCTTTAAGGCAGCCTTAAAGCAGTCTATTACGAAGAATAATATCTGCATAAGCTTTTAAGGTGCAGGCCTAGTACCGTATGACCTAGATGTGGTGCTATCAAAGCTTGATATAAAGCTTTGTATACTACCACCACTAGCTTTACCAGAGGCTTTATAGGAGTCTAAAACACTAAGCAACGCGCACAAGCTAGAGTCTTAGTTAACCCTAGTTCGTGATTAGATTTAAAGACATTAAGATTCTTCTTCTACGTTAATTATCCAGTCGCTTAATCAGCTCACCAAGGGTGCTGAGATGATGGTCCATTTAATGGTGTTGCTACGCGATCAGGTCTCTACCCTTTAAAAGGCAAATAAGGCCGCCACAAAGCGTAAACAGCGCAAAAAGAAGCGAATTTAGAAGCAAGGCACCTTAACAAAGGCAGAGGGTAAGGATATTATTGCTTAAAAGGACATTAATAAGCAATTTAAGGGCAAAATGCGTTAAGGTAAGGCACAATTAGGTATAAGCCGACAGGCTATAGTACGCTGCAGTGCCTGCAAAGAGACTGGGCATAACTTACGTATATGTAAAAATAATACTAAAATAGCTGCTTAAGCTAGGATAGCTATTGTATTAATAGAATTTTAATGCGTTGTTAAACTACATGCATGCAAAGTCGTAAAAAGTTGATTGGGGTGGCGGCTCGCTTAGGGTAGCGGCTCGCTTGTGGAGTACGTTATTATAAATATGTTTATAGTGTAAGAGCTAAGCTCTCTCCTGCTTATCTAATTCTAACATTAGTAACTTCTGGTCCTACTATAGTTAATCTCCCACTTCTTAGCGGTAGGTCCTTATTTGGAATAAGGAAGCTAGTTAAGTGTTTCCCTAAACTATACTTATTCACCACCTAGTCTAATATTACCCTTCCTAACTTTATAGGCGTGAGCGCGAAATTGGCTAGCTATAGTTAAGTGGTAGTCCTAATGCCGCGTCCTAGATAATTGAGCCTCTTAACTAGCGCTTTATTAACTCTTGCTGTGACTTTAGAAAGTAGATAAACTATAAGCTTTTAAATAGCGGAGAGGAAGTTATAGAAGACTATATATTTAAGCGGTCCATTAAGGACATCTTGTCCCTAGGCCTTTTAAATAGTTTCTTTAGCTTTATTATACTGGTTTCTGTTACAGCACTGACCTATTGTATACTGTCTCGTACTATTTCCTACTGTTAGCTGGCCCACCATTAGCGCCTTAGCGGGCTGGCCCTACTATTTGTATACAATACCCCCTTTCCATCTTCTTCTCCTCTTTATACCACAATGTAGTTATTTAGCCTACTTGCATTATAGCACTGTGACAGTTTATGGTATCTCTAATTACGCCCCATTGTGACCTTTATTTTTTCCCTCTTCCTAAGTATACTGTCTCCGTTTTCCCAGTGTAATTGCGACCCAGCGCGACCAACAACACTGTACTATAGTCCCAGACAACCCTAGCACAGTCCCAGACAATCTTAGTATAATTTTAAATAATCTTAGTACAGTTATAGACAATCTTAGCATTATAGCCAGCCTTATAGATTTTAATTACCTTACCTAGATCCCTTAAAATGGGCAACTATAATATGGATAATACCCCGTTAACGAACCTACGCAAAGCGCTCGCCTGCCTCTTTAATACCTCCCATACCTATATTACCTAGGCAATTAGGAATGGCCTAGAGTACCCTAAGGACCTTAATATAGCAGGAACCTTCTAGCACCTTTCTATATATATAACCTTTTTAACTAGCGTTAAGAACGGCCTCTAAGCCGTCTATAATAAAGGCTAAACTATAAAGTCTTAACTTAAAGAAGCTTAGCACAGAATTAACTCCCTTAAGACGCTTAAACTATGTATATAATAAAACAAATAACAAGCTCTTGTATATACTAAGATTATATAAAGTCTAAGCTCTTAGATTACTATACTTACCCAGACTATTGCTAAGAAGAATACAGCTACTAGCTCCCCTCTTCTAACCAAGCCCTATAGAAAAAAGTGTAAAGCAAAAGATCTAACCCCGTTTAATAGTAAGGGATCACCAATTAAAAAACAAGAAAAATTTAAGATATGGGAAATAAAGATCTAAGGCGTTTTCCGGAGAGATATAAAGTGCTTTAAGACTCTAATGGATGAAATCCTCTATATATTAGACATGCTAACAGATAAGGCCTATAACTATATTAAGCATGGCCTTAATATACTACGCATATACCTAAATAACTTGAGTAAATGGACCTTCTCTAACTGAGAGTCTATGCTTGTATATATAAGGAAGCACTATAAGACCATTAATACAACCCAAGCAGCTAAAAATAAGTTAGATACCTTAAGCCAGGGCGAGTATAACTACTAGTTTTGGAAAGCAGAGCTTAATAAGTTAATAATTAAAGCAAACAAAACTAAGGAATAAAAAGTGGACTTGCTTAAAAAGAATATTTTACTAAAGATAAAAGACCTAGCCCTTACCCTTAGCTGCAAGATTGGTGATGCTAACTATAAAGGCTAGAGTAAGCAGATAGATGTGTTCGCTTATAACTTATAAAACTATGCCTACTATATAAAGCTAAATACCGCTAAGCTAAGTACCGCTGGCGGCTATCGACCTATATTACCTAATAATAACACCTCAGCACTAGCACTATAGAATAACCTAATAGACCTTAACGCCGTTAAATTTGGTAGCGGTAGTAGTAGCCTCCCTAATAACGTCCGAAGATACCGTATAGATAATAGACTCTATATAGTATGTGGTTAACCTGGCTATTAGAAAGATGCTTATAACCCTAGGATAAACCTAAATCCCCTCCTAATGCTACCGCGCTAACCCCCTCCTAGCTGCGGTGGATTTTTTAGCAGAGGGGATAGCAACCAAAATGGTAACCATAGATAAGGACGTAAGTTTGGACACAGAAACCTACCTCCGTGATAGCCTTCCCTAATATAGCCCTAGCTAATAGTCCTATACGCGAACTATGGATAAGTGCTCTGTATTACTACTAATCGTAAGACCGGCTATATTATTGGTGAAGTACCCTTTAGCATATATACACTGTTGGAGACCAATACGTTAGGATATACTAGCTAAGACTATAGCCACTAGCTAAGCCCTATAAGTTAGTTATTAAAAGGCCAACCCTTAGACTAAGTTACCTCTAAGGGTTAGAACCATACGGGGAGGAGGATAAAAGGATTAGATCTATACTATTAGATTAGTTAAACCTTGTTCTAAGTTAACTGCCACTTAACCTTAGAATAGTAAATAATAATAGAAATGCTATCCTTATTTAGACCTACCTCTCCTTATTACGCAACCTACTCCTATAAGTTTTCATTGAAATAGTAAGCCTTATTAATACCAGTAGTACAGCACTAGCATTTACAGACAAAGACTTGCTTATAAAAAAGCATAATATTATAATGAAAAGACTCCTAGTCCTAAAACCACTCCGCCTTGCTAACGGACTCCTATCCAGCTTTATTACCCACTACTTTATAGTAAAAATAATAATTAGCTACTATACAGAATCTATACTTTTCTATGTTATAAAATTATTACCCTCTATATTAGTAATTCTTAGAATGCCCTAGCTTAAAAAATATAACCTAAGGGTAGACTTCCCCGCTCTAGAGCTTAAGTTTAACTCTAATTACTATGCCTATAACTGTCTCCTATGGCACATTCCTAATTGTAACTAAGTAGCACTATACGGACGCATTGTAAGGCTAACGCTTAGATACCGTTAGCTAATAGTAGAAGAGGTGCCTAATACTGGTAACCTAATATATGTAATAAATAAAGCAGAGATCCTAGAAGACTGGACCACTACCCTATCCCTAAAAAAATAAACACCGCTAGAACTATAAGTCTCCCGTATATACCCGCTTAACCTAGGTTAGCTAATAAGACACCCAACTTTAAGTTATTTACTATACGTATATATAACCACACGTATAATAGCTAAAGATGTTATAGCTAAGACTAAAACCAGAGCAATTAAGACCTCCCCCCCGTAATGCCTAACCTCACACCTGTCTCCTGCGTGTACTATATAGGGCCGCCGCCTTATTTCCGCCCCCCTAGGCTAACTAAGCTATGCTAGCCCAGCCGTAGTACTAGAGAACCAGATACGCCCCAACCTAGACAATATTAGATACACTTATGCTGTTAATTTCACCTAGTTCTATAAATAAAAAGACGTAAAGGTAATGAGGATTTATATAGCGAAGCTAGTAGAACTAGTTAAATAAGAAGAATACTAATAGCTGCTTAAAGAGCTGCCTATAGGCCTAATAGAAGTACCAAACCTATTAGAAAGATCTTTCCGCTGGCTAGTAGAAGGCGACTATATAATAGAGGAAGCCCGTAAAGCGCTACCCTCTTATTTTTATAACTTCCTTAAGATAAACCTAAAAACTAAGCCTAAGTTTCTATGCTAAAAGATAGTTAATACTAATGTTAAGAAATTCCTAAAAGGCAAACCAGAATTAACCTATAAAGATATTCTATAACACTTACTAAAAGAGTTTTATAAATATATTAAATACTTCCTCCCTAAAAATATAGATAAGCTGCCCCCTTACCAACTATGGGACCATAAAATTGAGATTATACTTGGAAAGTAGGCCCTATATTATAAGAACAGACTACTCTTACCTGCTAAACTCAGTTATATAAAGAAATGGATTAACAAGATGCTAGATAAGGGTTTTATCCGCGAATTAACCTTACTAGCCGCTATACCACTCCTCCTTGCTGCAAAACCTAGTAATGGCGTATAAATCTGCTATAACTACTGAGGCCTAAACACAGTTATTATTAAGAATTAGTACCTATTACCACTAATCTATAAGACACTTAATGTACTTTATGGTGCCAAGTACTTTACTAAGCTTAATGTAATTGCTGCGTTTAACCAGATCTAGATTACGGAAGGTTATAAGTGGCTTATAGTATTTATTACCCGGTTCGGACTCTATAAGATATTAGTTATACTATTTAGTCTCTATAATGCGCCCACTATGTTCCAGAACTATATTAACCATGTTTTATATAACACCCTTAATAACTACTGCACTGCCTACCTTAATAATGTCCTTATCTTCTCTAAAACACGCACTAAGCACACTAAATATATAAATAAAGTTATCTAGAGACTTAGTAACGCCGGACTATAGATTAATATTAATAAGTCTAAGTTTTATGCTACTAAAACAAAATATCTTAGCTTGATTATCTTAACTAATGGCATAACTATGGACCCTAAGAAGGTGTAGGCCTTATAGGAATAGAAGGACCTAATGTTAATTAAAAAACTATAGCAATTTCTCAGCTTTGCGAACTTTTACTAACAATTTATCTAAAGCTACTCTGTAGTTGTTAAACCCATAACTAGGCTACTAAAGAAGAGTACTAATTGGTTATAGGGCCCTAATTAAGCACAAGCCTTTTAGACACTAAAGATAGCGTTTACTATAGCACCAGTCCTAGCATACTACGACTATATAAAGAAAACCGTAGTAGAGACAGACGCCTTAAACTAGGCTTTAGAAGGAGTGCTTTATTAAGCTGGTGAAAATAGCAAACTTAAGCTAGTCGCATTCTTCTCTGCCAAGCACTCCGCCCCGGAATATAACTATAAGATATACAATAAGGAGCTCCTAGCAATTATAAAAGCACTAAAAGAATGGCGCCCTAAACTACAAGGAACTGAGCAACTATTTAAGATTATTATAGACTATAAGAACCTCTAGACCTTTATAATAATAAAATAACTAAACTAGCGCTAAGTCTAATAGGCTGAGTTCCTCTCTTAGTTTAACTTTATTATTACCTATAGGCCTAGCACTAAAGCCACGATCCTAAACGCTCTTAGCCGTCTTCTAGGCGTAGCACCTGCTAATACTAGTAATAAATGTCTATAACACTAAGACCGCGTTGTCTTACTATAAAAAAAAGTTAACCCTGCTATTTTAGAAGAGCTGCTAAGCAAATCCCAAGACTAGAGCGTTAAAGACTTTATTATAGTAATAGACCTAGAGCCTAAGAAAAAACCCCTTAAGGAGCTTATTAAGAATGCCTATAAGGAGAATGAACTCGCTAGGGATATATTAGCTGCGCTACGCGAATGGGAAGGCTGTAAAGCACATCGCTAGCCTAAGTAGATTAGGAAGTTACTCCGCTATAATAAATCCAAATATTTAATTGTTAACGGCCTAATCTACTATAGGAATTAAGTATTTGTCCCTAATTCACCTAAACTCTAACTAAAAGTTGTACACCGCACGCATAGTTTGGGTCCTGCAGGCCACCTAGGCCGCGTTAAGACGCTAGACCTCCTTAATTGAACCTATTGGTGGCTAGGTATTTTATAGTTTATAGCTACCTTTATAAAAGACTGCGATCTTAAAGATTTTATAAGATACTTCTACCACTATAGGTTACTCTAGCTTAAGTAATACGTAGAGAGTATGCTATAATACCTTAAACGCTATATTAAAGAGTTCCCTACTCTCGACTAGCTACTATATAAAACTATTTAATGTATAGTGGCAACTTATAACGTGTTCCGCCCTTACGTCGCTATATAGGCCAAAAGATATAGAGTGCTTACGAACTTGTTATAAGCGCGGCGGGATCTAATATATATACTCTTATAATTGACCTCCCCTCTACGCGTTTGTCCTTAAACACTAAGCCATAGAAGGTCCGCACACTAAGAGTCGCACTATATATTAGGAGTCCCTAGTAATAAAGGCTGCTTAAAGGTTAAGCCTAATTGGATATATCCGACGCCTCTTCGCACGGATGCGCGTTAGACTATACTAAAGTAAGTAAAACCGTTATAAGTTAAACCTATAACCTAACTAGTTAACGGACCTATACCTGGCTCCAGTAAGTTTGCAAGCATAACTGTAATATGTCCCGCCCTTACGTCACTACACAGGCTAAAAGATATGGAGTGCTTGCGAACTTATTGCAAGCGCGGCGGGATCTAATATATATACTCTTATACAACTATATATAAACAGCTACTATAGCGCATAATACTGCCTATAAGTATTCTAAAGAAGCCCTGGGACTTACCTAATAATAATATAGAGGATAAGCGTAACCCTAACCTGTTAAATATTCCGTTAGGCCTAAGGGACTTAAAGTATTTTTAGGTAGGTGAGTTAAAGTCCTTTTATAGTGTGGTGGGGTAAGTTAGCCCACTACATTCAGCATCCAATTTGGGTATGGTTTCGGGAGAGCATAGGCCTCCTATAGGTATATAGATTGGCCCGCGGCCTCAGAGTCTTTAATAACTTAGACAGGCTCGACGGACAGTTTAGGGGGACACAATACACTCTTTTCTCTTCTTCTTACTAACTGCTTTCCTACTGATTTCTACTAACTAACTACAACTGACTGATAGACCGACAGTACACTAACTTCTCATCTGGAGAGAGACCTTCCCTCCTACATACTTTATGGCATTCTACGTGAGGACAACAGCAAGCTCTTTAGATTAGAAGTCCAGCACTCTATATATAGGAGATATGTAGGAACGTGCTGTAGCCACGGAAGGACTAAAAACTATTAAGTTACTGCTACCGAAAGCCGTTAAGCCACTAATAGGTGCGGAAATTAAGTACAGAAATTAAGATGAGTTAATAACACTTTTAGAGATTACTATTTAAGACCTATAGTAGACAGAATAGATAACTAGGAGTGGGAATGCAAGCACGGGGTACGGCAGGACGGAGGATAAAAGAGAGGGTTATAATGCATTAGGACCAGCAGAAAGAAGTCTTTAATTTTTTATTTACTATATTTACAACGGTCTATACAATTCTTCTTACATTTATATAAGCCTCCCTTAAATTTATAAGAGCAATGGCGATAGGACTAATGAAGGAAATACTAGGGATGCTAGGTCCATTCTATAATGATAGCAAAGAAGGAAGCAGGCAGCCTATTAACCTACGAAGTTTTCCTAACCTAGAGAATATGGTACTAGACCTAACTCCTGTAACATCTAGAACTAATAACCTTTAGTAGAGAGAGGATAAGAACTAGGAGGTTAACTTACCTATCCTAGGAGAAACTATAAGTCTGTTGCCTTGTAACAAATCACTAATAGAACAAGATAAGGTATATGTTATAGCCCAGCCTATGCCAGCTCTAGGGACTTTAGGGACCCCTTACTTTACGGGACAAAACATATTGCAATTTATTAAACAGTACGAGCAACTGTGCATCTAACACCGTGTTACAGACGATAAGAAATATTATGGACTTCTGGAATATTGCGACTATTAGATAGGGACCTGAATCTAAAGCCTGCCTAAGTTTATTATTGGCAGATAAACGGAACTTGCAAAAAAGCTTTGAATAGACTACTAAGGAAGTGACTACTTTTAACAAGTTAAGATGGTAGAATTCTTGGAAGCTTATATACTGCAGTATAGGAACAACCCACCCAGTAGTATACGCGAATACTGTAGACAGTTTATACTAATTTCCCAGAAGGCTACTGAGGCTGGCAATTTAAAAAACTATAAATAAGGATACTGGTTTGCAAAAGGACTCCTATTTAAATATTAAAGATATGCTATAACTAAGACAGGAGCTAACCCGGATAGATAAAAGTCTTTTAACTTCCACCTACTAAGGAAGGCTGTAAAAGATAGGCTTAATTTACATAAGGGCGCAGACCACTTATTAATAATAAACCCTAAGGAACAAGGTCTTTATTAGCTGGTTAGACAATTCTATAATCAGCAACCAGTTATATTAAACTAGAGAGAGGCTGCTCTTTAGCCGCCTATAGTCTCTTAGCTAAATAAGTCAGTAAGTACCTATTAAATAATATAAGAGATAGACCCTAAGCTGGAGAAACTTACTAGTTAACTCCAGAGGCTTAATCTTGGGACAGTTAAATTGGCAAGTATTATGTCTTTAATGCCGTTCCTTAATAAGATTTGCTAAGATCTAATATAGTACACATAGCTCCTAAACTAAGCGTTAGTGCGTTAAAAACAAATGGGTCTACAATCTATAACAAATAATAACGGGCTACTGCCACCATATAGGGGGGCGCTATAAGAGTGATATAAGCCTAACCTAGAAAGGCAAAGAGGACTAGGAAATCTTGGCGCGTACTAGGTACAAGCTAAGATATATTATAGATATGGGGGTCCTTATTATTTTATTAACTAATACCTAATACTCCAAGAACTAGTTAACTATGGGTTTCTATATATAAATGAGTATAACCAAATCTATACTGGAATATATGAGCGCCTAGGAAATCCAATTCCATATTTACTAAGCAATAATAGGATTTAGTTTCTTAAGGACTAGCTAAGGCAGAATATAAATATTAATCCTAATATAATAGCAATAACAATAACAACAGGCGTCTAGCTAGCGGCAGCCTTAGTAGAGTTTATAAAAAGCAATAGCGCTAAAAGCAAAGAAGAGCTCAGCAAGTCCTAGGAAGATATGTACTAAGTAAAGTTAGTGTATATTAACTTGGTAGGAGCAGTAACTTAGTTATAGCCCATAACATAGTTATATAATCTTAGGAAACTGCAAGGGGACGTTAGAGTGACAAAGCCGCCCCTAAGACTATCCAGTCCACAACTAGTAATAGTTTGAAATGTACAACCAGGAGGATATATTTAAATCGCACTATAATTACAACGGCAGGCTCCTCAACCGCTAATAAATAATAATGAGATTAATAAAATAAACTATGCTAAATAGCTAAGAAGACAAATGGAATAAGAGATGGACGTGATAATAACTACTAAAGCACCGTAACCAAAGCCAGTTAGGATAATAGATATACTAAAAGGAAATGTCCTAAGCCTAACTGTAATGGTAGACAAGATCTTATTAAAAACTATTAAAGTTACTGTTGGTAACTGCCTTATATATATGCCCAAAGTTATAAAGTTATTCTTTAAACCTCTTCCGCCACCCCTTATAGAGCCCTACTAATAAAAGCAAGAGGAAGTTAAAGCATCTGTATTATTGGCGCGCCTGACATTTTACGCTAATTAAACTGGCCTAATAACTGCTGAGGTAGACTAGATTAAATGGGAAGCTAGGTTTACCTAGTTTTAAAGACAATATCTAAAAGTGGAAGCGCAGATAGGAGACAGAAAGGTTAAATATTTAATTAACTCTAGAGCGGAACTTAACCTTATTAAGGAAAGTGTGGCTCTATAATATAGACTGCTAATATTAAGTCTGCCCCTATAGTTACAAGGCGCATGTCTAACGTCTGCTAATAGGACTTAGTTAAAGTTCATTAGATTGGTATATGCAGCCCCTATAGTAATAGGTGGCGTCTTAATATCTATAACGTTTATTGCTATAGGAGAGATGTTACATAAAGTAATACTTAGTAAGCTGTGGTTGGTAAGGGCTAGATTGGCAACAAATTAAACCGCAATAGGCTAGGTATCTTGCATTATTTAATTAAAAGATGGTAGGGTTAAAATAAGGTTCTTAACATCCTATAAGGATGTAATACTCTTTAGACCAGATAAAGGAATTAGTATAGGTAGCAGTTTAGGAAACATATAACTAGTGCAACCACTAGGATTGTATCTGGGGTTACTTATGACCTAGTATATTAGGACAAGGAGGGCGCTAAGGATAGAGAGGAGGGAAATGGGGTGCGATTTTAATAAGGACGTTTACCATTTTAGATATCCGCCAGACATAGCCATTAATAGAAAGAAGAACATAACACTGGATAGAGAGAGCTTAATAGTAAAACATTAAAGGAAGTCCTAAAAAAGTATATAGAAGGAAAGCAGAAGCTAGTATTTAAAGCAAAGGCTGGATCCTGCATATATTAAATGTTAAAGATAACGGATCTATTTATAATGCAAATAGAAAGTTATAGGAGTAAGGCCTAATAGAATGCTATAAGTGTAGCAATTATATATAAACAAAAAGCAGATAAAGTCCATCTGGTTAACTTATTAGCACTAGATAGAATAGTTATAGGAGGCATAATAGAGTGGTAAGAAGTAGCCCTATGTTAGCAAAAGGCGTTAATTTAAGGATTACCTCTTAGTCTATATAATTATTTCCTTAAGCCGCAATACACCAAGCTGGCTTGTGGCGTATGACTGAAGCCAGAACAATTAGAGTATATAATTGTAGGAGACATTTAGCCAAGAGAATAAGAAATCTTTAAGGCTATGTTGTTTAACTAAGAAGAGGCTCTAGTATAGGAGTTCTTTAAAATGGGTTATGTTAGTAGGGATATAACTCCACTATTAAAGATTAAAACTGTGCCGCATAAAGTATAGTAAGTACTAAACCTTCCTATACTAAGGGCCCTATAAAAAGAGGTAATTAATATATTATAAGAATGACTAGCTTAAGGGACTCTGGAATATTGTAAAAGCTTATATAGAAATCTATAGTTTCTTATAAGTAAAAAGGAGTATAAGAAGTACTAACTAATTAATGTAGTAATAAATATCAACTAAGTAGCTATTAGGGATGTAAATCTGCCGCTATATACTAATGAGTTCTCTAAGGAGTTTACAGGGTATAAGGTTATATTTTTAGTAGACTTCTTCTCTAGCTATAACTAATTAGAGCTAGATATAGAAAGCAGAAACCTAACAGCCTTTATAACACCTTTAGGACTTCTATAACAAATAATAGTACCTATAGAAGGCACGAATTTAGTAGCCTAGTTTGTGAGGACAATTACTAAGATTCTAGAGCAATACATCCCACACCATACCTTACCATTTTGTAACGGGACTAGCCCAGTTACAGTAGGAATGTCTCGGTGAAACACTTAACAGATAAATTCCGACGCTTTGATTAAATTCTGCCAAGTTAATTAAATTCTGCCAAATTCCGCTAACTCGATTAATTTCCACCAGTCTCCACTAAATTCCACTAATATAATGGAATTTGGTTAAAACCTGTTGAAATCCGCGTGGGCTTATATCCATGCGTCTACTGCTAAGACCATAAATATTTAGCTACAAGTTTCCTATATTCCTTTCTCTTCTTTACGCAACGTCTTGTTCTCTGCAAGAGCTATATACCCTTAGATTTAGATAGAATATATATTATTCCTTTAAATCTTCCTTAAAGCCTCTTCGCGCCCTTATATTACGTTGCGTCTATACCACTACCCTTAAAATGGCAAACGAACTTAAATCCGCCACGTTAACCATTACGGCCCTAGTTAGGGAACAAACGACTATAATATAACAGTCCTTTACGGATGCCTCGGCCCAGTAATAAGCTATACTAGAAGCCTAGCATCAGCAATTAATTAAAGCAATACGCAAAGAACTCTATAACGCTAAAGTACTCGCGTTGGAAACCCCAACAGTAATACCTGTAAATGAGATTAAGATAACTGTATATAAACCTAGCCCGTTAAATACAAACCCTAAACTAGTAACAGTAGCTTAACCCATACCTATAACAAACCTGGTACCTACTATAAAATTAGAAAAGCTTCCTAACCCTCCAATATTTAATAGAAATTAAAATAACCTGCGCCCCTTTATAACTAAGCTCCGTCTTAAACTTTTAATAAACTATAACCGATACCCCACCAAAGCTAGTAAGATTAGCTATGGAATGTCTTATTTAAATAAAAACGCTACATAAACTATGGACCCATTCTTTTGTAACGGCACCTTCGTTAATTTTGAAACCTTTATCTCTCTATTAGAACGAACGTATAATAACACTAGCCACAAACACACCGCTATTACCAAACTTAAAAACTTATAATAACGGAACCAAGAATTTACCAGCTTCTTTTTAGAATTTTTAGGCCTTATTAGCGAACTAGATTGGAATAAAGCCGCTAAAGTTGCTACTCTTTAATAAGCTATTTCAGATAAAATTAGAGTATAGTTAATAGGTAGGGAACTGCTAAAGGACCTACCTAAATTTACTATAATATATTAACAAATTAATAAGGACCTTTAATATAATAAATAGACTCATTCCCTAAAGCCAACTACACCTTATATTTAAGACTCTACAAAACTAATATATACCCCAAAACGCGACCTTTCTCCAAAACCTATATATGACCCTATAGACCTTAACGCCACTTAATCCTATACACCCTTAGAAACCAACAAATAAAGAACTCAAGCCGCAAATAGAGAATGCTTTAGATGTAGTAGAAAAGGATATATCTAAAGGAATTACCAAACTCACCCTTTTAAAAAAGTCCGCTGTAGTTCCTCCCACTCCTTAAATCGCACTCGCTCTTTAAGCTATACTTACTCCTTAACTCGTACTCGTCCCATAAATTATACCCAGTTGTTATAAAGTATATCACCCTTAACTAACTTAAAAAACGAATTATCCTAGGGCCAAGTCGCGCCTTAGGATAAGAAGTAGAAGAGTATAAGTGTCTAAACTCTTCTAGCGCTAATACACAACATAACTCCCTTAATATACTTGGCGAAATTCAAATACTTAGAAAATAGAAGGAGATATAAATCCTTATAGACAGCGGAGCCACTAGCATAGGCTTTATTAATATAAACTATGCGAAAACCCAACGCCTAAATTTAAAGAAACTTAATAAGCCCTAAGGCCTATAAGGCTTTAACAGCAAACCCTTAATATATAGTAAATTAACGCACTACGCTCTTATAAAAATGCGGATAGGCAAATACCTTAAATATATTTCCCTATTTATAACACCCCTAAAGCAATATAAGATAATACTTGGACATAGATAGCTAAAATAATATAACCCTTTAATTAGCTGGGTTAAAGAAATACTAAAGTTCTATATAACCTACTACTAAAGCCATTGCTTAAAACACCACCTGCCCTATAAACATGCATAAGATTATTTAAATTTAATATAATATAAACTACCCCTACCACGGACCCTAAATCAAAACGATAAAGCTATAACTGCCAATTATAGTAAAGAATGTAAAGACATTACGCCGAAACCTCTTAAAATTTATATAATATAAGCCGCACCTTTTATTTTGTTAGCACGAAAACGAGACCATAAAATCTTTGCTGTTACTATAGAAGATATTAAGAAAGCACTAGAACTAAAGTAATATATTAACCCTTAACCTCTTATACCTAAAGAGTACCATAATCTAATTAATAAGTTTAAGAAAAGATTTGCAGACTAACTACCCCCATATTAGGATGCACACGATTTTAAGATAGAACTTAAACCTAATATAACACTAAAGTTCGGTCCACTATACGGTATATCACAAGAAGAACTGCTTATAATATAATAATACCTCAATAAGCATCTAGAAAAAGGATTTATTCGCCCTAGTTAATCTTTATTTACCTTACCTATACTATTTGTTAAAAAGCTAGGAGGAGGCTTAAGATTCTATATTAATTATTAAACTTTAAATGTAATTACGATTTGAAACCAATATCCTATTCCCCTAATTTAAGAAACGCTCGACCGCTTATTAAAGGCACAGTACTTTACAAAGCTTAATATAGTCGCTGCCTTTAACTAAATCGGTGTCCGTGAAGGAGACGAGAAGTGAATCTTTAAACCAGAAAAGTAACAGTCCGACGTCCAAGCGGGCTTAGACCGCCCAGGCCACGCGCGCTTAGGCCAAATCTTAATGTTGCCACCAAAGATAAGCCCCTTTCTCGGAAAAGTTAGCAAAATTCTATATACGGCTTAGTTAATGCCTAGAAATACCTAGTACGCCTTAATATAAGATAGGGCGCGGAGTTACACATACTCTAAAAGTATAAGATAATATGTCGCATTTTATAGATTTTCTAAGAAAAAAATTACCGTTTGGTCCTCTTTCTAGTACTTAACGGACTGTTATAATAGAACCTAGCGCCAGGTTTCCAAAGGCATGTAATTACTAGTAAAATTGGCTTAAAGCTTCTTTAAGACCGAAAAGTAACTATCCAGTAACCGTCCGGTAACAGTCTAGTAGTAAAGGTAACTATTCTTAAGGGGTGCTACCGGGAATCCGGCCTTATATACTAAAATTTCTAAAAGCGGGCATGCGCTGTAGGCACGAATTTTTTTAACGTAGTAGATACTAAATCTTATTATAAATTCTAAATGCGCATTTATAATTTATTGGAAAAAACGAGAAGTAAAACTGTAAAAAGGGTTTATCGTTTTATTGCGCTAATTAAGATCATTATTATCCTAAGGCCGAGATTCCCCTTTAAGTTCTCGGTATTTCTGAGCAATTTGGTAATTACTCTTATATACCTCTACCTTTAAACCTTTTTGATACACGAAAACTTCGTTAAAACCTAGCAATTTTCCTTAATATTCAGCTCTTGCCCTTGCAGCATCCTTGGTATTAATTGTTTAACGTTTTAACCAAGCTTTTAATACTATTTCCATCTATTTTATACGCCTACTCTGCTTAGAGCTCTTATTAACCGTAGAAAAGTCCCCCTAAAAAGCAGTTTTACTAGAATATATGCTATATATTGACATAATAGTCTATAAAATAAAGTATAATTAGTAAATATAAGTAGGGCTTTTAATATAAATTAGATATATTAATACCTTTTGCTCTAAATAGCCCTTTTTTAAGGTTTCCCAAG
>Ga0307507_10005060_pt1 | contig 22222 bp, 3 predicted proteins | sample 7_EM_MG_FD_207223 | JGI IMG/M metagenome (GOLD analysis project Ga0307507, IMG submission 207223) | Populus trichocarpa ectomycorrhiza microbial communities from riparian zone in the Pacific Northwest, United States - 7_EM | ecosystem: Host-associated > Plants > Roots > Unclassified | place... | reverse complement strand
AACGAATGCTGTATTACGAAGATATTAAGCTGAGGAGCAAGAGAAGGTGGTGAGGCCACGTCCATATACACATGCCAAGTCCTAAGCGAACCCCTGACTAGGTGACGCGCTCCAGCGCCGTCACACTTACGTTCTTAATGTTCTTAAGTTCTTACTAGTTTATAATTACTTTAATCTTCTTTGGGTCCATTTATATGCCGTTTATAGAGATAATAAGTCTAAGGTATAGAACTTCTATTTTATAGAACTTGTATTTATCTATATCTAATTATAGTCTAGCTCCACGTAGGGCTTCTAAAATAAGGTTAACGTGTTTCTTATATTTAGCTAGGTTATTGCTATATACCAGGATGTTGTTAATATAAGCAGTATAGAAAACGTCCAGGTAAGGTTATAAGGTATTATTTATAAAGTATTGGAATAAACTTGGGGCATTTGTAAGGCTGAATGGCGTCACTAAGTATTTAAATAGTCCGTATCTAGTACGGAATGCTATAAGCTATTTATCTCCTTTTGTGATATAGAGGCGGTTAAATGCGTAGATAAGGTTGAGTTTTGTATAGTAGCGAGCCTTACTTAATTGGTTTAGTGTCTCTTAAATTAACGGGAGCGGGTACTGATTCTTAATGGTGATAGTATTAAAAGCTTAGTAGTCCATATAGAAGCGTAGACTGCTGCTAGGTTTCTTAACGAAGATTATAGGTGTAGCTATAGGCGAAGAGCTTGCTCTGATAAATCCTTTACTTAGGTGTTCGTCTAAGTACTTCCGCAATACTTGGAGTTTGTTTTGGGACATTCCGTATAAGGGTCTAAACCCTGGTTGTTTTCCTTTTTTGAGTACAATCTTATAGTTGTATAGTTGGTGCTCCACTAACTTATTAGCTTCCTTTCGTGAAAATACTTCTAGATGCTTATAATGGCATACTGGTACTTTTGTGGTAGGGTTAGTGTGCTTCTTTAGTGCTAGGGCCTTTTTAATATCGGCCATCATAACGGCGAAGATTATATATTTAGGTTTCCTAGCGAGTCGTGCTAATAGGGTAGCTCCAATTATATAGATATCCGTAGAAAGGGGGGCGAGTTGCTAGCTGGTAACTTCCTTTTAATTATCTACTGTTTCTTGTTTAACTTTAGGTTTAGTGTTAGGTATAGAGTTAGTATTAGATTTGGGTTTAGGTTTTTTAAGTATCCTTTTTATAGTAGAATACTAGTTCTTCTAGTACTTTCGTATATTAAGCTTAAGTTTAGGCTTCTGCTTAGTTTGGGGTGGTACAGTAGTTAGGGTCAGTTTGTGTAGTTTAGTGTGATTTTCAGGTTCTTGGTAGAATTAGGTAGACTTTTTAGGTATAGGGTGGATGTTAGTGGAAATTTTAGACTGATGGATCCTAGTGGATTTTTCAGATTTTGGTTTAGGGTCTAAGTAGTAAGTTATAAGGCATTTCTGCTTACAACAGGAGGCGGTAAATAGAAGCTTAAGGTTATCCTAATTAATAGTTACCTTATATAGCTTTATCTAAGGTTGTCTAAGTATTACTAAGTAACCTAGAGTGGTAATAAAAAGCCTAATTAGTTCTTTATGGTTTAGGTATTAGAGTTTTAGGAATACTATATGGGTAATACGGCCTAAGATAGTGCGTTTGCCATTAAATCTAAATACGTTAATATGCTGGTTGAGGGGGGTTAGGGTAAAACTATTATCTTATATAAAGATCTTGTTAATAAATCCTATGCCACTGGCTCCTGTGTTGATTAGGACCCAAGTATTAGCCTATTAATTATTCTGCCAAAGATAATAGTTAACAGTTATGCTAAAATCCCAAGAGTTAGAATTTGTGATATCTAGAGCATTTAACGAGATCCTAAGGTAGCGCCGTCCTGGAGAGCGACTTAGCTCTAGGACCTTCCTTTTAGAGGTAACTGGGGTGGGGTTCCTATAGAACATCGGCTGTAACTTTGTCCTTATGAGTGGTGCTTACTAGATGCGGGGCTGGAGCTATATAAAGATTGGGGATGGTGACTAGAGGATTAGTGCAGTAAACGGTTGCTAGTGTTAGCCATTTGTAAATTGTGTTGGGGCATAGGGACAGAGCAGTATTTTAAGATGTGAGCCTTGCTTCCGCATTTAAAGTAAAGGCCTAGCTTAATGCGTTATTCTTATTTGGGGGACCTTAGTAGGGCATACTCTAGGGTTCTAGAGTTGATGTTTATGGCGTTGGGGTGCTTAGGCTGAGATAATAACTTAATGGTTATTCGCGGAGCTATTGTATTGTATTAAGGAGTGGACTTCGGTGTTAGGCGTAGTATATTATTATATCGTTTATTAATAACGTTTACGCAGGCGTTAAGGGCTCCTGGTAGGTCTATACCTATTAGGGAGGTTTTTAGTTTAGGACTTAGGGATTTAATAAGGCTATTAACTAGTGCGGAGTCGTTCTAGCCTGTTTCCTTTATATAATAGTTAAATTTGGAGAAGTATACTAGAAAGCTTTTTATTTCTTAAGTTATGTGGTTTATCTTTCTCTAAGCAGTGGCTTGGTGGTTTGGGTCACCATATATGGCTTTAAGAAGTACAACTAGACTTTATACTAAATTTGGTTAAAGGGGTTTAATAAGGTTAGCTACGTCTCCTCCTAGTTAACTTAGGGCATAGCAGAGTTAATTGGCTTTAGTTAGGTAGTAGTTAGTATTACTAGTTAGCTTATTTTTAAGCTGGCTTAGAAATAATCAGAGTTCTTATTATTTACTAGTGAATATTAGAGGGTCTGGTAGTTGTTTGGATTATTACAGTGCGGTAGTTAGTTTGGGGTGAATAGCTACTGTAGGTTCGGGACTCTTGTTTCGCGTGTTTGTCTCTAGAGAAGGCGTTCGGTCTTAGGGCCCTAGTATAGGCATTTTAAGGGTGCGGACTTCTTCTTAAAGGTCCTTAATTATTTATAGGTGTTGTGCTTCTTGTTTGGCTTATTATTAAGTTAAAGTGGCTTAGTTCTGTGTAAGGGTGTCTATAAAGGACTTCTATATCTCTGCCAATTATTCTTAAAGTGCGGATATAATGCTAGCGGCTGTTATAGGGGCTTTAGGGTTGTTCTGTATTTTAGAGGGTGGTATATAAGGTTAACGTAACGTAGTGTCACAGAGTAAGCATAAGTGGTAATAATATATAGCGAAGTAGATATTATTAAGCTATGTATATAAACTGTGTAATAAAGTCAAGACGTTACGTGAGGAAAGGAAAGTAGGAAATAGGGGAAAAAGGGTATATAACGTTTGCTTAGTTGCTAGGTTAATGGGTACTATACTATACATGGGCAGGGTAGAGCTTAGGTGGCGGTTCTAGTAGAACTTGGCAGAATTTGGTAGTTAGAGGTCCTTGAAGTTGCTAGTTAGCAACTCCAATAGTAGAGACGGTAGATTGCGGCAGAATACGGCAGATTGCTGTCAGATTGCCATCTCGTGGTCGGTCTCCGGTTGTTCAGTCGGTGGAAACAGATAGACGTGTGTAAGGTGTTATGGGGGTGTCCCGTGACATCTTATAAATATCTACCTACCCCTCTACTAATAGGTTAATTAAGGTATATCTAAGATTTGGTAATATTAATATTAATATATATATAGAGGTGCTATTAAAAATATAGAATTTAACTCTATAACTTTACTAAATTTATATAATTACCTAATTAAAATCAGCGCGCTAATAGCTTTGTAGTTAGCGTGTATACTTTTCTAGCGAGCGTTTGGCGAGCGACTTAATTAGCTACAGTTAGTCAGCGGAAGACGTCTTCGCTCGCTAAACGCTAACTATTAGCTATACTAATGCCAAGTTTAGTAGGCAGAGTTCCTTTTATAGTTTAACTTTATAATTATATACAGACTAGGTAGCAAAGCTACGCTTTCTAACGCCTTAAGCCAACTACTAGAAATAAAATCTAAAGACGCCAATAATAAACGCCTCCGCTACTAAGCCCAAGTTATTATACCGCCCTAAAAAGTTGACTCTATAATCTTAGAAGAATTACTATATAAGTCTCGCAACTTTAATAATATAGAGTTTATAACTGCTCTAGACCCTAAAATAGCTAAAAAGTTACTAAATAATCTAATCTGGTCGGGATACTAGGAGAACAAACTTGTAAGAAATATAGTGGTGGCCCTACGTAATTGAAAAGCTTACTATTGGCTAAAGAAGATTAGGAAATTACTCTATTATAATAATTTAGAATGCAGTATTATTAATAGATAGATCTACTTCTGCTAATGCCTCTTTATTTCTAACGCCCTAGACCTCTACCTAGAAGTTATTTATTGCTCTTATAGTAGCGGCCCCGCTAGTTACTCTAGCTAGGTTAAGACTCTTAACCTTTTAAACCAAACATACTGGTGGCTAGGAATCTCCTAGTTTACAGCTACTTTTATTAAAGACTATGCCTTATACTTTCGCACTAAAACTCACCGTTCTGCCCCGCCTGGCTTTTTAAAGCTACTAAGACTACCTACTTGCCTATAGACCGATATTTTAATTAACTATATTATAATACTGCCGGTATGCTAACGTCACGATAAGGTATATAAATATATCCTTGTTATTGTAGACCGCCTAACTAAAATATAATACCTTATTTTAGTAATAGGACTCTTAATAGAGGAGCTAGTTAGTGGTTTTGTTAATAATATATATAAGCTCTATAGTGTACCGAGTATAATTATCTTTAATTGCGGTATATAATCTGTTAGCGACTTCTGGCGACAACTAAGTGAACACCTTAAAATAACCCTATAACTAAGCTTAGCCTAGCACCTAGAAATAGATGGCTAAACCAAAATTATTAACGCTGCCGTAAATAAGTACCTTTATACTTTTGTTAGCTTTATATAGGACGACTGGGTTAACTACTTACTGCTTACCGAGTTTGTTATAAGTAACTAAGTTAATAAGAGCACAGGAATCTCCCTATTTTTTATAAATTACGGCTTTAACCTCTGCCTTGGAATTAAGCCTGCCGGCCCCCGCCTACTAATACTATTAGTATAAGCAAAGAAGAAGTTTTTCTACGTAGACTTTACAGCCAACCGCTTTAAGCGGGTATTGACACAGCTTAAGGCCCTAGCCTAGATTTTACAGCAACGCTATAAAGATAATGCTAATACCCATAGGGATAAGAGCTTGTTATTCTATAAAGGCGATATAGTTATAGTTAGCTTAGAAAATATAAAGATAAATAGACTTAAAAAGAAATAGGACGATAAATAGGATGGCCTATACCCCGTACTTGCAGTATACTAAGGGGCAGTTATAGTAGATCTCCTAAACCATACCTAAGTAAATTAATCCTTCCATATATCTAAGGTCCGCCTCTAGGCTGCTAAAGAGATCCCTAGCTAAGCAAATATTAATACTGTAGAGCGCCGTAATGTATAAGGATATGTAGCAGAGAGAGACAATAATGGCAATATAGAAGATAAATAGGAGTTTGAGAAAATCCTTAATATATATAATAAAAACCCCTAAGGCCTAACTTATAAGATTAAATGGAAATATTATAAGGATATAACCTGGCAGCTAGAAGAGGATCTAAAGGGTTATAAATAAGCTATACAGCGCTTCTATAAATAACACCCTAAGAAGCTAGGACCCCCAGACTGGGTATAAGATAAGAAAAAGTCACGCTAAGATCGTGGCTAACTACTGTGTTAATTTATAATAGTTAAGGTTAAAATTTGTGGTGGTTAAGATGTTATAGAACTTTAATCGGCGGTTAAAGTTGTCTAATTAGTTAGATTCTCGCCAAGAAGCGCTACGCGCCAACTTTATTTGTTAAGCCAACCAATTAGGATTTTTAATTTTTTTTGTAGCGAAAATAGGTAGTCCCACATACCGCTTATTTAAAGTTACTTGTTTAGTTTGGGGACCAAACCTTCTAGGGAGGGGAGTACTGTTACGGCACTGACCTGACGTATACTGTTTCCTACTATTGGCTAGCCCACCACTAGCGCCTTGGCGGCTGCCCCTACTATTTATATATAATACCTCCTTTTACCTTCTTTTCTTCTTTATAGCACAACATAGTCTATTAGCCTACTTCACTGTAGCACTATAATATTAAAGTAGTTATTAAAAAGGACCTAATCTATACACTAACTATTCTTTATTACTAATCTTTGTAATTTAAGTAATTACTTTTAGGGAAGTACCTAAAGCCCTTATTACTATGGCCTACACCCTTATCACAAGGCCGTAGTAAGGCATTTTAGGCTTAAAAATTATATAAAGGATATTGCAAGCGATTAAATAAAGAGATATTATTAAAATGTTAGTGTAGAGTTGCGTTTTACAGGCTTAAAATCAAAATTTTAGTGTATTTAGGTAAGGTCTTAGCACTAAAACCACGATTTTTCTAAAAAGGAAGAAGAAATCTCTTTTTAAGCCGTCTTTTGTATTAATAAAGGTATTGGAGGTCTGGGTTAAGCTTAGTATAACTTTAAATTACGTATAATCCCCTAAGGTCCGCAATATATCACCTATATATCACCCCCCACCTTAGGGGGTAGCCCCTACTTATGGACGCGTTTTTAAAGTCTAGGTTAGTACTGGGTTAGTATAGAGGGTCTTAGTGCGCCTTTGACCTTATTGTCGCCTTAACAATCCATTTTCTAACCTACTCCTGTTTTTATACCCGCGCTAGCTTATATAGGGCTTCTAATTTTATATAGAAAGGCCTATTATAATTATAATTCTATAATATAGAGCTGTCTTCTTCTTCTCCTTTAATATTTAGGCATTTATTGGTTTTATTTACCTATACTACGCTTACGCGTCTCCCCTTTACCTATTATAGATATAAAGTCTTTTAAAAATCTTCTTATTCTATAATCTACTTTATAGTTTAAGGAAGCCCCTTTTTTTTCTTTTTATAGCCTCTAAAGCGAATTTAAGGCCTAGACGGCGCGGCTATATAATATTTATAAGGCTTAGCGTTCAAAGAATATAATAAGGGCGCATAAGCCAAAGTAGAAAGAGTGGGAAGACTAGTATATAAGATTAGAAGGTAATATAGACGGCGCCTAGGTAATAGAAGATAAGCTTTATCTATTTTTAGAGTAGTAAGTTATTAACCAAGAATTATGGGCCGCTAGCTATTAAAAATGTAAGTTAAATCGGAAAGAGATATAGAAAGATAGTAAGCGAGCGAAAAAGAGGTAGAAGATAGCTAAGCGGGAGGGAGAGTAGCTAGGGGAAAAGGTAGCCGTAGGGGTAGCTATAAGGGTAGCCGTAGCCGCAGCTATAAAGGAGGAAGCTATAAGGAAGGGAGGGAAGATATGGGATAAGGAGGCCTTAGTCGCCTTATTTAACGAAATAGTCTAATACTTAGTTATAAATAGCTATATCTCCGCTACTACAATTCCGTTGGCCTTGTTGTAGGCCCTTATAACTTTATGTATATCTATCTTTTTACACTTCTGGGCCTTAATTACTGTTGGAATCACGGTAGGGGGGTTTTTGGTTTTAATCGTTTTCTTCCTCTTTTTCTCCTTCTTCTATAGGTGGAATTTGATGGATCTCCTGAGCTCGCTTAGCTCACGTGGTCAACCCAATTAGTTATAAGCAATCGTGTCTACTATATTACAGAACCTTATTTAGACAATTACCTTATTAGTAGCCCTTTTCTTAAGCTTCTTTAGCTTCTCTTATGCATTCTGCAATACTAAGAGTTTAGAATTCTCTATAGCATTGCGCCTATCTTGTACATAAAGTATGCCTCCCGTTTAAAGTGACTGCTAAGCATCCTTTTATATATCCTTATGCTTCTGCGCTGTAGCAGTAGTGTGTAATAAGTCTCTATATACAGCCTTAGCTGCAACCGCAATTGCTAAGCTACTATATATAAACTTTTCGTGTAGAATATACTATGTATCCTCGTCCTCCTCCCGATTTAGCAGATTAGCTAGTACTGTAAGCGTACGTACACAAGCTGGTATCTCTAGAAGGTGATTTTCTATAGAACCTATATCTATAGGCGTTGTTGCCCATAGTAATAGCTTTTGAATTTAGCTAAGTATAATAGCGGGATTAAAAGGAATTAGCCCTAATTTTGCCTAGGCGCTTAGAACTATGCTTTTTTAATTATATTAAGGCGAACTTTGTATAGAGCCTATAGAAAATCTATCTTGTTGAAATCTATATAGCTATTTTAAAAGGCCCTAGCTATAGCTTGCCCGTACTAGTACTTATATAGCTAGAAAACTATAATATTAAGAGGCTGATAGATATGCGTTATATGCGGAATTATAGTAAATAAAATTAGATAGTCGTTGTAGAATTGTATAAATTGCCTAGTAAAATGACTAGTGTGGCCATCTAAGATAAGGAGTTGATTTTTGTTAATTTGGCGCTTTTTAAACCACTATTTAAAGTAAATAGCCCACTTTAATAGTAGCTAATCGTTAATATATGCAGTGTCGCTTACTCCTAGTAAGTAATTGCCTAGCAGCTTATCTGTTTATATACACTAGCGCTTTTATATAGTTTTGCCTGCTAGGATAATAAGTAAAGGCCCTACAACTCTATTACTAAAAATTACCTCTGCGACTATAGCTAATTTGCGGCTAGTATTCTTTACAGCGATAATTTAAAAGGCCTTTAAAGCCATAATCACCTTCTCTTTCTTGCCTACGCCTAGGCGTATACCCGTTTTATTATAATTGTATATATCTCCCACTATAATTTTATAAAGCCCTACCACGCGATTATAGTCCTCGTACTAGCGCGATAGCGCTATTAGGTCTTCTACTGCCTGTCTTTCCAGCCCCTTAGGATTTTTAGTATATAGACTAAATTTAGGGTGGCGCTTAAGGAATCAATTGGTCTAATAGCTGCTATAGAGTAATGGTTTTTCTAGGCCGGTGTAACGCGATCTAAGTATACAATTACACTCCTAATTAAGTTCCTAGACTATTACACGCGTTCTAAGCATATTATAGCAATGCAGCTATATTAGAAGGCCTTTCTCCTTATATAGAGAAAGTAGTAGGTTATAAGCTGGTAGTCTAGGCTGTATAGGGAGTCTATTAATATAATTTTTAACGCGGTTGTATTTGGTATAGAAATAGCGCGCAGCAGCAGCAATAAAAGGAAACTTATTGGCTATATAGGCAGTAAAGGCCTTTTAGACCTTAGCCTTATCTTTAAGAGAATTAGAAGATATAGTTATAGTATAATTATTACGGCTTAAAGTTAAAGTTGTTTTCTAGGTTTCTTGCTAGGCTATGCACTATGCTGGCAGCCACCTAGCTAGTATAAGAGGCCGGTCTGACTAGAACGTATGATTATCTAATTGACAGTGTAGAATAAGAGTTATAGATAAGTAAAAGGTAAGTTAAAGATAGAATAAGTTTTATGTATTAAAGGACAAATGCTTTTCTAACCTCTTCTATTTAGAGACTAATTACTAGTTCTTCTCTAGAGGAGAACCAGCTCCCTATATAATCCTTTTAAGACACTAGTAAAACCCTTTGCCCCTTGTCTGTCTGACTATGTCTCCTCTAGGACATTAGTGGGATATTAGTAAAACCTTTATCTATTTTATCTAATATAAACCTTTTAGAAGCGCCTGTTATAATTGCCTCCCCTTTAAGGATCTTAGTCCTTTAAGACTTTACCTCTTAATAAACTCTTATAGAGTTCTAACTAAAACCACTAGGGAAGTTCTTTAGTGGAAAGGTACTCTATAATGCGGCTTATTGCCAGTTCTTCACTAGCGTAGAACCTTACTTTATCTTCTATTCCTCCACTCTTCTTTTACTATAGCTCTTTACAGTACCTTTATAATAGAACTTTAATAATAATAATAAAAATTGGATAGGATTTACTTTCCTTATTATAAGAATTTGTTATAAGCTAATCTAGAGGTTGTTCTATGTAATGCGTTAGCTAGCTACTATTCCTATTTACCTAAAATGGGTCCTAATAATAATGTCTTAATATTAATTTCTTCTAGTTTATAAGCTGTTGTTTTTTACGCGTCTTTCTATTAACAATACTATTTATCTCGCCTTTTAGCAGACTGTTTTTTATTACATCTTAGCTTTTAGCTTTCGCATCTCTAGCTATTCTTTTTACTACTGCTCTGTTCTCTTCTTATAACGCGTCTATAGGTAATAGAATCCCAATTTTATCTCTTTAATAATACTAACTTCCTATAGTATTCTCTTATAATAGCTTGTGATTATACTATATGTTATGGAGTAAGTACAAGTGGTGATAATATATAGCGAAGTAGATATTATTAAGCTATATACATAAACTGTGTAATGAGATCAAGACGTTGTATAAGGAGAGAAGGTAAGGAAACGGAAAGAAAGGGTATATATTGTTAGTTTGGTTGCTTAGTTAATATATATATAGAGCAGAACAGAACTTAAGGAGCGGTCCTAGTAGAACTTGGCGGAATTTAGTGGACTTTAGCAGAATATGGCAGAATGCGGTAGACTGCCGTTAGATTGCCGTAGATTGCCAGTAAATTGCCATTGGGTTGCCGTCTCGCGGTTAGTCTCTTCTTACTGCAATAGTGGAAACAGGTAGACGTATATAAGGTGTTACGGAGGTGTCCCGTAATAGTACCCCCCCTTTAAACTTAAGCTCCTGTAAGATAGGGCTATGGTAGTTCTAAGTAGAGTTTGTAAAAGTCTTCTACGGCTTATATAAGGCCTATAGAGTTAATAGGTTCCCATATAGGTTTATAAAAGCCTTTCCATTTTATAAGGTATATATATTGGCGTTTTTATTTATCGTACTTAATGTCGTTAATTCTTTTAACAAGGTACTTATCCTTACTATCTACTTTAACTGGTGGGGGAGGGTCCTAGATCTGTCTAGGTAGGGTATTTAATATAGGGGTAGTAGGATGGAGGACTGACGTATGGAATATAGAGTGGATTTTAACTGTATTATGGAGCTTTAATTAGTAGGTATAAGGAGAGATAACTCTCTTAACCTTATAAGGGCCGGCGTTCTTCTAATTAAGTTTCTTAGTAGGTTATTTTATATTCAGATTTCTTATATCTAGCCAGACAAAGTTGCTAATTTAGTAGGCTAGTGCTAGGGTTTGGTTCTTATTTGCTGCGGCTTTATAGACAGATTAGGCCTATATTATTTTATTAATAAGGAACTCTTGTAGTTCTTCTATCTTCTTTATAAATTTATTTACTTCTATAACCTATAAGGCATAATAAGCGAGGTAAGGGACATTACTAAAGGGTTTGAAACCCATTTGTAAGTGCTAGCTATAGTTAGCTAGGAACGGGGAGACCTTTGTGGTTTCTAAGACGGAGTTATTTATAGTAAACTTGGTAAATGCAAGCTAGTCTATTTAGTTGTCCTGTAAATATAATATATATATCCAAATATACTATACTATTATAGCGTTTATACATTTTATTTAACCGTTTGTTTCTAGGTAATATGCCGTAAATAATAGTGCTTTAATGCGGAGTTAGGTAGTTAGTTCTTTCTAAAATATAGAAACAAACTGTCTACCTCTATTAGAGACAATTGTTTTAGAAAGTCTGTAGAGTTTTTATATATAATCCAGGAATAATTGGGCAATAGTAGGTGCTAATATATTAGGGCAGGCAATTAAGTGTTTTATCTTAGATAGTTAGTCTATAACTACTATAATGTTTATATACCCTTTACTTATAGGGAGCTTAATAATAAAGTTAATTAAGATATCCTTCCATCTTTAGTCTGAATAGGTAGTGGCTTTAGAAAGCCGTTATACATCTTATATAAGGCTTTAGCTTATTAATAGGCATGGCAGCTAAAGACATACCTTCCTATTATATTATGCATATTCGGCTAATAGTACTCTTATTAGAGGAGCTTTAGGGTTTTTCCTTGGCCTAGGTAGCTGGCTATTAGTAGATTATATATATGTTTAAGGAGCTTAAGCTTAAGTTTATTATAGTTAGGTATAACTAGATAGTTCTAGTAGTATAAGCAGTCTCTATAAGCTTTATATTTATTTAAAGAAATCCTTTTAAAGCGTCTAACGCCATCTTAAATTAGCTTAAGCGTTTCTTAGATAAACTTGTTATTTAGGTATTTATTAACTACTATCTATTTAATTAATTAATTAGTTATTTTAAGGATATACATTATAACGTCTTTAATGGGAGGGTTAAATAGCTTAGGGCGAAGCAGGGTTTAATTATAGTAGGTACACGCTTCTTCTTATACTAGTATATCTTATAAACGTTAGGTTAGGGTATTAGGTTTCTAACCTTAAACGCCTAGGTAGTATATAATTAAGAATTAGAAATAGGATAGATATTCTAACTAGCAGGCATAATAATAACTTAGCTGTTTTATAGTTGTAAAATACTATAGATTCTTATAATTGCTAAGGACCTTAATCAGAAATCCAGCGCCTTTTAGTTTAGGTCGCCATTGTTTAAAATATTTAATAATAGCTAATAATTCCTTATTATAGATCTTGTAGTTATATTTAGCTAAACTTAGTTGTTTTAGGAAGTATGCTATAGGGTGCAGTACTCCTTCCTTATTATACTAAGACAGAATACCTCTAGTAACGTAGTTAGATAAATTAGCTTCTATAATACTCTTTTAGTTTAGGTTAAAGCGTTAGAGTACAGGTGTAGTAGTAAATATAACTTTTAGATAGGCAAAGGCCTTTTTATATTCCTTATTAAAGATAAAGGCTTTATTCTTTTGGGTTAGAGCTATAAGGGGTAAAACTAGAGCAGAGAAGTTGTTAATAAACCATTAGTAGAAGTTAGTAAATCCTATAAAGGCTCTTACGTCCTTAATATTCTTAGGTTCTTACTAGTTTACAATTACTTCAATCTTCTTTAGGTTTATTTGTATACTATCTATAGAAATAACAAGTCCAAGATATAGGACTTCCATTTTATAGAATTCGCATTTATCTATATCTAACTATAGGCTAGCTCTACGCAGAGCTTCTAAGACAAGGTTAATGTATTTCTTATATTTAGTTAGGTTATTGCTATATACTAGGATGTTATTAATATAAGCAGTATAGAAAACGTCTAGGTAAGGTTATAGGGTATTATTTATAAAGTATTAGAACGAACTTGGGGTATTTATAAGGCCAAATAGGGTTACTAAGTATTTAAATAGTCCGTATCTAGTACAGAATGCGGTAAGCTATTTATCTCCTTTTGCGATATAGAGGCGGTTAAATGCGTAGATAAGGTTAAGTTTTATATAGTAGCAAGCCTTACTTAATTGGTTTAGTATCTCTTAAATTAATAGGAGCGGGTACTAATTCTTAATAGTAATAGCATTAAGAGCTTAGTAGTTTATATAGAAGCGTAGACCGCCGCTAGATTTCTTAATAAAGATTATAGGTGCAAAGAGCTTGCTCTAATAAATCCTTTACTTAGGTACTTGTCTAAGTACTTTTATAGTACTTTAAGTTTATTCTAGGACATTCTGTATAGGGGTCTAAATCCTAGCTGTTTTCCTTCTTTAAGTATGATCTTATAGTTATATAGTTAGTGTTCTGCTAACTTATTAGCTTCCTTTTATAAGAATACTTTTAGGTGCTTATAGTAGTATACTAGTACTTTTGTAGCAGGGTTAATGTACTTCTTTAGTGCTAAGGCCTTTTTAATATCGGCCATTATAATAGCGAAGATTGTATATTCTGGTTTCCTAGCGAGTTATACTAATAGGGTAGCTCTAATTATATAGATATCTAAGGTGTTAAGTAAGCTTAGATTATCCTTAGTTTCTTATATAGTTTCTTATTTAGGTTTAGGTTTAGTATTAAATATAAAGTTAGTATTAGTATAACGAAGCCTTATAGCAGGAACTACGGTGGACTTGTTAATGGGCTAGGTGTATAGATATAAAAATGAAGTTAACAATGTAATAGTAATAAATAACAACTAGTGGAGTGGTTGCCTAACAGATTAACTCTAATTATATTCTAAGATTTACCACAAAGAAAGGAACTATCTAGGTAGGGACTATGGGTCCTTAAATACACAACCGTATGCCTAAGAAGGTCCTTACTCTACCTACTCTGTCTGCTCTATTTGCTCTGTTATAGATCTTATAGATTACACAGATCATATAGATTATATTATATAACTTTAGTTACTATTCCTTGTTATATAGTTCTACCAGATCCATCCTAAACTATGCCCTTATTAACTAACTAGCTTCCTCTAACTCCTCTCTAAGTAGTTATAGCATTATACTTAAATGTCTATAACACTATCTTCCTCCTCTTTATCTTTATCCTTAAAGATTCCTAATATCTCTAAGTTATCTATTAGAGGTATAATGTCCGTCTAATTAACTTAGTTAATATTATTACTTATTATATCTAAGGCTCCTTCCTTATCTTCTATAGTTTGCCAGTCTTGTACTATTACTGCAATACTGTCTCTTGGTAAAGTAGTACTATTTCTATGTTCTTATTATGCGAAAGAGGGGTTAGTTTGCGTTGCGTTGGTAAGTCCCTTGTCTTAGTAACCCTCTTCCTACTTAGAGTGCACTAAAGTAAATATTTGGTTGTCCTATAACGTTTGCTTAGTTTCTAACACTAAATATACGCGTTTTACTACTCTTAATAGTCTTTAAATACCCTTATTAATTGCTGCTAGGGTTTTGGGTTTAATCTGCTGCTATAAAGCTTAACAATAAGCTCTTAGTGGTACTAGCTAAACTCTATTGCTTCTATAACGCTAAAAAAGAGGCTGCCGCTGCTTAACAATGGGCCCTTAACTCTTGTTTAGCTGCGTCTACTTAGTTAATTCGTCTTAAGAAGGTGCGTGAGAAGGTACATTCTAAGGAGCAGAAACTTATAGAATAAGGTCTTTAGGAACTTAGCAATAAAAGAATGGATTCTCCTCTAATAGAGAGGGAAACAACTCTAAATACCTTAGCAGGTGCTCCTCTTGGGTCCCCCTTAGGTGACTTATTCTTTAGTAATCCTTTCTTATTAATACTACCTAACCCTTTCTCTTCTAATATTCCTATACCTTTCTTATGGCGTTTTTTAAATTGTCCAGTAGCTTCTAGGTAGTCTTACTATAGCCTATCCACTTTACTTTATACTATATTTTATTATTAACGTCCTTATAGCTAATAATTTTTAAAACTTCCTATTTATCTTCTTCTTAACCTCTATATATGTCTGCTTTATAGACTAGTGGCTTAATATTCCTATATACTAGCTCTAGTATTATAATATACTATATAGGGTAGATCTTTATTTTCTCTAGTAAGTTAAGTCTGTATATAACTTTTAAGATTTTTACTTTAATTATAAATAGTCCTAGTCTAATATAGTTTAACTTTTTACTTAGTCATTAACTCTTAAAATTTTTATATAGTAGCCATACTTTATCCCCCTCCTTAAGTTCTGGTCCCTTAGATCTCTTAGCATTATAGTACCTTTTTATTCTTTCTTGTACTAGTTTTACTGTGCTTTTAAGGTAATTATAAAGATTTATTAACATCTCTATTCTTTCTTTAGCTATACTACTTATTTTCTTTACTTAATATAGCGATAATAATATTCTTAGCTTATACCCATAATTCGCCTTAAATAGTAATATGCCTATTCCTTCCTATGGTATTATATTATATACAAACTATATAACTGGTAATAATAATACCCAATTATTTTATGCATAATTAATATAATGCCTTAAATACTGCTTTAATATTTAGTTCACATCGCCTAAAAGTTAAAAGTCACAAACACGCTCAGAACACGTCATTTTTACGCGTCTATACGTCCGAATACACCTTCGAAGCTGCGTACTACCCGCAATGAGCCCGCAGGGGTCTGCTGCGAGGTCGCAGGCATTGTAGGGTGCAGCAGTACGCGAGGTACTAGCACCGCAGCCCGTACCCACAGAGCCACCGTAACAAAAGGTGGCGAAGCTGATTTAAAAACTAGATAACCTACTCCTTCTAAATGGTAAAGAACTCAAGCTTTGGGAGGAGCTTAAGGCAGAGGCCGGCAAGCTCTGCTTGCCTCCACAAGTTATGGCCGATAACGATCACATTTAAAAGCTTACGGAAGCCGTTGCGGACTTAATTAAAAAACAAAACCAGCCAGTAAAGCCTCTGGCGCCGACGACCTATGCCGCAGCTTTACAGGCAGGCCTCCCTCCCTAGATAGGCCTATAGCCGGTCCATGAAGTCCCCACGCGTTTAACCCGCGAACTTATTATACAAAACCCAGGCGCGTCCCTATAGGACCACGACCGCCCAATTAGCCAGATTGTAGAAGAGATTAATAAGAGTAGGAGCCTAGAGATTATAGGCAAGGTATTAGCAGGGAGGAAGCTACCAAGCGGAGACATTATAATAATAGCGGATACTGCCTAGATAAAGGAACAACTAGAGCAGGATAACAGATAGCTCTTTACTATTAGTTTAATGGCAGAAGTAAACCGTAGGAAGTTCCCTGTTATAGTCTATAGGATAAGAATTACATTAGTAAACTGTAGTAAATAGGATAAAGCAATCCGCTAGATACTAGGGTAGAATAGATATCTTAGCAATAAAATCAAAATCCTCCATATACAGTGGCTGAAGAAGCCCTTGCGGCTAGGGAAAACAACTACATACCTTATTATTGACGTAGTGACCCCCAAACAAGCAAACACGCTTATAGATAAAGGGCTCCTTTTTTAGAGTGAGCTAAAGGATTACAAACTTTATTATAGGGACTGCCAGGTTACTCAGTACTATAACTGTTAAAAGTATGGCCATATAGCCCGATTCTGCAGCAGCTAAAAGAAATACGGACTTTATGCGGCGCTAGGACATAATAATAAATCCTATAGCTTCCGTAACGACCCTATAAAATACCAATACGCGAACTATAACCTAAGCCACCCGGCTTGGTCAAGTAGATATAAAGTATAAAGTAAGTAGGCAGACAGGGCCCGCCTAGCGTATACAATAAGACCAAAACGGTACGCAAGCTCTGCGAGCAGCATATCCTCCTACCCACCACTTAACCGCGCCAGCGGTACCCCTAGTAGTACACTTAGCAGCACCACACAGAGCAGCGCCCTAATAAGCTCCTATAGGTCGGTTTCAATCCCAAGCACGCAGGGACCAGAGGAGCAGTTACGCATAGAAGGAATCTAGGTAGGGCAGGTTAGGCCTACTAGTGTAGTTACTAGGAAGCACGGCCGCAGCGTCTCTATAAGGGGTTTAAGAAATCCAATAGGCAGACCGCCGAATAGGCCGCAGGCCGCCTAGAACAATTAGGACATTATAGCATACCTCACACAGAATAACGAAGAACTATAAATATACTCTAAGTTATATAGTATAACGTGTAGAAAAGCAAAGATAAGGTAATAATGCCATTTATTACGGAAGCAACGCGGCAGGGGTACGAAATTCTAGCAATATAAGAACCGTGGCAGAACCAATAAGTAAACACAACACACTACCTAAGTAGCTGCGGTTACTGGCCAGCCTACCCAAGGTACTTTAGAAGCCGCGTATACTTCTTAGTAAGTAGGCAAATCCCAATATTAAAGTAGTTGGTCCAGTACCCTCGCCCAGATATAGCCTCCTTTACACTATAAACCGGAAACTATGTAGTGCACATCTATAACGTCTACTTGGCCGGCCTGGGAGGACTTAGAATAGTAAATTAGGAGTTGCCTATCTACTACCTTCCACAGCTACTTAACGAGCTAGGAGAGTATATAGTTATAGGAGACTTTAACCTATACTACCCTATCTAGGGTGGACCGCAGTGCCTTAAGCAATATAATATAGCGGACAACCTTATCCGCGTTACCTGTAAAGCACACCTATAGCTTCTTACCCCACTAGGGGTAGAAATATGGGAGGCCAAAGGGGCCGTAAGTACGATTAACCTAGCATTTAGATTAGCAAATATAGCACGGCACCTCATAAGCTGCAAAAAAGACGACCGGCTTAAAAGTGGCTTAGACCACTATCTAATCATAACACTTCTTGCCCTAGAGTCGCCTCCGCAAAGCTAGCAGCAATGGCAGCAGCGCCATAACTAGAAAAAGATGGATCAAGATAGGGTTATAGCAAGCACAGAGCACCTCCTGTAACTAGGCGCCCTTACCACAGCCAAGGAAATTAAAGATTATATAACTAACCTTTTAGAGTTCCTAGAGGGCCTAGTTAAAAGAACAGTACCGGCAGCTAAGGACATAGTAGGCTACTCCTACCCCTGGTGGACGCAGGACGTAGAGGAGGAGGTATAGGCAGCTAGGGTAGTAAGGCAGCAGGGGGTCTTAATAGAAAAGCTATAGATAATTAACCTATGTAAGAAGAATATAATCCGGAGAGCGAAAACAGCGCAGTTTTAATAAAGCATCTATAAGGCCGCAACTAAGCTGAATGGCATCTAGAAGCTAGTCTATTAGGTAAAAGAGCGCAGCTACCTACTACCCAAACCACCCGTAATCCTATCGCTACGGAAAGTAAGAAATGAAGAAACAATTTAGGTAGCAGATATAATATAAGGGAAGGCCAACTTACTTTAGGAAAGGTTTTTCCCCTAAGAACCCGAAGCTAATATAAGCGATATAGAGGGGTACTAGTACCCCCTACCCACAGAACAGCTCCCGTATATTAATAAGGATAATGTATAGAGGGTAATAAAAGACCGCCTTCTATATAGCGCCTCTAGGGCTAATGGTATCCCAAACGCCTTCCTTAAGGCGTTAGGACAGCTGTTTGCTAAAGCAATAGCGGCCCTAATAAAGGCCTGTTAGGAGAAAGTATACTAGCTAAAAAAATTCCGCCAAGCCTATACGGTTGCTATTAGGAAGCAAGGAAAAGATAACTACTTATTACTAAACGCCTGGAGACCTATAGCCCTACTAAGTACAGTAGATAAAGTTATAGAAGCAGTTACGGCAGAATAGATATATCGCATAGCAGAAGAGTATAATATGCTACTAGCCTACTAGATGGGAGCCCGGGAGAAGTAATTAATAAAGACAGCCCTAGACCTCTTAGTTAACTAAGTACAGACAGTTTAGCAGACAAAAGGCAATATAGCGTTACTACTCTCCCTTAATATTACTGGAGCCTTTAATAGGGTAGTACAAAAGCGCCTATAGTACATACTACGGGCAAAGGGGATCCCAGAGGAGCTAGCTGCCTAAGTAGAAACCTTTATAACGGATAGATCTACAACGCTAGTACTCTTAGATTGGGAAATGGAGGAGTTCCTAATATCTATAGGCATCCCATAGGGGTCTCCCCTTTTACCTATCCTGTTCCTCTTCTATACAGCAGAGCTACTAGACCTCTATAATAACCCGTAGGAGAGACTAAGCGCTAGTGCATTTATAAATAACACTAACTTACTTACGTACGGTCCGTCTATGGAGGAAAACTGCTAAATCCTAATGCGTGGCCATAACCGCTGCCTTAACTGGGCGCGCCGCTATGGCACTAGCTTTGCCCTAGAGAAGTATAAGCTTATATATCTATCCCGGAATCTAAAGCAGTTTAATATACAGGCCCCTCTCCCCCTATTAGGGGTAGAGACTAAGCCTAAGGCCTTAATGCGTATTTTAGGTGTCTGGCTTAACCTATAGCTAAACTAGGGGGCACATATAAAGGAGATATAAAAGAAGATGAAAATGCATATAAACGCCCTACTGCGGACAATAGCCTTAACATAGGGAGCTACCTTTATACGGGCAAGGCAGATCTACAACGCCGTAATCCGGCCCGCTATTGCCTATAGAGTAGCAATCTAGCACACGCCTACCCTAATTAAAGGTCCTAAAAGCACTAAACCTGTGGGCCTAGCTATAAAGCTAGCTAAGATTCAAAATAAGTGCCTAAGAGTAATAGTAGGGGTATATAAGGTAACTCCTACCTTAGTTCTCGAAACTAAAACCTCTATACCCCCGCTAGATCTCTACCTAAATAAAAGACTTGCAAACTTTAGGTTTAGGCATAAAGAAAAGTTAGTTACGGAGGCTTGCGTATAGATATAGGGGAAACTAGCCCAAAGATAAAGATAAAGACAGGGTCAAAACCAAAACAGAAATATATATATAGAGGGAGAGAAACGGACCCAGTAGGTAAAGAAGTAAAGGCAGCAAAAATAAAGGACAGAAATACCGCTTCTAGTAAGCTGGAAGAGAAGATGGGGAGCTAATCAGCCAAAATAGGGACTTATAGGGGTAGTGCCACCGTTAGAAGAACCGCTAAAGATATATAAGGAGCTTAAGAAAGCAGAAAGCTCAGTTTTAACGCAGATATGGACGGGACGGATAGGGCTAGCGGCCTTCCTAAATAAGGCTAGGGTACTAGACTTTCCCTCCCCTATATACTAGTGCGGCCAAGCCAAAGAGACGGCGTTATATATTATAGCCTACTGCCCCCAGTTCGCAGAGCAGAGGTAAGGGCTAGTGGTAGGCCGCCCAGAGGTTAAAAAACTAGCTAGTACAGCCAAGGGAGCGAAACGGCTCGCAAGATGGTTTCTATAACTACGGGTCCTACCGCAGTTCCACTATACAGAGGAGCTCCTACAAGAGGAGGAAGAGAAAGAAAGGGGAGTAAGTAGGCTAGCTAGGTAAGAGGCTTGCCGAATAGAAGGAGTAGGCGTCTGCAGACGCCTTTTCGATACTTATAGGCTGCGAAGTAGACGGCAGAAAGTATATAACAGGCCAAGGAGGGGGTTTTTTGTCCCGTATCGGGTTTTCCCATTATATAAAATAGGAGTACCGCATGGCCACAGAGCTAAATCGGTGTAAGATCAATAAATAAATAAATATTTAGTTTAGTCTCTCTATTTATCTATTTATTTATAGATAATATACTATGGACGTTACTACTTAAACTCCTTATTTAGCTAAGAATACCTCCTAGAATGCTGCTATAAATCTTAGATCTCTATTTAATATAATCTTTATTAGTGCTCTATATCTTATAAATACTTCTTTAATATAGATTCTAGCTATATCTTCTACTAATATTTCTTCCGTATATGCTATAAAATAACCCTACTTGGTTAACTTATTTACTATTACTAAGATTACGTTATGGTCTTGTCTAGTAATAGGATCTTTTAACTTTAGTAACTTAACAATAAAGTCCTATAATATAACCTCCTATAGTCTCTCTGGTATCTTAATAAGTTGTAGCCCTTTATATAGCTTATGCCTTATTAGTTTGTTCCTTTAACAATCTAAACATTCTTTTATAACTTATTTTACTAGTCCCTAGATTCCTTAAATAATATACTCCTTGTCACGGCACTGACCTAACACGTTGTTATGGCTACGCGTATGCATGAGCACGGACCTGACCCCTGAGCAACACGTATATATACCTACCTCGTCTCCTGTACATAGATCCTCACATAACATCGTTTGTTAATGATACACAGTCACAGTTACCTCGTTGACCCTCTGCACATACTGTGACAGTATGTTGTGTCATCACCTACGCCCCTGGTAGGGCTTCGTTTCCACCGTTCTAAAGCTACGTTCTAAAGCTACGACCCTACCCTAGGCGGGATTCTTACCCTCATTCCACGTTAACACCAACCCAGTAAAATCTCTATTGAATCTATTTGAGTTCCCAAGCTGATATCCTCCTCCCTGTATCTACACGTCCCGAGTTTCCAAGCTGGCTGCAGGGAGACACCCTGCGGGCTATATTTCTCGTGTTTTGACTATAGTGTCCTCCGAGTCTGTTTCTAGCCATGCTACTGCTTCACGTCCCGAGTTCTTAGGCCGGCTGCAGGGAGTTTACCCTGTGGGCTATGTTCCTCGTGTCCTGATTACAGTGTAAGCCTATGGGTTACCGATCTCTCCGTCTTATACGATAGGCCCTAGAGTTCTCCGTTTCTAGCTATGCTTCTGCTTCATGTCCCGAGTTTCCTAGGCCGGCTGTAGGGAGTGCACCCTGCGGGCTACGTTCCTCGTGTCTTGATTACAGTGTAAGACTATAGGTTGCCGATCTCTTCCCTCTGTATCTCCATCTCAGTCTACCCTCGCCTCGTATCTCAGTTAAAGATCTATACTACCTCGAGTTCACCGCGACAAGAATCTACGTCTTAACCTCGATCTCCGTACTCCGAGCCTTTCAAGTCTATACCTTAACCTCGATCTCCGCAACCCCGAGCCATTCGAGAGTCAATATCCGCAATACGCCCCGCGGTTACATTTTTTTTCTTCGTCTCCTCCG
>Ga0307507_10005059_pt1 | contig 22225 bp, 11 predicted proteins | sample 7_EM_MG_FD_207223 | JGI IMG/M metagenome (GOLD analysis project Ga0307507, IMG submission 207223) | Populus trichocarpa ectomycorrhiza microbial communities from riparian zone in the Pacific Northwest, United States - 7_EM | ecosystem: Host-associated > Plants > Roots > Unclassified | place... | reverse complement strand
AAAGTCAAAGCTCTTGCCAAGCCTAACTTTAGTCAAACAGTAGTAAGTGTTTTACACCATGGCATGAACCAGAAGGAGAAATGAATACCTTTATGCAATATTTTCAAAGCAAAAAAATGCTGAACCAGTACAAAATTAAACCAATTTTTCGAATAGAAGGAAAGCATTTGTTACTGGCAACTGGATTTGCTGTTTCTTGTGGTTAAAGAATCCAAAGGAAATTCAAGATATCAAAGCTCTAGATAAAAGAACATATTGGCAGAGAATAATACATGGCGGGGTCACCTATCCTATAGACAAGTAGATATAATCTTGCAAGTGATCTTAAAAATTGTCCTTTGCTTGGCGGATAACGCCTAACGCTTCTGAATCATTTGCTGTTGCTGGAATATTTAAGGTATGCCGGATTGCTGTGCTTGAAGTGCGAAGGAAAGGATTACAAGCCTTTTCAACCTTTAACTTTGTTGGAATCTGACGAGACAGAAAAAATCACCCTCAATGTGGAACTTTAGGAAGATAAAACTTAAAGTTAAATGATAAGACGAGAAAATAAAAACACACACAGGACTACCAAATTAAATCAAGTCCACAATCATTATGCAGATTGATAGTGGCTAAGCAACCCAGCTTGCTTGCCACTTCAACTTTTACTGAAACTGATCGCCATTTCAAGGCACACAAACATGAGGAAGCTTGTGCGATTCTACAAAGTTAACCGCCTGACAAATAGCCGGTGCCAGGCAGGAAAACTAAGGGCTTATAACTTAAGTGCTTCTATAAAGCCGAAGAAGGTATGTGCTGTTGTACAGTAATGAGCATTGCAAAAGAGAAGTTGACTTCAAAATTGGATAATTGCATGACATGCAACTGAAATTGGTGCGCATATATTTTCTATCAAAAAGCAAGATACCTTTCAAAAGTCAATTTCAGTTTAAAAAATCAAAAGATCAATCATGGATAGGAATGTCCAACACAGTGAAGAGCTTCCTGAGGGTTCAAGACCAAAGACTGATAAGAGGCACAAATCATAAAATCATTTCCTTTCTAGATAAAAAAAAAATCAGAAAATCTGGTGGCGCATCACTTAGTTGCTAAATTCTCCTGGCCTTATACTAGACACAGGATAGAGTCCTGCTCTCATTGTGAACTCAAGGTAGGGTGGGGGTGAGGGGAGTTGGGGTTCAGGCAGTGAAGGCTTCTCTCATCACAGTAGCCCGTCATTGGCCAGGTATTCAATAAAGAAAGAAGGCTTAAGACTCACAGTTGGCAAACTCTTGCTGCGAAGATGTGCCACATGGGCTGCATAGGACTGGAGTGCCTCATTATTTGGATCTATGGACAGTGCAAACTTCGAATTACTCTGTCAAAAAACATGCATCATGGTTAGGGCATTTAACTTTGATCTTTAGTAGATAAAACAAGAAGAATATGGAAAACAAATATATAGGTGACCAACCAACGTATATTCATGACCGCAATATATATTTGTATCATCTGGCAGTGACATGATTTTCCTGAGGGATGAAAGCATCTGCAACAAAGAAAATCAGATGCTATAGTATTCAATCATCATGAAATCAGGCAACTAGCTTCTTATTAAATATGCTCTTTTGGTTAAGAGAGGCCAGCTGGGCTTTGGACTACAGTTTGGGGGGGGTAATTCTATCCCATCCTCCAATGTTTCACTCGTTCATTTCAATATTTGACAACAGGACTGTCCACTTGTGACTATAAAAGATTCCATCCAAACGTCCAACTTGCAAAGTAAATACAAAAATAAATAAATATTTTTTCAGGAGGCTTTAAAAACACAGAATTTTAAGTTTTTTTGTGTGGTAGCTTGAGAAAATTTTCAACTTTCAAGTTCAGAAAACATGTATCATTTAACAATTCATTACTCTTCTAGTTAAAAAGATGAAGTGATATTTTAAAGAATCGTTTCACATTGAGGATTCAAGCGCTGAAACTGTCTAAATAGGAAGGCTCAATCCAATATATTCATCTCAATATTGCATCATCAGATATTATTTCCGACCTCAAAATTATAGCTTAGTGAAGAATGCGTGTCATGAATTACCTGCTCAGGTGTCCCTTCAAAAAGCTTGCCACATGACAGACTAAATAAAGTATCTCCTGCAAAAATTGCCCCCGAACCAGGAAAGTAGAAACTTACATGGCCTGCAATTAAATGAATGCTGAATGTCAAGACAACTATTTACTCAGTAGCTGCATAACCATAAAGTCTTGTGCTCTTTACTAAACCCAAAACCCACAAGAGAAGCCAGCAAATATCACACCATCCCACTTGAAAATACCCAGATTCTCCATGTAAGCAATCACTAGAAAGAATGAGGACACGACAGACAATTTAACCAACAAAATTGCTACATTTTCTTTCATTGGTTTAGCTGAAACAACAAAAATTGTTTGCTTGCTTCAATTTTTGTATTGAATGCATACCACATGTCCCTCGCTAACTAGATAATGTCCAAGCAGAAAGTCATAAGTTTCGCATTTTAATGGCATGGAGGACATATATCAGAAGGTATAGCCTGTTGTGGCCTTCCAACTGTTTCATATGACTCAGACTTTATATTGGTGTTCTTCATATTTCAAATGAGTTTTTTTCTACTTATAAACTCATGTATCACAGGTTCATGCTTCTAGGAAATGCATTATTTTTTCTTTTTTTGGAGCTGCAAGGAAACGTGTTGATTTTACATACCTTTTCCAGTCAACAGAAGAAAAGATTGCATTTTGACATTATAATGGCATGTTTCTCACTAATGCGATTTCCTAATGTAGATTGATAAGGAAATAGAACCTCGGGTATGGCCAGGAGTTTCCATTACTAGCACCTCATGGCCTCCAAACATCCAGTTATCCCCGTCATTCAGAACTATATCAATGCCAGGAATTCTATCCCTGTCAACTCCTGAACCAATTACCTACAAACAAAAAGCAAAACTGTAAAAACTACACAATTTTGAGAGCCACTTCACAAACAGGCATCTAGGTCCCTCTTAATACTCAGATGGAAGACACAGCATTCACTGAAAACCTTTGTCTGAGCTTTTTTTTTTTTTTAGAATTAGACTCAATACAAGCAGATTTAAAATGGTGAATAAAAATGCTGGCTTCTTGTATCAATTAAATGCATTTAATTTCATCCCATGAGAGTTGGGAGAAAAAAGAACTTGGGAACACTGTCGCATACCTTTGCACCATACCTTGCTTTCAACTCTTCATTCCCACCCGTATGATCATAATGATGATGAGTGTTTAGTATATAAGTCAAATTTCGGTTTTTCCGACTTAAAGCATCAATAACAGGTGCAGCTTCAGACGGATCAATAACTCCAACTGTGCCTGTATCCACGTCATGTAAAAGATATGCATAATTGTCCTTAAGACATGGCACCTGAAGCAATGAACGTAACAAAAAACGATATAAGGCATCCATTCACAATAAGAACACTAAATATTTTCAAAACTATAACAGAGCTTGCAAAATAAAAACATTACAAATTCTTACCAATTCAATTTGCAATGAAGAAGACATATTGGAAACGCTGCAAAATTGAGCAACTTTAAGTGTTCGACTTGCTCCACGCAAGGTTTTGAACGGTGTGGACAACAAACGCATGAATCCATACACAATAACTTTTCTAAGGGAAAGTTGTCTCGTGCCTGGCCTTACGCGAATCCCACTCCTCACCTAATAATATGAGAGAGAAAAAACAGTAAGGTCCTAATTATCAATCTCCACAAATTTTGCAAGCACATCTACTGCACCAAAGGCCAGAAACAAACACCAAAAACCTATTCCATATAGATGGAAAAGCATCCCCTGCGGTTCACAACAAAAGGCACCAGATGGAAATTAATAAATGGATCATATCCATTAGAAAGGCCAAACAGTATACATGGAAGGTTAACTTCTCAAAATGATTTCCTTTCATCAAAAGTTCATACGTCAACATACAAGTCACCAATCATGCCATCTCCTTCAACATTCACTAAAAATAAAATGTCCATTTCATCAAATCACGTGATTCTTTACCATCCAACCTCCTGAACTTCTACCATTTGTTCTACTTCCACTATCAAAACCAGTACAAACAGTAAATGGGCTTTCTTTAAAACAGTTAAAAAGAAAACTTTAAACAACAAACAAGCAGATAGTGCATAAAAAAAACAGATGCAGAGATTTTGCAGTATCTCAAATGGGTTAAGACATCAAGATCACTCATTTCCCATAAAGACTGAAACTTTAAAGTTTAAACAACCACTAAAGCACAAAACATAGAGTGAAATCAAGAGGGTTTGGAGTAAACAAGGAATGCAAACAAGCAAGAAAGTAAACCCACCCTGGAGCAAGGAAGGGAAGCCATGGCACAAGATGCTTTGGAGATCATCTGCATCGCTCCCCTTCTTTCTCTTTCCCTCTTTTATTTTTTATTCTTTTATTCTTTTGAGTTTTTAGAGAGAAAAAGAGAGTGTTATTGTGGATGTTTGTGGGTTGGCACTTTGGTGGCACTTATCACTTGAATGATGATGATGATTTATTATTATGATACTTTGTTGACCAACATGGAAAACAAGTCACCTAAATTAGAATCTTAAAAACATATATATATATATATATATATATATATATAATTTAAACATTTTTCTAATGCTCAATTGGAACTATAGATGTCGGTTTTTTAAATATTATTTTCCTCTTATTTTTTATCAATTTTTATGGACTGCAATTTTGTTTTCTTCTGTATTATTATTCTATTAGCTTAATTTATGTTGCTCTTGTTCATTGTAGAAGAGATGATAAAGTTACATGACGGTGAGGAACGTTAAAAGGAAAAGGTGACGGAGACCCTTTACGTGTAAGTGGGTGTTCGGAGTGGAGAGTAACGTCACTAACTGCTTTATGCTGGGCCCACGTGGCAGATTACGCGTCAAGTCCGATCCATTCTTTCCTTTTCCTTCCCAAAATTACCCTAATCAAGAATTGTTTTTTAGCCCTAATCAAAGAATAATCATTAGAAATGCTTTCAGCAACAGTGGAATATAACGAGAACACACACACACAGAGCAAACAAGAACAGAAGATGTTAGGTCTTACAGTGTTTTCAGGCCATGTTGAGATTCTTGAGAACGACCCGAGATCCAAATCGACTTGGTAGATCAAACCTGACCTGGCTCGGGTCGGGTTTTGTAATTAATAATAGATAATTAACTTATTACAACCCAATTAAAAACCCAGACAACAGACTTTCAACCTGTTCAACACAATAAGAAACTAATTGACTTTTTTTGACTTTTTTTTTTTAAAAAAAATAGTCAACTCACCAGAGCACGTGATTTAATCTTTGCTAATTCAATGGGAAATTGAGCCATTGTGGAGATGAAACCCATATGACCTAGTGCATAAGTTATCTACTTGGCAGCACAAGTTGCTCTCTTTATACCGCAAAAAGGTTTCATACAGCCAAATCTTAACTAATAAACAATCCTGAATCCGTTCAAACCATGAGGACTTTCAATGATTAGAAGACTCAAAATTGTCCATCAATTTACCGTCAACTCAAGTAACAAGAGCCCACATAAGCCGTAATGGCTGGATTGGCACGTCAACTTGGTCAACTTATTTGGTGTGGTAGGTCTCTTATGTTACAGCAACAGTAATATAACAGGAGGTACAACAACATGACATGCTTGAGACTGAAACATGCTGCCTTTTGAAATCTGAAACTTGATCTCTCTTGCGATTGTAAGATGTGAATGGAAAAAGCCATGGACAGCTTATAGTTCATCCTGCAAAAGAAAAGTTCAGGGGGGAAACTTAAGTATTTGAGCTGAAGCATGAGATGATTTTCCAGTGTAGATCATGCATGATTGTTGAGAACACCTCGAGCTGCATACTGTCTTCATTGCCAAGAAATTGATGTTATAACAGCTTACCATAAAGTTGATCTGCTTGTGTTGCTTTATATTGATTGGAAAAGAATATAGGTACCCTTTTTAATGAAATGTGATGGAAAGTAAAAGGCTCGAGCTAAGTAATTCCTGCCTATTGTAGAGAAAGCCTTGATCTTTTACCACTTGCTATGAGTTTATTGAAAACAGAGTCAATTCAATGGGAAAATGAGAGAAAGAGTGCCGAAGATATGCTTACATGGTAATCATCCATGTAGTCCCGGGGATCATGCTGCAAAACAAAATTTTTATGTTATATCAACATTCACCAAACCAATAAAAAGCTTCACAATAAATAAATAAAATGACGTTTTATTTTTTATGATTCTTTAGCTGCTCATCGCTCTTTCTCAATGAAACATGATGAAAAGGTAATCTGAAAATGGTTTAAAGTGTTGTTCTTACTTCTTTTAATGGTTTGGAGCATCATTCATCAAAATGATTCTATTTAAGGGGTACCATTAAAAAACTCAAGCAGCTGCATTCAAGAGATGCAACATTGAAGTGGCAACTAAGGTTTAATTAGAAGATATCAAGAGATATTATACCCTTCTGCGAGGCTTCCTGTGGCCCCTTTCTTTCCTCCTCTTTTCACCTTCCTCTCTTGCTCTTTGAGCTTCCTACTCATGCAATGATTCAAATCCATTGGATAATGCTAAAAAAGAATGGCTAAAAGTAGAGTTATAGGACAAATTGCAAATTCCCAAAAGCAAGCAAACAAAGGTAGTCACCTCTTCTTCTCGAGCTCTCCTCACTTTCTCTGCTTCCTCAAAGGCATCCTTTTCTATCTGGCATATACATAAAATGAGAATCCAAATACCAAATTTAATCCATGTTCCTTGGAACCAAGCCGCCATTATGGATTCTAAAATCAATAAATTCACCTCTCTATTCTGGAAAACATCTTCTACAACTTCTCTTGCATATTGTGGGTCATCACAGATCAATATGTTGTCAAAAATTGATCCAGCCTTCACCTGCAATGCAATATTTGATGTCATCAGATCAAGGTAACTCAGAATGTTTTTTAGTTGAGAGTATAAATCCAAACTCAACTGAAAACACAATGATGGAAGAGATTAATCTTTCTGCCAGGAATGTACAATGAGAAATTCAAATCTGTTTTAGGGTAAGGCATCTCAGTTATTTGGACAGATCAAAAGAGCTGAGTACAAATCCTAACTCCACTAAGAGGGTAGATATAAGTCAATAAACCAGTACAGCAAAAATGAGTTAAAATTAATGGTTTTCCCATCTAGAATGAAAGGCTTGGTCGACACTCGAACAAGCCAGTTTACTGATACTAATATAATAAAATCTACTATCTTGATTTCAGATAAACAAAGCCAGGTTAAATAAGAGAGGCAAATGTGTTTGTCAGATCAGATAATACAATCATTTGTTGTTTCAAAGAACTAAATTTTACTTTTTCTTGGTATCATTAATGTGCTATGTTTCCCCCAAACAATAGGTTGTATGAATGATCTCCAGAAGAGGGAAAGAAGTTATGAGACCTACCTGCCAAACTTCGATACCCACATATTTTACTGGCTTCAGCACATAAAGGTCAGGATCATCTTCAAACTCTGACAAAAAGAAAGGGAAAGTGGATTGTACGCATTTACAAAATGAAATTGGATACTAAAATCAGGCACATCTATTAGATCAACCACATACTTAGAGAGACAAGTGATACAAACTTGTTGGAGGACCAGTTGTCTTTAAAATACCAGCAAACATTCCTACTACAACATAGAAGCTAGCTCATTTACTATGCTCTGTTAGTATCCTATATGAAATTTCCATTTTTTATACAATAAAAGACTTGTCTAAAACCCATTAGCAAAGTTCACCACTTGGAAGTTGGAACATGCTGCCTGCTCCATTATTTGGTTAAATGCTGGTATATAGGCCAAAAAGCTCATTTTCCTATTTCTGAGCATTTGTATCTGCCAAAATGTTCCAAAGCATTCTTCCCCAAACGAGTGATAAAAATAACCATTTGGTCTCAATGGAATGATTCATACCTGGGTTATCGATCCATGGAGTCTTCCATTTTCCCTTATAGTTAGGGTTCTTGATTTTCTACAATATCAGGATAACAACTTAATTCAATAATCATTATTAATCAGCAAAGATATTTTTTTTCAAACTTTTGGTTAGTAGTATGGATGCACACCTTTCTTTTCCATGGTCCTTTGTAAGCTGGATTCGGTATCTTGGATGGCCTCCATATTCCATCCTCCTCTTCATCCCAATCATCGGGCTATTCAAAGCAGCAATAGAATAAGGCATGTTATATTTTGTCTTCTAGGCTGTGACAGTTAAATAAACGACATACCTACATATCTCTTCTTATTTATAACCTAATTATCCAACAATCAAGTTGAATAAGTGAGGGCCAAAAAGAAAGACATTTTCCCAGAGCATTGTCATTGTATAAAGGCAAGTTAATCCATGAATAGTCTAATCACATGTTTCAAACCCCAACATGGTGAGAACGAGAAAATTACAGAAGAGATTCTAAAATGCTAAAGGCAATGAACAAACCTCTTTAGCCTTAGGATCAGGAATCTCCCGGGGAATAGAATCATATCCCTGCAACATCAAAGCAAATAGTTAATGTACAAAATGTACCAGGAACACATATAAATCACTATTTCAACCACATTATTAAACAGACTACCAGGTAATACCTCTGGTTTGACATCATTAGGATCCTCGATATATTCTCTATCATCCCAGTCTGCTGGCTGCGAAACAATGAAAGTCAACCTTTATTGGCTAGACTAAAAACACCAAACTATCAAAAATGAAAATCACCACATTTTCCTGCAAAAAATGGAACCAAAATCCAACCCAAGTTCCTATCATACCTTCTTTGCTTTAGTATCTTTAATTTTTGGTGGAGGAAGAATATCCCAATCCGTATACATGGTTCCTGATTCCCTCTCTCTATTATCAACCAACACACTATAAGATGCATCAGGCCTAAGTATAAATGTATAGAAATGAGTCAACTTATCAGTTTCACATTGCAAATCCTTCTTGATAGGATAATTCTGTCCTTGATAAGACAATATAACATGAAGCTTCTTTGTTTGTGTACCGCATATATCAGGTCCAAACATAAAACTGCAAAGACAAAAGACACAGCAAGCTTTAAACCTGACCACTTTCCAATTCTCAAACCTCAAAAGAATCAAATGGGTCATTTTCTTTACCTATAAGGAGTATCACCACCAAATTTCTTCTGATTAACATAGCCAGAAAGCAGCTTAATGTAACCACCACCACACTCAATATCTTGCTCAAACTTAATAGAATACTGAACCACTAAAGTCCTATTCTGGTTACTAAACTCTGGGGTTATCTTTGCTGATATAGCAAAATGCTTTGCATCATTATATGTTTGAATACCTGAAACACCATATTTCCACACAAATCAAACGAAAAAAATTCAAACCCCAGATAACATAAACACAAAAAGATCAAATCTTTAACATGTTATTGCACCTTTATCATCTGGATCACCAGGCCACTTCCCCGCGGTGTACTTAAAAGTACCAGCTTTGCCTTCACTTCTTTTCCAGTCTGATAAAGCCCATCTACCTTTCCAACCATCTTCAAAACGTTCCTCAAAGAAGATTTCTGAGAGAGTGAAGGGGAAGAGGAAGAGAGAGTGGACAGCGAAGAGCAAAAATAGTTGCTTTAAGGCTTGAACGACATGTAGTTTTGGCCTGTTCTCCATTTCTGGTAAACCAGTTGGCTCCAAGTGCCAGAGATCTAGTGATTGGTAATTTGGTATAGCAGGGCGAGAGAATCTAGTGTGAGCAGTGATTTTACATAAATAACCCCTCTACAAATCTAAAGTTTTTCAATATTTGGGTTTTTTTTTTATCTATAAATTTATTTAAAGTCAAAATTTAATTTTTAAGATTATGGAAGTTGTTTAGAAGTGTGTTTTACTTTTTTTTTTTTTTTTTGTTAAAATTTAATATTTTTTTATTAAATTAATTATTTTTAGTGTTTTTGAATTGTTTTGATGTTATAATATCTAAAATAAATTTAAAATATATATAAAAAATCATTTTGATAATTTTCCGAACGAAAAATATTTTAAAAATTAACCATTACTGTATTTTCAAACACTCTTTATGTTTTTTTAAGAAAATTTATCATGAATTTCCAAACATTTTAGTGTGATAACATTTGATTTATTTTTTAAAAAAGATTATATTTTTCATAGGATCAATGGTAAAAATAAATTTTAATAAAAAAAATTAAAATTTCCTTTTTCTCATTTCTTCCCTCCTTGCAACTTTCTTCTTCCTCGTTCCCCTCTCTTTTCATCCATTCTCTTTTCAAAACATCTCCTTTTTCTTAAATTTAGGTCGATTTCTTCTCTTCCTTCTCTTCCTTTGAAAAAAAAGAAGGTTTTGAAATTGAAAATATAATAAAAATTACTTCTTGAATCTAATGATTGATGCCACTTCAACAGTTGGAGTGTTTCTTGACTAAAAGATTCATGAAATTCTTTGTAATTGTCCAGGCATCGTTATGAGACATGATCAAAGGCATCATATAACAACTTTCTCACTCAAACAAATGGCAATTTTGAATCATTTAACATTATTTCATCATTTTGTAGAGATCAACTAGTTTCATTCCTCGAGCTCTGTTAATGGTATGAATTACGAGGTGTCCATAAGGTTCATGTGAGCTTCTTTTGCAAACATTAGGAGTAATCTCATGTCGAACTAAGTTAACTTGGTATGAATAAAAACAAATCTAAAAGAAGAAAATCTTAAATGCCGTTGTTTTCTTGGGCACATAAAAAAATAGTTAGGTAATGGAAAACTTTTGATAATTTTATTAAAACTAACTTAGTGAGTCAATTTTAAGCATTTTAACCCGATTATATATATAGTTCGAGAATCAAATTAACCATGTAAAAATTGTCACAATATTATCAAATTCATTTGACAAGATAAATACAACTCGGATGACTGATAACAACGTGTGATTGATTAAAAGAAAATTCAATGTAGCATATTTAACTATGTTAATTTTGAAACAGAGATATAATGAATCACTTTGTCAACTTAAGTTTAATACAAAAATCATGACTCGAGCTAGGGATACAATCATAATGTGCTGGTCAATTGTTTTTTTTGTTTTCCTTTTTTTATTTTCTTTCTAGCCGGGCCTTTATTAGATTTGGGTTAGATGGAATTCAAGCCTAAATTGAAGAGTTTTTTTGGATAATTAAGGATTAAATTGAAAAAAAAAATTTAAATAGAGATAAAATTCAAGACTTAATTGATGGACGCTTATAAAATCAAGGATTAAAGTAAAAAAAAAAAAAAAAAAGTTGTGGTAGTAGGTCCTTCCACGCTCTAGCTATTGTGGTGGAGCGTGCGACGTACTTGTATCTTGTGTTTTCAAAGGCATTCAATTATAAGACATCTCAAATTATTTGCCCCGTGGCATTGTCGGTAATTGATTATTTTTTTTCTCTCCTGGCAACCGGTCCTTTCACACACGAGCACATGTTCACCATGCTCGAGCTATTATGGCAGCTCGTGAGATGTACTCCTGCTTAAAAAATGGTCTTCTTTGATGTTTCTGAAGCATCTCAACATGCTCTTCCATTCTAGGCAGCATGTGTCCAATTATTTCCCTGTGGCATAGTAGCGACCTGTTCTATTGAAATCCGCAAAGTTATTTAACAAATGGATAAGAAAGCACCTAAAACAACATGCTTCAAGTCATCAAAAGTATTTAGAATAATATCTGAAACTTTCGAGGCTTTCTCTGCTGCTCTGATCACTTAATTTACCATAACCTCATCTTGTTCTGTTGTCAGAATGAAGCTGGGGAAGTCCTCTAGACGAACATCTATCATCCTTGGAATCCATTCTATTGTGGTCTCCAAAAGCCAGTTTGTATGCGTTGCTGCTTCTGTTTTTTGGGTTGAAAAGCATTGTAAAAAGCAGAAGGTTAGATAAATGGAGCCTAAGTATCCATTTGTTAAATAACTCTTATCTTAGAAATTGCAAACCTGTGAATTTAATGTATTTCTCAAAGGTAGGCTACGACAAAATAATGCTGGTATACTACTAGCTTTGTTTACTCAAACTCTAAGATTAGAAGAGATAATTATGATATATTTTAAAATATAATAATTCATAAAATATATTATAAGAACAGCACGTAAGACTTTTTAAATAGTAGTTAAACCAACTTAAACTACAAAGAAAAATGAATCCTAAAACAACTAGAAAAATAATGAAAATTCAAAAACATCACCTCTAATTTGGATATGATCTCAACTTAAACAGGTTACAACTAATTTGATCCATTATAGAAGTAGGTTTGTAGAACGTGCTGGTCAAATCTCACCATAATTCACCAGTTGTATTAAAAATTATACTTGTTTTTATGCATGTGTCTAGACTTTTTGTTAGACTTGACTTATTGATACATATCCTGTATGAAGTATGGAGTAAGTTTAGGATATTTAAAAGGCGTGATGCCTCCTTCTTCTATAAGATGTTTTATAATGTGAATAGGCTAAGAAACCATATAGGCTAGTAGTCCAAAAGCAGACAGTAGGAAGTTCGAGTTCCTCCGTAGCTACAAGACTGAAGAACATGCCAGCAAGCATCCGAGACTATGCAAGTCACTAGTGGGACGACGTTTGGTGAATTGAGCTTGGCAGGAAGATCAGGAAATGGGACTAAGATTGACAGTAGGAAGGTTCGATCAGTTTGTTGTTTGCAGGACTTCAAATCTATGTTTTATGTGAAATTAAAGTTATTTCAGTTTGTTGGCTTCAGGTGTATTCTGATGCCAATTATGGTGAAACATACCACTTAGAATGAAATTGGAATTGGAGAAGTCCAGCAGCCATTATTCTTCAAAACATTCCTCTATTTTGTTTTCAAGACCATGACATCAAAACAGGATTTGGATAACATGTTGATGACAGACTCAGCACCTGCATTTGTTGTTGATTGGCAGAAATTGATCAACTGTACCATGATATCTCTTTATGCTATCTATCCTTGGAGGTTGAGAAGCTTGCCAGTTTACAAAACTAGCACCTATTAAGTTTCAAATTCGCATTGGCAAGTGTTCAATTTCTTGAGCCAATTCATATCCACAGAATGCAAATACGAGAACGTCTAAAAGGGACATATTCTGATAGAAACTTGCATAAGCATTCCAAAAGGAGATAAAATATTGCTTTTCCAGCTTATGGAACTGTTTATTTTGTGTAGCTTTCAGGGAAAAAGACAAACAAATTCCTGTGAGGATAAAAAAAACCCTGCACTTACAACAAATGCTTTCTTTGATAATTAATAGTGATCTATACCTCAAACCCATGTAGGATTTATGTACATTGATTAGAACACTGAGCTCCTAAGCCCACTTGGCTTGGTTGCCAAGGGGCACAGCTTCAATGGTATGTTACTATTATATGCATCACCAACACTGCATGTGGCCAAGCTACAAAAACTAATAGTATCACCTCTTTGTTTTAGTGTCTACAGTTCGGATCGCCAGTGATGATTGTGATCCACCACCTAGTGCTGCAGCAGCTGATTCAACGTGTGTAAGAAGATACTCGTAAATCTTCTTTCTTAACCTGTCAACAGTCTCTGATGAAACATGGGGTGCTTCTGCTTCATCCTTGTTCAATCCAATCTCATCTAACCAGTCATTCACACTTTTAAGCTGCGTCAACATCCCTGCTATTTGGCCATTATCTGACAAAGCCGAGGTATCCACATCGGCATCCAAGAACCTCTCAACAAATCCCAAGAACCAATCCTGGGATTCCATCCGCAACATTTCTGCCAAGTCCACTGCCTCGTCAAGGCCATTTCCTTTGATCCACTCTCGTGGAGGTTGGGGTGGCACCTTTTGAGTAATGGCAGAATTATCCCCTGGTTTGCGAAAAGCTCCTGTTGCTACAAGCTTGGAGCCAACCATTGGACGGGCTTTCCCTTGAGTTTTTGTTGAGGTATTCTTCGAAGAATTTTCAAGGACTAAAATGGATTGATTGCTGGCAGTAGGCTTTGTACCAAGAGTAGGAGTTGTAGAATCTTTGGTAAACACTGAAAAGGACGACAGATTGGTGGTCAGTGCAGCTTGGACCCAAGAGGCTGCATGTTTACGTCTATCAGACGTGACCTTTAGTGCTTCTTCAGATGGATTGTCATAGGAATCTGGGGATGAACCAACTAGAGTAATTTTAAAAAGAGAATCGGCAATCAAGCGAGAATTATTCAAGTTTGCATGAAGAGTTAAAAACTGCTCCACAGCAGGTTTTGGGTTATCTTCCTTAGCAGAGCAAGTCAGCTCTGCGTACATACTGCAAGAGAAAAGAGGCACAATACAAAATGTCAGAAAAAAAAAAATTAAAACTGAAATGTTCATACACTAGAAAAAAACTGAACATAGATTACACATCCGAGATGTCAAATCAAAGAATCCCCTGAAAATAACTTTTCTCATATTCTCAATATCTTAATCATGCAAGTAGAACTCATGTTGATCTCGGTTTGTCCAACATTTCTCAAATATGGACTGGATGTAGTCCAAGCTACAAAGAAATCAGAAGTACAAGTAGAAAGTTTTGACATTTTCTTCTTCTTTTTATAATTAACCACGCTGTTTGCATATAACTACTCTTTGATCCATAGAACCTTCAACAGTATTTGCTATGAAGTTTCATATTGGCCCGGGAGTCTTTTGACCAATTCATGAGTTCATTTTTCTTGCAATTGATGCCTTATAGATCAAATGAAGCTGTCTTCATTTACCAAGAAGACCGCATCATTCATCCTAAACCAAGCTATACAACTTGATTGCTTGTTACAGCCTAGTGATCTAATACTTCTACCCTTGTTGCCACTATTTCTTTGAGTAGTTATACCTTAGACATCGAAGTAAGCTCTCTGCAGCAGTTGCCTCTTGAATAGCCTCTATTGCTGCCATCTGTGCAGCATCTCTATGCTTCACAACTTCCTGCTATAAAAAAGGTGTAGAGATATGTGAAAATTGAAAATATCAAAGTAATTAAATTTAATAAATCTTCTAGAAGACCAGAAACCAATTGAACTGAATGTTACAGATAATAACTGTGGAATCAAAAGAATTGGCTCTTAACCACTAAAATAATTAACGTATCAGCAGTGTCCCTAAATTATGTGGAAAACTTGCATTTCCCATGAGCAAATCACTAACTACAGAATGTATGATGTGGCGTTGTATTATACATTGATATTTACTTACAGTCTGTAAGTTACAGATGACTATGCTGCTATGAGCAAACAGCTGAAAGCAGAAGAATTAAGGTTTAAGTGGCCTGAGGCCCCTGCCTCCAAGGTTCAGGCCATGTATTCTGTTATCATTAATTCAAAACTACTTCATGAAGAAATGCTGGCTAAAAAGTACATCACACTTTCTGTTTTGAATTCTTTTGATGATGGGATTGTTTGGGAGCGACACATTTGGACTTTCAACCTCCTTGTCAAAGGAGGTGTGGCTACAATGTTATGCTCGGGCCATGCATAATATTATAAAATAGCTCAACAGAATGCTCTTAAGCAGCACAGTGATTCAGCACTCAACAAACAGGTAACGTTAATAAAGTCTAGAAACTCAATCATATATACCACTATCTTTTTTCTCTCTCGGAAAACAGAAAGAAAGCCCATGAACTTGTCAAAAATGAAGTTTTACCTTTCCAAGTTTGGCAAGAGAAGAGGGTAGTGAACTCCATGAAACACTTCCTTCAGTCAGTCTTCTGCTATTTATCGAGACCTTGACCAGATTTCCTGGTAACCCATTGTTAGCATGTTCTGATGATTTCTTTCCAACACTTGTTCTTAGCTTATTTGCCTTGTCTTGTTCATCCAAACTTCCATTTGCAACATTTTTCTTGGTAGATATCTGAATTTTATTCTCCTCTTTAGACGACTTGGCAGATACTTGGGCCCTATAATCCTCTTTAGATGGCAATCTCTCACTTGATGTACTTTTTCTCGGAGTCTGCCATGTACAATTAGCTTAGATGGCGAGCATGATAATTCGACAAGGATGAGTTGGGAAACCAGTGACAGTGAATTGGAGAATTGCAGTAAACAGCACAACATTTCCAAAATCTCCTTTGAGTCCCATAGATTCAGGACCTTTTGGGTCACACAAAATCAGGACACTATTAAGAGTGAGATAAATCAATTCAACAGTTTACCAATCAAAAAGGATTTAAGTTTGAAAAAAAGGCTCAAGTACTGAATATTTAGGAACATTGAAAACCCATGATCAAGAAAAGAACGAAATCAGACTTGGCCTGCCTGTTACTCCAAATTTATGACAACATTTTACATCTAAACTGAAACAGGACATTTTTTCAAGTACATCTCAACCAAATCACAGTCTGCTTAAAGACAAAATCCATGTATAATAATACTTACAGAAATACTCCTAGCTTCAGGCTTTGAATCATGTCTGGCAGCTGTCAATTTCGAATTCTCTCTATGCTTCACCTCCATATTCCCCTCCCAACTTTTCCTCAAGGCTTTTGCCCCCAACTCAATCCCCTGAACAACATTCTTGATCACCGGCACCCTCCTTGCAGTGGGACTGGCCCCACGAACAGAACTTGCCTTTTCTACAATCCTAGGTGATCCCTTGTCCAGTCCCTTAACCTTTGCCTGCAGCCGAACCCCATTTGAAAACTTCTCAAATGAAGTAGGCAATGAATAACAACTAGTCGGGGAAGAAGGAATTGATCTTGAACTCGTTGACTTAAATTTTGCCACAGATTCCTTCTTCGAATCCAGATTTAGTGTAAGTTTTGACAATTGAGACTTTGATCTAGTCAGAGTCGTCTTCTTATCTGACAAAGCATCCTTATTAGAATTACCATTCAGTCTAACCCCCACTGATTTATCCTTTTCTCCAACATTCGTACTGCTCAAAACACCCCTTCTAGGTGATTTGGCTTTCCCCACGTGATTATTGTTGAGAAAACCAGGAGACTGCGTTGCTACAATATCTTCAGGGCTCCCTACACAAGGGTGCCTCCCTGGTACTGGCCTAACCCCTCTAAGAATAGGTACTGGTGAGGCTGATTGAAGCCTTTCAACATGAATAAATTGGCCTAATTGGATTTTATCACTAAGAATTAAATCATCATGCTCATCAGGCAAAGACACATAAGTCGCATGAGATGAATCTGATACCTTAAGATAAAACCCTTGATTAGGAAATAACTCACCACCTGCTAATGCTGGGACAATGCTCACCACTTGCAATAAAGATGACCTGTGTTCCCCAGCAACCTTGACATCTGTATTCATGTGCTGCAAAAGCTTGAGTAACACTCCAGGTACAAGACTTGCCATTTGTTAACAGGCCTTCAGTTTGCATCACTCAAAGGATACCCCAGATGGAAAACTTGAAGAAATATTTGAAAAGGAAGAGTTTTTGCAATGCCCAGATACTCTAAGGATACCCCTGATGGAGAACTTGAAGAAATAGTTGAAAAGGAAGAGTTTTTGTCAATATTGAAAAAAAAATGCAATTTGCAATCAAAGATTTTTACTTTTCTTCAGAAAAGGAAAGAAAGGATCACCCTTTAGACCCAAATGAAATTTGTTACTACAAAAAGCTTTAAACCACATATCAGTTTCAAAAAAGTGAGAGAAATGGAATGCTCAAGATCCAGATTAGAAGAACAAACAAGATACCAACCAATACATAAACTATGAACAAAACCAAGCCCCAGTAATAAAGAACCTAACTAAAAGTAAATATTAGACACCAAAACCAACCAAGATGGAAATTTTTTTCAAGAAAATACATTAATCAATAAAAACAAAACAAACCCAGAAACTGAAAACTCCTTTAAAGATGCTTTCAGAAGCAATAATGGTGTCCAGCTTGGCAGAGGCAACTGAAGTGCGTGCTCAAAAACTTAACAACTCAGAAAGAGAAAAAGGAAGACTCGTAAATAAGATTTGGTCTTCCTTTTGCTAACAACTCATTACAAGAGACAACCAAGATAAGGAAAACCCGAAGGCAAGTTTGCAAATTTATTTTGTAAATCAAAATGGAGTTAAAAAAGGCAACCTTTTTTTTAATACAAAGCACACAAAGAAGCTAAGCTAGTTCTTGACAGGTGCAGCATGTAACATGGGATATGATATCATGTGATCATAAGAAGCTGAAATTTTTGCAACATACCGATGAAAAGCTAAAGAGAATAATTTGATGATGCCAGGCTTAATGTATGATTGGTATGTATTGCACAATCCAGAGAGAGAAGAGGTGTCAGAGCCTGACACATTGACATATGCACAACAACTTGTAATGTGTCCAAGTAAAAAAGATGAAACCTGACCCACTTCAACTAGCTCTCTTTGATTGGATTGAGGAATTCAATCCATGAATATAAAAAAGGATTTGTAAATCGTACTTAGTGAATTGGGAGTGTTTGTTTTTGTGGATTTGGACTATGAAAAACAAAAGTCTCTTGAATTCTTGCAGAAACTGTTAGAGGAATATTACTGTCATAGAATGTAAGGATTAAGTTACTTATTTTGTCAGTAATCAATCTATGGAATTTTTTAAATAATTAAATTTATTCCTTTATAATTCCTGAATTTTAAAGAATTTGCTGCTTTTAATTTAACATTAGTCCTCGATAAAAAAAAAAAAAGTTTATGAATTAAATGGTATGAATTCATTAAAGGTAAGAAGAATATACATGATCTATTTAAAACAAAATTGATGAACACTTTTTTTTTAACTGCATATAAATGCATTGTATTACACACATACTTACAAATGATGACTTGATGTTGTTTGACTAGTTTTTTTAAAATATAGTTTGGATTTTTATGGATTAACGCGGCTATTTTAAGCATTAGGTTGAGGTGGTGTTTGAAAGTGTTGTAACGATTGTTTTTTAAAATATTTTTTACTTAAAAATACATTAAATTTTTATTTTTTAAAAAAAATTATTTTTAATATTAACATATTTTAAAAATATATAATTTTAAAAAAGTTTTTTAAAATTTTAACAAAAAAATACGTTGAAACTCAATTTTAAACACCTCATAAGTTTTAAAACAAGATATATTTAACAAAAAATAGATAATCTTGAAAAACGAAAATTGATATAAGAATATCATCATCGATTAAGTTATATGTAACATTCAAAGAAAACTAAAAAATAAAAAATAATAATTTTGAAAGTGTATGCTATGCGTATGAGAGTGCAAATGGGTGCATGTGCTCCGCAATTGGGGGTGTTATTTACAAGGTAAAGGTTGTCGGCTACCTGAAAAGGTTGTCACATCCCTAAGATAGCATGGCAGTTGCCATGTTGCATTCTTTTATCTTGTTTCTATTCTTTTTTTTTTTTTTATTACTCTATTCTATTATCTTGGAAATAACTTTTGGTGTTTTTTTTTTCTTTTACCGATAAGTCCTGTTACTCACCATCACACTATCAAGGCATGTGGTAGATTTTTTTTTCTCTATTTATAAGTGTGGTTATGGTTATTTTTTAAAGTGTTTTTTATATTGAAATATATCAAAATGATATTTTTTTTTATTTTTTAAAAATTATTTTTAAAATCAACACATTAAAACGATCCAAAACACAAAAAAAAATTAATTTTTAGTAAAAAAAATTGAATTTTTGAGGAACCCGATTTGCACCGCGTTTTCAAACGGAGTCGATCAACTTGGTATTTGATTAATTAATTTTTAACCAAGTTTTAAATTGTTAATTTAAAATTAATTTGATTGATCCAACAAGTAAATTTATAACTTGCTTGATTTTATTAAAACTCGGCCATAAAATCTTGATACTTTTTTTATTTTAAATTTTTTACAAATCAATGTTATTTTGATTCTTTTAAAAAAAATTAAATTAACTTATTAAATATGTGATTCAAAACCCACTAATTTAGTTTAATACCTATGATTCTTCTTCAAAACTTTAAGGAAAACAAAGAATTTGTGACCCCATGTTGCAAAAGGAAGAGATAAGCACTTGATTACGAAGGTAAGTATTCCTTTCCTTTAATCTATAGATCCGTAGAAGGCATAAAAAAGGAATAAATCTTGCATATAAAAGTTTACATTTTAATCCTGATGAAATCTTGATTTTTTTAATTACATCCTTCAAATCATTTGTTTCCTAATTGCATATAAGAAATCATGTGTTTCTTTTTATTGCCTTAGGTCTACTTCAATTTTTCTTTGTTAGTAAATAAGTTCAAGGGCATATTTATTTTTGCATTTCAAAAATATTTATGAAAAAAATTGAATATTTTTTTTTACTTCAAATTAATATTTTTTTGCGTTGTCAGATCATTTTGATGTGCTAATGTCAAAAATAATTTTTAAAAATTAAAAAAATTATTTTGATGCATTTTCGAGTGAAAAATACATTGAAAAATAACCGATATCACACTTTCAAACACTCTTCAAATATAAATAACTTGTTTAAGATTATGTTTAAAAGGGTATTAAATCTTGCGTGAGCTGTCGATTTTTGTGCTTAGCTGATTCACTTCTCATGTGTCTTCTTTTTAGGGTTTGGTGGTTTTGCCCCCACACCAATTTGGCTCTATCTCATGCAATCAAAACATATGATCATGCTTGATTTGGGCTATCTTCATACACAGATTTTGCCCCACAAAAAATTTGTAACTAGTATGAAGATTTCACCTCACAGTAGAAAGATCTCATCGCTACTGCATTATCTTGTCATGATTCATTTAGATTCATGGCTTGTGTTGCTTCATTATCCACAATATTGATGGGTGTGCGTGCTTCCATGTTGATTTCTTGGATATTGTTCCACAACTGGGGATGAATTACCTCTCCTGCACGGTGATTTTGTTACCATAGTAGTTTCTACAGTGTATTTGGATGGACTTTTAAAGCATCCATTTCTATCAGATTGCCTTTTCTATCTGATAAATTAACTCGCAACTCAATCAACTTGATTTCTTGGATATTGTTCCACAACAGGGGATGAATTACCTCTCTTGCATGGTGATTTTGTTACCGTAGTAGTTTCTACAGTGTATTTGGATGGACTTCAAAAGCATCCATTTCTATCAGATTGCCTTTTCTAAGATTATTAGACAGTTTTCCAAATTAATTAATTGATTACTTTTTTCATCAAATGTGTAATATTTTGTTGAGAATGAGTAGAGGATTGAATGGAGTTCTTGAGTTTGGATTTTGAATCATTATCAGTATTATTAAACTCAGTCAAGTCAATCTAAAGCATGGTTTAGATTAGGTTTTAAAAAATTTATAATAAAATTTACTGATTAAATCTAAATAATCTGATAAATTAACTCGTAATTTAATCAACTTGATAAAAACTATGTTATTTTTATGGATTTGCTTATCTGGACAAGATTTTGTGTGATGACAGGAATATTTGTGAACTGATAAAAAAGAGAATTGCAGGATGATTTTACGCAATCAAGACAGTGAGCAGGCTGAGCAAGCCAGACATGGATCGCCATGAAAGACAAAGCTGTGCTCCGAGGTCAACCAAGAAAGGGGCATTTTACTTGACAGAAAAGGAATTATACTAAAAAACAATCAAGCGTGAGACATCTCTGCTCTCTGCGCTGTTTAGTTGCTGACAACTGATATGGCCTAGTCAATCCACAGAATCCCTAGCGTCTGCAATGCTGTTGCCAGGTTCTATTTCTCATCAAATTGAAAGCAATTGGGGGTGATGTTTTTCGATTGAATTTGATTTTTATTAATAAAAATAATTAAATTAAAATCTTATAAAATACAAAAAATAAAATTAAAACCGGTTCAAATTGATTGATTTTAATTTTGGTTTAAGTTTGGTTATTTTATATTAAAAACAAAAAATTATATTGTTTTTTGGGTTTTTTTGGACTTTTTAATGGGTTTGGTTTCAGTTTGGTTTGGCTTGTTTTTTTTTTTTTTTTTTAGTTTGGTTCAGTTTGGTTTTTTAGTTTCAGATTTGTGAAATTAAAACCGAACCAAACTGAATATTTTTAAAATATTCTAATTGATTTATTTTTATAATTTAGTTTTTTTGGATTTTTTTTATTTTTTTAATTTAATTGGTTTTTTCTCACCCTTAACGACAATGCATGTTTTTAATAGTGTTTTCTTGTACTTAATCAACATGCCAAAGCAAAACAATTAT
>Ga0307507_10005058_pt1 | contig 22226 bp, 19 predicted proteins | sample 7_EM_MG_FD_207223 | JGI IMG/M metagenome (GOLD analysis project Ga0307507, IMG submission 207223) | Populus trichocarpa ectomycorrhiza microbial communities from riparian zone in the Pacific Northwest, United States - 7_EM | ecosystem: Host-associated > Plants > Roots > Unclassified | place... | reverse complement strand
GCGGCATATGGCAAGGCGCGGGGACGCCCTCGCACTGGTTTGTGCGTGAGCGTTCCCGCAACGCAGCCAGATGTCGTGCTGGGACGGCGAACGGGGCGAACGTCGGCCGCCACGGCACTAGCGCGCTTGGCCGAAGGTCGGGTGCGGCGAGACCTTGATCTGCGGGGCCCCGGCCGCCGCGCCGTTGCCGCCCCCGTTCAGAGCACCGGCGCCGACACCGGCGCCAGCACCCACTCCCGCGCTCACACCCGCGCCACCGCCGCCGCCGTTCGCCCAGTCCGCCTGCCGGATCGCGCGCAACGCTGCCTTGCGGGTCTCGCGGTCCAGCCGGTCGATGAACAGCACGCCGTCGAGGTGGTCGGTCTCGTGCTGGATGCAGCGGGCCAGCTTCTCGCCGCCCTCGATCAGCAGCTCGTCGCCGTACTCGTTGAAGCCCTTGGCCACGACGCGCAGCGCACGCGTACACGGGAACGGCAGGTCCGGGATCGACAGGCAGCCCTCGTCGCCGTGCTGGGTATCCTCGGACAGGTCGAGCACCGGGTTGATCAAGTGCCCCACCTCGCCGTCCACGTTGTAGGAGAAGACCCGCAGCGAGACGCCGATCTGCGGGGCGGCCAGGCCGGCCCCTGGCGCGGCCAGCATCGTCTCGGTCAGATCCTTGACCAGCCGGCGCAGCTCCTTGTCGAAGTCCACCACCGGTTCGGCCTTCGTGCGCAGCACCGGATCTCCGAACAGCCGGATCTGCTGGATCGCCACGGTTCGCCGTCCGTTCGTCGTGTCTTCGCCTGCACCCGCCCCGTCAGGCCGAGTGTAACGAAGTCCGCGGCCACCCCGTGCCCGTCCGCCGCCCGCACGCCACCCGTCAGGCCAGGTCGACGGGGTCGACCCGGATGCGAACGTGCGCGGGCGCCTTGCGGGCCGAGCGCACGCCCTGGGTCTCCTTGAGCAGCCCGGCCAGCCGCCGCCCGCCGGGCCGGTCGCAGCGGATCAGGATTCGATACTGGGCCTCGGTGACAATTCCGCCGCCTCCACCCCCGCCACTCCCACCACCCCCGCCGCTTCCACCGTCGCCGCCGGGCAGCGGGGTCGGGCCGAGAACCTCGGCGCCCTCGGGCAGCTTCAGTGCAGTCATGAACTCGTCGAGGGCCGAGTACGGAGCAGTCAGTTCCGCTATCCGCGCGGCCGGCGGATAGCCGAGGTCGGCGCGGTCGGCCAACTCACGTCGGGCGAACGCGGCCGGATCCCAGCGCACCAGCGCCTGCACCGAGCTGGCAGTGGGTTCGGCGACCACAGCCACGACGCCTTCCTGCGGATACTGCTCGGCCTTGCCTCGTCCCCTGGCCGGCCGGGCCGGACGCACCAGAGCCGCCGCCGCCAGCCAACGCCGCAGCGCCTGCTCCGCCGCACGCAGCGTCGGCACGCCGAGCAGCAGGTCGCCGTCGAGCAGCACCGCCGCCGCGTAGCCGCCCGTGGCGACCGGTTCCGCCCCGGGCGTCGCGACGATCAGCGCAGGCTCCGAGCCCACCTCGGTCAGGACCGCCCCGCCCCGGCTCAGCCGGATCGGCACCCCCGGGAAGGCCCGGCCCAGCTCCTCAGCGCTGCGGGCCACTCCGGTCGCGCGCGCCCGGAACCGGTTCGCCCCGCACCGATCGCAGCGCCACCGCTCGGCGAACTTGCCGCACCACCGGCACCGGGCCGAGTCTGCCGCCCCGGCCAGGGCGAGCTGGCCGTGGCAGTGCGCGCAGTGCGCCGACTCACGGCAGCGCACACACGCCAGCGCCGGCAGATATCCGGCGCGCGGCACCTGGATGAGCACCGGCCCGTGCTGCAGCCCGTCACGGGCGACCCGCCACGCCACCGTGGGCATCCGGGCAATCGCCGCGCCGGCGTCTCGCTCGGTGTCACGGTCGGGGTCCACGGTCCGGATCATCGGGACATGTTCACGTACCACCGCGCGAGGCGCGGCCACGGGCCAGGCCCAGCGCTGGGCGACCAGCTGCGCACTCTCCGCCGTGACCGTGTAGCCGCCGATCAGTGCGGCCGCCCCGGACTGGTGCGCACGGATGGTGAGCACCTCGCGGGCGTGCGTGTACGGCGCGACGCGTTCGGCCAGGGACGAGTCCCCGTCATCCCACAGCGCGATCAGACCGAGGTTCGGCAGCGGGGCGAACACGGCGGTGCGGGTACCCACGACGCAGGAGACGTCGCCGCGCTTGGCCGCCAGCCAGTTCTTGTACCGCTCGCCACCGCCCAGATCGGCGGTCAGCGGGACGTGCCGATCCCTGCCGATCACGTCGATGAGCGCCTCGTCCACCCAGGCCACGTCCCGGCCGTCCGGCACCACGATCAGGGCGCTGCGACCACTGTGCAGGGTCGCGTGCGCGGCGGCTGCCAGGGCGCGGGCCCAGTCCGGGCCATCCGGCCCGGCGCCGGGCAGCGCAGTCCAGACCGCGCGCGGGCTGCGGCCGTCAGCCAGCGCCGAGAGCAGCTCCGGGCCGTGCCGGTAGTGCTTCCACGGCTGCGGGTCGTAGGCGGTCAGCTCACTGGTCACCGGCGGGCGGCGGGCGGCCTTCTCGGCGCGCACGAACCGGGGCGGGATGGCCAGGTGCAGCACGTCCGCGACGGTGCCCGCGTACGCGTCGGCCACGGCGCGGGTCAGGCGGACGATCTCCTTGGTCAGCACCGGTTCCGGCGAGATCACGCTGTGCAGCGGGGCGAGCTTTCCGCCGAAATCGCTGCTCTCGACCCGCTCCAACAGGTACCCGTCCACGAGCTGCCCGGCGAAGCGCACCCGCACGCGCACGCCCGGCTGCGCGGCCTCGTCCAGCTTGGCCGGCACCGAGTAGTCGAAGGGCCGGTCCAGATGCGCCGGCTCGATGTCCACGATGACCCTGGCCACCGGCTCGCGCGGCGCCGGCTCCACGGGCCCCGGGCTCGCCTCGGCCGCCCGCGCCTTGCCTCGAGTGGCCTCGGCGCGGACGAGCGCCATCTGCTCGCCCGCGTGGTTCATCCGTCCTTTCTACCCGACCGGGCCGACAGCCGGGAGGCCGCCACACACAACTGACGCGGCGTCGGAATCCGACACCGCGTCAGTTCGGGGAACGCCCGTCCGGCTGATCAGCCGATGCTCGCCTTGAGCGCCTCGACCCGATTGGCCTGCTCCCAGGTGAAGTCGGGCAGCTCGCGGCCGAAGTGACCGTAGGAGGCGGTCTGGCCGTAGATCGGCCGCTTGAGGTCCAGGTCCCGGATGATCGCGGCCGGGCGCAGGTCGAAGACCTGGCCGACGGCCTGCTGGATCCGGTGCACCGGGACGGTCTCGGTCCCGAAGGTCTCCACGAACAGGCCCACCGGCGCGGCCTTGCCGATCGCGTAGGCGATCTGCACCTCGGCCCGCGAGGCCAGCCCGGCCGCCACGATGTTCTTGGCCACCCAGCGCATCGCGTACGCGGCCGAGCGGTCCACCTTCGACGGGTCCTTGCCGGAGAACGCCCCGCCGCCGTGCCGGGCCATCCCGCCGTAGGTGTCCACGATGATCTTGCGGCCGGTCAGCCCGGCGTCGCCCATCGGGCCGCCGATCTCGAAACGCCCGGTCGGGTTGACCAGCAGCCGGTAGCCCTCGGTGTCGATCTCCAGGCCGCTCTGGGCCAGCTCGGCCAGCACGTGGTCGACCACGAACTCCTTGACGTCCGGGGTCAGCAGCGTGGCCAGGTCGATGTCCGAGGCGTGCTGCGAGGAGACCACCACGGTGTCCAGCCGCACCGGCTTGTCGCCGTCGTACTCGATGGTGACCTGGGTCTTGCCGTCCGGGCGCAGGTAGGCCACGGTGCCGTCCTTGCGCACCCGGGCCAGCCGCTGGGCCAGCCGGTGCGCCAGCGCGATCGGCAGCGGCATCAGCTCGGGGGTGTCCGAACAGGCGTAGCCGAACATCAGGCCCTGGTCGCCGGCGCCCTGCAGGTCGAGCTCGTCGGCGTCGCCCGCGCCGTCGACCCGCGACTCGTAGGCGGTGTCCACGCCCTGCGCGATGTCCGGGGACTGCGAGCCGATCGAGACCGAGACCCCGCAGGAGGCCCCGTCGAAGCCCTTCTTCGAGGAGTCGTAGCCGATGGCCAGGATGGTCTCGCGCACGATGGTGGGGATGTCCGCCCACCCGGTCGTGGTCACCTCGCCGGCGATGTGCACCTGGCCGGTGGTGATCAGCGTCTCCACCGCCACCCGCGAGGCGGCGTCCTCCTTGAGCAGCGCGTCCAGGATCGAGTCGGAGATCTGGTCGGCGATCTTGTCGGGATGCCCCTCGGTCACCGATTCGGAGGTGAACAAGCGGCGGTCGGTGTCCGGACGGACCACGGGACGGCTCCTTCTCGCAGCGGCTGCTGACTCCACGGGGCCGCCCTCGCGCGCCCCGCCATATGCACGGGCCAGTCTATCCATGCACACCAGGCCCGCTGGTATACCCCGGACAAGAGTAGGGGTGCGGCCACGTTGCGCGGCGCGCCCCTGGCTGCCCGGCTAACCGCGGCGCAGCTCGACGACCCGGTCCCACACGGCGTCGGCCAGCGCCCGCTTCGAGCCGAGCGGCACCGGGGTCTCGGCCCCGTCCGCCCCGAGGATCACGCCCTGGGTGACCGGCTGGCCGAAGACCTTGTCCGCGCCGACCTCGTTGACTACCAGCAGGTCCACGCCGTACGAGGCGACCTTGCGGCGGCCCAGCTCCAGGAAGGTGTGCCGCTCGTCCCCGGTCTCGGCGGCGAAGCCGACCACGGTCTGCCCCTCGGCCAGCCGCTCGCGGCCCAGCTCCCGCAGCACGTGCGGGTTCTGCACCAGTTCGACCACCGGGGCCGAGTGCTCGTCGGTCTTCTTGATCTTCGCCTCGGCATAGTGCGCAGGACGGAAGTCGGCGACGGCGGCGTTGGCCACCACCACCTGGGCCTCGGCCGCGGCGGCGCGCATCGCCTCGCGCAGCTCCAGGGCCGTGCCGACCCGGACCACCTTGGCCCCGGCCGGATCCGGCAGCGCGACGTTCGCGGCGACCACGGTGACTTCCGCGCCGCGGGCCACGGCGGCTGCGGCCAGCGCGTAGCCCTGCAGGCCGGAGGAACGGTTTCCCAGGTAGCGCACGGGGTCGAGCGGCTCGCGGGTGCCGCCGGCCGAGACGAGCACGCGCAGCCCGGCCAGATCCTCGGGCAGCGGGCCGCCGCGGCGCAGCACGGCGAGGGCGGCCTCGAAGATCTCCGCCGGGTCGGGCAGCCGCCCGGCCCCGGAGTCGGCCCCGGTCAGCCGGCCGACCGCCGGGTCGATCACGATCGCGCCGCGACGGCGCAGGGTGGCCACGTTCTCCCGGGTCGCCGGGTGCTCCCACATCTCGGTATGCATCGCAGGGCAGAACACCACGGGGCAGCGCGCGGTCAGCAGGGTGTTGGTCAGCAGGTCGTCGGCCAGGCCGTGCGCCGCCTTGGCCAGCAGGTCCGCGGTGGCCGGGGCGACCAGCACCAGGTCGGCGGACTGGCCGAGCCGCACGTGCGGCACCTCGGGCACGGAGTCCCAGACCTCGGTGGAGACCGGGTGCCCGGACAGGGCCTCCCAGGTCGGCGCCCCGACGAAGCGAAGCGCGGCGGCGGTGGGCACGACACGGACCTCGTGCCCCGACTCGGTGAACCGGCGCAGCACCTCGCACACCTTGTACGCGGCGATCCCGCCGCCGACGCCGAGCACGACCCGCGGTGTGTGCCGGGGGCCGGGCTCCTGTGGTGCGTCCGGATCCTCTGCGGTCAGCACGACGACGCCGTCCTTGCCGTTCCTCGGGACCGTCGGGTCAGGGGACTTCGATCGGCTCCGCGGTCAGCAGGCCGGCGTTGATCTCGCGCAGGGCGATCGACAGCGGCTTCTCGTGCACGTGCGTGTCGACCAGCGGGCCGACGTACTCCAGCAGGCCCTCGCCGAGCTGGGAGTAGTAGGCGTTGATCTGGCGGGCGCGCTTGGCCGCGTAGATCACCAGGCTGTACTTGGAGTCGGTCGCCTCGAGCAGCTCGTCGATCGGCGGGTTGATGATGCCCTCGGGCTCGGTCACGGACACGAAGAAGGCCTTCCGATCGGAAACAGGGGTGCCGGGCCGGAATACGGGTTCAGGACAGGCCCATCAAGTTTAACAGTTCCCGGGCCACGTCCTCGACGGACGTGTTGACCAGGGTGACGTCGAACTCGGGCTCGGCGGCCAGCTCGACCCGGGCCGCGGCCAGCCGCTGCTCGGCCACCTCGGGCGGCTCGGTGCCGCGGCCGGTCAGTCGGCGCACCAGCTCCTCCCAGGAGGGCGGCGCGAGGAAGACCTGCAGCGCCTCCGGCATGGCGGTGCGCACCTGGCGCGCGCCCTGCAGGTCGATCTCCAGCAGGGTCGGCACGCCCGCGGCGAGCCGGTCCAGGACCGGCTGGCGGGGGGTGCCGTAGCGGTTGCCGACGAACTGCGCCCATTCGAGCAGCTCGTTGTTGGCGACCAGCTTGTCGAAGCCCGCGTCGTCCGTGAAGAAGTAGTGCACCCCGTGGATCTCCCCCGGCCGCGGACGGCGGGTGGTGACCGAGACGGAGTGCCAGACGGCCGGGTGGGCCTTGCGCAGATGCGAGACCACGGTGCTCTTGCCCACCGCCGACGGTCCGGACAGGACCGTCAGCCGGGGGGCGGCCGCGGGCTCGTGGGCCCGCCGGTCGGGAGCCTGCCGCCCGGAGGGCGACGGGGCTTCCGCGGCCGTCGGGTGTGAAGCTGTGCGGGTCTGCGGCATAGACGGGTCACCTGGACCGGAGTGCGTGGGGTTCACGCGCACCGAGGTTACCCGACGGCGCCGCGTCGGGCGGGTACCCCCGCGCCGAGAAGGAGCCAGACCTGCGCCCGAAAGCCTTCTCGGCGCGGTTGCGCCGGTAACCGGAGCCCGGCCGCTGCACGCTCGCGCGCAACGTCCGGGACCCGACTACTTGGCGCCGCCGAACTCGCGCTCGAGGGCCGCGATCTGGTTGGCGCCGAGGCCCCGGACCCGACGGGTCTCGGAGATCGAAAGCCGCTCCATGATCTGCTTGGCCCGGACCTTTCCGACGCCCGGCAGGGACTCGAGCAGTGCCGAGACCTTCATCTTGCCGACCACGTCGTTCTTCTGGCCCTCGCGGACGACCTCGGAGAGGGAAGCCCCCGAGTGCTTGAGCCGATTCTTGACCTCGGCACGCTCACGCCGGGCCGCGGCGGCCTTCTCGAGAGCAGCCGAGCGCTGTTCGGGAGTGAGGGGCGGAAGAGCCACGCCAATTCACCTCATGACGTCGATGCGAATGTGGGGTTCGCCGTCCTGCCGTTCGCACGGCCGGTCGGCTCGGTTGTCCGTTGCCGGAACCTAGTCGCTTACAGCGTCAGTGGCAAGGTGACACCCCCGCTGGTCTGCGATAAAACCGGAGCGTACCGGAGTTCGGGGCGGCGCGCGCACGGGATCGCGGTATTCACCGCCGCGGGCCGCCCGCCGAAGGCCCGGCTCAACGGCCCGCGGCGTAGCCCTGCATCCCCCTGGGATTGGCCGCCGCGTGCAGCACACCGGTATCAGGATCACGTGATACAGCAGAGAGTCTACCCAGGGACCAAGGCTCTGACATAATCGTTTCGTGACCGAGTTTTCGCAGCTCAGCGATGGTATTGGGTGAGAATCGCGACTCGATCGCCAAGCCCAGTGGATCACGCAGCCGCGGAGCAAACGAGGAAGGCACCGCGTTGCTGTGCCAGGCCGGGGCGTCGATCGCGGCCTGCAGTCCGAGGCCGTCCACAAAACGGCCGAGAAGCAGCAGCAATTGCCACTGGTCCTGCTGGTCTCCGCCGGGAGTGCCGAAGGCCAGCACCGGTGCGCCGTCCCGGCAGGCCATCGAGGGGCTCAGCGTGATCCGGGGCCGGCGCCCGGGGACCAGCGAGGCGGGCAGGCCGGGTTCGAGCCAAAACATCTGCGCCCGGGTGCCGAGGCAAAAGCCCAGCTCAGGGATGGTAGGCGAGGACTGCAGCCAGCCACCGGACGGGGTGGCGGAGATCAGGTTGCCCCAGCGGTCCACCACGTCGATGTGGCAGGTGTCACCGCGCGTGGTGCCGTCGGAGGCGGTTTCGGCCTCTCCGGCACGCGTTGCGGGCCCGCCACGCTCCACGGCGGTCATCGCGTCCGACAATTCGCCTGTTCGGGCCAGTGAGCGGGGGGATTTCAGATGCTCGGGCAGGCGCGCGGCACGGCCGCCTGGCGCCCCGGGGCGCAGTTCGGCGCTGGCCTGCTCCCCGACCAGCTGTGCCCTTTCGTGCAGATATCCCGGGTCCAGCAACGCCTCGATCGGGACCTCGGGGTGATCGCCGTACCAGGCCTCACGGTCGGCGAATGCCAGTTTGGCCACCTCGGTCACCCGGTGCACGCGCGCGGCGGAGCCGGGCGGCGGCAGTTCGCCCAGCGCCTCAAGCATGCCGAGCTGCTGGAGCAGCGCCGGTCCCTGCGTCCACGGCCCGGCCTTGTGCACGGTCAGGCCGTGCCAGGGCAGGCTCACGGTCGGCTCGTAGCCGGGCCGCCAGGCGTCCAGGTCGGCGGCGGTCAGCAGGCCCCGGTGCTCGCGCCCGGTCTCGTCAGGCACGGCGGTACGGCAGAACGCCTCGACGGCCTCGGCCACGAAGCCGGAGTACCAGGAGCTCAGCGCGGCGTCGAGTTGCGCCTCACGGCCCACACCGGCCGCCTCAGCCGTACCGAGCAGCCGGCGGTAGGTCGCGGCCAGCGCGGGCAGCCGGAACAGCTCTCCGGGCCCCGGTGGCCGTCCCCCAGGCAACCACTGTGCCGCCGAGCTGGGCCAGCTCTCGCGGAAGTAGTCCGCGACGACGCCGATCGTGCCGACCACGCCGTGGGCGAGCGGGTGGCCGCGCTCTGCGTATCCGAGGGCGTATTCGAGCACGTCGCGCAGGGGCAGCGTGCCGTGGTCGCGCAGCAGGGTCAGCCAGGCCCCGACCGCGCCGGGCACGGTGGCGGGCAGCAGTCCGGTGCCGGGGATCAGGTCGAGGCCGAGGGCGTCGAAGTGCCCGATGGTGGCCGCGGCGGGTACCGGGCCCTGGCCGGCGAGCACCCGCGGGGTTGGGTCGGCGGCGGTGGCCAGGATCATCGGGGCCTCGCCGCCGGGCCCGTTCAAGTGCGGCTCGACGACGTGCAGGGTGAACGCCGCCGCGGCCGCGGCGTCGAAGGCGTTGCCGCCACGTTCGAGTACTGACATGCCGGCCGCGGTCGCCAGGTGGTGGGTGGAGGCGACCATGCCGAAAGTTCCACTGAGTTCGGGGCGGGTGGTGAAGGGCGGGGCAGTCATGACCGCAGACTATTCACGCCGCTTGTCGGTCCGACAGGCGCACCGCTCACTTGTCCAGCAGGCGCACCGCCCGCGCGAGGGTGGACCATACGGCCAGCCCGACGAAGGCCCCGGCCAGAACCAGCATCGCGGTGGGCACGCCGACGTTGTCGGCCAGCACGCCCGCGATGATCGGGGCGGTCCACAGCAGCCCGGAGGTGCCGAAGCTGAGCGCGGAGGAGACCCGGCCCATCAGGGCGTCCGGCACGATCCGCAGCTGGTAGCTCTCCAGCAGCACGGTCAGCGGCACGATCAGGAAGACCAGGAAGGCGCTGATCGCCCCGATCTCCCAGGGCCGGGGCGCGGCGGCGATGCCCACGGTGGCCACCACGATGGTCCAGGACGCGCTCAGCACGAGGATGCGACTGCGGATCCGCTTGAGCAGCAGCGGCGCCACCAGCGCCCCGCCGACGCCGCCGACCGCCGCCAGCGAGGTGACCACCCCGATCGTGGTCGGGCCGCCGCCGCGCTGCTTGATCAGGGCGATCACGAGCAGCACCATGCCGCCGAGCAGTGCGCTGGTCAGGGCCGTCCAGACCACGATGAACCGCAGGTAGACGCTGGTGCCGATATAGGCGAAGCCCTCGCGCATGCTGCCGAGGGTGGAGGTGTGCGCGGCCCGGTCCTCGGCGTCGGGGCCGAGCGGCCGGCGCACGACGGCGATGCCGATCGCGCTGACCACGAACGACACGGCGTCGCCGAGGAACGGGATCCACTTCCCGATCGTGAACAGCGCACCGCCGAGCGGCGGGCCGACCAGCCGGGAGATCATGTCGCGGCCCTGCTTGGAGGCGGACAGCGCCGGGAACTGCTCCGCGGACGCGATCCGCTTGAGCACCGGGGTCATCGACGCGCCGCTGATCCCGTTGGCCATGCCCTGCACCAGGGCGACCGCGCCGATGTGCACGACGTTGACATAGCCCTGCGCGACGGCGACCACCACCGAGGTGACCGCGGCCGCCTGAACCAGGTCCGCGCCGACGACCAGCCAGCGCCGCGAGTAGCGATCGGCGAGCGCCCCGCCGAGCAGGGTGGTGGACAGCCCGCCGATGTTCAGGCAGGCGCCGACGATGCCGGCCCGCGCGACGGAGCCGGTGGCGTACAGCATCAGCAGCGGGTAGGCCAGCTGCGACATCGCGGTGCCGAGCGAGGAGACCAGGGAGCTGACCCACCAGCCCGCGTAGTCCCGATTGCGCCACAGTGGGAGCACCCCGCGTGCCGCGCCCGCATCGCCGGACCCGGAGCCCACCCCGCCAGCGCTGTCCGCCCCTACGACATCCGCCGCCGTATCCCCGGTCAGCCTGTCATTCGCCCCAACTTTGTTCGACCCGCTCCCCTGAGCCGCAGTCTCGTCGGGCAACGCCTTGTCCGACACAGCCTTGTCCGGCACAGCCTTATCCGACACAGCCTCGTCAGACACCGCTTCGTCCGGCGCATTCTTCGCTGACACGGCCCGTTCCCTGAAACCGGATCAGGAGGAGCCGGCGCGGGCCATCGCCCGGGCGGCGTTCTCGGTGATCCGGCCGAGCACCTCGCGCAGCACGGCCAGGTCGTCCTCGGAGACCCCGGAGCTCAGCCGCTCGTCCAGCTTGGCGACCAGCGCGTCGGCCTCCTCGAACACGGCCCGGCCCGAGTTGGTGAGCTTGATCTCCAGCACCGTGCTGTGCGGCGGATGTGGTCTGCGGTCGACGAACCCGCGCGCCTCCAATCGGCTGAGCAGGCTGTTCATCGTCTGCGGGGTCACCGAGCAGCGGCGGGCCAGTTCAGCCGCGTTGATGCCCGGGTTGTCGCTGAGCACGGCCAGCGCGGCCTGTTGCGCCGCGGTGATCCCGACCTCCCGCACGGCCGCCTCCTTGGCCGCCTGGGTGACCTGCTCGGCCCGCTTTACGTGCACGAGGAGTCGCTCGGAGTAGTGCTGCATTCACTCAGTCTAGGTAATCCAGCGCTGCCCGGCACTCCCCGATCGAACGTTTGGCGGCTTCGCGCAGGCCGGCCGCATCAGGGCCGTGACGCAGCAGCTCGCGCGAGGTCGAGGGCAGCACGTTGCGCAGCGCGCCGCCGAAGAGGGCGCGCAGGCCCTGCGGGGTCCCGCCCTGGGCGCCGTAGCCCGGGGCCAGGATCGGGCCGTTCAGGGCGGCCAGGTCGAACGGGACGTCCGGCACGGTCGCGCCGATCACCGCGCCGATCGGGCCGAGCGGCTCGGCCCCCGCGTTGCGGCGCGCGGCCGAGGCCAGGATCGCCGCGCCGACCGTCTGGCCGCCGGGCGTCAACGCGCGCTGCACCTCACCGCCCTCGGGGTTCGAGGTGAAGGCGAGCACGAAGACGCCAGCGCCGTTCTTCTCGGCGGTCGCGTAGAGCGGCTCGAGCGAGTCGTAGCCGAGGAACGGAGAGGCCGTCAGCGCGTCCGCGAACAGCGGCGAGGAAGCGTCCAGATACGCCTGCGCGTACGCCTCGACGGTGGAGCCGATGTCGCCGCGCTTGGCGTCCAGCAGGACCAGCGCCCCGGCCGACCGCGCGTCCGCGATCGTGCGCTCCAGCACGGCGATCCCGCGCGAGCCGAAGCGCTCGAAGAAGGCCGACTGCGGCTTGAACACGGCGACCCGGTCGGCCAGCGCCTCCACCACCGTCCCGGCGAACCGCTCGAGCCCGGCCACATCGTCGCCCAGGCCCCAGCCCGTCAGCAGCGCACTGTGCGGGTCGATGCCGACGCACAGCGGCCCGCGAGTATCCATGGCGGCGCGCAACCGCGCCCCGAATGTCGCCGTCATCGGCCCTGCTCCTCTCGCTGCCCTGCCGTCCGGCGGCCCAGACCGCGGTGAATCCGCCTCGCCCAGAACGGCCCCTGGTAGATGAATCCGGTGTAGCCCTGCAACAGCGTCGCCCCGGCCTCCAGGCGCTCGGCAGCGTCCTCGGGGCTGGTGATCCCGCCGACCCCGATGATCGTCATCTCCTCGCCGACCCGGGCCCGCAGCCGCCGCAGCACCTCCAGCGCCCGCTCACGCAGCACCGGCCCGGACAGTCCGCCCGCACCGAGCGCCTCGACCTGCTCCGCCGGAGTGCTCAGCCTCTCCCGGCCGATCGTCGTATTGGTCGCCACGATGCCGTCCAGTCCGATCTCCACGGCCAGGTCCGCCACCGCGTCGATATCGGCGTCGGCCAGGTCCGGGGCGATCTTCACCAACAGCGGGACCGGCCGCCCGGCCGCCTCGTCGGCGGCCCCGCGCACGGCGACCAACAATGGTCGCAGCACGCTGACAGCCTGCAGATCCCGCAGCCCGGGTGTGTTGGGCGAGGAGACGTTGACCACGAGGTAGTCCGCCAGCGGCGCGAGCAGCGTGGCCGAGCGGACGTAGTCGCCGACCGCCTCGCCCTCGGGCACCGCCTTCGTCTTGCCGAGGTTCACCCCGACCAGCACCGCACGCACTGAGCCCGTCTGCTGCCGCCGCTGCTGGGCCAGCCGCCAGCGGGCCAGCCGCGCGGCCACCGTCGCGGCCCCGTCGTTGTTGAAGCCCATCCGGTTGACCAGCGCGCGGTCCTGCGGCAGCCGGAACATCCGGGGCGCGGGATTGCCCGGCTGCGGCTGCGCGGTCACCGTGCCGACCTCGACGAAGGCGAAGCCGAGCGCGGCGAGCCCGTCGATCCCCACCGCGTTCTTGTCGAAGCCGGCCGCCAGGCCGAACGGCCCCGGGAACTCCAGACCCAGCGCCTTGACCCGCAGCGCCGGGTCGTGCGGGCCGCAGTACGCCCGCAGCAGCTCCGGCACGCCGGGCACCCGCGCCGCCGCCCGGATCGCGCCGAACCCGAGGCGGTGGGCCCGTTCCGGGTCCATCCGCCGGAACACGGCCGCGAACAGGAGTCGGTAGAGCATCAAACCGCCGCGCTGCCTTGGGATGCGGCCGCCGATAACGCGGCCTCGGCGGACAGAGCCTCATTCGCTTGCGCCCGCGATGCGTTGAGGCGTGCGGCATACTCCTGAAGCGATCCGACGCCCACGTCACCGCGCCGCAACGACTCGATGCCCTGGACCGCGGCGCCGAGCCCCTGGACCGTGGTGATGCACGGCTTGCCCATCGCGACCGCCGCGGTGCGGATCTCGTAGCCGTCGAGACGCGGGCCGACGCCGTGCGGGGTGTTGATGATCAGGTCCACCTCCCCGGCCAGGATCCGTTGCACGATGGTCGGCTCGCCGTTCGGTCCCTCGCCCTGGGAGTGCTTGCGCACCACGGTCGAGCGGATCCCGTTGCGGCGCAGCACCTCCGCGGTGCCCTCGGTGGCCAGGATCTCGAAGCCGAGGTCGGCCAGCACCTTGACCGGGAAGATCATCGAGCGCTTGTCCCGGTTGGCCACCGACACGAACACCCGGCCCTCGACCGGCAGCGAGCCGTAGGCCGCGGACTGGGACTTGGCGAAGGCGGTGCCGAAGTCCGCGTCGATGCCCATCACTTCGCCGGTGGACTTCATCTCCGGGCCGAGCACCACGTCCACGCCGCGCCCGTCCGGGGTGCGGAACCGGGACCACGGCATCACCGCCTCCTTGACCGCGATCGGCGCGTCATACGGCAGTTCGCCGCCGTCCCCGCTCGCGGGCAGCAGCCCTTCGGCACGCAGCTCGGCGATCGTGGCGCCGAGGCTGACCCGGGCCGCTGCCTTGGCCAGCGGCACCGCGGTCGCCTTGGACACGAAGGGCACGGTACGTGAAGCCCGTGGGTTGGCCTCCAGCACGTAGAGGATGTCCCCGGCCAGCGCGAACTGGATGTTGATCAGCCCGCGCACGCCCACCCCGGCGGCGATCGCTGCGGTAGAGGCGCGCAGCCGCTTGATGTCGTGCCCGCCGAGAGTGATCGGGGGCAGCGCGCAGGCCGAGTCGCCGGAGTGGATCCCGGCCTCCTCGATATGCTCCATGACCCCGCCGAGGTAGAGGTCCGTGCCGTCGTAGAGGGCGTCCACGTCGATCTCGATCGCGTCGTCGAGGAACCGGTCCACCAGCACCGGGTGCTCGGAGATCAGCCCGGCGTGCCGCTCCAGGTACTCGGCCAGCGAAGGCGCGTCGTACACGATCTCCATGCCGCGTCCGCCGAGCACGTACGAGGGACGCACCAGCACCGGGTAGCCGATCTCATCCGCGATGGCCTTCGCCTCCGGGTACGAGAACGCGGTGCCGTGCTTCGGCGCGGGCAGCCCGGCCTGCTCCAGCACCCGACCGAAGGCCCCGCGCTCCTCCGCCAGGTGGATCGCCTCGGGGCTGGTGCCCGCGATCGGCACCCCGGCGTCCTTGAGCCGCTGCGCCAGTCCCAGCGGGGTCTGCCCGCCGAGCTGCACCAGCACCCCCGCCAGCGGACCGGCCGCCCGCTCGGCGTCCACCACCTCAAGGACGTCCTCCAGGGTCAGCGGCTCGAAGTACAGCCGGTCTGAGGTGTCGTAGTCCGTCGAGACGGTCTCCGGGTTGCAGTTGACCATCACGGTCTCGTAGCCGGCCTCGCGCAGCGCGAAGGAGGCGTGCACGCAGGAGTAGTCGAACTCGACGCCCTGCCCGATCCGGTTCGGCCCCGAGCCCAGGATGATCACGGCGGGCTTGGTACGCGGCGCGACCTCGCTCTCCTCGTCGTAGGTCGAGTAGTGGTACGGCGTGCTGGCCGCGAACTCGGCCGCGCACGTGTCCACGGTCTTGTACACCGGCCGCACGCCCAGCGCGTGCCGTACCGCACGCACCACCGGCTCCTCCAGCGAGCGGATCTGCGCGATCTGCGCGTCGGAGAAGCCGTACCGCTTGACCCGCCGCAGCAGACCCGGCGTCAGATCCGCGGCCGCGCCGAGCTCCCGGGCCAACTCCTCGATCAGCGCGAGCTGGTCCAGGAACCAGGGGTCGATCCCGGTGGCCGTGTACAGCTCCTCGACACTCGCCCCGGCCCGCAGCGCCGCCATGACGGTGTTGATCCGCCCGTCCGTCGGCACCGCCGCCAGTTCCAGCAACCGCGCCTTGTCCTCGCCCGCTCCCGCCACCGCCGCGAAGTCGAACGGGGCGTCCTTCTTCTCCAGCGAGCGCAGCGCCTTCTGCAGCGCCTCGGGGAAGTTGCGGCCGATCGCCATCGCCTCGCCCACCGACTTCATGGTGGTGGTCAGCCGGGCGTCCGCGTTCGGGAACTTCTCGAAGGCGAACCGCGGCACCTTCACCACCACGTAGTCAAGCGCCGGCTCGAACGACGCCGGCGTCACCCGCGTGATGTCGTTCGGGATCTCGTCCAGCGTGTATCCGACCGCCAGCTTCGCCGCGATCTTCGCGATCGGGAAGCCGGTGGCCTTCGAGGCCAGTGCGGACGAGCGGGAGACCCGCGGGTTCATCTCGATCACGATGATCCGGCCGTCGTCCGGATTGACCGCGAACTGGATGTTGCAGCCGCCGGTGTCCACGCCGACCGCGCGGATCACCGCGATGCCGATGTCGCGCAGCCGCTGGTACTCGCGGTCGGTCAGCGTCATCGCCGGGGCCACCGTGATGGAGTCGCCGGTGTGCACGCCCATCGGGTCGAAGTTCTCGATGGAGCAGACCACGACCACGTTGTCGTTCTTGTCGCGCATCAGCTCCAGCTCGTACTCCTTCCAGCCGAGGATCGACTCCTCCAGGAGCACCTCGGTGGTCGGCGAGAGCTGCAGGCCGGTGCCCGCGATCCGGCGCAGCTCCTCCTCGTCATACGCGAAGCCCGAGCCGGCGCCGCCCATGGTGAACGAGGGCCGCACCACCACCGGGTAACCGCCCAGGGTCTCCACCCCGGCCAGACAGTCGTCCATCGAGTGGCAGATCACCGAGTTGGCCGACTCGGCGCCGATCGAGCCCACGATCCCCTTGAACCGCTCCCGGTCCTCGCCGGCCTGAATGGCGTCGATGCTCGCGCCGATCAGCTCGACGCCGTACTTCTCCAGCACGCCCGCCTCGGCCAGCGCCACCGCGGTGTTCAGCGCCGTCTGCCCGCCCAGCGTGGGCAGCAGCGCGTCGGGCCGCTCTTTCGCGATGATCTTCTCCACGAACTCCGGAGTGATCGGCTCCACATACGTCGCATCGGCGAACTCCGGGTCCGTCATGATCGTCGCCGGGTTCGAGTTCACCAGCACGACCCGCAGGCCCTCGGCCCGCAGCACCCGGCAGGCCTGGGTGCCCGAGTAGTCGAACTCGCAGGCCTGGCCGATCACGATCGGCCCGGAACCGATCACCAGGATCGACTTGAGGTCTTCCCGCTTCGCCATCAGGCTCCGTCCTTCCCATGAGACTCGGTAGCCTGCCCGGATTCCCCGCGCCGCCCTCGTTCATCCCGCATCAGTTCTACGAACCGATCGAACAGGTACGCCGCGTCGTGCGGCCCGGCCGCCGCCTCCGGGTGGTACTGCACCGAGAACGCGGGCACGTCCAGGCAGCGCAGCCCCTCCACGACCCCGTCGTTGAGGCACACGTGGCTGACCTCGGCCCGCCCGAACTCCGTGTCCGACACCCGGTCGGTCGGCGCGTCCACCGCGAAGCCGTGGTTGTGCGCGGTGACCTCCACCTTGCCGGTCAGCCGATCCTGCACCGGCTGGTTGATGCCCCGGTGCCCGTACTTGAGCTTGTACGTGCCGAAGCCGAGCGCGCGGCCGAGCACCTGGTTGCCGTAGCAGATGCCGAAGATCGGCACCCGCCGCTCCAGCAGCCCCCGGGTCAGCTCGACCTCGGCGTCCGCGGTGGCCGGGTCGCCGGGTCCGTTGGAGAAGAACACCCCGTCGGGCTCGATCGCCAGCACCTGCTCGACCGACAGCCCGGCGGGCAACACGTGCGTCTCGATCCCGCGCTCGGCCATCCGGTGCAGGGTCATCGACTTGATCCCCAGGTCGATCGCCGCGACCCGGAACTCGCGCTCTCCGATCGCCTCGACCACGTACGGCTCGGCGGTCGTCACGTCCGCCGACAGGTTCGCACCCTTCATCTGCGGACTGTGCAGCACGCGCTCAAGCAGGCCGTCCACCGTCGCGAGCTCGGCCCCGGAGAAGATCCCGACCCGCATCGCGCCGCGCTCGCGCAGATGACGCGTCAGCGCCCGGGTGTCGATGCCTCTGATCCCGACAACGCCCTGGGCCACGAGTTCCTCGTCGAGCGAGCGCTTGGCCCGCCAGTTCGATGACCGCCGCGCCGGGTCGCGCACCACGTACCCACTGACCCAGATCCGCCCAGACTCCGGGTCCTCGTCGTTCACACCGGTATTGCCCACGTGCGGGGCGGTCATCACGACGACCTGTCCCCGGTAGGACGGATCGGTCAGCGTCTCCTGATAGCCCGTCATCCCGGTCGAGAAGACGGCCTCGCCGAAGGTCGCGCCGACCGCGCCGTAGGCCTCGCCGCGGAACACCCGGCCGTCTTCGAGGACCAGGACGGCCTCCATCGCGGTCATGCCGTCGTCCTTTCGTCCAGCAGAGCGTCGATCCCGTCGATCAGCCTGCCCCGGTCGCCCTTGGCCCGCGGGTGGAAACCGGTGTCCAGCACCGTTCCGCCCAGGCGCCAGGAGACCAGCACCAGGCCCTCCCCGCCGGTCACCTTCCCCGCGATGCCCGGAGCGGCCTGCACGCTCTCCAGGTCCTCCGCCGGGATGAACACGTCCGGCGCCGCCTCCCGCTCGATGAAGACTCCGGCGTGCCCGACCCTGACCCACGCGTTGCTGCGTACGCCCAGCCCGTGTACCGCGATCCGGTCGAGCCAGTCCCCGTGCGCCGTCGTCGACGCGTAGACCCCCTCGACCGCCTCGCCGAACTCGCTGCCCTCGGGCGCGGCCGTGCCCGGCACCGGCAGATCCCCCTGCCGCGCCGCGCGGTTCTTCCAGCCCCGCCACATCAGCCAGTAGACGCCGCTCAGCACGGCGAGCACCAGCAGCGTCAACAGCACGCGGCCGATCCAGTGCGTGACCGGAGCGCTGTGCTCGCCCGCCGCCCAGACCATCGACTTCCCGCTCACCGCTCCACCACCTTTCCGTCCAGTACCGTCGCCGAGCCGTGCAGGAGCGTCGCGACGACCGCGCCCGGCAGCTTCATCCCCGCGAACGGCGTGTTGCGCGACAGCGACTGCAGACCCTTGGGCTCGATCACCCGCGAGGCCTGCGGGTCGACCAGCACCAGGTTCGCCGCGGCGCCTGCCTCGAACAGCCGCCCGTGCTCCGCCAGCCCGCCGATCCGGGCCGGCCGCACCGACATCCGGTCGGCGACGCCGGCCCAGTCGAGCAACCCCGTCTCCACCATTGTGCGTTGCACTACTGACAAAGCCGTTTCCAGGCCGAGCATCCCCATCGCCGCGACCGCCCACTCACAGTCCTTGGCCTCGACCGGGTGCGGCGCGTGATCGGTCGCGACCACGTCGATCGTGCCGTCCGCGAGCCCGGCGCGCACCGCCTCGACATCACTCGCCGACCGCAGCGGCGGGTTCACCTTGTAGACCGGGTCGTAGCCCTTGATCAGATCCTCGGTCAGCAACAAGTGATGCGGCGTCACCTCAGCCGTCACCGGATACCCGCGCGACTTGGCCCAACGCACGATCTCCACCGACCCGGCCGTCGACAGGTGACACACATGCAATCTCGAATCCGTATGCGCGGCCAGCAGCACATCCCGCGCGATGATCGCCTCTTCGGCCACCGAAGGCCAGCCCTGCAGTCCCAGCACGCCCGAGAGCTCGCCCTCGTTCATCTGCGCGCCTTCGGTCAGCCGCGGTTCCTGCGCATGCTGCGCTACCACGCCACCGAATGCCTTGACGTACTCCAACGCCCTACGCATCAACGCCGCGTCAGATACGCAGTGCCCGTCATCCGAGAACACCCGGACCCGTGCCGCCGAGTCGGCCATCGCGCCCAACTCGGCCAGCCGCTCACCCTTGAGCCCGACCGTCACGGCTCCCACGGGCCGCACGTCGCAGTACCCGGCCTCGCGCCCGAGCCGCCACACCTGCTCGACAACACCCGCGGTATCGGCCACCGGATCGGTGTTCGCCATAGCGTGCACCGCAGTGAACCCACCAGCCGCCGCCGCGCGCGTGCCCGTCAACACGGTCTCCGCGTCCTCACGCCCCGGCTCACGCAGGTGCGTGTGCAGGTCCACCAGCCCCGGCAGGACCACACACCCGTCGCCGTCGATAACGCGCGCCCCCTGAGGAGCGCTCTCCACGAAGACTCCGCCACTCACGTACACGCCGCCAGGCTCGCCGCCCAGCACCCGCGCGCCCTTGATCACATAGTCGTAGCCGCTGTTGTCAGCACTCACCGCGCCGAGCCCTTCTCGTCGTTCCCAATCGCGGACTCAGCGCCGCCCAGCAGCAGGTACAGCACGGCCATCCGCACCGAGACTCCGTTCGCGACCTGCTCGGTGATCGTCGACCGGACCGAGTCCGCGACCTCGGCGGAGATCTCCAGCCCGCGGTTCATCGGCCCGGGGTGCATCACGACCGCGTGCTCAGGCAGCATCGCCATCCGTGCCGCGTGCAGCCCGTACCGCCGGCTGTACTCACGCTCCGTCGGGAAGAATGCCTGGCTCATCCGCTCACGCTGCACCCGCAGCATCATCACGGCGTCGCACTTGGGCAGTACCGGGTCCAGGTCATACGAGTGCGCGCACGGCCAGCCGTCTACCCCGAGCGGCAGCAACGTCGGCGGGGCAACCAGCGTGACCTCCGCGCCCAGGGTCGCCAGCAGGTGCACGTTCGACCGGGCCACCCGGCTGTGCAGCACGTCCCCCACGATCGCGATGCGCCGCCCGGCCACCGAGCCCAGGCGCCGACGCAACGTGAAGGCGTCCAGCAAGGCCTGTGTCGGGTGTTCGTGCGTCCCGTCGCCCGCGTTGACCACGGAGCTTCGGATCCACCCCGCATTCGCCAGTCGGTACGCGCCCCCGGACGCCCAGTGCCGCACCACCACCGCATCCGCGCCCATCGCCTCGAGCGTCAGCGCGGTGTCCTTGAGCGACTCCCCCTTCGAGACGCTCGACCCCTTCGCCGAGAAGTTGATGACGTCGGCGCTCAGCCGCTTGGCCGCCGTCTCGAAGGAGATCCGGGTCCGGGTCGAGTCCTCGAAGAACAGGTTCACCACGGTCCGCCCGCGCAGCGTCGGCAGCTTCTTGATCGCCCGGTCGGCGACCCGCGCCAGTTCCTCCGCCGTGTCCAGGATCAGGTTCGCGTCGTCGACCGACAGATCGGCCGTAGACAGCAGATGACGGTTCGCCATGCTCACTCCCCCTTGACCCCGAGTAGCACGGACTCGCGCCCGTCCGTCTCCTGTAGATGAACTTCGACGGCCTCACGCAGCGAGGTGGGCAGGTTCTTGCCCACGTAGTCCGCGCGGATCGGCAACTCCCGGTGGCCCCGGTCGACCAGCACGGCCAGCTGAATGGCCCTGGGCCGCCCCAGATCGTTCAGCGCGTCCAGCGCCGCCCGCACCGTGCGCCCCGAGAACAGCACGTCATCCACCAGGATGACCAGCCGTCCGTCGATCCCCACTCGGGGAATCTCCGTCTTCCCGAGCGCCCGGGCCGGCTTCATCCGCAGGTCGTCGCGGTACATGGTCACGTCGAGCGAGCCCACGGGAACGTCCCGGCCCTCGAACTTGGAGATCAGCGCGCCCAGACGACGGCCGAGGATCTCACCGCGAGTGGGAATCCCCAGCAGCAGGACGTCCTCGCCGCCACCGGTCCGCTCGAGGATCTCGTGCGCGATCCGGGTCAACGCCCGGTCGATCGCGGGGGCGTCGAGTACAGCCCGCGCGGCAGTCGGATTCAGGCCCGAGGAACGGGCACCGGACTGTATGGTCATGCCGAAGCAGACCCCCTTCCCTGTCTCACGGGACAGGACTTAAAGGACGGCCAGAAGGTGGATCGCACCAGCGATCACGGTCACCTTATCAGCCACGTCCGCGTCAAAAATTCGTCAAAGAGTCTTCCCCATTCCCCCAAGCCCGCCGAAAGATCGTTAAACCTCAGGCTCGCAGGACTACTCCGCTCTGCCCTGCGGCTGACCAGCGGGAGTGCATCAGGCCACCCCGGCCCGCGGTAGATCGTCGCAGAATATGACATAGGGTGGGAGCTATCTACAGTTCGGTTATCCAGTGAGCGACTGCCTTGACGGCCGTAGGTTACTCTGCGTAACATCTCTCAAGGTCGCCGCCACGGGTGACCGAACCCGGTTGGCACTCGGATGACCAGGGCGAACTGCCGGTGTGCGCATAGTGATGCGCAGTCAGGCGGACCGATACCAGTCTCGCCCGGTTGCCGACTGTCACGACGGAAGCAGTAGCAGTCTTCGATGGGGAGAGCATATGTCCACTGAGTACGCCAAGGCCCTGGGTGCGCGGCTACGCGCGATCCGCACCCAGCAGGGACTGTCGCTGCACGGAGTTGAGCAGAAGTCCCAGGGCCGCTGGAAGGCTGTCGTCGTCGGTTCTTACGAGCGCGGCGACCGCGCGGTCACGGTGCAGCGTCTGGCCGAGCTGGCGCACTTCTACGGCGTCCCGGTGCACGAGCTGCTGCCGGGCGGTACCCCCAACGCCGCGGCCGAGCTTCCGCCGAAGCTGATCCTCAACCTCGAGGTGCTGCAGAACCTCGGCGAGGACAAGGCAGCCCCGCTGATGCGTTATGTCGCCGCGATCCAGAGCCAGCGTGGCGACTACAACGGCCGCGTCCTGTCGATCCGCCAGGACGACCTGCGCACCCTCTCGGTCATCTTCGACCTGCAGCCCTCGGTCCTGGTCGACCAGCTCATCGAGTGGGGCGTCCTGGACGCCGACGCCCGCCGCGCGATCGACTTCGACGGGGACTTCTCCGACGAGGGCGACATCGAGGAAGAGGAAGAGCTCGAAGAGGAGTAG
>Ga0307507_10005057_pt1 | contig 22227 bp, 23 predicted proteins | sample 7_EM_MG_FD_207223 | JGI IMG/M metagenome (GOLD analysis project Ga0307507, IMG submission 207223) | Populus trichocarpa ectomycorrhiza microbial communities from riparian zone in the Pacific Northwest, United States - 7_EM | ecosystem: Host-associated > Plants > Roots > Unclassified | place... | reverse complement strand
AAGTCAGTGTGGGTCAGCTTGGATTATTATAGATCCAGGTTGATCGTTCGGTACGAATTGCGTTTTGTAATGGTGGTAGATTTTCAGAGACGATAGGATGTGTTTCCTTGGAAGACCTTTATCGCAAGTATAACTCTAGAAATTGCCATTTTCCCAGATTCCTCCAAAGCAGGTTTTCACTGGGGCTCAGTACTAATCAATCTCTGTTTGTTTATCAGCTGCCTGTCATATATAAGAGTTAGCAGACAGAGGGCAACTTGACACTGGGCATCATACTCTTATCATTGGACAGACAGATATAAAGCTTTGAAGATTAATAAGAGACTTTCCCAGTGCTTAGGAATATCCATTATTGGCGTCCCCAGTTATCTTCTTTGTTCGTATATGGGTTGGTACATGCGCGTGTCATACCATACCCAAGATTGCCTCGCCCGCGCGAAAGCTGAGTTCGAGTCCCAGACAGAGAGTAGTTTTGGATGTCATTTTTTGAAAGATTATCGGGACGTGCGAAGGCTGAGTAATCCCCGAGCACACACAATCTGCTGTTGGGGAAGAAGAAAGAAAAAGAGAGGGTACTAACGGGCTTATCTTTGTGACTCCTAACGGCCTCACGTCTTCGACAACAACAATAGGCAAATTAACGTCCAAAGAATGCTATTATGCTATACATCGAGGTGTGGTGCAAAGACTCGCAATCAAGCGTACTATTAACCATGAGTCAGAATCGAAAATAGAATCAAAACCAAGGATCAGGCGTACTCTGGTGAAAGTGTCATGAAAGTCTCCTTCCTCTTCGTCCCATTCCCATACAAGCTCTTCACGCCATCGCTCATGTCCGACTTGCACTTCACCTTCTCCATTATCAACCCCTCACCACCACCCGACTCGCCGCGAATATATTCGTGCTCAGCCCCACCCCCACCTGTTTCTTCGCTGGATGTTCTGCGTCGTCCGTGGACGAGTCGTTCTTCCGCTTCTTTGATGACTTAGACTTCTTCACGGTTCAAGAAGGCGCCTACGCTCCATTGCTTCACGCATGGAGTCTTCCTCGTCTTGAGAAGGGTTGAGTGGGATGATGTCCTCGGTTAGGGAGTACTTCTTCCCGCATTGAGGGCAGAGCTCAAGTTCGGCGGCCGAAGGGTCCGTTGTAGCCGCTTTTGTTTTGCCTTTGTCATTCTCTGGGTCTTTTAGAGTAGATGAGGCGGAGACGGTCTTCAACCCTGCCTGGGAGAAGAGGCAGCCACAAGTTGAGAGGTAGACGAAGAGTCATCTCCTTCATTGAAAGGGGGCAGACGAGTCGTGGTCGTTCGGTGTCGCTTGATGATGGCTCGGACGACTGAGGCTCAAGGTTGGGGCTGAGAGTCAAAGTTTTTGAAGTTCTGTTGCATAATGTGCATTGGTGAATTAGCCTGCATATAGAGAAGACCGGAACTCACCTTCAGCGACCGCCCCGTCTCCATAAGCCGCTTTGTCGAGCAGGTATTGTGCAACTTGCCCAATACACATGAGACGATAGTTCTCTGTAGTTTACTCTGTGATTGAAGGGATAAGACTCGGAGCTTGTCGTCGTTAGAACAAAAAGTTCCGCCCACCTTCGATGGTGCGCAAAAGATCCACCGTGCCCGAGTCTGGTTGGCCTTGTCAGCTTATTCCGCCTATAGCTACTGTCAGCTCCATATCGTACAAAATGTAGGGGTTTTATCTCACCTTCAGCTGATTTCTAACGAGGTCACGGCGATCTGGGATACTTCCACCGTCATTACCCATGATAGAAAACGCAATATGTACATGAGGTGTTGGTGGTGGTAAAGGGGAAAGTGACTACTAGTACCAAGTCCAATCTTACATATCGTGAACACGCGATGACGAACAGCAAGTCGGATCCCAATTACGAAGCGATGGAACCCCGATCAGTACGATACCTTATAGTTCTACAAGTACTCACTGCTATCGCGGCGAGTTACCATGGCATGTTTTCAATGGTGGAAAACAAGTACAAAGTCCGACGAGTCCTCCCCCTTTTCAATGCAAAGCATTCAAGCCCTCAGGCCTCAGGGTTTATCATAGCCCTCAGGCCTCAACTTCCACCCATCGGATCAGCACATGTCTCTCTCAATATTCAACACGGATGAGAACGACTCAAGGTTACTCAAATCAAGGCGCCCCAGAAAAACTCTTGTTCTGGCTAGCGGACTGTAAGTTGAACCCCTCATCTTGGAATGTTGTGATTCTCTTGACGAGTTATGTATAGTGAATGCTCGAAATTTCAGTGTCCTCTTCGGAAGGGAATAATTTATTATAACCGAGATGGGAAATTCTTTGAGCACGATCTTTATTCCTCCAGCAAGAACGAGGTTAATTTACATATACAATCAGATGACGCCTTGAGGTTAAATTCTTCCACTAGCCCCGGATGATCACAAACCCCGAACGAACTTCAATAGATAGAAATTTTGAGCTCATTCCAATCAATTGCAATAAAATTCTACTCCTAGGGAGCAGTTTTGAAGGGAGAAATTTCGATGACGAGGGGGCCCCTTGGCGATACTTTCTACACCTATCGATCCACGAGATCCGCGCTTACCGCGTTGGTCCTTGTGGACGTACCATGACCATGTTTACTTGAATTCTCAGTTGCAGCCGATGAAGTCAACCACAAATATTTTGGGAATCACATTTGGGATGAATTCTGAAAGTCATATGAAGCTATTTGACATCTCCACTGACGCCAAAGAGGATGGTTATCCTCTTGTCGAAAGTGGGCGATTAAATTACGGTCGACAGCTCGACCATCCCGGTCTGTCATAGCCTTTTTAAAATATGGTGGCCTGCTCTCATGTGTTCTTCAAGTTGTATCCCCTGACAGGCGCACCCTGCTCAACGCAGACTGGAACAGTGAAACAATAGACATTTTCTACTCCGGCTCTGGCGATACAAATAATACGAGTTTCTCTTTTGTTACTCGCGTCTCAATGCCCAATCCCAAAGGCACAAATCGTGAGATAGTATTCAAAGCACCATTACTTGCATTTTCCGCTGATGGAACCAAGTTTGCTGCGGGCACGATTGATGGTGTAGTGTCGGTTTGGGATGTTCGAAGTAAAATTCCCTTGAAAGTGTTTGAGGTGGATGTGGTCAAATCCTTTCCACAATGGCAATTACAGTGTCTTCAATTCAGCAGTGGAATCCCGGACAGAGAGGTTCTGGTATTTTTGACAGTGGTAAGTCGATACTTCTACTCAGAACTTCCTACTTACCTCTTAAACAAATGGCGCTTAGAACGAGGATTCTTTTTCAACTGTTCTGAAAACCATCCATCTGATTGACGCATCATTTGAGACGCAAGAAACTCTCTGCGTACCTTTAACCGTCCTGAACTTGGAAGAGGAAGATACGTTGTTTTTCGAGCCGAGCGGGGGCAGTATGTATGCCTTTCTTGGGAGAACACTCTACGAATGGGACCTACGGAAAAATGCTGGTCCCGATCGCGAGTGGTGGCTTGGGGATGAGTAGAACGTGTACGACGCCAGAGGTATTTCACATCACACCGTTGTAGTTCATGATAATGATTAATGAGCGATAATGCTGGCGGATAACTAGCAAAACAAGCTTGACGATAGAAGAGTCTGGAATTGTTGAAAGACTATCAATATAAATGCCACAACGTGATTCGCCCCATAATCCAACGCCCACTCCAATAAAGTTTAAGCTTCCGAGTCAACCATCTCCACCGCGAGACGTCTGAGGTAAACAGCGAATACGAATAGAAAGAAAGAGAATTGTGAAGGCCCTTAGCACATGAATCAATCATTAGTACGGCGTTCACAAAGAAAATGAGGAATGGCGTACGGGAGATATTAGCATTGCGATTCGAGAGGTTCGACGACGTACATCCTCACGCAATAACGCAATAGGCGTATTGCCCTGGGCCGCCCTGCTGTTCCTGGTCAATAGGGATATCAGGACCAGGGTTCATCGTGATTTCTGCAACGTCGAAGGAATCCATTGCGTGTGTTGAGTAGGTAGACTGAATCGAGGAGCTGATTTAGTCTGAAGGTTATGGTTAAGACGAGGTCGGGTTTTATGAGATTTCGAATTGGGCAGAGTCGACCGCCAAGAATGGGGTGTTAATTGTAGCAGGCTGCCGTCGAGGCGATTGGAATCGCAGTGTGTGGTTTCAAGACAGAGACAGATCTGAGAGGGGGAGGCTTTTGTTAAAGGTTAGGAATCAGATACCATCCTCAAGACCTGGTTGAAACCCGCTCAAACTACAGCCGCTTTTGTTCAGGCATCCAGCGCGGGACGTGGTTGTGCTGTGACTCGTGTGTCCACAAGGTCACCCAATGGTTGCACTCGAAATATTGATGTCTTCATGTAGCTGGTCCAGAACGCTTATTGTCAAGTTACAACTTCGGGGCGGGTCCTTTGGTCAACAATGGTGGGTGCAAAGAAACTGCATGTGGTGGATACTGGGACCGCCTTGCAAACATGGCAGTTGGACGGCCATATGAGTCGACCAATGACCAATCGGTGTAAAGCTCAATTGTAGTCACAGTTGGATTTGGCGGCGGGCCTATCGAAGAGGTGAACGTTTTTTCCCGCGTGAGTCATGACGACATTGACGAGGAGGACTCGGAGCCTTCCCCGGATTATTGTTCATAAATTTAGGTTGATCGTTCGGTAGGAATGAAGCCTTGTCCCGCGTGCCTTTTGTAATGGTGGTAGATATTCAGAGACGATAGGATGCGCTTCCTCGGAAGACCTTCATCGCAAGTAGGGAGCTGCGGACTTGAGGAAGAGTAGGGATCGTCGAGCTGCTTGTAAGTTGTATGCAGTTTTCTTTCTCACCGTTTCTCCGAGACAACATAGGGATGTGCTCCCACCGTGCTTTAGTTATAAAATGTGCCATTTCGACGACGTTGACAAGTGCCAAGGATGTATCGTTTTTTGTGCCCAAGCATATAGATCAATGTCTAGCTTCCTAAATGCCATTGTGGCGCCTTTGCATCGCAGTTATCCAGTCGATTTTGGCCTCAGATTGAAGAGAAAAAAAAACGGCAGAGGAGGAAAGGGTACTGATGGTACTCAAACGGCAGAATTTGGCAGGAACATTGGGCTCAAGTTGGGCGAAGTTGAACGAACGTTGATCATAAATATTTGGGCATGCACCAAGAAGCAGTGCAGGCCAAATTGGGAATGTTGGTTTCCGGGGTCCTGGCACATTGACCTAATTCCGAGGTTGCCACCCTTCTGCTCACCACCACCACCGTTCTCCTCGACCCCGGCAACGACGCCCACGACGTCCTAGTCGTCCTTTCATACCCAGTCTCTCGTTATTCTTTCCTTTTTTTCACCGCGAGGACAACGACGAGTACCCAAGAGTGCCTCATCCGCTGAGCAATACCAACTACCATGGGGATTCAATTCGGATCCTTCAACGCCATCTGCGAGACCGCCGCCCTCGTCATCTGCCCTCTCGTTGAAACGTCACAGGGTGTAGAGCCTACGTGTTATAGCAGGAATGTTGAGATAGGAGGAACGCTGATATTCCAACCATGTGAGTCCGCATCTGTATTGGTTTTCATCGGAAAGGGGTTTTCTTTTGCTGTTGCATGGGCGACGGGTTGCTTTGAATTCCGTGTTGTCAAAGACATCTGCGGCCTCCTGGCATACCTCAATCATTTTTCGCAACCCTCGAGAGGGTTATTCGGTTCAAGTTCGTTGGAGTGTCATGTATGTCATATTCAGGATCAGCCAAGAAACGATATTGCCTGGCCCCCCCCAGCTTTTCTTTTTCTGCTCATCTTCTCTTGCACTCTACGTGGCCTTCGCTGTTGCTAATACCGTCTCTCCACCCAGCAACATGCTTTGTTCACATCGTTGCCATTATAATGACTGCCATCATGATCATACATATACGGAGCAAGTATACGGCAGTCGGTGAGTCAGCTGCACTGGTTTTGAGTTCACGATGACTTACATTGAACGATGTAGGACGGAAAGAAATTGTGACATTCTTCTGGATGTACGCCCTCATTGAACTTCTCGCCATGTTCCTCGATTCCGGTATAATACCAACTGATAATGTCACTTATATGGTGTGTTGTTCTCCATTTTTTCTCCTTCCAATATCCTTACCATTCCGCAGTGGTTCGCTGCGGTGTATACGGGCCTGGTAGCATCCGCGTACACCTGTTTGCTCATAAATGGATTTGTTGGCTTCCAATTTGCAGAGGACGGTACACCACTATCGCTCTGGGTGCGTTCTTTGCCCTCTAGTTTACCCAGCTTTTCCTGACATTGGGATTTATAGTTCCTTCGGATATCTTGCCTGGCCGTATGGGGAGTCTCCTTCTTCGTTGCCATTGCTACTTTCCAACAATTCGCGGGGTTCAAATATACCCAGCCCATCGGGCTATGGATTATCTACATCCTCTGGCCTCTTATCTGCACCGTCATCTATATTGTCTCGCAGCTCATCCTCGTGTTCCGCACGCTTGATGATCGATGGCCCATTGGTGACATTGTCTTTGGCACTGCTTTCTTCACTATTGCCCAGGTCCTTCTGTTCGCGTTCAGCGTCACGATCTGTAATACTATCAAGCATTACATCGATGGCCTGTTCTTCTTCACGCTGTGCATGCTTTTGAGTGTCATGATGGTGTACAAGTATTGGGATTCAATCACCGTGAGTATCTCCAGCCTCGTTGCTATCGGTCGTTTACTCACGTTCATACAGAAAGAAGATTTGGAGTTTTCAGTTGGCTCCAAGGCTGCCGTCTGGGAAGTCAAAGATCCTTTGCTTGCTGGTGCTGGGACTGGCGGCGTGGACTACTCAACTGAAGAAGACAACGCGAGCAACTATCACGGTGGCGGAACAGCTAGTCTCGTGGGAGGTGTCAGTGGAGGTCAGCTGTACGGCGCTCCACATCATCAGGCGTATGGGGGGCCGCAGAAAGGAGGGATAAGAGGGTATCCACCCTCAGCTGGCGACAGGTATTGAGTTGGGAGTTGGTTGCTATTCAGGGCTGCTGTCATGGCTTTCATTCATCATCATCATCATTGTCACCATCATCATATAAGTACGTTATTTGGACCGGACTCACTCACTTACCCATCCATCCATCCTTTTCTTCCTCCCTCTTCCCTTCTCACCTTACCCCCCTCCATCGATCGATCAAAGTACCCTATCACCCCCATCCCCCCTCATGTGCAAGGAAGGAATTATTTTTTTACATACCCCACACCCACTGCACACAAATCAATCACATACATCGAGCCGTCCTCACTCTTTTCTTGTGACCTCCGTTATAGCGAAATGCACCACCAGCTTTTATTATCTCGGAACGTCGACGTCTTTGGAATAGCTGGGATATTTCCTTTATGATGACAGACAATTTTTTCGTTTCTACTTATCTCGTTACCTAGATTGTACACAATATGGATCGTCCTTGCTTCAATAAATTATTTAAGTACAACTCCATAGATATCTACGGACTAGTCTCCACCGTATGCAATCGATATCTCGACAGGAGGAGAGCATCAGTGGATCTGTCATAACAATCGTAAGGCCGAACGGAAAGTCAGCCCATACAGAGGTGAGAAGAGATAGCTATAACCCTTCAGAGCTTCAGGTTCAACTCAAATCTTGACCAGCAGTCCCAGAGCGTTCCTGTAAAAGCCGACTCCGCCGTGCCAAATGTTCAGCATATCCAGGCGGAGGCTCATCCGGGGCCATCCTCAACATCCGCCTCAACTGCTCAACCTCCACCATCAAATCATCATTGGTCATCGTCGATACAGGCATGGCAGGCCGAGAGGATCCCCAATCAGAGGCGTACAGCGAGACCGAGAATGCTGAGGCAGGTTCGTTTGGTGAAGGATTCGGTGGTGTTGCCGTCGATTTCGGTGACTCGGAAAGGGCAGGTGCCATTGCTCCAAGAGGAAGAGGGGAGGGAGTCGATGCGGGTGGGTGCGCTGTAGGACGCCTTGGTCGCGTACGTCGGGAAGACGATGCTCCAGGCAATGGGGTCGTTCTGGGTGTGAATGGGGAGTACGTCATCCCAGGCGTACACGGGGAGAATGTTACCGTACGAGGTGTTCTCCCCATTTCCGGAGGGTAAGAGGATGATGTCTGAACTCTGGGTGAACGTCGCGAGGAGGGTGGTTCCGCTCTAGCTGAATTAGAAGAGAATGACACCTGCGTCCCGGCGGTACGTGGAGCCGAGGATGCCCGAACTCCGTTAGAACCTTTCTCAGCGGAGCCAGCCCCAGAAGATGCATCGTCCGACACTGAGAACCCTCTTCCTCGTTGCTGGGAGTAATACGAAGCCAACAATGGGGTCGAATCCTGCGTCGAATCCCACGATGATGATGTTGAATCAGATTCCTGGGAAGCCTGCCTCGACTGAAACTTTGTGGGATAGGTAGACTCATACAAGGGACGGTAAATCCTGGAAAACCTCGTCGACACTGATGGCGGGGAAGACCTTTCATCTTCCCTTTCGGCCCCCCGTTGTCCTTCTCGGGCCGAGTCGAGGTAATACACCACAGGCCTTGAGGAATCAACACCCTGAGGCTGGACGGTGTAGGGTACCGCAACGAGTTTGTTCTTCCGTTGTTTGGCTCTTCTTCGTCTTCGCCGATGGAGATAGAAAACAAAGCAGAAAAGAATGAAACCAACCACCATGCAAATAACTGCAAGGTGCAAAGAGCGGCGCGTGGGGGGATGAGAATTCGAAAAGGTTATAGATAGATTTGGCAGTCTGAAAAAGACGACCTGGAGTTAGATAGAAAAGTCGTAGTGAGATAGTAAACCCGTACCGCAGTGCCAGCAGAGAAACCATCGCCCCTACCGCAGGGCTAGCACTCCCATCCAAGTAAGCCCCTGTCTGGGGATTGTATGTCGCAGGAAACGGTATAGCACTTGCAGGATCGCTCGCATTGTTATAGAAAGCCCTACTGTGCACCATGGAAATGAAAGAGTCCCGTATGGAGGTATTATCTGCCAAACTGGCTGCGGCAAACAATGTCCAATCTACAAAGGCATTTCCTGTAAGCTCAGTATGCCAGGAGCAGGAAACCAGGACGATACGCACGTGCTTTGGCTTTACCAGCGTCCTGGCTGTCGTACGCCAATCCAAAATGAGGAGCTGCAAGCAAGTTATTAGGACCCTACATACCACGTTGAGCTAGTCAAGGGATGCACACCAGACGCAACCTGAGAGGCGTATAACTCCGCATGAATTTCATAGACCTGCCCTCTCACGACCTCCGCACCCAGGAGACGTGCTGCATACAAGTTGTACAGCAAGCCGGAAGAAGAAGGTTCTCCGGAACGCGTGAACGCTATGGATTCCCATTGTTGCGAGTAGTCGGTGGCTTTTGTCTGACATAAATTGGAAGTATGAGCGTTCGAAAGAGGAGTTATGGAAAGCCATACGTACCATGTAATAAGACACATCATTGGCCAACCCCAATGCATGGCTGATTCTGGACATGGCATAGATCCCGAGTACGCCTTTCAGCGCTAGGTTAGGAGACACCTCGCTACTGTTGGAACTCAAGCCATCAGCAGTCGCACTGCATGCAGTACAGATGTAAACCCTAGAGCAGTGGATTTGAAAGGAGGAACTCACAAACCAGGCAGGAAAGTGTTTATGACGAGATAGTCAGCCCAACGTTGGAGGAGGGCGTGCTGAGTACACAAAGTTGGTCAAGTGAACTCTAGGCTGGAGGAGGGTAAAATTACGTGTTTTCTGATGAGATACCCTTCTCCCGACTTCAAAGCATGTGCAAAGACCATTATCAACATATTCCCGCAATCTAGCCATGAAACGAATTGGTGAGCTGTAAGGAAGGAGAGAGAGTATCATACGTACTCTCAACGTTCAAAACTGAAGTGTCCGAACTGTTTCCAGTGGCATTTGGATACGAAGAACCTCCATACAAATAAATATATGGTACACAAGAGCTTTGTAGGGAAGGGCTCACCGAGGTCTGGGGCAGCATGTACCAAAGACCCCTGATACTCTAAAAGCGGATCCAAAATACGGCCGGTAAGTGACGCATTGAGGTACAGCAGCGCAGGGAACGATGCATATATCGTCTCCACAGGGTTTACCCGCCTGAAACCGTGGTCCAAGAAAATAAGAAACTAAAAGGGTTAAGATAACTCCAAGAGACCTACCCCGACACACCCATATCCATCATAAACATTTTGACGTCCATTATATTCCATGTCCGTCCTACGGTTTTGGAGGCTGTTAGCTCGGTAGCACCCAATGTCTGTCTCAAAGACAAGGCCACAACGTCTGCGTATTCCCTTGAAACAGACAGTGCATCGCTTATGAGGGCGCTATCTAAAGCCTGAGCTCGGGTATATGCAGACTGGAAGTCCAATGTGAAGTCATCGATCTGGCGGGACGGTCATGAGTGTGAAGGTATATAACGAGCGAACGGCGCACTGCGTCCCCGATATGGGCATGTTCAACCCAGAATAAAGATCTTCGATTCTCTATTGCGCCAGCCTTGCCTGTAGCGTACCGAATTACGGGGTCCCTGGCATACCCGATAACCCAGACCACAGACGTAGAGGGAGTTGGGGCCTGTAGGGTTCCCAAATCTACTGAGATCGCTAGTACGGGCGTGTTTCTTTACAATCTCGGTCAGATCTGTGAATGGGGTGAAAAGGAAATGAGGAATCAGACGCACGAGCCTATCGCACGGAATTGTGAATCGCCGGTGTTGGAGAGTGATCCTGAGCCGTTGAACTTGCCACGCAAGTCTGACAAGCTTCCCGTCTGCCATGATACACCTTGATTCTGAATGAACGCTCGTAAGTTGAAGTCACGCCATAGTTGATCAGAAACTCACGTTAGCCATCGCAAAATAAAGAACCCCATCCTCCAAGCTACCATTGCTATCCTCCGTTAACGACAGTGCAGTGCGGCTCATTTGATGGTAGATGGTTGCATGTGTCAATGTCGTATTCCATTGCACTGCGTCTTCCTTGACTCCGGAAATCCAGTCCCCCGTGACATCTGAATAGAATTGTACTGAATGAGACCTCCCATCCATCACCCAAGGCTTGATGGATAGATACGAGAAAGGGAAGGATTGACGAATCCAATCCGAGGGCTAAGGGACGAACTATGAACAGCAGCCCTAAAATACCCAAAACTAACGGACCTCGATTGGACTGAGAAACGACATGTTAAACTTGATAGGACCAGCCTCCATAGTGAATATGCTTTGCGTTGCGGTCGTATAGCCCATTATTGTCTTCGCATATGGCTCGCCAGCCTTAACTTCGCCTAGCCACTTCCAAGTTACTCCATCAATCCGTACATAGCCTGCCCATCCAACTGACTGTTCCGTTCCGTTCAAATTCGCCTCTAAAACTGTTCAACACAATGATAAAACTCACCCGAGAGTTCCAAGCCGTGGGCCCGGAAGAAACGCTGCCATTGCCTACGACTAACCAAGCATTGAAAGAAGGGGATCGGACCGCTAGAGGAACTACTCCAGGCTGACTGGACGTTGAAACCAATACTGTCGTTTCCTGACACCAAACTTTAACGGTAAAAAATAGAAACCAAACGAAGAATAGTCTGGTCCGAAAATAAGCTAGCATAGCGTCAATGGGGCATGAGAGTGAGAACCAACTCCCAATCATTTGGAGTTGCAGTTGTAATAGTGAGCGCTTGAGATCCATTGATTCGTTTTGGGATGATCATGGGTTCGGCCATAATTGCTTGGCTCTCGACTGAGAGGAACCATTACAATCTAGAGATGCTTACCCCCGTCGCCAATGCTAGCAGTGCCATGGCGATTGATAATGGCCGCCTCTAACGTTTCCGACCGAGAGACAAGTCCACTAGCCTAGATCCTCGAAGATGCAGCATAAGTATATGCGACGTGTACTGATAATGAGTCGTTAAGTCTGCGTGGTGGGAAAGCACGCCAAACCGCAAGAGCCTGCAAACGATTGGGCTCCGCTCTGACACTGCCACCATCAATCAAAATCGCGGATCGCCAACTCCCTCTACATTTTCACAATGATCACAGGGACAGATCATTCCTGGAACTTGATATAGATACTTATTATTCAAATATTCACACCTCAGGGTGAAGAGATAGCTTCTAGAGTCCTGAAATAAACCCAACCCAATCTCTGCCTACCCTCTTCAGGTTTTCGAATGAGAGTTTGAACCCCAAAACAGCCAACTGCCATTCCCCTGTCACTAGCAGATTAGGAAATGACAGAACCTTGTGCCTCGCCTTCGAGCGGCTATTGAACGCCTGCCAGACCACTGTATGGATGATGCAATGGAGGGTGGTTCGGTCGAGAGGGGAGCTGAGGGATGAGAACAGCATTTCTTGCATCTGAGTGCCTCACCGGCATTCGGTATATGCTGCCGTTCCTAGCTCAAAGGGGCTAGAGAGACGGTTCAAAGCGAAATCCAGTGGAGATTGCTTGCCTAGGCCAGTCGTAAAGAGTTGAATTCAAGGAGCCGCACGGAATGTGGCAATATTCAAGCAAATAGTGTCAGCAAGCAAACGATTGAGTGGGCGCTCACCAATTTAACAGGGAGGTGTCCTTGACAAACTTCACAAAAAAGTTTATATGATGCATGGAGTACTGATGGGCCTGATTATCACCTTGAGAGTTCATCACGATAATAGTATGTAGGCCAATTTTCGAGTACAGTCCGAAGTCCACACGAACGAAAGCTTGAGCCAAAACCATTGTTGTTGTTGTCGCAAAACGAATGGGGTGATCAGTACATAGTCCCAGGTGCATTGTCGCCCATTGAATGATGCTCCGTGCCGGCTTACTTATGATGAAGGTCTTCATTACTTCCTTGACCCTGGACCTATCTGGACAAATTAATGGGTTATTTTACTTGCTTGAATGTTGATGAAGGCAGATGAAGGCGCGAGACTGGAGAATTTCAGTCGAAGCTGAGAAAGCCCCCCTGGTAAAAATTCGAAGCTTCAGCCAACCAAATATAGCGATATCTGAAAATACGCTGGACCTGAAGCCCCACTAAAGTCCGTCCAGGTAAATTCCAAAGTCGTGCAATGACTGTCGATTAGTGGAACCTAACTCTCACCTATATCCAGACCTGAAAGAAGCGAGGGAGCAAGAACGGATGAAAACATGAGTAGAACAGTGTCTGCGGCCACGAATGCTGAGAACACGTCCGCTGAGATCGACATGTCAAAAGGAGGATGGAAAAACTTGCAATCTACATCCCTTACGAGATAGCTGCGGATCGGAAAGTCGCGCGCACTTTCTGAAGCCTGCAGCTGAAGTATTCTCGAGATGATTGATTCCCCTGGTGCTGCGGCCGTAATCCCCAACGAGCTTTGGGTGATGGTGAGATGATATCCGGGCATGCACATGAAGGTATACACGCCATGCACGGAATGTCCGACGGAGCCGCCATGAGAGATGAAATCAATGACACCCAGATTGAAAGATGGACGGTGAGATCCAAGGATGGCAGGGCAGTACATACATGAAATGGAGCTACAGCGGGAAGGTCAATTTGTGTAGTCCTTCCTGTGACTCTGGCGTCGCAAAACAGTGTAGTTTTCATGGGTCGTTGGCCAGTAGTGATAAAGCGAAACATGGTAGGCAGTTATGAGCACGTGATTGCTGGCCTACATTTAACGCATACTTGACAGCCAATAATTTTTTTTGGTTTTCTGTGACGTTTCCAGTATCTACGCACTCCAACTTGTACTCACGATCTCGTTCATTCTAACGGGACTTGCCAATGTTTCTAGTTGAACTCGCGCCAGTATCAACTTGAGACAGTTCTGAATCGCACGGGACTCCGGCCTCTGGGATTGACAAAACTTGTCACTGTTGTTTTTCGGCAGGGATTCACAGTGTCGAACTTGAAATTCGACACATTGTTCGAAGTAACCGATCAACAAAAAGTTGAAATCACTTGGAGTGCGCTCTGTTTGGACATTGCCCAGAGGAACGCAACGAGGACTTTATTGACCCCAACTCAAACAGAAGAAATAGCGAAGTACCGAGCATCCAAAGGAACGAATTTCCCCCACCTAAATCCTCCTTCCCACCAACCGGAACTTTGTCATATTGTGACGATCGCCGCCTATGAACGGTCCATGAATCAATGATATATCGGTGGGCACGCTTCTCATCGTATGCATCGAGTAGGTTTCACAAAAATTCTTAGAGGCCTTCACTCGGATCCTTTCAAGATCTATCTCGACGGTCATCACCAACTTGAGGGACACATTGTACGCCAGCAGTACGCCAGGCCCAGTTGAATGGAGACCGCCGGGCCCCTTGGCGTAGAGCGCATTTCATTTGAGAGTGCGTTTGAACCGTTCGAGCCAAGGCGAGCAGTATCTGGTAACGACTTATTATTACGCTGGGTTCGGACACTGTCTGAAGCGAATCCTGGGTCCCACTTGCAACCCCTTTTGGACCAACTTGAATTTTCTTATTTCACGCGAAGTATAGTCGTGCCCAGCCCAGCAGCGGCAGCACTTATTTGTATCCGAACGTCCGCACTCTGCCGCGACGTTGACCAGCAGGGGGGTGCCAGCAATTTGAACGACACGGTGCGCAACAGTTTCATCCGCGTGTCTCCTTGCACAATAATATTCATGATCGAAAGCGGCAAAGAACCGGGGCGAAAATGTTACTGAATTATACGTCATCTGAGGACGCAACGTCTGTAAAACACAAGGGAGTTCTCAGTGATGTCGTCAGATGGAAGAGCGTGCAGACGGCGCTGCCAGACTCTGGCCGACTCAAAATGACAATATGATGCTGGTGGCATGTTCTCCTAGGTCTCTTTTCTTCGGAAATCAAAGATGTCAGATGGCTCCCTTGATCGGTTCTTTCACCTTAGATCTTTTCACGGTCTTGTCAGCAAGGATAGAATGTGATCACTGATGATCAAGGGAGATGAAATCTTCTGTGAGTACTGTCATCCGTAAGGACACTGCAAGAAGATATATGAGGTAATTTTCATACAACATCCTTCCCATATAACCCAGGTCAGCATCTGACCGCTCTCTCTTCAGTTGAAATTCAAGAAAATCCTGAGAACTGGAAAATATATGTCGAGTAAAGACTCCGCGAAAACGCCCCCCATCTATCAAACATCGCAAAAAATTGGGAGATGCCGGAAGTGCACATAATTAATCACTCGTGCGGCCTTTCGTCGGATGGATGATTACCGAGTGCATGACGCAACGTAAGCCCATGGAATTTTGATTCGGGTCAAAGCGAAGGCGAACAGCCTTTTTTCCACAGACTTCGCCCCAGAAGGAGATACATACTCAATGATGATTCTAGACGCCCGAGGAATCTGATAAGCCTTTGTACCAGTGAACGCGGCGATTGATGCATGTTGGAGTATTCCGGAGCTGATGGTTTTATCGCGTGCCAGAAATCGCCTACTAATTGGGACAAATGACAGACGACTCAAAGTACTTAGTGCGTGTCGGCAAAATTTTGTAATAGCTCAACCGACGAATTCCGATGGTGGCCAATGCATGAGAGTTAGTTAGAGTTGTACGACTTTGTTGAAAATTGTTCAGATCGAGAATGCGTAAGAGAGTAATACGAATTTCTTCCTTGAAATAGTTAAGCAAGCTTCATAGGCCAAAAAATCAGTAGAATCGTAGGAAGAAAGCTTCAAAATAAAATCCAGACATACTTGTCATGTACCCCGCGCCAAAATTCCTAACGTGCGGTCCAGGATCAAGGAAGCAAGCCAATTTAACTTAACACCATTCATCAAGGCAGGTCAAGCTCAAAAGTGGGTGAGTGGGGAATAGAATCATCGAGTTTAACAACCCCAGCAGCGAAGTCCTCAGTAATGATTGAGAAAGCACTCGACAGGTGTTAATATTTTCAAACGTAGCTGCGGATCGGAAAGTAATCCCACGAGGAGGGCCAAGGCACCTTCGCAGCTCCGCGTCGAGTGGGTAGATGACGTCCTACAGCGCTGAGCGCGCAATCCGAGCGCGGAGCTTGTTGGATGAGCACCAATATAGTCCAAAATTGGCCTCAAGTTCCCGCTAATGCGTTTGAGTGTACGCATGCGGAAAGGTATATTCTCCACCCTAAAATCGATCAAACAACATTAGTAGTCTTCATGGTGCCGGGGATATGCGTCCACCCAATGGATCCGATGTGCTATGGGAGGAAGTCAAGTGGAAAAATCCAGAACACTCCGAGCCGTTGAAGAATTCGATATCGGTGTAACGGAGATGCGGGCCATATCCAAACTCGCAAGAATGGACGCCAGTGATTAATCCATCTACAGGGTTCCTTGTATTCGGTTGAAGCCATGAAAAGTACAAGAGCACTTAGACACGATTTGATGGTTGGATTGGGCGTAGTGCATAAGGTTGTGATTCAATAATCGGTACGTGGTTGAGGGTGTCTGGACAATGGAAACCCCATACGGCGGTTGTTATTCAAGTGTCTTCTAAACATCACAGACAAAAATAAACGCACACCGAAGAATCTCGGCCCGACCCCTGGAGTCCTTCCATGCCCGCGGCCTGCTCCCTTCATCCGACGTTGATGCGTCCAAAAATCTTCGTCAGACTCAGACTACACCCCAGAACACCCTCTAAAAGGCTTGATTTTCGCCGGATTGACAGTTTGCGCAACCCTTTCGAAGAATTCAAAATTTTAAGACCATTACTTACTTCTTTCGACGGTCTCCAGGACCTGGGAAATTCACGTCAGATGCCTGGTCCCAAAATCCCAAAATCTGGGCATTTTTGTCCGCACGAATTCTCCAAAATTCTGTCCGCACCGCGGATCAGACCTCGCTTTTGCACAAAATTTGTCCGCACATTGGATCAGGCATTAATAGGTAGTGTTCAGAATTTTCCGCTGTGTGGCTAGCTCCCAGACATCTGTAGGCTAAATGTACACTAGAATCTCGAGTATCTACCTATCCGCATTGGCCTCGTCGTCGGTATCCATCTCGTCATCCTCTACACCCTTTTTCTTCTTCCCGGTCAATGCAGTAACTGCCTTTTTGATATCTGAGTGACAAGTATTCAATATTCAATGTTTTGAAGATGTCATGATCTTCGTGTGTTAGTGTGAGCATTGAACGTTATTAAGTATTACTCAAGGACTCCATCAACAAATTTGTCACGTACTTTTTGCAACAATGATTTTATCACCAATGATTGCAAACGACGTCAATGATAGTTTCTGTCATTTTGAGGTTGAACATGTCCGCATTGGTTGGAAAAACAGATCATTAATTGAATTTACTACACCTGGCTACATGCCCTAGAATGCTGAAAACATATAAATTTCCAAAAATTTGGACCAATTTTTGTCCGGAGTCAGATCAGGCCATCTAGATTTGAGCAACTTCTGTCCGCACATCCATCTCAAGCATTTCCAAAAATTTCGCAAAATTTTGTCCGGACAGTCCTGAGGCATATCCGGATTTTCGTCAAATTCTTGTCCGCACAGGGATCAGGCATTTGACGTGAATTTCCCAGGTCCTCGGTCTCCACCGTTGCACACCAACCCGGATTAGGGATTGCCAATCCTGCAGGACGGTAACTGCAATCAAGGTGCCTACTCTGCACGGTCAATTCACTGCTTTTGGCCCGATCTCCGTGGTTCCAAATCCAGTCTGCGGTTAAATGCGGAAAGGGTGAACGGATGAAGGGGATTGTGGAACTACTTTGCAACAGGAGGCGAACTTTCACTGCGTCGTTCTACTGTGGATAGGAGGTAAGTACGGCATCTGTATAGACGGCTCATCTTCGTTTTTTTTCTTTCCGAAGCGGATAACCTGAACGTTGATGTGTGACGTGAGTTGTCTTATTTTCTCCTTCTCCATATGTTTTCAACATTACATTTTAGCTTTATGTCGCTGCTTTTGACTGGACAATGTATGGTGGCGTAACTGTTCCCTTCAATTGAATACTTCGGAACCAGAATGATCTACATAGTGGGTGCGTTGATCATGTTTGCGCTTTTATCCGGAAGGCTGAAGGTTGATTTGATTGGTGTATTTTGTAGATCGTGGTCCTTACTTAGGTCTGTTGAACAACTAGGCGATCCTGTGGCAATGGAGAAAAGGAATTGCTCTTGATTGGCCTAGTTATCAAAATGTCCGGCCGTTCAAATTTTTATAGGGACAATCTGGGTTCGGACAAAACGACAGCGGCGCCGCCGCCTTGCCGAACAGGAGATTGATTTATTTACACCTGGCATTGATGGATTGCTTTGGCGCCTAACCGCAAGCCGTTAGGTACCATTCCACATTCCACCGTCACCCTCAGAATCGTGAAGACGACGGGGACGATTCATTTCTGGAGGTGATGATATCGATGCCAACACTAACCTGAGCTCGTCGCGTGTGGTTCGTGCCGTCCTACGATTGCTACAGTCAACCGCATCAGAATAAAGGAAAATCGGAGGGCAACAAATGTCGATCTCCGATTCTCCGTAACAATGTTTATCACCCTAATGGTTACTTCCCTCTGTGCTCGCGTGCCAGCCCTGTCGCGTGTTCTTGAGTCCAACATGAGCCTTTCCCTTCCCTTTCTTGGAACTTAACCCTAGCAATATATTTCGAAGATATTTTTTTTCGGGTCACATGGAACGAACGAGCTGCTCCGGCTGGGCGGTGGCTGAGCGAACCAGGCAAAGTTGATGCGCACGCTGTTTTCAGTAATCACTGCTTGGGATTGTCATTCACGTTCACGTTGTCAGTCACCATGGCGGAATCGGAAGGATGAATTGTAAGAAGCTGGCGTTACGTACACGACGAAAGCGGCAATGGGCAAATTTTAAATTTGCAGACAATATAGTTTTTCAGGGGGTCGAGGTGGTCATTTTTTTTTTGGCTTGGGGGTTCAAAAAAAAAAATAACGGACCTTTCCTATCGGCTCTTTCACTGATGTGAAATCTTGTGGAAATGATCAACGAAGGAGCCGGTTTTCAATTAATTACTGGAATATATTTGTGACGTGACAAGGACAATTCTGATCCCTGTGCTAAGAACGCGTCAGGTTAGCAGCCTTTCAAATGTGCACTGATCAGAAAGTTGAGTCATCTTTCTGTATAGATGAACAATGACCATCGGAGTCCACTTCCTTCCCTGGAGCGATTTTACTGTATCTGTGACTTATCGCAGGAAGTGTAGAGTAAGTAGTGTCAACAGGTCGGTGCCAGTAATCTTGAGTAAGTAATAAGCACAATCAACTGATGGAAGGTTGTTTGTTCTTGTCCGCCTCCACCATCTTCGAACTGCCTTTTTCAGACAGTTCACCCATACTTACATCCGGCAGAGATAGATCTCAATCCTCGGCAAGTTAATTTTTGCTCCACGCAACCAACTGCAACCAAGCCGGCTCGTCATCAGCATTGGGCTAGAAACACCGGTGGTGGCGATGACCTCCGTCCAAATTCAGCAGCAGATCTCTGGTTTTCAGGTACGCACACATACAATGTAATTCGTTAGCCCACTCGCTTTGTCCTTGATGCTCGTCTACCGTTGCCGACAATGGTGTTATCAATCCTGTAACGGGTCCCAGAAGACGAGAAAGGAAAGGAAGTCGAAGGCTCGTACGGGAGGGTTGACCATGTCCTTGTCGGCAACGGTACTCGTCTTTTTTTTTTTGCGTCCATCAATACGACTCATGTCGTCGTCGGTGGCACGGTGGCACCCGACGTCCTGACTCCCTGCGGGTTTACTATCTCAGCCTGAATCCTTGACGCACGCATTATGTATGCATATGTCCGTTTTCGAATTACCTTGGTACCCACGTCAAGACAGCACACTTCCGGCGCCCTTGTCATGAATTGATTTGTTGTATAGGTTGTTCCGTCTCTGAATGCACTTGAGGCGCCGTCTTGACACTTCTATAGGCAGACGAGACGATGCCGGCATGATTCAGAACCTCTGTCAACAGACATACTGACAAATCTGTATCATATCACTGCAGGGCTGCTTACTCTCGGCCCAATTCGGCGTCTCTCTGTATACAGTCTTCAAAGTAAGGATCATAAAACACTAGGAGCTCCAATATCACCAGGTTAGGCATGTGTTAGTACTAGTGTTATCACCGCTCTCTTCGACCGTCTCCTGCTACCGTACTCGGCGTGCGACTCAGATCTTGCAGGCAGCTTCACAACTCTCACGTAAATCAAAGTCAACCTTGCGTTTAACGTTAACGCTGACCTACCTTGCCGGCTGCCAGTGATATCACGAGTTATGCCCCTAGCTGTATCTCGTCCCAAGACCAGTCACAATCCAGCTCCACCCATCCAACCACTATCGGATCCTTCATTATGTACATCAACGCTTGTCTTGGAGGAATAACATACTCCACGCCCCTGTGGCGCGTGACCGACATCTCGCCGACCTTCCGTCCATGTCCCTGTTCTGGTTCTGGTTCTGTTGTTCGTTTTCGCCACGGTATGCACCTCCGGATGCCAGATTATTTTTCTTGTAACGTTATTTCCGCTCCCAATCCCCACCTGGGTTCTCGGGCATTCTGCTCTGCTGGACCGCGCACAAAACGAATCACAAGAACCTTGCCGTATGTCACCAATGGTCCATCAACGTCGCTTTTTGTTTGTTCGACGGCCGCATGCTTCCCTCCATTTTAATTCTATTTCTGATTCCGTTGGTGACCCTCCCTCCGTCGATCCACAACGATACGTATGCTAGGGCCCTTCGGCTCCCGTTCACCTTGCCGTATGCCCGAGTTCTCACTTTTTGGGATGGCTGAATCACAGAACAGAAGTAATCATGACAAAAGCCTTGCCGTAATGTTGCCTATGGTCCATCAGCCTCGTTTTAATCTAATTTATTCGACGCGGTGGGTCCGTCGGCCACGCGCTTCTGCACCCTGGTCGTGACTGGCTCTTTTCGATGAACTCTCTGGCTGGGCCAGTGTAAGACCACGCGCCTTGCTCCATCATGTTATTCACCCTTTTCTTGACGCTACGTGCACAGGGCTCTCCCTCCCAAACCCCTTGACCTCGATGTAACGATACGAGCGGACCATCAACTGCGTTTTAATTTAATTTATTCGACAAGGTGGTAGCACATCCTGATTCCAGTTCTGGTTTCGTTCCCGCTTCCGTCGTTCAGCTCTCTCGACCTCGAACCTGGAATGTCCCTTGGATCTCAGGTCGTCGTCTTTTTTTTCTATAATGTTATGCTCCCCTCCAATCTCCACTGGGCACTTCTTCCTGCCAGGCCGTACATTCGCACACCTTGGAGAACATCTTGTCGTACCTTGCCCTTACCGATGGGCCATCATTGAGACATACCATACCGATGGGTCATCAACACACCCTGCCGGTGGTCCATCAACATACATACCTCACCGATGGTTCATCAACATCGTTTTTCAAGGCCATCAACCGTTTAACCGTTTTAATCGCTTGACGCGCCGACTCCGTGTCCGTTGACTGCGCGCCTTCCTTTTCCTCCTTCCTTCTCCCTTCTCTGTTCTTTTTTGCCCCTGACCCAGGCCCCGGCCCTGGCTCTCTTCGTCGACTTCGACCCGCGAAGGATGGGAGCCAGGCGAACGACTGCCCCATGGTCTTATTTGCCGTAAGCTTCCATCGTATCGTCGGAGCGTTTACTTCGTCTCGGAGGGGGTAAACAAACTTCTTCATGCTCAGCGTATGCAACGCCTTGAGCTTTCTCCTTGCACCTCGCTTGGCCCTTCCGGGTGGATACTTGATAGTGGTCTTGTTTACTTGTTGATGCGGCAAACCCTGCCGCGCTTCATTCTTAACGATAGTTATCCTTTCCTTTACCCAGTAAGCAAGTCCTGCCGCACTCCATTCCACGTTCTATTTCCGTACGCACAAGGTTAGAACCGTGTTCATGGGTACAAAGGAATGACAATATTGAATAACATACACAATGCCGTCTTATAGATCATTGTTTCACGATAGACTCTCATTCTTGTCATCTGTGTGAAGAAGAGTACAATTATCCCCTTTCCCGCGATCGTTGTAGGTACGTGCTGTGCCGTGGTGATAACAACATGCATAGTGCTGCGGCTGGGACATAGAACGGCGCAATCAATTGCAATGTTAACAGGGTTCACGTCGACGACTCGGGAATGGCTGGCTACCAGGGCTATTGGGGGGGTTCGCCCCCTTGGCGGCAAACGAGAACTCTTCTCGTTTGTACAAAATAAATTGACAAC
>Ga0307507_10005056_pt1 | contig 22231 bp, 4 predicted proteins | sample 7_EM_MG_FD_207223 | JGI IMG/M metagenome (GOLD analysis project Ga0307507, IMG submission 207223) | Populus trichocarpa ectomycorrhiza microbial communities from riparian zone in the Pacific Northwest, United States - 7_EM | ecosystem: Host-associated > Plants > Roots > Unclassified | place... | reverse complement strand
AACTGAGTCGCTAATATTATCTAAAGCTTAACTACTCTTTCTTCCTAAGAAGGAACTTAAATATATCTATAAAGGACACAGAATAGGACCCTAAGGACATCACTAGGACTATAAGGATAGGACAGACCCCTAAAAACTAAAAGAATATAAATAGAACGTAAAACCTAAGAATAGGACACGCATGGACTAAAACCCCTAGAAAATAAATAAACACTAAAAATTACCCAATACCCCTACCACCATGCCAAGAAATACAGCAGCTGGCAAAGCCGCTATAGGACCCGCAAATACCTCCAATAGTAAAACAGTCGCCGTCTTAACCCCCCAGAAAGAGCTTGTAGCAGCTAATGCTAAAATTAAACAGCTTTAAAAGCTACTTAAAACCAGAGACACCCCTATACCTAGTAAGAAGTTATTAGACACTTAGAGACTTACTATAGTCCTTAAGACCCTAGCCTAACGTACAGCATTAGCATTATTGCGGTCCGCAAAGGTTATAGACCCCTTATTACTTACAGACGGAACTAACCCTATATTTAATAATTGGAAGCTTTAACTGTAAGACAAGCTTAAAGTTAATATAGACCACTTCCCTACTACCTAAGCTAAAATGGCCTACGTCTTTGGCCGTACTGGTGGGGATATATAGACGCATCTATGTCCGCAATACGCCTAGGACTTAGCAGACCCCTTCCTCTCTAAAGAAGAGATGGTTAACTACCTGTCTTCTATTTATAAGGACCCCTTTAAGATATAGAACGCCCGCCTTAATTACAAAGCTCTTAATATAAAGACGACGGAGACCTTTTTAGCCTTCTAGACCCGCTTTTTATACCTAGCCGGCCAAGCCTAAATTCCCTATAAAGACCTAATGCTAGACCTCTTTAACAAGCTTACCCTAGACCTACAGCGCGCCGTACTACCAGTTTTTACTACTGTATAGATGCTAAAGGTACTTACGGACTACTGCCTAGCTATTAACTAAGGCCTCTATTAAATTAAGGCACGATCTAAGCGGTATAAAGCTAAAAACTATCCAAACTAGACTGTAAGCACTTTATAAACGGCCTATAACACCCTAGCACGATCTGCAACTCCTATAGCACCAGCCGTATAGCCCGCCGTTAATTTAGTAGCTAGCCGTGCAGCTAGTCCTGCTGCGGGTCCAGCGCACACTTGGCCCACGTATAATAACCCTTATAAATAGGCCCTTAGAAATTAAGGAGCTTGCTTTTTATACAGCCAGAAAGACCACTTTATAAAGGATTGCCAGACAAAGGCAAAAACAGGCAAGGTTCTGTTAATTTAGGAGGATAGTATAGAGTTAGAAAAAGAGGAACCCTAGAAAAAGACTCCTCTCTAGGGTTAAAAGGGATTAATATATTATATATTAATCTAGGTTAACTAGTTAGTGGAAGAAGCTGCACTATCCCTTATACCTTATTCCGTAATAGATATTAAGTTTTAACCTCTGCTTTAGCTAACTCTGGAGCAAATGCCTTTACCTTAATAGACACCTAGTATGCTGTAAAGCTGGCTAACTTTTTAAATGCACCCTTTAAAGAACTGCCCAAACTAATTCCTATTCGCGGGTATAACGGATAAATAGGGCTACCTATTATAACTATCTTATGGATTTACCTCCATATTAACGGACAAAGGTAGTATAACGTCCCCTTTCTTATTACGGACCTTGGGAGCCACGATATAATTATAGGGAGAAAATAGCTAGCCTATTTAGGCTTACAGCTTAACGTATAGAATAGACGGCTTATTTGGCCTAAAACCCTACCCCTAACCCCTTCCTTTATAAAAGAAATCAGCATTATAATGGAAAACCTTATACGGCCCTAGATTAATACTATTTACCAGGCTAATGCTATGCGTAAAGACCAGGCCTTTAAGAAGGATATATGTCTTAATCCTTAACAGATCTATATACTACGCCGCCCCTAGACTGTATATATTATGCCATCCGCACCAGAGACTTAGGAAGTTAGTAGTAACCTAGCTAAGCCCCCCCACGGAGAACCTAGGCCCTATGTAGCCCCAAAGGAAAACCAGGGATATTGGACGCCATACTAAGCTAATAGACAGGAAGGATAACTTACGGAAAATGGAACATAAGCTAAGGAAGACTATACACCCTATACCGCAAGATACGGCCCGACGAGTGTCTGTAAAGAAACCTATGGACCTCCCACTAGTCAATATCTGCTGTATTGGCGCTGTAGGATTCTACCAGAACTTGGTTCAGCCTAATACTACTACCTTTATAACTAGCTTATACGAAATTGATTGAATACTTAAGGAAAAGAAAAGCGAACTTAGTGGATAGGAAAGTGAGCTTACGGATAAGGAACTAGTAGAATAAAAACTGCCTAATTAATACTAGAAATTTAAGGACGTATTCTCTAAGGCAGCGTTGGATATACTTCCGCCTTACTAACTGTATAACTATAAGATTAAGATTAATTAAGGTAAGGGAAGCACCCTTAGCTTTAGCCCTCTTTACCTACAGTCTATCGCCAAATTATAGGCTATAAAGCAGTACCTTATTAACAACCTTAATAAGGGCTTTATTAAGCCTAGCCAAGCCCCTTTTAACTTGCCTATTCTCTTTGCTAAAAAGCCAAATGGAGGACTGCGCTTCTGCATTAACTACCGTAAGCTAAATAACATAACCTATAAGGACCGCTATCTACTACCCTTACTTAATGAGACTCTTGCCCGAATAAGTAGAGCTAGGGTCTTTATAAAGCTTAATATCCGCCAGGCCTTTTACTAAATTAGGATAGACCCTGGGTCTAAGGAGCTTACTATATTTTAAACCCATTACGGAACGTATAAATATAAGGTACTCCCTTTTAGACTAACTAATGGACTAGCTACGTACCAGCGGTATATAAATAATGTACTCTTTAACTACCTTAACAACTTCTATATAGCCTACCTAGATGACATTATAATTTACTCTAAGAATGAGCTAGAATATAAGGAGCACGTCTATAAAGTCCTATAATAGCTCCGCAAGGCTGGTCTTTAGGCCAATATTAAGAAGTTGGAATTTAGTGTTAAGCGTATAAAGTACCTAGGTTTTATTATTAGTATAGACAGAATTAAGGCCAACCTAGAGAAAACGGCCGTAATTAACTAGTGGATACCCCCACGGACCATAAAGGGGGTATAATTATTTTTAGGTTTTTGTAACTTCTACTAATACTTTATTAAGAACTATAGCAGGATCACCTAGCTTCTTAACCGCCTTACTAGGAAAGACTAGCTATTCCACTTTAACGCTATATATATACAGGCCTTTAATAAGCTTAAAAAGCGGCTGGTATCGGCTCCTTTACTTGCCTACTTTAACCCAGAATGGCCCTTAATGCTAGAAACTAATGCCTTAGACGGTGTAATAGCTAGTGTTTTTTTCCAGAAGTAACTGGACGGAGAATGGCACCCTATTACATACTATTTGAAGACTATAATAGATGCTAAGCTGAACTACTATATCCATAACAAAGAAATGCTGGCTATTATCTCTAGCTTTTAGCACTGGTGTGTATAGCTAGAGGGGACCCCTAAGCCTATTAAGGTAGTTTCGGATTATAAGGCCTTAGAATACTTTATAATAACTAAGGCCCTTATGGCCCGCTAGGTATGCTAGGCGGATATTCTATCTTAGTTTAACTTCTTAATTATGTATAGACTAGGCACTATAAACCGTGCGGATGCTTTTATAAGGCGTAAATAGGACCTAGGTAACTAGGCGGCTGTAAAGATCTTATTATAGACTTAGGCACTACTATAACTAGAGCACCTTAACCCCTAGATATAGGCAGAACTAAATACGGACCCTTTAGACGCTGAGATATGCCCTGTTAACTCTATAGAACTTAACCTTATTAATAAACTGCTATAGGCAAACCGTACGGCCCCTTCTCTATAGGAGTGCTGTGAAAAGGTAAAGGATGCTACTAGCCCATAGTCCCTTAAAAACGGACTACTTAAGCACCGGGAACGGCTAGTAGTGGTAGAGGAATAGAATTTACGGACTTAGCTTATTACTAAAGCATATACTTAGGTCTCTATGGCCTACCCTAGAAAAAATAAAACCCGCAGAATTATTAGCGACCGCTACTACTGGCCTAGAATAGTTATAGATATTAACCGCTATATATAGAACTGTAATAACTGCCGTAGGTTTATAATTCCATAAGATAAGACCCTAGGGCTATTAAAGCTATTTCCAATACCAGAATGCCCCTGGTAGTATATCTCTATAGACTTTTATAAGTTACCTATGGACCGCAACGGATATAATATGGTTATAATCCTAGTTAACCGCTTTAGTAAGCGCCCGTTCTTAATCCCCTAATATAAGAATATTAATGCTAAAGAGGCGGCCTAACTATATATCTACTATGTCTACTAAATTTATAGACTACTAGATACTATCGTATCCGACCACAGGCCGCAGTTTATATTAGCCTTCTAGAACGAGTTCACCCAGATCCTAGGTATTAGGCTAAAGCTCTCTACGGCATACTACCCCTAGATAGACGGTTAGACGGAGATTATAAATTAATACTTAGACCAGAGACTCCGGCCCTTTATTAACTACTTTTAGGACAACTAGAGCGGTCTACTACCTATAATAGACTACGCCTAGGCAACCCTACCCTATAACTCTATGGGGTTTGCACCTATTTAGCTAAAAATAGGATACTTACCCTATATAAGCTTTAACTGGAAGAGACCAGAAGGACTATAGACCGTACGCAAAAAACTATCTTATAAGGAAGCATAGCAGTATACTAGACGCTTAGAAGAAGTATAGATAGTAGCCTATAAGAACCTAGAGAAGGCCCAAAAATTAATAAAATAGCAGGCAAATAAGCATAGGCGCGAGCCCGACTTTACTATAGGCGATAAGGTCTAGGTTATAACAAAGAACTAGAAGATAGAACGGCCTAGCTATAAGCTAGACTATAAAATGGCAGGACTATATAAGATCCTTAATAAAGAAGGCAACTTATATAAGGTTAAACTCCTAGACTTAATTAAAGTCCACCCTATTTTCTTACCAGATAAGCTATAGAAAGCTATAAATAACCTACTACCTAGATAAAAGAATAAGCCTCTACTACCAATTTAAGTTAATGGCGACGACAAATAGGAAGTTAATGAAATACTAGCCTATAAACTAGTATAAGGAACGCTAAAATACTATATCTAATAGAAAGGTTATAATTTAGACCCAACCTGGTACCCCGCCTAGAACTTTATAGGTTGCCCCTAGAAGCTTAAAGAATTCTATAACTAATACCCTAATAAGCTAGGACCCCCGAAGTATCTAGATAAGTAGATGGAGTGCTAGTATAGCGAAGATGATAAGCTACCTATTAAGCATATAGATAAGAACACCCTACGGACATAATACGGACATATAAAGCCTAAGGGCAGGCTTTTTTAGAGGGGGGGGGGTAATGTTATGGCGCTGGTAGAAAACAGTAGATTATGGTAGACGTTATAGTAGACGCCGAGTTACGTAAGTCCACGTAACTAGAGGACCGCATAAAACTTCGCACGGCGCTGCTATTCTTCTCCCTTCCTTTCTCTAGCTTTGGATCCTCGTTTATAGATTACCAATTGTACAGGCTTGCGCGTCCCTCATGCCGTGCTCGTACCTCGATTGACTGAGTCGCTAACAATAGGTTCTTATGGTCCGTTAATATATATATTAGAAACAATAATCCTTCTAGCTTAGGACGCCATTATTTAAAGCATTTAATAATTGTAAGTAGTTCCTTATTATATATCTTATAGTTTAATTTAGCAGGAGCAAGTTTTTGGAAAAGAAAGGCTACTAGATATAGTTCACCATTCTTATTATATTGCAACAACACTCCCCCTAGCGCATAATTAGACGAGTTAATTTTAATAGTATATTTAAGGTTAGGGTTAAAGTAAGCAAGAATTAGAGTAGTTATAAAGTAATATTTTAAATTATTAAAAGCTCGTTCACATTTAGCGGTCTATTTAAATTTTATATTCTTCCTTATTAGATTTACTAACGGCTAGGTAATTTCTAAAAAGCAATTAATAAATTATTAATAGAAATTTGCAAATCTTAAGAATCCTTAAATATCTTATACATTACTAGGGCTTTTCTAGTTTATAATTATAACAACTTTTTTAGGGTCTATTTTAATTCCATTATAGGATATAATTAAGCCTAAGTATATAACCTTAGACGTGTGGAATTTGCATTTTTTAATATTATATTATAAGTCCACGTCTTATAAGCGTTTAAAGACCATTCTAATATATTTCTAATATTTAGAAAGTAAGAATAAGTAAATTAAGATATTATTAATATACGCGGTAATAAATATATTAAGGAATTTATAAAGCGTATTATTAACATATTACTAAAACATACTAGAACTATTCTTTACGCTAAATAGTATTACTAGGTATTTAAAGAGTCCCTATTATATATAAAAGCTATATACTTCTTATCTCCTTTATATATATAGATTTTATTAAAGGCGGCAACTATATTAAGCTTTATAAAGTACTATACCTTTACTAAACAGTTAAGCGTCTCTTAAATTAAAGGAATTAGATATTAGTTTTGAATTATTATTATATTTAAAGCTTAATAATTAATATAGAATCTTAAGCCTCCTTCTAGCTTTTTAATAAACAGTATAGGTAAGGTAAATAGAGATTGGCTAGGGCAAATAAATCCTTTTTCTAGATGCTTATTAAGGTATTATTATATTATAAGTAGTTCTTCTTATAATATACTATATAGCGGACTAAACTTTAGTATTATACTAGGCTTAAGTTCTATCTTAAAATCGTGCTTCTCTTAGTATAGGGCTAGTTAGTCTACAAATTGTTTTTTAAACTTATTAATTAGATTATAGTACTCTTTAGGTATAAAAGGTTAAGAATTAGGATACTGTTTTGGTTCTAGTACTTTCTTAATATCTTCTATAGTTATAGCAAAGATTTTATAATCTTGTCTTTTTGCTAATAAAATAAAAGGCACGGCCTATTGTGTTACGGCGCTGGTGGAAAACAGTGGATTATGGTAGACGTTATGGTAGACGCCGAGTCACGTAAGTCCACGTGACTAGAGGACCGCATAAAACTTCGCACGGCGCTGCTATTCTTCTCCCTTTTTTTCTCTAGCTTTGGATCCTCGTTTATAGACTACCAATTATACAGGCTTGCGCGTCCCTTATGCCGTGCTCGTGCCTTAATTAACTAAGTTGCTAACATTATCTAAAGCTTAACTACTCTTTCTTCCTAAGAAGGAACTTAAATATATCTATAAAGGATATAGAATAGGACCCTAAGGACATTACCAGGACTATAAGGACAGGACAGACCCCTAAGAACCAAAAGAACACGAACAGAACGCGAAACCTAAAAATAGGACACGCATGGACTAGAACCCCTAGAAAATAAACAAACACTAGAAATTACCCTAATACCCCTACCACCATGCCAAGAAATACAGCAGCTGGTAAAGCCGCTATAGGACCCGTAAATACCTCTAATGGTAAAACAGTCGCCGTCTTAACCCCCTAGGAAGAGCTCGCAGTAGCTAATGCTGAAATTGAACAGCTTTAAGAGCTGCTTAAAACTAGAGACACCCCTGCACTTAGTAAGGAGTTATTAGATACCTAGAGACTTGCTATAGTCCTTAAGACCCTAGTCTAATATACAGCATCAGCATTGTTGTGGTCTGTAAAGGTTATAGACCCCCTATTGCTTACAGACGGAACTGACCCTATATTTAATAATTAGAAGCTTTAACTACAAGACAAGCTTAAAGTTAATGCGGACTACTTCCCTACTACCTAAGCTAAAATGGCCTACGTCTTCGGCCGTACTGGTCGGGACGTATAGACGCATCTATGTCCGCGATACGCCTAGGACTTGGTAGACCCCTTCCTCTCTGAAGAAGAGATGGTTAACCACCTATCTTCCATTTATAAGGACCCCTTTAAGATATAGAACGCCCGCCTTAATTACAAAGCTCTTAATATAAAGACGACGGAGACCTTTTTAGCCTTTTAGACCTACTTTCTACACCTAGCTGGCTAAGCCCGAATTCCCTATAAAGACCTAATGCTAGACCTCTTTAACAAGCTTACCCTAGACCTACAGCGCGCCGTACTACCAGTTTTTACTACTGTACAGACGCTAAAGGTACTTATAGACTACTGCCTAGCTATTAATTAAGGCCTCTGTTAAATTAAGGCATGATTTAAGCGGTATAAAGCTAGAAACCCTCTAAACTAGACTATAAGTACTTTACAAACGGCCTATAACACCCTAGCACGATCTGCAACTCCTACGGCACCAGCCGTACAGCCCGCCATTAATTTAGTAGCTAGCCGTACAGCTAGTCCTACTATAGGTCCAGCGCACACTTAGCCTACATACAATAACCCCTATAAATAGGCCCTTAGCAATTAAGGAGCTTGCTTTTTATACGGCCAAAAAGACCACTTTATAAAGGATTGCCAGACAAAGGTAAAAACGGGCAAGGTTCTGTTAATTTAGGAGAATAGTGTGGAGTTAGAAAAAGAGGAACCCTAGAGAAAGACTCCTCTCTAGGGTTAAAAGGGATTAATATGTTATATATTAATCTAGGTCGGCTAATTAGTAGAAGAAGCTGCACTATCCCTTATACCTTATTCTGTAATGGATATTAAGTTTTAACCTCTGCTTTAGCTAACTCTGGAGTAAATGCCTTTGCCTTAATAGACACCCAGTGTGCCGTAAAGCTGGCTGACTTTTTAAATATACCCCTTAAAGAACTGCCTAAACCAATTCCTATTCGCGGGTATAATGGACGAATAGGGCCACCTATTATAACTATCTTACGGATTTACCTCCGCATTAATGGACAAAGGTAGTATAACGTTCCCTTTTTTATTACGGACCTTGGGAGCCACGATATAATTATAGGGAGAAAATGGCTAGCCTATTTAGGCTTACAGCTTAATATATGGAATAGACGGCTTATCTAGCCTAAAACCCTACCCCTAACCCCTTTCTTTATAAAAGAAATTAGCATTATAATAGAAAACCTTATACAGCCCTAGATTAATACTATTTACTAGGCTAATGCTATGCGCAGAGACTAGGCCTTTAAGAAGGATATACGTCTTAATTCTTAACGGATCTGTATACTACGCCGCCCCCAGACTGTGTATATTACGCTATCCATACTAAAGACCTAGGAAGTTAGTAGTAACCTAGCTAAGCCCCCCACAGAGAACCTAGGCCCTATATAGCCCTAAAGGAAAACTAGGGATATCGGACGCCATACTAAGCTAATAGACAGGAAGAATAACTTACGGAAAATGGAATATAAGCTAAGGAAGACTATATACCCTATACCATAAGATACGGCCTAATAAGCGTCTATAAAGAAACCTATAAACCTCCCACTAGTTAATATCTACTGCATTAGCGCTGTAGGATTCTACCAGAACTTAGTTTAGCCTAATACTATTACCTTTATAACTAGCCTATACAAAATTAATTAAATGCTTAAGAAAAAGGAAAGTGAGCTTAGCGGACAGGAAAGTAAGCTTATGGATAAAAAACTAGTAGAATAAAAACTGCCTAATTAACACTAGAAATTTAAGGACGTATTCTTTAAGGTAGTGTTAGATATACTTCCGCCTTACTAACCGTATAACTACAAGATTAAGATTAATTAAGGTAAGGGAAGTACCCTTAGCTTTAGCCCTCTCTACCTATAGTCTATCGCCGAATTATAGGCTATAAAGCAGTACCTTATTGATAACCTTAATAAGGGCTTTATTGAGCCTAGCCAAGCCCCTTTTAACTCGCCTATTCTCTTTACTAAAAAACTAAATGGAGGACTGTGCTTCTATATTAACTACTATAAGCTAAATAATATAACCCGTAAGGACCGCTATCTACTACCCTTACTTAATGAAACTCTTGCCTAAATAAGTAGAGCTAGGGTCTTTATAAAGCTTAATATCCGCTAGGTCTTTTACTAAATTAGGATAAACCCTAGGTCTAAGGAGCTTACTATATTTTAAACCCGTTATGGAACGTATAAATGCAAGGTACTCCCTTTTAGACTAACTAATAGACCAGCTATATACCAGCGGTATATAAATAATGTACTCTTTAACTACCTTAATAACTTCTGTACAGCCTACCTAGATGACATTATAATTTACTTTAAGAATAAGCTGGAACACAAGGAGCACGTCCATAAAGTCCTATAATAGCTCCGTAAGGCTAGTCTCTAGGCCGATATTAAGAAGTTAGAATTTAGTGTTAAGCATATAAAGTACCTAGGTTTTATTATTAGTATAAACAGAATTAAGGCCAACCCAGAGAAAACGGCCGTAATTAACTAGTAGACACCCCCACGGACCGTAAAGGGGGTATAATTATTTTTAGGTTTCTATAACTTCTATTAATACTTTATTAAGAACTACAGCAGGATTACCTAGCCTCTTAACCGCCTTACTAGGAAAGACCAGCCATTCTACTTTAACGCCATATATATATAGGCCTTTAATAAGCTTAAAAAGCGGCTGGTATTAGCTCCCCTACTTGCCCACTTTAACCCAGAACGGCCCTTAATGCTAGAAACTGATGCCTTAGACGGTATAATAGCCGGTATTTTTTCCCAGAAGTAACTAGACGGAGAATAGCACCCTATTATATACTATTTGAAGACTATAATAGATGCTAAGCTAAACTACCATATCTATAATAAAGAAATACTGGCTATTATCTCTAGCTTTTAGCACTGGCGTATATAGCTAGAGGGGACCCTTAAGCCTATTAAGGTAGTTTCGGATTATAAGGCCTTAGAATACTTTATAATAACTAAGGCCCTTACGGCCCGCTAGGTACACTGGGCGGATATCCTATCTTAGTTTAACTTCTTAATTATGTATAGACTAGGCGCTATAAACCGTGTAGATACTTTTATAAGGTATAAATAGGACCTAGGTAACTAGGCGGCTATAAAGATCTTATTATGGACCTAGGCATTACTATAACCAGAGCACCTTAACCCCTAGATACAGGCAGAACTAAATATAGACCCTTTAGACGCTAAAATATGCCCCATTAACTCCACGGAACTTAACCTTATTAATAAACTACTGTAGGCAAACCGTACGGCCCCTTCTCTATAGGAGTGCCGCGAAAAGGTAAAGAATACTACTAGCCTATAGTCCCTCGAAAACGGACTACTTAAGCACTAGAAACGGCTAGTAGTGGTAAAGATACAGAATTTACAGACTTGGCTTATCACTAAAGCACATACTTAGGTCTCTACGGCCCACCCCAAAAAAAATAAGACCCGCAGAATTATTGGCAACCGCTACTACTAGCCCGGAATAGTTATGGATATTAACCGCTATATACAGAACTGCAATAACTGCTGTAGGTTTATAATTCCACGAGACAAGACCCTAGGGCTATTAAAGCCACTCCCAATACCAGAACGCCCCTGGTAGCATATCTCTATAGACTTCCACAAGTTACCTACGGACCGCGACGGATATAATATGGTTATAATCCTAGTTAACCGCTTTGGCAAGCGCCCGTTCTTAATCCCCTGTTATAAGAATATTGATGCTAAAGAGGCGGCCTAACTATATATCCACTATGTCTACCGAATTTATGGACCACCAGATACTATTATATCTGACTATAGGCCGCAGTTTATATTGGCCTTCTGGAATGAGTTCACCTAGATCCTAGGTATTAGGCTAAAGCTCTCTACAGCATACCACCCCTAGATAGACGGTTAGATGGAGATTATAAATTAGTACTTAGACCAGAGACTCTGGCCCTTTATTAACTACTTTTAGAACAACTAGAGCGGACTACTACCTATAATAAACTACGCCCAGGCAACCCTACCCTATAACTCTATAGGGTTTGCACCTATTTAGCTAGAAATAGGATACTTACCCTATATAAGCTTTAACTGGAAGAGACCGGAAGAACCATAGACCATACGCGAAAAACTATCTTATAAGAAAGCACAGCAGTATGCTAGACGCTTAGAAGAAGTATAGATAGTAGCCCACAAGAACCTAGAGAAGGCCCAGAAATCGATAAAACAGTAGGCAAATAAGTACAGGCGCGAGCCTGACTTTACTATAGGTGATAAGGTCTAGGTTACAACAAAAAACTAAAAGATAGAACGGCCTAGCTGTAAGCTAGACTATAAGATAGCAGGACTGTATAAGATCCTTAATAAAGAAGGCAACTTATATAAGGTTAAACTCCTAGATTTAATTAAAGTCCACCCTGTTTTCTTACCAGATAAGCTACGGAAAGCTACAAATAACCTACTACCTAGGCAAAAGAATGAGCCTCCACTGCCAATTTAAGTTAATGGCGATGACGAATAGGAAGTTAATGAAATACTAGCCTGTAAACTAGTATAAGGAATGCTAAAATACTGTGTCTAATAGAAAGGTTACGATCTAGACCCAACCTAGTACCCCGCCTGGAACTTTATAGGTTGCCCTTAGAAGCTTAAAGAATTTTATAACTAATACCCTAATAAGCTAGGACCCCCAAAGTATCTAGACGAGTAGATAGAGTGCTAGTATAGCGAAGATAATAAGCTACCTATTGAGCATATAGATAAGAACACCCTATGGACATAATACGGACATATAAAGCCTAAGGGCAGGCTTTTTCGGAGGGGGGGGTAATGTTACGGCGCTGGTGGAAAACGGTGGATTATAGTAGACGTTATAGTAGACGCTAAGTTACGTAAGTCTACGTGACTAGAGGACCGTATAAAACTTTGTACGGCGCTGCTATTTTTCTCCCTTCCTTTCTCTAGCTTTAGATCCTCGTTTATAGACTACTAATTGTACAGGCTTGCGCGTCCCTTATGCTGTGCTCGTGCCTTGATTGACTAAGTCGCTAATATATTGTAACGGAACCTTGTAGTAGGAACTACAGTGGGTCCTATTATTGGGCTAGATATATAGGTAAGAATAGTGTTAATAACGTAATAACAACTAGTGGAGTGGTTGCCTAACAGATTAACTCTAATTGTATTCTAAGATTTACTACAAGGAGAGAACTATCTATAGTAGGGACTGAGGTCCTTTAAATATACAACCATACTCCTAAGAAATCCTCCCTTATACGTGAGGTACGTGTTGTATGTGTTATATATAGACGTACTCTATGTACACTATATATACTATGTATAACATTATGTGACTTGCTTACTATTCTTTGTTATATAGTTCTACTGGTTCCATCCTAGACCGTGCCTATACTAACTAACTAGCTTCCTCCGACTCTTCCCTAAGTAGTTATAATATTATACTTAAAGCGTCTGTAACACTATTTCCCTCCTCTTTATCTTTGTCCTTAAAGATTCCTAATATCTCTAAGTCGTCTACTAGAGGTGTAATGTCCGTTTAATTAGTTTGGTTAATATCCTTACTTATTATACCTAAAGCGTCTTCTTCCTTATAAGCGCAACGCCGTGCTCGCACTGTGGCTGCCATACTATTGCTTAGTGAGATAATGTCGTCTCCGTATTCTTATTGTGCAAAGGCAGGGTTAGTATATATTGCTATAACAAGTCCCTTGTCCTAATAACCCTTGTCCTATTTAGAGTGTACTAAAGCAAATATTTAATTGTCTTATAACGTTCGCTTTATTTCTAACGCTAAGTATACGCGTCCTATAACTTTTAACAGTCTTTAAGTTCCCTAAGTAACTTATTTTAGGGTCCCGTGTTTAATCTGCCACTGCAAAGCTAGAGTCTAAGTTGGCCGCCGCGCGTGCCAAACTCTATTATTTTGCTAAAGAGACCGCTTGGGCCCTAGAGGCTTAACGTTGCTCCTTTAAGTCTTAGTAGGTTGCGTTCGCTTGGTTAACTCGTCTTAAGAAGGTTCGTAAGAAGGTTTGTTCTAAGGAGTAAGTACTGGTTTAGTAAGGTCTTAATAAGCTAGGTAATAAGAGGGTTAAGTTTCCTAAAAAGGAAACAACTCTAAGTAATATGGTAGTTGCTCTTCCTTATAGGTCCCCCTTAGGTGGCTCGTCCTTTGGTGATTCTTTTTTAATACTCCCTAACCTGCTTTCTTCTAATACTCCTTTACCTTTCCCATAGCGTTCTCTAGGTTGCTTAGTGGTTCCTAGGTAGTCTTACTATAGCCTATTTACTTTACTTTATACTATGTTTTATTATCTACATCCTTATAACTGATAATCCTTAAAACTTGCTATTTGTCTTCCTTTTATCCTCTATATATGTCTGCCTTATAGACTGGTGGCTTAATACCTCTGTGTGCTGGTTCTAGCATCGCGATATGCTGTATAGGATAGATTTTTATTTTGGCTAGTAGATTTAACTTATATATAACTAATGAAATTCTTTACTTAACTTTAAAAGGTCCTAGTCTAACATAGTCTAACTTCTTACTTAGTTATCAACTCTTGAAATTTTTATATAGTAGCTATACTCTATCTCCCTCCTTTAGATCTGGTCCCTTAGATCTTTTAGTATTATAGTACTTTTTTATTCGCTCTTATACTAGTTTAGCTGTTTCTTTAAGGTTTATATAAAGATTTATTAACGTCTCCATTCTTTATTTAGCTGTGCTACTCATTTTCTTTACTTAATGTGGCGATAATAACGTTTTTAGTTTATACCCGTAGTTCGCCTTAAATAGTAATGTCCCCATTTCTTTTTATAGTGTTGCATTGTATATAAACTATATAACTGGTAATAATAATACCTAATTATTCTATGCGTGATTAATATAATACCTTAGATACTGTTCTAGTGTCTAGTTTAGTCTTTCCGTTTGTTTATCCGTCTGCGGATAATACGCTGTAGAGGTTACTGCGCAAACTCCCTATTCTGCCAGAAATACCTTCTAAAATGCTGCTATAAATCTTGGATCTTTGTTTGATATAATTTTATCTAGTGCTTTATATCTTACGAACACTTCCTTTATATAGATTTTAGCGATATCCTCTGCTAATATCTCCTTTATATATGCTATAAAGTATCCCTACTTTGTTAGCTTGTCTACTATTACTAAAATTATATTATAATCTTATCCTGTGATAGGATCTTTTAACTTTGGTAATTTAATAATAAAGTCCTATAATATAACCTTCTATGGTCTTCCTGGTATTTTAATAGGTTGTAGCCCTCTATACGGCTTATGCCTTATTGGTTTGTTCCTTTAGTAATCTGGATATTCCTTTATAACTTATCTTGCTAGTCCCTAGATTCCTTAAATAATGTACTCCTCTTAAAGTTTTAATATTAAGCCTATAGCTCTATTGTGTCCTTATATTATTCCCTTATGGAATTCCTTAATAAACTCCTCTGTAATAGACTTAGGCATATATGTTACTTTTTTGTTTTTGTATTGCTCTAAGTCTGGATTTTCTATTTATGCTTTTTAGATCTTCTATATCTAATTACTCTTTAGTAATTTATAGATCTAACTTTCCTTAGTTGCTATAATTTTTGGGTAATTGTACCTGATTAATCTGTTTTGATCTTTTCGCAATAAAGCTCCTAATGGCTTTTTATTACTTTATAGTTTAGCCTTTTTACTTAAAGCGTCTGCTTGTGTATTATCTGTACCCTTAGTATACTAAATTTTAAAATAGTATTCTATAAGCATTTCCGCCTATCTAACCTGTCTTTGGTTAAGTTTCTTTGTTATTAGGAATCCTATAAGGTTCTTATGGTCTGTCTTAACTATAAACGGTTTTTCTATGCCTTGTAAGAATGCTCTTTATTTTTTAAGTACTGCTACTATACCTAATAACTCCTTGTTATAGATGTCGTAGTTTAGTTCTAGTGGTATTATTTTCCAACTATAGTATATTACTGGATGCTATGCGTCCTGGTGCTTCTGTAGTAAGTATACTCCTAGTGTGAAGTCTAATGCGTCTGTCTTAACAACCGTTTCTAACTTTAGTTGATAGATCTTAAGGACTGGTTTTTAGGTAAATAACTCTTTAAGTTCTTAGAATAGCTTCTTCTACTTACTATTTTAAACCTATGGTTCCTCCTTCTTTATTAGCCTTGTAAATGGCTTAATGCTTTTTAACCATTATGCTATAAACCTCCTATAGTAGTTATAAAACCCTAGAAATGATTTTAACTGCGTAATGTTTTCTAGTTCTTACTAACTTACTATAGCTTTAACTTTCTTTAGGTCTATACTGATTTTCCCTAGTTTAATAATAAATCCTATAAAATTAGTTTTCCTTATAAAGAACTTGTATTTTTTAATTGCTACTAGTATCTGTTCTTCCTATAGTCTCTTTAAGACCTATTTAACGTGTTCTCTATATTCTTCCTTACTTATTAAGTAGATAATAATATTGTTAAGGTATACTATAATAAACTTATCTAGGTGTTCTCCTAATATACTATTAATTCGCTTCTGGAACGTTATTGGTGCGTTTATAAGCCTAAATTGTATAACTAATAGTTTATATAGTCCTTCCTTTGACCTAAAGGCTGCTTTCTATTTATTGCCTTTCTTAATCCTAATCTGGTGGTACGCCCATCTTAGATCTATCTTTGTAAAGATTTTTGCATTACCTATTCTGTCTTGGATTTTGCTAATTAAGGGTAAAGGATACCTATCCTTTCTAGTAATGCTGTTTAACTGTCTATAGTCTATGTATATCCTAAGTTTTCTGTTTTTCTTTGGGATAAATAGTACTGGATATCCTACTGATAACTATAACGGTCTAATATATCCCTTGTGTAAGTTCTCCTGGATAAACTCCTTAAGCGCTACTAACTCTGTTTTAGTAAGCTTGTAGATTAGAAAAAACTTTAGACTTATTCCCTCTTCTAATTCTATCTTATGGTCCTATACTGCATGCTTTAACAGCTTTTTACTTTCTAGTAACTATAACTTCTTACCATACTTATAGTATCTCTTTGGTATATAACTTAAGCCTTACTTAGTCTCTTTATATATCGCTCTAACTTAGTACTATACTAACTTAGTTTGCTGTCGCATCTTGTGTTATTAAGTATCTTTAATATTAACCTAACCTATAACCTAATCGATCTTTGGATTGTACTTCTGTAACTAAGGCATTCCTAGTATCGCCTCGTCCTGTCCTAATGGTAGGATATTAAAAGATATTCTGACTAGTCTTCCTTTAATAGTTAACTAAATAGGTCCTGTTTTAAGATTAATAATACCTCCTTTATAGGCTATCTAATCTCCTAAAATCGTTATAAGTGGATATAGGTGTTCTTTCTATCTGTGTAGTAACCCTATTCTTTCTACTGCCTTTGGTGATATGTGGTTCCTAATTGCTCTACTATCTACTAATATTTTGAACTGCTAATCTTGCTATTTAACTTATAAATTTAGGTGTTAACCTTAAATTCCTTTAAGGGCCTAAAGCTCTAATACTAGTTCCCTTTGGTTTTATACGCCTCCCCTTTTCCTAACTGTTGGCTGCTAGATCCTATTTGTACTTAGTCCTACTTAGGCTAATACTTAGTTTGTTTCTTTTCCTCTATATACTATAGACAAGTATTCTCTGGGCACTTCCACCACTATTATCTATTTAGGCATTTTTCCGTAAGGAATCTTTCTGGTTAAAGTATTAAGTCCCCTTGACCTTATACTTCTACTAGGTGCTATTTATATATATACTTAGCGTTTCTAAACCGCCTTTCCTTGGGTGCCTAATATATCCTAGTTAGGTACTTCTGGTTCTTATCTTTTGGTGCTCTATATATGTTATAGGTGTTATCCACACAAGCTATCCACAATAGTGTGTAATGCGCTAGGTAATTTAGGTTAACTCTTAGTTCGTCTTTATTCTTAAGTTTAAATCTATACCTAGTTAACCTAACTGCTGGTATCTCTATTGTGGGTACTAAGATTTATTATTTACTTCTCTAGTCCCTAGATCCTTCCTCTAGGTTCCTTAATATCATAATTAATGCCCCTTTAATGTGACTTATGCGTTTTTCCGTAATAGGTTAGTCTTGGATAACTTTTTTATCTAGCTATATATAAAAATCTTCCTATTTGTCGTTGTGTTGTTGCCTATACCACTTTCCGTATAACTGGTTTAGTGTGTATGGTCTATCTATAAGAAAGTACCTTATTATCGCTATATTGTGATATCCTTTAGTATGTCTTTCTTTAAATCTAGTTAGGATATTTAGATTCTCTTCTTGTTCTAGTTTATCTAACCATTTTGCCCTAGGTGTCCCTACACTTAGCCTATTAGTAACTCTTTATATAGGTGCTCTGTCCCTTATATAACCTAGCATAGCTAACCTCTTGTCTAGCTTTTACTCTTGCTATATAATGATTCTTATTCTAAACTTATCTATAGTTTCTTATTTTCTGTGTCTTATAGCTAGATCTTTATAGTCATCTTACTTCTTAATCTGGGTATTAACTATTTGATCTTTAAGCTAAATACTATATTTACCTAGGATTGCTGATGTTCTTATTTGTTCCCCAAACTTGTAGTTCTTAAACTTGCGTCTTATACTTATTCGTTTATCTGTAAACTAAGTAGCTGCCCTTTCCTATTAGTTTTTGTCCGTTGTGGGTCCTTAGGTGTGTCTTATCTTGTCTTAAAAATCTTAAGCTTTTTATATCTCTTCTTAAAAATCTTAAGCCTGTGGCCTTTTGCCTTTATTAAGTAATAAGCTAGCACTAGTAGTTATTTACTTGCTTAGTTTCTTCTAAACGTTACTCCTTTTATCTTATAAAGCGATGGAAATTATATCTAATGGTGTTGTAATACCTATTACTAAACCTTGTTCTGTGATGGTCTTAGTCTCTACTTCTATTTTAACTTCTTTAAGGTTTACATGCTTCTAGTAAGCTACCTTTATTACCTTATTGTTGGTAAATTCTTCGCCTATATTAAACTTATTATCTTTAATATCTAATCTATAAGCTGGTTCGTTAGTTCCTCTAAACTTAGATAATAATAGCTCCTATAGCTAATAGCTTGCGCCGTACTTAGCATTCTTATAAATTTAGTATACGTTGTTATAATAAAACGCGAAACTATTAATTGAACACTCTTTTATTCCTCGTAGTGCACTATTGTCTTTTTATATGTATGTGTCTCCTGTTGGTTAGGTTCCCTTTACCGCGTAGTTACTTTAACCACCTCTATAGTCTCTGGCGAAATGACCTTATTTTTTATAATTTATATAAGCCCTATCTTTAAACCATTTTTCTTGCTATGGAGTCTGCCTAAATATCTTCTACTACTAAGATCCCTGGTTTGGCCTTTACTTCTAGGTCCTTTAATTACTAAATCCTTAACCTCTAGATTTCTATAGTTTCTTTTCCTACCTTTGGGTTTCTTTAGTACCACTTAGGTCTATTAGCTCTGCGCTATTCTATGGTTTTTAACTCTATGTCTGTTGTTACGTACTCTGCGCCTTATATAACTATGGAACTCTATTTTGCCCTTTCTTAGCTTGTTCCCTTTAATAGATCCTATTATTAATCTTTATTAACTGGTCTATTAACTCTCTTAGAGTATCCGTATATTTTATTAGGATGATTGCGTCCTGGACTTTAGCCTTAAGTCCTTGCTTATACTATACTATAAGCGCCCTATCATTCCACTTAATCTATATAGCTAGTGTTTGAAACTGCATTATATACTTAATTACTAAAGTGCGTTATACTAAGTTCTGAAGTTTTTATTCTACTATTATGGTTGCTTTAGGGTCTCCGAATATTTACGTTAACTGTTCTATAAATCCGTTCCAACTTGCAAACACATACCGTATATCCGGGTTAGTAGTCATTATACCGTTTACTTGTATCTCTGTAAGGTAAAACTTAAACCACTCTAGAGCTCTTCCTAATAAGAATAATCCTGCGTACGCTACCTAGTCTGTAGGTATTGCTAACTTCGCTCCTTCCTGCATAACCTTAAAATGCATCTGCGTAAGAAACCCTTTAAGCTTTAACTTCTCCCCTAAGAACCGTTTAATTAAAGGTAACTTAACCTTTACTGCTCTAATTCTATTAATGCGTTCTTTAAGTAGCCTGCTATTATCCTATAAGTAATTAACTATTTCCTATAACTAACCTTGCGTAACCACTTAAGAATCCGTGTCCGCTATACTAGTATCTCCTGACCCTAAGGTCGTGGCTGCCGTCAACGTTGTCATAACTGGTGCTTTAGGTGGTATGTTGTTTGATCTTGTTTAATACTATAACCTTAGTAGTAAATGTATAACGGAACCTTGTAGTAGGAACTACGGTGGGTCCTATTATTGGGCTGGGTATATAGGTAAGAACAGTATTAACAACGTAATAATAACTAGTGGAGTGGTTACCTAATAGATTAACTCCAATTGTATTCTAAGATTTACTATAAAGAGAGAACTATCTACGGTAGGGACTGAGGTTCTTTAAATACACAACTATACTCCTAAGAAATCCTCCCTTATACGTGAGGTATGTGTTATACGTGTTATATATAGACGTACTCTGCGTACACTGCGTACACTGCGTATAACATTATGTGACTTGCTTACCATTCTTCGTTACATGGTTCCACTGGTTCCATCCTAGACCGTGCCTGTACCAACTAACTAGCTTCCTCCAACTCTTCCCCAAGTAGTCGTAACATCGTACTTAAAGCGTCCGTAACACCTATATTATATAAATTTTAAGAGGTTTTAACATAACATCTTTATATTCTTTACCATAATTAGCAGTTATAGATTTATTATATTAGCTTAAGGTTTATAGCAAGGGCAATTTATATTATATTTATAGGGCAAATGGTTTTTTAAGTAATGGCTTTAGCAGTAGGTTATATGGAACTTTAATGTTTCTTTAACCCAGCTAATTAAAGGGTTATGTTGTTTTAGCCATCTATGTCTAAGTATAACTTTATATTACTTTAAGGGTGTTATAAATAGGGAGATATATTTAAGGTGTTCGCCTATCTACATTTTTACTAGGGCGTAGTGCGTTATTTTACTATATATTAAGGGGTTGCTATTAAAACCTTATAGGCCTTAGGGCTTATTAAGTTTCTTTAAATTTAGGCGTTAAGTTTTTATATAGTTTATATTAACAAAGCCCACACTAGTAGCTCCGCTATTTATTAGGATTTATACCTTCTTTTATTTTCTAAATATTTAAATTTTACTAAGTACATTAAGGGAGTTATGCTATATATTAGCGCTAGAAGAGCCTAGACACTTATACTCTTCCACTTTTTATTATAAGGCGCGACTTGGCCTTAGAATAATTTGTTTTCCAAGTTAACTAAAGGCAAGATACTTTATAGCGACCAAATATAATTTATAGAGCGGGTATAATTTAAGGAATAAGTATAACTTAAAGAACGGGTATAATTTAAGGATTAGGTATAACTTAAGAATTAAGAGGAACTACGGCGGACTTTTTTAAAAGGGTAAGTTTAGTAATGCTTTTAAATATATCCTTTTTTACCACATCTAAAGTATTCTCTATTTATAGCTTAAGTTCTTTATTTATTAGTTCCTAAGGGTATATAGGATTAAGCGGCATTAAGGTCTACAGGGTTGTATATAGGGCTTTTAGGTTTTGGAGACAGGTCGCGCTTTAGGGTATATACTAGTTTTATAGAGTTTTAAACGCGAGGTATAGTTGGCTTTAGAGAATAAGTCTATTTGTTATATTAAAGGTCTTTATTAATTTATTAATATATTATAGCAAATTTAGATAGGTTCCTTAGCAGTTCTCTACCTATTAACTAGGCTCTAATCTTATCCGAAATAGCTTATTAAAGGGCAGTAACTCTAGCAGCTTTATTCCAATCTAGCTCGCTAATAAGACCTAAAAATTCTAAAAAGAAGCTGGTAAAGTCACAATTCCATTATCATAGGTTTTTAAGTTTGGTAATAGCTATATATTCGCAACTAGCATTATTATACATTTATTCTAGCAGAGATAAAGGTTTTAAAATTAATAAAAGTGCTATTGCGGAAGAATAGATCTATAGTTTATACAGCGTCCTTTGCAAGGGCGCGAAGAGGCTTTGGGAAAGATTTAAAGGAATAATATAAATTCTATCTAAATCTAAGGGTATATAGCTCTTGCTAGGAACAAGACGTTGCGTAAAGAAGAGAAAGGAATAACGAGAGAATCTTACAATT
>Ga0307507_10005055_pt1 | contig 22232 bp, 22 predicted proteins | sample 7_EM_MG_FD_207223 | JGI IMG/M metagenome (GOLD analysis project Ga0307507, IMG submission 207223) | Populus trichocarpa ectomycorrhiza microbial communities from riparian zone in the Pacific Northwest, United States - 7_EM | ecosystem: Host-associated > Plants > Roots > Unclassified | place... | reverse complement strand
ACACAATTATAAAGTCCCATACCCAATTAAACAGAAACTTTCCAAGAACCCCACATCCTCTGTTACCAGCTGCCAAATCAAGGGTGTGAATAAGGGTCATATCATTCAGAGTCAGAAAAACTCGAACCGAATTGATGATCTGCAGCAGTCTCATAATCACATCTCTTGAACACCTTCCTTCCAACACCTCCAAAATTGCAAGCATCCCGTGCGATGAAACAAGTTGAGTTTGCATTTCCGGTGATTCAGTCAGAATATTCAACTGTTCAAGAAATTTGAGTTTTTATAACATGATAGGGCGGACAGTAAAATTACCAGCTGATCACATGCGTCTCGCAGTTGAAAATCTGGTGCTGCCGGGCTGAGCTCATCAATAAGTTGGTTGACAGTGTTGCAGAGTCGCGCGTATTTGTCACGTTGCAAATTTGCATCGAGGTCATCTTCTGCAAAGCCCTCATCGATCTAAGCAGTCGTAAAAGAAGAGTTGAGCAGATATACGCAAAGAATACCAACATACCTCTGCAAAAGGATCCTCCTCATCTGGGTCGTCGCCGAGCTGCATTCAATCAAACAGAGGTCAAAATTGATAGATAGAACGGATAAATATTACTTTACCCAGGATTTATTTGACAGTCGGGTGTTTAGTTGTAGAGTTTGCATTGGTTGACCGGAAGCTAAACATGTATGGTTATCAGCGGAACTTTCTTTTCAGGAAAGACCAAAAAAAAAAAAAATAGCCCAGGATTTGTATCCAGCCGAAAGAGTCAAGAGTGACCAAAGACTTACAAGTATTACTCGGCTTTGCAAAAACGTCATCGTAATCCTCTTCATCGTCTTCCGCGTACTTCCCGAACTCTGCTCGCTGCTTCTGGAATTCGGCTCTTCCAAAGGAGCCATTCGCAAACGAACCAGACCGTGTGTGTCCTGAGGCACTTCCTGGAGCCGAAGCGGCAGAAATCGGAGTAACGACTCCTGAGCCAGACGTCTGGCCGAGTGTTCCGCGGGGAGATATGGAAGGTCTAGAGGACTTCCTTGAAAGGGATGGGAGAGGAGCTGACATAGGTCCAGTGCCTGAAGCGGCGAGTCCGATCGTTTTGATATCGTCGGGATGGAATAAACCGCGTCTAGAGTTCTTGAGCTTGTACGATAAAGAAGTTTAAACACCCTGTCGGAGTCCAGCCGAAGAAAAAAACGGACCTTGAAATCGGCAAGTTTCTCTTCTACTTCGTCTCCCTCTAATGCAAGATCTGAGTAATCCTCCACTATAGGCTGCATTCCTGATGCCGGTGGTTGGGCAAGTGTGGCGTTCTTCTGTCCTGGACTCCGTGTCGTAGGTCGAATAGTCCGTGCGTTGTCCTCGATCTCGTGTTTCTCTTCTTCCGACGTGGACTTTTCTAGAGCTAAAGAAGTTGGAAAATATTTGATACTCAACTTTCACCACTCTGTTAGGACACACCTTGCAGCTTTGTAAACGAGATTCCATCCTCAAAATCATCATCCCAATTATCCGTCTGCTCCTCCGGCTGTTGCAACGCAGCATATGAAAGTGGCTGAATCTTTTCCACCAAATTGATGCCAGACCGCTTTTCTGGCAAGACCACAACCCCACCTGGCTTGGAAACTCCTGGAAGGACTAGGCCTCCGTGACCAGTTTTCCATCCAGGTCCGGCAGCTGATGAAGGGTGCAAGGAACTACCAAGCGCGGACAAGACCGATGAACTTGCTTGAAGGATCTCCCCTGGCTGCGTTTGTCGTGTAGGTGAACTTGGACGAGGGTTCTTAGGGGGGTGCTTGGAAAGTTTAGAAGGTGCTATTTGAATGGGCAATCAAAGGGACACATGAAAAGCATAGGAAGAAGACACACATTTCAGGGCCTCATTCCACTCTTGCACCTTCAAGACTGCTTCATCGTAATTGTAATTCGAGTGCCTCTTCTCTCCGTCACCCATACTTGTACTGCCACGACCTTTCTCTCTGACTCCTTCCGAATGGCTGCTAGCCGTGGACCCGGGTCTACTCCTTGTGGCACCATTCCCATCTGACATTTGTCTCCTCGCAGATACCATCCAGGGATGTTTCAGGAGCTTCTTTCCCGAAACGCGTAGATTAGGGTCTTTCTGGAAGCAATGATAGAGAAAGTCTTTGACAACGGGAGAAGCGCCGTCTGGAATTGGAGGAGAATCGTCTTGGACGATGCGGAACAGAGCTGGCATCGGGTCAAGAGTATGATATGGTGGGTGACCTTCTAGTAGTTCGATCACGACGCAACCTACGCTCCTGTTAGATTTAGAAGGTGAGTGCAGTACCTCTGACTAGGGAGGATAATACCATATATCAGACGCAGTAGTCGCGCCAGACTGCTCGATAACTTCAGGGGCCACTGCAAAGAAGGTTTAGTTTACGTGACAATGCAGGTCTTTGAGACGTACTCCAGTAGGGACTACCCACGACCGCTCCGTCAGAAACACCCCCGGTCCTTGCAGCCACACCAAAATCTGCCAACTTCACGGTACCATCTTTATTCGTCAAAATATTTGCACCTTTGATATCGCGGTGGATGACCCCTTGATCATGGAGATAGACAAGACCCTCTAAGGTTTGTGAAATGTAGACAGCAACGAGATTTTCGGGGAATTTTCCAAATCGCTTGGAAATGTTGTGTAGAGAACCATTCTCGCAGAATCTAGGAAACGTGAGATTAAGAACAAGAGTATATGAGATAGATCGTACTCGAGAATAATGTATAAGAATTCACGCGTCTTGACAAAGCCTTTGTATTTGACAATATTCGGATGCTGTAACCAAAGGAAATGATCAACTGTCAATGTGGAAAATCACACAACGATCTCACGTTCAGGTTCTTGAGGAGGTCGATTTCTGACTGAACACACGGGGAAATGAATATGCATATATGACCTCCAACAGATGGTCACCCACCATGATCTCTCCAAGCTCGCCCTTTGGAATGTTGCTCAGTTGTATTTCCTTTACAGCTACCGTTTCTCCAGTCGCCCAGTTCAATGCCCCTGTTGATATCGTCACGAATATGATCTCGATGTGAGTAATGTTACGAACGATAGACCTGCCCAAACGCTCCTTTTCCAAGCGAATCCCCTAATTGCTAGATTTACCTCAGAAAGAGACTCCCAATAATAGATGAGATATGCCATACATAATCGTTTAGAGACTTCAAATTACTGGCAGGCTTTGAGCCAGAAGATGAAGTTGGTCGTGACTTGGACATGACTTAAGGATGTTACAGTGTTTGAGTGGATCTTTCCTTGGTCTGTGGTCGTAGTAGAAAAAGAATGATTTCAATACGCGTCGGCAGTCGCGTCCTGCGCAGACCACAGGGAAAGATTCGCGGCAAGTTCGGTCGTCTGGCAGATGGTTGCTTGCCTTTTCTGGGAATTCTCCTTTTCACGGCCCGAATGATAATTTTAAAATAGATTTTCCACTGTTGATAATAAAAGTTTCTAGTAGTAGAGATTACTTCTCCTAATTGACTCTAATTTTTGGGCCCAACCAACATGTATGTGCCCGCAACTGGTTCGCCCAATCCGCACTTCTCGGCAAACTGGCTAACATTAAAAGCGTCGCGACCACTTTGAGGAGTGACCTCCGTTTGTTCTTTGAAGCCGTCTGGTTGGTTGTACAATAAGAAAACGGCTCTGTAAACTATTTCAGAAAATTTGAAGAAAGGTTAAGTATCCGACGTACCTGTGAGGCTTCGAGTTTGATCCTTCAGGGAGGCTCGGGGGTTCATAATCCGTAACCGCAGGGGTATTGTTTGTAAGGCAAACGCCATCATCCTTGAATGTGAAACCACCCCCTAGGAAGTGCCTGACAGTCTCGGTGGCATTGTCCGCTTTCTCGGGAGCGGGGGCATCTGGGTCAACTATAGTGATGACAAACGGACCGTTGCCAATATTGACGGGCTTGCCAGGCGCGCGGAGGCAAAATGTTGGTGGTTTCAAGGTGTCTACATCAAAGAGGTCAATGTCAATGAAGCAAAGTGGTCAGGAACTGAAGACATACTGTTCTCTGGAATTTGTGCACCTCCATGCTCCAGAGGAATGGGCGGCGGGGGCAACTGCGAGCCAGGTTGAGGTGGTCCAGGGAAAGAGACGTCAAGGACTGCCTTTGGCTTGAAATCCTTGAGGCCCAAGTCCGCTGGTATCTGCAGGTTGTCGGCATCAGCAAGAAGCAATTTCAGAAGAATAATCAGGCATACCGCGGCTTTGTCAAAGGCATCCTTGGCCTCAGAAGGGCTTGCATCACCAGCCATGGCGATGCCAGCGGCGACCGCGAGAGTAGCAAAGATAGTGTACGTGAACCTCATTTTCAGGGTTTAATGAGTGTTAAGAAATAAACGATTGGAAGTCCTGTGAAGTAAAGGATTGCTTGTCTTTGCGATGTTGTTGGAACTCGCTCATGTTCGTTTGTCTTTATACCACCCACAGACCCAAGCACCCCGTGTCCGCAGCAGTCAATTTTCCACACTGGTTGCTTGAAGGACTTCTTTCTGCTCGGTGGAGACAACCATGAAGATCATCACTGCGGAGCATTTACCTGCACAGTACGACCATCCGATCCATCATCATATTTGAATTAGAACCATTTGGTAGCGCGACGTCTTCACGATGCTGCCATCTGTTCAAAGATATCACAGCGACGGGGTCATATGAACATACTTAGTTGATATCAGGAGGACTGTGCTTTGTGAGAGCCGGAAAAGTTACGAACTCGGTGCAACACTGGGATGATCGTCATAGTTCGAGTGATGGTATTATCCCAGAAAAGGGCATATCCGCCCAGTGATATATTTGCCATCACAATTTATAAACAAGTCCGACAGGGTAAAATTCCATGATAGAACAATACAGCAATTTTTCTGGCAACGGACTGCGGGTCGTAGTCACTTTGCTATTTGCATTTTTTCATTTACTATTAGAATGGTTGGCAATTGCGGTCCAAATCAATCAATTTGCTGCCTCTGGCCCGGGATATATCATATAATGAAGATACTGTTACCATTAACAGCAGCGTGTGGTTTCCCATATTATTGCGGCTTTAAAAAACACAGCAAGACTCGGATATCAATAATCAGATTACGGAGAACCAAGCAGCCCAAGACCAGTGAGGAGGGCTCGACCTGGACCCAACAAAGAATCTATCGTTCCGTGAATACTGCGGCCCATCGCTGTAAGTAAATTGTTATCCAAGGTCTTCACAACGGCTTCCCCTCCGACTTCAACCGCCCTGATGTGAGGGAGGGTGCCCAAAATCGTGGTACGACCAACCACCGAAGCACTGTTGGGAAAAAAAGTTATTTATTCGTTGGCAAATGCGAGTCTTCAAAAACGCACTGATCTGCTCCGTGTAAGGTCCCCAAGTGAGTTCCAGGTCCTCCTATATCAGGACCCCATGTCGCACTGTCAACGTTTATCAAACCATCGGTTGGACCAAAGACTCTTGTGATTGGAAAAGTAATACTGGATGTGGATAATTGAGGCAAGACACACATATGCGATAAAGATAAGACTTACCCAAAAATGGGACTCGGTAGATCTATTTCACCTGCCCAGGTAAAGTACTTCACATCCGGATTGTATGGGTGCGTTTTATTGTACTTGATCATGGCATCGTGGCTCATATCGCCTACAGCACCTAAATCAGTTCCGATGAGATCACGGATAGTGGTAGCTAAATCTGTAGAATCAGAAAGTCATCAGTCTACAAGCCAAAGGTGAAGGCGGTCTGGATGCGAACCATTTGTGTCGTCGAGATCAGGAACAAAGTCAATGGCTTTAATTCCGCGATGTGGAGTAGACTGTTGAGGGCATTATATTGTGTCAGATTCGGAAAGAAGACTGGTCGAAACCGCCACTTGCCAGTGTCGTAACAGTCTTGACCTTGAATCCCAAGTCCGTTGTCATTGATAAGGAAGTAATATCTCTTGCATTCAATCCACCCTATTCGAAGCGCATTGAATATATAATTTTTTACGCATTGAAAGTCAAACCCACCATCGAGTGCGCTATCAAATGAACAGTCCTTCCTGGATACTTATTTGCAATTTGCTTCACAAGTGATTTCGATCGTTCGAAGATACTCCCAAATGCTTCTATTTGAGGTGTGAAGTGTTCTATACCCAACTCAGACAAGACGGTTTCCGCAACATTTGCGATTCCAGAGAGGGTGGGACGGTCAGCAAAGCCATGGATGATTACGACCGGATATTTCAGGAGCCCTTCAGCTGGATGGCGCTCGTCGATAAGATTCAAATAGAGTATCTGGCAACTCACTTTGGGCACTTGCAGTCAAGGTGGTATGTGTAACAGTTACAGAGCCACTAGTAGTCGAAGACGCTGTAACGGAGGTTGTTATCGTCCTTGTCGTGGTTAACATTTCAGGAGATGATTTCGTCAAAGTGGCAAGACAATAACCTACCGCACGTCCTCTTTCCTAGGCCCCAATCGGGCGATGAGGGCACGGAAGATCCAGAAGATAACCTTTTGGAAGATGTTCAGAATCGTAGCAAACATTTCGGATAGCAGAAACGGTTTTCGAAAGAGGTGACTCGGATCGTACGCTCTTCTTAAGTACTGCGCGTGCACCGCATTCAATTCTTTCCCAAGTCCAAATCGAGACGCAAGCGGTTTTCTCTTCCGATGACAACAAATCGAATTTGGATTCCCGCACAGGTGTCAGCGCTCCGAGTCAGCGCTCATCGTGCGTTTAGGTAATAACTCTGTTCTCATGGCGCTCGGATTCATTGCCTCCGAGGGACCTCACCCAATAGGGGGTGAGAAGCCCGAATGGTCAAAAACTCAATGAAAATGGTACAACCATGAGTGAATGGAATGGATATGACCAGATAAGTTGCATTAAATTTTGAAACACAACCTTCATTGCTCCGCATTTCGTGAATCAAAGTTTCTTTCGATGATCCGATCTGAGCTTATGCTTCTTCAACGCACGCGAGAGAAGCAGTAAGTCTGTCCATTAATGAAGAGCTCAAGTCCATGAAATATGTAATAAAGGAAAGTGCTATGAAGTGATTCAGTCTCCTAATGGTCAACTCCCGATCTCTAATTCTGCGGCCCAACCAACATATAGGTACCTGCGATCGGCTCACCCAATCCCACCTTCTCAGCAAATTGGCTAACATTGAAAGCATCACGACCAGTGTCAGGGGTGACCTCCTTTTGCTCTTTGAACCCTTTTGGTTGTTTGAACAATAAGAAAGTGTATCTGAGGATCAAGTCGATCAGAAAATGTACGGCACAAGGTGAGAGATCCTCTGACTGACCTGTGAGGGTCCGATCCTTTAGGAGGGCTCGGAGGTTTATAATCCGTAATTGCTGCCGTGTTATTTACAAGAGAAACACCATCCTCCTTGAATTCGAAATCGCCTCCCAGGAAATGCCTGATTGGGGCACCGTTTGGGGTCTGAGGAGTGGGAGCATCCAGATCAACCATTGCGATTACAAAGGGACCGTCAATGTTGACGGGTTTGCCAGGCACACGGAGGCAGAAGGTGGGCGGTTTGGCTGTGTCTGGATTATGACAGTAATAAATAATAGTTTTGAATTGCGATGGCGTAGGACTCAATACTTACTATTCTCTGGAAGTTGAGCGCCACCAAACTGTATGGGAACAGGAGCTGGACTCTGTTTCGCATCCTGGGGTGCCTGAGGAAATTTCACTTCAAGCACTGCTGTCGGCTTGAATTCCTTGAGGTGCAAATCCTTCGGAATCTGTAGAACGACGGTGTCAACTCTGAAACAAGTCTTCATTCAGGAGGGAGCTGAAGACATACGTCTGCTTTGTCGAAAGCTTCCTTCGCCTTTGTCGGGCTCCCATCTTGGGCCATGGCAATGCCGGCAGAAACTGCGAGAGCTACGAAATAAGCGAAACGCATGTTGACACAAGCTTAGTGAATTCCGAGGAGTAGAAAATTAAGAGTGGTGAGTAAATTGTGTGAGACCGGTTGGTTGTGTTGCCAGGTCAGGTCAAATCCATCCGCCTTTTATCCTTGAGCTCTACACCGTGCCACATTCGTCCCATGCATCTGCTCGCAGCATCTGATCTTCGATAATTCAGGGAATTACCACTCCATGTGTTCAACGGTTGCTGCGTACTCGGAGTAGACTCAAATATTGGCGCAACAGGCAAATATAGCGAACTAACCTATGCCTTATCCCTGATCGCCAGCAACCGCAGTCAAGAACTTCAGAATGTTCGCATCAATCTATTATCCTCGATTGACAATGATCCGTTCGCCACACTTGGGGTTTGGACTTCCTTTTCAGGTAGGCGGAACTTTCCATCACATGAATAAAATCCTAGATTTGATAAAAAGATCCAATGTCACTGACTTGCATATTGACGGGGCGTATCTTACTGATCGCCAAAGTCACACACTCATGCGGAGTCATTGTCCACGCATCTCAACGAGTCTCAGAGAGACTGTGTATGGAAGCTACGAAACAAAGTCGTCAATTTGTCATTCTAACCCGTCAATTCTATAACTGGTGCCTCTATGTTTTTGACATGAAAGGTCTCGAATAAATGCGATATGAACCAGTGCGGTTTGCACTTCGATGCCCATATCCCCAGCGTCAACCACGTATTCCGGCAAATTTCCCAACAATATGAGGCTGAAAGTGCCATTGTAGGAAGGGAAGAAGTAGGAACCGCCAGAGAACGTATACTAGGACAGCAGACGTCCATACATCCGGTGCAGGACTTCCAAAAATGAATTTCCGGAGCAGCGTACCCTGCATATGATAGGCTCGCTGGAGTATATTCTGACGATCACTTTATAAGGAGGAGTTTCAACAGAGACAACCGCTCGGAAGTTGGGACACCGTATGAAGTGAATAAAGGTATAGGTTCTTTTAGGCTCACCTCACAATAATCTGCAGGTCCCAAGAACTCGTTCAACTCTTCTTCAGTAGACCAAGAGACAAATGAAAATATATATTCTTGAGATTAAGACCTGTGGTATTCTATGAGACAAAAAATATTTGATAAGTAATGTTACGTACCCGATGAACGACGCCACAACTATGCAGGTATTCGAGGCCGTGTGCATCTGAGACGAAATACGTTTGACCATACTGGTGGGGCATTCACATCTTTGAGATCTGAGGACAAAAACGGGTCAAAGTTCAAACCACTATACGAACTTGTCAATCAACTGCTGATATTTCTCTGTGATGCATCACACTTTGCTGCATGAGGATCTTCATACTTGTATATCGCACTCTCTGACAAGCCAGAGGATTAAATCCATGTTTACCGTGTGTTGTCGTGGTGGAAGAAGCTCGGGTGAAACTAACACGTACAAACAACCTTTATCCAAAATTGAAAGATTAGTTCACCATTTCAAACTCTACAATTATCGAGGTTGAATACTAAAATATCCTCTGCGCCAACCTCCACCAAGTCATCCATAACACTAGCCACCTTCTTCTTCTCCACCATTGCACTAAGTGCAACCCAGTTCTCCTCCTCAATCCGACTCACTGTAGGCGCCCGCCTCCCAGGAGTCACCCTTTTGGCATCTGGGAGCTTCTCACGCGGAATGTTATATTGGACGATGACATACTGCTCAGCTGCGATCACTCCCGCAATGCGTCTTGTAATTCGATCGATGAGAGGGTCAAGGTGAGGGTGCTTTGGAGAAGCCGACCGTATAAGGACGGCCTCGGTTTCTAGAATTGTGCAAATGGCACGCAATCCCGCTGCACGCATAGTGTCTCCGGATTCTGTGAAGGGATTATAAGCGGGCTCCTAGTCACGAACGATATTCAAGACTCACCGACAAGGTCAATTATGCCATCCGCCAACCCAAGCGCACAGGCGGCTTCCACACTTCCTCCTACATATTCAATCTTTGTCGCCTGTTCTATCCCTTTCAATCCCAATCTCTCGTCCACATCCTTGAAATATTCTCCGGCAAGCGTCTCAAAGCTCGTTACAACTCTTTTACCAGCTAGGTCATCCACAGACTGAATGGGGCCATGCTCTGGTACCTGTACTTGGAGTGAACATTTACCGAATCCAAGTCGAAGGACCTCAGTGACGAAGGACTGCATCTTCGCTTCTACAATGACATCATGGCCAGTTATACCGAGATCGACATTACCCTTTCCGACGAAAGACGGAATATCAGAGGCAGGCAGGAAGACGCTAGGAATATTATCAGCTCACGAAGCAAAAATAATTGTTTTGGAACGACTCACAGAGCAAGATCGTGGTTTAAAGATACACAGACATCCAGTCGATTGTGCCTTTTGAACTGAATATCGGCACCTTTTTGAATCGAGAAGTTAATTTTCCATCTTTGAGCTGGACGAGAGATGAGTCAGACCTGCTAGAATTGATAGGCACTTTTCATGAAGTCTTCCTAAAGATAAACTGATCTGAGCCATCCACCATGGAACGTATGAAATTTATTAACCTTTCTTTGGAATGGCGAACAGTAGTCGACCGTCTAATAATTCGCCTTCTGCGACCCAAGGACCATTCAGCAGGTTTATCAGGACAAGATCAATCTCTACCCACTCATGATGAAAGCTTTAAAAATTCAAATCGACCCTTCCACCTCAGGGTCGCCCAGCTGTGTAATTGAGATATGGATGGAATAACGACTCGAAACTCCTCAAGAGGATCGTTAGCAAGTCGATGCGAATACATTTGGATAGAAAATCAAGCAGTGGCTGTGCTTCATCGGCCGATCTCCGAAACAGTGACTCTGGCTTGACCATGAATGGTACTAGTAACTACTCAAAGCCTAGAAATCGCTCTAAGACAGACTATGCATTTGGCTTTAATTCGCTTTCACGGAGATTGCTCAGGAATCGCTCTAGCATGAGTCGGGTCTAGCCTTGATAGTACTAACTACCAAACCCCTCGGCGAAACTGGAAGGCTCTTTCATGGTGATGCTTGGAACGACAACAGAATAAGGCACCATTGGAACTTTACTTTCCTTTCTACTTATTCCTCTTCTCAGCCACGACAATAAACACAGGCAGCTCTAGGACTGGACAGCAATTCACTCTATGGCCGCTTTACCCTCAAAGTTTGGATTGAACTTGAACGACCCGCAATACCTCATTGGATATTAAACCCTATATCTTGCTTCAAGATTGATCCTATGGCCTTCCTGAACGTTCCATTAGGCGCCTGAAACCTCATTTAAAGCGTGCTTGGGCGGCAGCTTAGGTTATCTTCCTTGTTCCCAACCATACCATCCCAAATGTCTGACTCTTCTCTTTGGCGCAATTCTATGGTGATGGCTCCCAGTCGAGGCGGAATCCAACAGACCCAAGGCCATAAACCACGTCCCTCGACGAGTTACCCCAGGACTGACCGATACCCACCCGACCGAGATTACTTGGATGGACTCATCGACGAACCACTTCAGAATATAGGTGTTCCCGAAAATGACCCAGAGCAGGAAAACATACGCATTTCCAACTGCTCGTACATCGGATCCTACAATTGGATGAAAGAAGATAGTGGCACTCCAGCAATTCTGGTGCCTGGTATGTTTTACACAACTCGTATACGGGTCCTCGATAACGATTACTTAGGCTCTCCCCCGCATTGGCAAAATCGCCAGATGCCTTATACGATTCCTCCGGACAGAGGCATCCAGCTCTGCGACCAGAACGGTTACAGGATGCCAAAGGCAGTTCTCCTTCCTCTCATTGTCGCTGTCAATAAGCGCTTTGAGATGATCAAGGAACCTGCTTTCGACTGGTCTAGCGTTGACATCGTCACCGATCGCAACAACCTCAGGAAGCTCACCCGCTGGGCAATTGGAACGGCTGGGGATTTTCGTATTGATCTGCAGCTAGCTGGCGAGAAAACCGTCCTGATGAACCGCTTCTCAGAGCGATACAAGACTATGTTTAGTGGTCGCACGTATGGTTTTAGCTTTGAGAAGAGTTCGACGCTAGCAGCTCCTGGATGCAAGAACTCCACGGGACATCACAGAATCGTAACCTACGTAAGTCGTATCCCGTTCTCGAAGCGAACTTATCTTAAATTTACTTTTTCAGGATCTGAACGGGCTTAAGCTAGTTGTCCGATTCGAAGTCGATGCTTGTACGAGACCTCCAGCCAAATATCCGCGACGAAGCACATCTACCGTGGACGAACTCGCAGAATCCCTATCTTCTGTTTCTCTAACCCCGCAGACCGCCTTCCGCTCTGAATATCCTCTTCTCGTACGTGAAGGTGGTGTCGAGGTACCAGCTGACACCGTGATCGAAATCGTCACCCGCTCTCAGGCCAATTGGCGTCGTGGTTATGATTGGAAGGAGGTGTATCCCCAGCTCTTCTTCTCACAAACTGCACAACATTACCTCGCCGTGTACAAAAACGGAAAATTCTTCGAGATTACAAAGACGAAGATGAAGGAAATGCAAAGCGAAGAGCAGAACTTGCAAACGGGGTTCAAGAGGGTCAGAAAAGTTCTCGACGTGATTAGGGAGTTGGTTGTCAAACACGGCAAGGAGGGAGGGTTGAGCCTGGTCTGTAAGGGAGGGGTGATGAAGGTTTACGAAAGGGAGAGCAAGGAATCCTTATTACCAGAGGTCGCGATGAAGTTTTTCGAAACTGCATAATTTTCTTGTTCTATTTTCGAGGTCCCCAAAGCCCTATCTTAATACCTTTTGTCCAACGACAAAATATAATCGTCTGATTCAGCCGTCGTGAACTTCTACAACATGGGCCACTCGCTGAACCCTCCTTGTCCAAATTTGTAAAAGCTAATGTTACCCATATCCACTGCAGCAATGATGATTGCCTTCTTCCCAGCTTTCAGGGCTACGAAGGGATTAGGTTTCACAGTTGTGTTCGATCTAGGGGATGAAGATTCGGGTTTTGAATAAAATAGTCTTCGAATGAGTGCCCAAAGACGAGATGCAGGTGATGAGGGAGTAGAACAAGACGAAGACGTCACTTCAGAAACACGTTGACTGTCAGGATCAAGGCCAGCGCTGATCTTCGAACTTCCTTGAGGTGGTTGAGACCGCCGAGATCTCGGAGAAGGAATTGGCACTTCTGGCAAAATTCCGAACAAATTTGTTAGTTCTTGAAGGGTTGGCAGAGATGTCGTTCTTGCACTACAAAAATTGTTTATTTATTAGAGTCCATGTGCCAGACCAAGATGACTTACTTGACGACAACGATGTGGAAATCGGGAGGTGGTGGTGAGGACTTTTTGAATGGTGTAGACGGTTTGTATACATGATAGAAAACCTGATAGGGCGAGTCGGTCGTCAGGGTTATGTTCGGGGGTATCACTTTAACATCATGTCCCGCAGGAATGAACCGTAGACTGCTAAATACTGAAGCTAGCGATGGATTAATACGGAAACGTGAGAGGACGAAGGATACTTGCTGTAGCTTTTATCGTGGTGCAGCCAGCGGCTAATTCGAAGAGGATTCCACCAATTGAATTCTCCGAAAAATACTCGATAAAAGATCGACCTCCACGAAGCGAATAATGACTTTATGCGGTCCATGATAGACTGATTAGGAGTCGTCCTGGATGGTTTGGGAGGGGTCGGATAGTAAGGGTCGAGTGGATTCGCCCTCGTCACGACATATCCAAGGCGTTTAAGGTAAGAGAAGACCTAAACGTTTCACAAATCAACAACGTAAGAAACATTTTCACCCAAAGGCGCACTTGAAATTTCTCCAAAGTCATTCCTTCCGTCCCAATCATCTCACTGTACGCCTGTTGGACCGACATGGGCGATCCAAGAACGTCATTCAGGCCTGTTATCTGGTTTAGAGCCAAACTTGTTCCTTTCCAACAAAATAAGGCCCCCCTCTCGATGAGATAGATTGCTTCCTCTGGAAGAAGTTCTAAACGTTTATATGCCTTCGTGACGCCGTCCTCTCCAGCTATTGATCTGGGTGCTGAATGTCCCATATTTCCAAAGTGAATTCCACGAGCGACGGTAACCTCTGTACGCACAATGTCTGGATGCCAGATGGCGTAACTCACGGCCTTGCTGATGAACCAAAATATTACGGTAAACCAGGGGTAAACGGCCAATCTTTAATTTTCACTAACCTAGATATAGACCTTGTAGTGCGCAATGTCTCAAACATGGCATTCCTCGACTGGTCAAGGACATGAATTTGGAGATTTGTACCTCCCGCAGCTCGCGGCTCATATTCCTTTTCACCACGCTTTGGTATGACAGGCCGTGCAGCAGATCGCCTGCGAAGTTTTCAAAAAATAGATAAAGGGGATGAAGTCGACGACGTCAATAAAACGAACACGAGCTTTGTCCAATCAAGTCCGCCTTCTTCTTCGTCCGATTGCTGTTCCTCTTCATGTGGTGAAGTACTTGAGAAGTTTGGAGGAAGGGAGCTTGGAGTTTCTAGCAGGTCATCCATCTGAGAAGGAAATAATGCTTGTGTGTTATGAGGCGATAAAAAAAGATACGAAGTTGTGGGCGGTCTCTGGGCATCAAACTTACAACTTGCGGCCCGGCGCTTTGACTCAGTGCTTAATTCAAGATGAAGCTTCGTAACAGGACATTCCAAGCCATAAGTAATGAGTAAAAGACGTTAAACAAACATAATACTGAAATGCGTCAGGGTTCATCAAAGCATATCGATAGCAATCGTGCACGGGGATCGAAAACAAGACGATGAAAAGCAAAATTTGCAGTGGAGACAAAAATGTAATGAGGAATGAACAAAATGAAGTGATAACCGTGATGTTTGAAAGGGATCAAATAAATACATGAGAAAAGAAATAGAAGAAATCCAGGTAAAATAGTATAATAATTAACTGACACGAGACATCCTCTTTGAGGCTGTCGCCTTTGGCACCATAAGCATGATTGCCTTCCGAACGAAACCAACAGAAGTTTCCTTAGAATCGTCCGGAATGTCTTCTATGTTGGACCAGTTACCCAGCTCGTCCACAGATGCGGTCTTCCGAAGTAGATCTTCACTTGACACAGGAGGAGGCATAGGCCGACGGGTAGAATGAAATGCGCGGCCTTTGTTCTGCATCAAGCCCAAACCAACGCCGCTGCTCTTAACTGGGGCAACATTTTCAGATTGGTATCCCTTCCCGACACGTTTGACACCAGAGGTTGCCATGAGAAAACGGTCGTAGACACCTTCGAGTCGATGCCTCGCTGGCGTATCGAGCATGGGAACATCGTGACTGAACCGTTGAGGATAAGGCTCGACGAGGCACGGGGAAGAAGTGAGTTCGTCAAGCGAGGCTTGGCGAACCTCTCTGGGAGAGTCTAGCAAGTCGTCGCGAGAGGGGCGCAATGGGGGTGCGATGAAAAGTTTCGGGTCGATAACTTGTGAGAGGCGAGGTGTGAGTGGTGGTGGTGGTGCTAGATGAATCGAGTATCTATTAGCCACGTAGCGGCCTACATCTGACATAAACGTACTTTTGTTCATCTCTGCCTCCAAAACAGAGATGGGTACAATATGCATCCCCAACAAGTTCGTTTGCGACTTGGATTTTTCTTTCCTTGGTGAAGTGTCAACTGGTCGTTTTGTAGCCGGAGAACCTATTGAGACCGTTGCTCGACGTTTCTGTCTAGATGGGGTATTGATCTCGGGAATTTGAAACTGATTCTGTGTTTCCACGGGTATTTCTGCACCAGTCGAAATCACCGTCTTCGTAGCGGGAGTTGGTGCGGGAGTGGAAGAAATAAGGATATCATTAGCAGTAAGAAAACCCGAGTTGTAGGACGCCATCGATTGGTCTACCATCGCTGTGATATTGCCGTTTTCGTCTGACTGGAAAATTTGACTGGCGGCCAGAACGCGGCGAGGTAAGCGAGTCGATCTGTTAGCAGGCGTATTTCGGGAGAGAGGCGGTGGGAGGGCAGGAGGTGGAACATCTTTAGGTGCAGATGCAGCAGCAAAGTTCTGTTTTGCTTCCTCGAGGACTTCTATCATGATTGTCAACGGCAAGGTTAGAGTTGGAGTATGATGGAAACTTACTCTCAACATTATTCATCCACACTCTTTCGGTTCTTGCGTCAGCTGCAATCTTCTCGTTCTCGATAGCATTCTTGATGACAGGCAACGGAGAGACAACTGGAACACGTCGAAACTTAAGGTTAGGCATAAATCAACAAAAGGTTTGAAAAGACAAAGAGAAAAAGGAGGGAGGTATACAAGGGTATAAATACTCCCGCATGTTAATCCATCCAAAAGAGATCCCAAAGTCAAGTCGACAGGTTTTCCCATCACAGAAAACAGTTGCAAGAAAATAGAACAAATGACTCACCCTCAGAAGACGGACCGTCGTCAATTTCCCAAGCTTCTTTACCATCTTTGCCTCCACTTCCCGGGTTGTCCTTCGCCAAGGGCCTCATTACGTCAAACGAGAACCCTCGCGCGGGTGTCGACCTTCCAGAAGTAATAGAAGTAGACTTGCAGAACTCTATGGTTTTGTCTGATCATGATAAAATTTGAGAATAGTCAGCATATCACCATCATCACGAAGACAATGAAAGAATAATTAGAACCCAAGAAAGGCGGAGGAGAATCATCAAGTAGGGTAGGGTAACCGTACCAATTGAGGCTTTGATGCTGTGCCTGAAGCTTCCTTTGGCCTTTGTTGGGCGGGATGGCGGGGTTGGTGTGTCCATTGAAATGTTGAACACTGCAAATTCGATTAACTTTCAAGTATGGCCAAACAGAAAAAAGACACTTGCCTTGAGTCAAACGCGGACCTGTGGAGAACATAGGCAAAACAGGGGACATAACAGATGAGAAGGTATTCCCCTTATCCGAATCACCATCCTTCATCTTCGGTGCTTCCTGCCTCGGTCCGACATCGTCGTCACCGTCAATTGGTTGCCTGGACGAAGCAGGAATTTGGATTTGCAAATGCGACGCGCTCTTTCGGTTTACTGGACGGGGTTTCTCTTCTGAAACTCCCTGCTGCAGCCGGACATCGTGCGATTCGGAAATGTTCTCCTCCTTCACGTTCCGTACCTTTACTTCCTCTACCTTCTCCTCCACAACTTCATCATTCCCTGTCTCTCCCTGTCTCTTCTTCTCCTTCTTCTGGCGTTTGTATGCATAGTCCCTCTCCTTTTCTATGTCCTCCAACCTTCCTATCTCTCTAAGCCGGTGCCTTTCCCTTTCCCAATCAATAACACGATCCTTTACATTCGTAGAATCCCTGCTCCCATCCGCTGTACCTGTTGACACAAGAGACGCGTCAAAATCATAGCTCGCATTGACACCATTATGAGCCGTATTTGTCGCCTTCAGCTCGCCCAAAACCTTTATCGCTTTAGCACCATGTGAATGTCCGGAAGGTTTCTTTGAAACCACTGACGTCGGTCGTGGATTTATATTCCTGCTGTTCAGGTTCAAAGCTCCAAAAGGTGCTCGACCAGGAGCACCCCTACTTGGGTTGGCGGCAACAACAGAAGCGGCCAGTTTATTGAAATTAGAGATATTCTCTTTTGCTTTGGTGGATGCAGAATGAGGTGTCCTCGATGGTGTATTAAGATGTAAGTTTGTGGACGGGTGCACAGGTGACGAGGTGGGCGAGGCTTTGATTGGGGAAAGGTCGGCAGCGGGAGCAGCGCGTTTTCTGCCATGTTGGACTGCAGGAAAGCATTGTCAGTAAACAAGTAGTCTGAAGATTAAAAATGAGTACTTTTCGAGGGATTGGCTACGCGTGGTTGGGATTTTGACTTGAACAAAGTCCGAGACTGGTGGTCCGCAGCAGCAGGTGTCGGAATGTCATCTTGAGAGTCCTTAAAGAGATCCAGACCTGGTGGCGTATGCAGGACTTTAGTTTCGTTGCCGTCTTTGGGACTTTTCTGGGATGAAGGCGTCAAGCGAAGTAACTTTTCTGGGTCTTTCTCGAAAACAATAGATGATGCGGAACTCGATGCGCGTTCTAGAATCAGGTTTTATTTTTTCCGTGATCAATGGACGCAACTGAGAATACTTACTGTGAGAAAGGTCTTTCTTGAGAGTTTGCCAATAGGGATCAACCATAGCTTGCTTCGCGGTGCACCTCAGGTCAGCATTAGGCGACATCATGCGTTGAAGCAACTTCTCCATTGCTTTTGTGAAATCCCATGTTCCAACCCATTTACCGCGTAGCGTGAGTCCCCAGTATTTTTCCAAGTCCCCTTTGGTATTTAGTTGCTCCCCGTCGGATTTCTCGAATGGAGTCCTGCCGATAAGGATTTCAAAGAAGGTCACGCCGAGAGACCAAACGTCAGATTTGCGGGTGTCGTGAGGCAAACCGCGTGCTCGTTCTGGGGAGAGATACTGGGGGAGATGAGAAAAACTCCAACACAAGAGGAAAGCTCACTTCAGGTGTCCCATAGGAAAGATTACTGTGAAATGCGGTGTCAGACGACATGTCGTACTTCTCGGCAAAGCCAAAGTCGACTATAACGGGAATGTTCTTGTGTGAGATGAGTATATTGGCCGGCCTGATTATGTTAATGAATTCAATCAAGGGGAGTGCCACATGGATGAACCCACTTGATATCATTATGAACGACGCCTCGTGTGTGCAAGAATTCGACACCAGAGAGGAGGAAGTGAAACCAGTCGCGGGCTTTGGATTCTTCAACCTCCACAGGAACCAGTGTTGGGAGGTAGGACCTGAGCAGGTCACCAAATCGAATGTCAGAAACAATGCAAAACACGTCGGGTGGAATAAATAAAAGGACGACTTACATGGTAATAAGAGCATAAGACGGCGTGATGATGAACGAATGAAAGGGTATGATAGACGGGTGTCGCTCAGATTTGAGTGATTTCATGATCTTCATTTCATTCCACCTTCAACCAACCAAATTTGAGCATTCAGAGAGATAGGTATGCAGTTCTGCAACTCACAGCGACCGAACCCGCGCCCTGGTCGTTGAAGTCTTGGACCTGTGTACAATCTTAACTGCAAGCTTTTGTCCAAGAGGTCTTATGGTTCCGTCTGAGGCAGTGGCAGGTGTAGGTCGACATAGCCAGACACTTCCCCAATTACCAAAACCAATCTGCACGAATCACGTTTAAGTGGAGTAAGCACGCGCAATAGTGCTGTTCGTACCTCTTCTATAAATTCTAGGCGTTCGGACAGAACCTCATCGGAAAGAGAGAAAATATCGTTAGGTGTTTCGCTTTGCGGAACGGTGTCCATGATAACAGCTCCAGCCTGGGAGAGAAATGGTTGACTGGGAAAATGGAATAAGGAACAAGAACTGCCTGACACAAGACAGAAACCAGAGAATCTAGCAACGAACTTGGCCACAACAAACCAAAACAACGCGTGCGGGAATGATCGCGTCGCGGTCTTTTTTTAGCAACAAGCTCTTCAATATATTTTATCGTCTTCGAACACTGCAGGATTTATGAGCGTGGGCAATGGGCAACACACTTATGGCACAAAAATCTCATTACTGAAACCTATGGCCCTTTCATTTGACAACCTACCACGGCCCATTGGACATAACAATATTTGAACTCTTAAAAAAATATCACCACTGATGCATGCGCCGTTGGCGTTAATAAAGTCATCATCTAAAATGATTACCTTTTCTTGTGGAAGTTACGGGAGCTGTCTGAGTAGTACCTCCCATACAGAACCTGATTGATAAGGGGATCGTCAAGCTCGTGGTCACTGCGAATATTTTAACTTGCTCTCGGAATCTAACTTCGAAGGGAGCATGGCTGGTACACCTTGGCTTGTTCAGAAAAAGTTGAGAAAGTCAGAGGTAAATACTTAAGGCATGGTTTCGCACATCAGAATTTAACAACTTCTGGTATATATACATCATTTTTAAAATCGTGCCCGCCAAATCTCAGAGAAATCTTGTACTGATATGTTCTTTCTCGTCTACCAGTCGTCGGTATACGATATTAGCCGTCATCGACGACCACTAAAATCACACAAACATGTCAGTAACGACATCTCACGGAGAACCAAAACCAACCCACCCCATTCCCAATAAATACCGCCGCTTTCCTCCCAATATCCATGTCCACCGCCATGTCAACATCCTTTTCTTCCTGAGTGAGTACAAGGTCCCGCGTGGTCACAACATGGCTCCATCCGTCTTCAAGCAACATCGATTTGAGTTTCTCAAGCCACTCCGTCGGGGCATTTGTCAAAACATACACCGTATCGAGGTGTCTCACCTCCCCTCCAGTCCCAGCACTGACATAGTCCTCCCTCGAACTCCGAATTTTCTGTACCAGAAACTCCTGCGTCGAATAACAATGCTTCATGTATTCTTCCACCGTTTCCTTTCTGTCCACATCCCATCCAGGAGGATGCTCGAATTTGTCCAGGAGAAACGGGAGCAAATTCCAGCTATAGAATGTCGAATTCCATCTCGCAAAATGCATACATGCCCGTTTATAATCCCCCCTTCGGATATGCACACTCAACATCCTCTCAAACGGATCGTTCGACGCACCAGGAATCCGTCTAGGGGTCTTCGGACTCAGGACTAGCTCATTCCTGATCAAAGCCGCTTTTACAACGGGTGACGTTGCTAGAAGCCTGCTGACAGGTGAATCCCGAAAATCCTCCCACAACTCAATCGACTTCCCATCCCCCCAGAACCAGAGGTCAAATACCTGAGGAACGGAATCCACCTTCTTCGGAGCGGCCTGAATCTCAATACACCGCTCGGGCGCTTCTCTGAGAATTTTTAACCAGGTGTCGAAGACGACACGACCAGAGGCGTGGCGAATCGCAGGTTTGACATCACCCGTGTTGATCATCCGTCGTTCGTGTGGTGGGCAGACAGTATCGAAAAAGCGTTCAGAGATGGCTCGTGGAGCGGGATCGGAGGGATCCCATGGCCCTCCGGCTGTTGGCCCTGCGATGAGTGCATTCAACGGTGTTCTGAGGTGCCATTTCCGCCTAGGGTGGAATCTCCAGTGGTAGAAATTCGGTCTCCACACGTAATCTTGGAACACGTAGGATCGATTTGCCTTGTAGGAAAGATAACTGTTCATTAACCTAACGCAGTGTCAATGGGAAGAAGTAGAAGCCATTCATGAGCACTCACACCTCGTTCAAAATATTGTTCCATCCCAGATATTTTAGCTGATTAGAGAAATACACATATCTCCCGTTCTTTCCTTCAGGAAATGGCAAATCAAGATTATGCTGAGGGAGGTTGTTCTCCCATTCGTATACGCTGAGCCAATCCGGGGGTGGGTCTTGGATTGCGCGGACCAAGAAGACAAGTAAAAGAAATAGGGAAAGGATAAGTGCTCTGCTGCCGGTACAGCGTCGCACGAAATGATGGCGCACGGAGAGCATCCAACGATTCCAACCCATCGACCAAGGGATATATGTTGACAGACCAGCTGGGCGTTTAGTTGGTAGTAATACGTATTACGGTGAGTCCGTGACTCTGGCATCACTTACATGGGATGATGGATCTCGTTCCATAATAACGAACCAATCTGTTCGACACCTGTAAAATGTATCGACTGTCGAGAAGAAAATCACTTGAAGGGACTTGTATATATTGATATTCTCGATGGGGTCAATTCCTTTCTGTGTTTTGGTCTGGAATCCCATTTTACTTCAATAATAGGCCTGGCCAATTTAGATTGTGGGATTCTAAGATAGTCGAATATTCCTCTACAAAAACGAGTTGTTCGAAAATTTCCATGGCCAATTTGTAAGTGCTGCTCGGTTCTGGTCAACTTCAAGCGTTACCTCCGTTCCAATTGGTAGATAGGGAACTTCTGCAACGTTGGGAGGGTGTTCAGATTATCGGATCCTTCCATCTGGTCCTATTCACTCCCTTCAAACCATTACTGTAAATCACAAATAGGAAAAATAGACACAGATTATTACTACACAGAAAAGTCTCCTCGTCGTCGTCCCTCTGCCGTCGTAAGATAAAATAAGACCCCCTTCAATGCCTTGATTCCGGAAACAGAGCTTCTTCCAGACCAGCAAGGCCAAACTCTCTCGAATTGTACGTAAATCTGTCCAACTTCACCATTACAGAATCTCATCACTGTTGCTTCCCGAGTCTATCATTATTTCTGCCCGGGTCTGCTACTGAACCCGGGAACAAATAGAGATAGGAAAGATAAATTCTGATTAAGAAATTTCAAACCGATTTCAATTGTCCAACATTCCGAAATCGAAGACCATGGGCCATGGGCTATGACTAGATGACCAATTGATTGAGCCATTACT
>Ga0307507_10005054_pt1 | contig 22236 bp, 27 predicted proteins | sample 7_EM_MG_FD_207223 | JGI IMG/M metagenome (GOLD analysis project Ga0307507, IMG submission 207223) | Populus trichocarpa ectomycorrhiza microbial communities from riparian zone in the Pacific Northwest, United States - 7_EM | ecosystem: Host-associated > Plants > Roots > Unclassified | place... | reverse complement strand
AGGCTAACCGGAGCCTTGTAAACAATAACCATAAAGACTCCCAAAAACGGTAGCCTTGAAACGTTACATAAAACATATCAAGTATCACACGATACCTTGACACAATAACTAAAACATACTGAGTATCAAACGATACTCGAAACCAAACAGTAACCTGTACCGGTTACACCGACGATGGCCGCCCAGCACCCTCTACTCCGGATGCCCCTCCAGCCCAAACTATCGACCTCTCCATCCCCAGACCGCTACGCCACACCGAAACCAACCTCGCCCCCCCCTACCGAGCCCCCAGCCAGCACCCACTGGCCTGGGCTTGCCACCGGTAACTCCCTTCAACTCTCGGGTTCGTCCCGGAATTGACTAATAACCCTCGCACTACCCCACGCCAAGGACTGGCTCCGGCGAACTCACTCATCCTCATTCAACACAACAGCCTGGGTAGCTTGAATGTGTTTCCTTCCTTGTTTTCCTCCCTGACGGAAGGCCCCCCCATTGAGATCATTCTTTTACAAGACCTCCCCTTCTCCAAAGGCTTCCTTCCTGGTTTCTCGGGCTTTAAGTTCTTTGCCCCCTACTTCCTGGCCCAAAGTGACCTGCTACGTCTCCCCGAAGTTTTTACAGTGTTTTTCAGTTTTACCAAGTTTTCCCCCAGATTCGGAAGACTTGATGGCCCTGGACATTTATACACCTCAAGGCTTTTTCGGCTCCTGCTTCCCCCAGTTCAGGATAGGCAACATGTACGCGAGGCCCGTTAACCCCCCCCACTGCCTAGTCTCAACCGAGACAGCTTTAATTAGTTGTAACTCTTCTTACTTGGTCGCAGGCTACTTTAACATAGATAACCCGGCAGTAGACCCTTTTAGGGTCCGTTCCTCTAACGATGAAAGAGAGTCAGCCCCCACTCCTCCCTCTCTTCGGCCCAGGCCCCGCTGGGAAGACACCGACTAGTCCAGCATAGAAGCTAAACTTGACAGTTGGCAGATCCTCCCCCCCGGAACTCACCCTCCCCAAGACAACTCCACCTTTGGTTTTCCTCTGCTCTCACTGTTCTTACCTCTACAATTGAAGTCTCGACCCCCAGTTCCCGCCCCTTCTCAAGGTTGAAACCTTGGTGAACCCCCCTCCTTACCGCCCTCCGCATAGAATTCACAAAGGCCTCCCTCAAGGCTAAAAAACTCCAAACCCACGACTCCTTCCTCATAACCAAACAGTCCAAGATGGGATACTTCAAGATCATCAAAAGAGCCAAAGCTTCCTCCTTGGCCGATTTTCTTGCCAAAACATCCCCTCATAATATCTGGACGGCCAAACAATATGTTGCCCTCCAAGAAACCCTGAGGTTCCTTTCTCTCCCTGAGGCTTCTGACCCGGTCTCCATCAACAAAGCCCTCCTGGACCACTTCTTCCCACCAAAAGACCCCCTCCACCTAAGAGGCCGCCTGTCATGAGACCTCGTGCCCGACCCCGTTACGACCAACGAGATCAGACATGCCCTGAGCAAATCCTCCCCCTCCTCCGCCCCCGGCCCGGATGGTATCCCATACTCGGTATAGAAGAAGGCCCACCACGTCAACCCGGGGATCCTCCTGGAGCTCTTCTCCCCCCTGGTGGCCTTTGGCTACTACCCTCCCTCACTGAAAAACGCAAATGGCGCGGTCCTGGAGAAAAACTAGGAAAGACCGCTTATAACTCACCAGCATCCTTCCACATAATAGTCATCCTAAAAACGGTGTCAAAAATCCTCGAACGAATCATGACGGTTAGACTGTCAGCCTTCGCTCGCTCCAAGAGATTGCTCCACCCCAACCAATGTGGCTCCCTCCCAGGTTTCGGTTCTCTTGACGCCTACCTCTCCCTCACTCATGACGTCAGAACCCTTCAAAGGCCCAGACTCAGGGTCTCTACTCTCTTCCTCAACATCAAAGCGGGCTTGGACAATATCAACACCTCTACCCTCCGGGCCTGGCTCTTGGCAAATTACACCCCAACATATATGGTCCACTGGGTGTTCTCGTTTTGATCCGAAAGGTCTTGCACCCTGGTCTTCCAAGGGTCCCCGGACCTCCTGGCCCCAAACTCAGTAGGCACCCCACAAGGGTCCCCGATCCCCCTACTTCTCTTCCTCCACTATGTCGCCCCACTACACTCCACGATACCTAGGGGCGTTATGCTCTTCCATAGTGCGAGAATGAAAAAGTGTAAACCAAGTGGCTGAGACAAATGCACCAGTGGCTGTGCTAAAAAATTGCCAAGAATTGCCAAGACCATGAGTGATAGATTGTACGCACTCTAAAATATGAAAACAGATATTATAATACATATCAAGTTAAGCTAATATAACATTCTGTGAGTTTGAGACTCGTCTATGACCTCTGTATGTCTTAGTAATCTTTTCTCTAAAGTCAACAGTACCTTAAGCAAGCCCTGCCTCATATGCCTTCATCATTCTTTGAGTACGTGCCCAAAACTTCCAAATAAGAGTTGGTTTTACAGAAGTTAAAGATTCAGGAACCATTTTCCTTAATGCCCTGATGGTATACCCACACCTTTCGCGCATATTGCTTGGCAGCCCCCCAATAGTATTCAATGAAATTGAGCTTGCAGTGGTACTTTGGGAAAAACTGTACCTGATGTCCTACCAACTCCACCTCTTCCTCTAACTTGCTTCGTTGAGCTTTAAAGTCAGGTTCCTTGGCCATCAAGGTCCTTGCACAACAAGTGCCTCCAGATAGGCATTGGTTTTTCAGGTTGCCATTCTCTTTACGGCACTGAAGTTGTAATCTAGCTCTCCACAATCCTCTCTCTTCCAATTCCATTCGAACTCCTTTTGGTGTACCATCTGCCATTACCATCTCCTGAATTTCATTGGTGAGAGAATCTTGACCTACTCGAAGGGCAACCTGCTCACCACCAGGACGTAAATTCATTGCAGAAGCTCTCAATGCATTTGAAGCATACTAGTAGCCAGAGTGGCTAGTGGCATTATCAAAAAGAAACAAGGCTTCACAGCCAGGAAAAGCTGTTTCAAATATCGGGATAGCAATTTTCAACACTTGTTCAACAAGTTGATCACCATCCCACCACTTCTCACCACCATATTTGATTGACCAGGTAGCAAATTGGGTATCAAGACGGTGGAGACAATTGTCAGAAGCCTCATACTGACGGAGTGAGGGGATAATGGTACTAGAAGGGACTTGCAGTCTTCCTCCAGGAAACAGAAAGTCAGAGACCATGATTCCTTTACCACGGGACTTATTCTTCAACAATGTATGATCCTCCTTTATCCAAACCTTATTGCAACCATCATTGGCGTTGAATGTGGTTTCATCATGGACAATTGGAACAATAGGACGTACACCAGCAGAGAGATTTGCTGGATATATTGTCTTCAGAGTTTCACCGTTTGGGGTATCAACCAGCTCCCAGCACACTATTCGATTCTCCAATGCTCTTAGGGTTGGTAAAAAGACCTCTTGCCGATATTGAATAACATCCTCTGGCTCGTGACTATCCTTGTATACCCCTTTCCTCATATCCTTATATTTATACCCCATTTCATGTAGCCATTTTGCTGCTGTTCGAGAGCTGAGATTCACTTGAATCTGACTTCGTTGTTCGGCAAGCTGTGCTAGTTCAGCTTGAGTCTCAGCTGTAGATGGCTTTGGTGGATCTTTCAACTCTGGCTGTTCCTCAAAAGGGAAAGTCCCTGACTGCCAATATGTGGAAATTGCAAATGCAAGATGCTGGCCAGTAACCCTCTCACCTGCACCAGCCAGATATTCGCATAATACCAGTCTTGTTCCTTCATCATTGATCAGACGATACAGCATTGGGGATTTCCCTTGCTGAGAAACAGGCAACTTCCAACCCTTAATCCAAGACTTTTGATGGTCCAAAATACGGTTTCTGACGCACTGGCCTTGCCCTCTGGTCGCTGCGATCATTGAGGCCGCCTCCATCCATATTTTCTTCCAAAAGGGCTTATCAAGTCCATACCGCTGAAAGCGAAGAAACTCCAGGACCTAGATATGCTAAACCAGGTCCTGACCCTTAGGCTTTCGTCTCCTGGAGTTGAGCAACTTCCGCATATCATGAATCGCTAATGCATTTGTTAGGTATATTCTTTATATTATTACTAAAGTTAGTAAAGATAAGATTCATTCACCAGCAGACAGGATGCGAGACTTGAAGCGTGTTGCTTGATATGTTGATAACCCTGGCCAGCTTTGCAACGCTTCAGCCAAATGCTCACCCTCCTCCATCTCAGGATCCTGCGACTCTCCTCTCTCTGCCTCGATGACATTCCCTTCATCTACTCACTTGTTAGTAGAACTTGACTCACCTAATCATCTTTCTTTCTTCCGAGTGAACTACTTACCTTCCACCCTTGCAGAATTTACTGCCTCCAATCTCTCTTGTTGGTCTGCTCGCTTTTTACGCCTTCAAATTGTCTGCCGACAAGGCACCTTCACCCCTGGTCCTGGGATTTGGCCATCATGATTCACCTCTAGTATTTACAGAAGTAGACAATTAGCTGATATTAATTGGATCTTAATTGACAAAGATGGAAGCTTACAATGATTCGATATGTCTAAATCACTTTCAAGATCCTCAATCATTGATCTAGAATCAACAGAGCACTCTGCATGTGCCATCTCCTTTTTGGGCCTTCCCCCCAGTGTGCCAGCAGCACGGGTCTGACGTTTTCGCTTGTTGATTCCGGTCATGTTGTATATGGTAAGCCAATTAATTGTTTTCAACTATTGCACTTGTGATGTATTATTTGTTGCATCTTTATAATACTCCTAATTTATTGCTTAGTCAGGCTATTTTGTGTTGCATTTTTCTGCCAAGACCTATGATCTCCACCTAAACTACACACTTTTAAAGCAAGATGCCACTTCCTTAGACTCCTTTTAAGGAATAAAAAAACTGTACTTTTATTCTACTTTACTTTGACTATATTTCTACGGTTTTTTTATTTCTTTTGCACAAGTATTGGGTGCGGCATCCTCGTTTGAAAACACCTCTTAATCTGGTTTACACGTATCTGTTCTTGGACTATACGTTGATGATTTTTCCATCACTGTGGCCTCAGACTCTCATGGAGGCAACATCCGCCGCCTACAAAAGATCTTCACGGACATCGCCTGGAAGTGAGAGAACCTGGGCGTCTCCTTCTCCATCCCAAAGACAGAACTCATACACTAGCAAACTCCAAGTCAAAGAACCTCACATGCAACCGCCCCCATAGAACTGGACGGTCACCTCTTCCACACTGCACGGGTTGTGAGATGGCTCGGCTATTGACTGTCCCCTGCCCTCAGGCTGACATCAACCAACCACTTCAGGGACAGGCTTTCGCTGGCCCAGGCCGCCTTTTCCTTCGTCCAACGAATATCCTCCCCCGGTGCTGGTATCAGATCTTTGCTTTGCCACCGCATCGCTCAAGGCCTCTTCCTCCCTATACTTACCTCTGGGGCCGACCTCTTCACCCCCAACTCCAACGTCCTCCACGCCCCCCTCCCCGCCAGAGACAACATCCCTCCGCCCAACTCATGGCACGCACCTACCAAGTCCTGCGCACTAGAGCTAGGGACATGATGCTCAGAGAATGAGTCACCAACTCACCTACCCTCTCCTACCACTGTCACCCCCCTCACCTGTCCCCCCATCCCTTTATGCGCCTGGGGAAATTTGACGCAGGGAGGATTCACCAAATGCGCTCTGCTAAAAGCTACCTCGCGGCCTACCCTTCCTGGTTCGACGAGCCCCCCGACACCACCTGCCCTCGTTGTGCACTCGAACTGGAGTCCTTCTAACACGCCATCTTCCGCTGCCCTGCCCGCTCCCAGGCCCTGGACCTCCTACTGAACGAGCTCACCAGTATCGACACTGAGAGCCCCATCTGGAACAACCCCCCCCTCATAAAGGGCCTCGGCCAACACATCACCTGCACCAGGACCGGCTTCCCCCGGAAATGAATTATGATTTTGCTTCTCCCTCCTGCTCGCCTTTACCCCCCCCCCTTCGAAGATATAACGCCCCCTCTATAAGAGTGTGCAGTTTCTTTGGACAATCCGGTTATTTTTATCTTTACTTGCAATAAACACAGAGATTTGGCTGGGTGTTAAGAGTTTCCTTTCAGATACTTTTCTCGTATGAGACCGTTGGCAAATGGTTTTAGGCCAAGTTTTTCAGATTTTGTGGTGGAACTGGGAATATAGTTTCTTTTGTGTTTTGTTTTGAGTTAAAGGGTTTGTTCTTCCCATAGCTAGTGCTGCACGAAGCTTCTTGTACCTAAAAACAATGAACACATGATAAAAAAAAGAAAAAACAAAGCATAGTGTAGTTATTCACGAACCATCTCCTCTATACCGCCGGCGATTGAAATCTCGACGCCATGAGAATTCATCGTCAACATCAAGCACTCCCGCACTGTCAGTAAGCTGCACCCGCACTGTCAGTAAGCTGCACCCGCACTGTCTGTGAGCTGCACCCCTCCCCTCCGGGCTTACTTCCCTTATCATGTTCTTGGCCTTGAGTGTCTTTGTTTCTAGTGGTTGTTCGGCTCTCTTCCTCCCGCTCCCCGCTCGCTTTTATGCTACCACGCTTAGCCCTTTGCACGGTTGGCAAACCCTTTCGCCCATGTTACAGACAGCTGGGACTACAGTTCGTAGTAGCAAAAAGGTTTTCAAAAGGCCATGGTCTATTTCTCCATTCTCTTCACTTCCTTTAGCGGCTACATAGTCAGACACGCACACGCTTACTGATAGTTTCCACGGTTATTGGCTCTACACCTTCTCCTCCCCCTTCTGGTCTCGTCCCGTCGCTCGGTTACCGCTCTCATCCACTCACTTGGCTGGCACCCTACAGCTTCTTCGCCTACCCCACCACTTCTCCACAGTGGCAGCCCTCGCTGATGCTCAGTCATTGTATAGTACTCTCTCGGTAGCTGATGTCAACACCTTGTAGTTCTTGAGTAATGTTTGCACCGTCGCATTGTTTATAGTGGCCCCTGCGCCCCCATTGTTCTTCCTTCATTGTTCTTACTTTGAGTTTCATCAGTGGTTATAACATTTATTTCATATGTTGTTGTCTAAGACAAGGGTTTTTCTGTTGATTCCTGCTCATTTGTTTCTTTGTATTTTTCTTTTCGACCGTCTAGCCGTGGGGATTTCTTATTTGATGTGGCTGGTGTGCTGTTGGTCCCGGGTGAGAGGGACTTGGGTTGATCGCTTTTTCCTCGGCTCCGTTTGGTTTGTCACTCAGGTTATTCTTTACCCTAGCTAGCAATGCACGTAGTCTTTGTATCTAGTTGACAGAAAAAACAAGAATATGATGAAAAAGAAAAAAGGAACAAAAGCATAGTGTAATTATTCAGGAACCATCTCCACTACACCTCTGGCGAGTTGAAACTCCACACTATGAAAATTTAGCGTCACCGCCAACCATCCCTGCACTCTCCGTGAGTTGTACCCCCCCCTCCTCTCGTCTCCCTCATCATGATCTTGTGCTTTGGCATACTTGTTTCTAGGATTCTCACAGTTCACTACCCATCCCTCTCCACTCAGGTTTTCACTACCTCGCTTAGCACTTACACATTCGGCAACACCTTCCCACCTATGTTACAAACATCTAGGACTATACTTTGCAGTAGAAGAAAAACTTTCAACCAGCCACGGTCGATTTCATCATTCTCTTCTTCATCATGAGAGTCTGTCTAGTCATATACGCACATGGTTATCAATAGTTTCTACTGTTATTGGGTCCACACCTCCCCCCCCTCGTCTGATTTCGTCCTGTTGCTCTGTTACAGCTACCATCCACTCACTCAGCGCGCATCCTACTACCCTTTCACCTGCCCTGCGAGATCTGCATGGTCGCAGCCCTCTGTTGCACTCAGTCCTTGTATTGCACTGTATCGGTGGCCGATGTCAACACCTTGGGTTCTCGAGTAATGTTTTGTAAAGTCGCCTTCTTTTTTGTAGCCCCCGCGCTCTAATTGTTCCTTCCTTCATTGTCGTTACTTTGGGTTTGATTAGTTGTTATAAGTATTATTTCATATGTCGGAGTCTATGGCAAGGGTTTTCCTTTTGACTCCTCCACATGTATTTATTTGATTTTTCTTTTTTGTTTTTTGAGTCGGAGGAGGATTTCTTATTTGATGTGACTGGTGTACGGTTGGTCTCAGACCAGAGAGATTTGGGTTGATGTCTTTTTCCCTGGCGCCATTGGGTACACAGAGGTTTTTCTTTACCATAGCTAGCGCTGCACTGGCACGCAGTCTTTGTACCTAGTTGATAAATAAAATAAAGCAGATGATAAAAAAAAAGACAAAAAAAACAAAAAACATAGTGTAGTTAGTCCAGAACCTTCCCCGCTACACCTCCAGCGATTGAAATCTCAACACTATGAGAATTGATCGTCACCACTCACCACCCTCCCACTCCGTGTGAGCTGCACCCTTCTCCTTACATCTCCCTTATCATGATCGTGGGCTTTGGTATCCTTGTTTCTAGGGGTCTCACGGTTAACCCTCCCTCCCTCTCTGCTTGGGTGTTCGCAACCTTGCTTAGTAGCCCTTGCATGGTCCGCAATATCCTTTCGTCCAGGTTACAGACGACTGGGACTACAGTTCGCAGTAGGAGAAAACTCGTCAACAGGCTACGGTCGATTTCTCCATTCTCTTCTATATCTTTAGAGGCTCTATCGTCAGATACGCACACGGTTACCCATAGTCTCAACGGTTATGAGGTCTACCCCTCCTCCTCCCTCCTCCAGTTTCGTCCCGTTGCTCGGTTACAGCTACTATCCACTCACTTGACTAGTATCCTACTGCCCCTTCGCCCCTCGCGACTTACTCCATTGTCGCACCCTCTCGGTTACGCTCTCTCGTTGTATTCCACTGCCTCTGTGGCCAATGTCAACACCTTGGGTCCCTTGGATGTAATGTTTTGCTCTAGTACATGTTCTGTACTTCCTGCGCCCCTATATCTTTTAGGTTTTCCAGCAGTTATAACAATCATTTCATATGTTGGTGTATACGGCAAGGGTTTTCCTGTTGCCTCCTCCCTATGTTTTTATTTGATTTTTCTTTCCTGCCCGCGTTAGCTGGTCAGGGGTGAATGTCTTATTTGACGGAGCTGGTGTGCGGTTGGTTCCCGACTAGTGGAACGTAGGTTGATGCTTTTTTCCTTGGTGCTATTGGGTTTGGTATAGGAGGTTTTTCTTTTCCATAGCTCATGCTATATGAAGTCTTTGTACCTAGTTGATAATAAAACAATAGCACATGATAAAAAAAAGTAAAAAAAGTAAAAAAAAGCATATTGTAGTTAGTCAGGAACCATCTCCTCTACACACTCAGCGATTCTAATCTCAACACCATGAGAATTCACTGTCACCACCCATCACCCCTGTACTCCCAGTAACCTGCACCCCCTCTCATTCCTTCTCCCTTATCCTGATCTTGGGCTTTGGTGTCCTTGCTTCTAGAGCTCTCACAGTTAACTCCCCCTTCCACTCTACTCGTGATTTTGCTACCGCGTTCAGCCCTTGCAAGGTCGGCAACACCCTCTCCGACATGTTACAGACGGCTAGGACTACAGTGCGCAGTAGGAGTAAACTCCTCAACAGGCTACGGTCAATTTCCCCGTTATTTTCTTTAACTTTAGAGGCTGCCTAGTCAGACACGCACGGGGTTACCAATAATTCCTATGGTTATTTGGGGCAACTCCTCCTTCTCCTAACCCGGTCTTGTCTTGTTGCTCAGTTACAGCTACCATCCACCCACTCGGCTTGCACACCACTCCCCTAGCCCATCTTGCAGCTTCTCTACGGTCGCAGCCCTTGGTTACCCTCAGCCATGGTATTGCACTGTCTCACTAGTGGATATCAATGCCCTGGGTTCTTGAGTAATGCTTTGCATGGTCATATTGCATTTTGTTGCCCCCCTGCACCCCTAATATTCTTACTTCATTGTTGTTACTTGGGGTTATAGTAGTGGTCCTAATAGGGCATCTCTTGTGTTGGTGTCTACGGGAAGAGTTTCCCTCATCAGCAAAAAAATACCTTGCGTCAGATCCATCGGTGTTGCGCCCCGGCACAAGCGACGTCGCTTCTGCGTTCTCTATGCCCTGTGCGCCCTCAATTTCATTGCAACGCCCTAGATCTCCTGACGCAACGTCGCGTCATACTGACGCCCTGTCTACACCTTAGCGCCGGTTCTATTCACTTCCTTCTCATGATGGCGCCAGCTTCACATTGGCTCTTCGGCGCGCCCTGACTTATTTCTCCTGCGGTCTCTAACTTCAGCCTCCGCCCCCGTTCCGAATCTTACGTGTAGACGGTAAACTAGCTAGTACTCTTTAGTTTCTAGGCAATTGCTTCTATATATCATACATATACAACTTGACGATATGCACAACACCGTCTGGTGAATTGTGACGAGGAAGTTAAAAAAACCTCACCACAATTCGCCAGACGGCGTTTTTTGTTAGGGCAAAGCCGCGCGAGTACTAGGATACGCACGCACAGCCAGCCTCCCCTCCCCCCCATATTCCGATTCCTTAATATACTTCGTTGAACATTCTCAAATCAATCCAGCTATTAACCAGCCAGCGCCGTTCCCCCTCCGGGATCAGTTGCGCCAGGCCGTGAATTATCCATACGTCAACTATCATAAACTCTCGTGCATCCTCCCTCATCTGCACTGTAACAAGGCCATGTATGTCCGAGGGGAATGTTGAGTTGACTGCACTCAACATCCGAAAAGCCGCGACCCGACCCACAGCATTCTCACAGGTGTAGTCCCTGATTTTGAAGAGCGCCACGAGCCTTGCCGGCAGAAGGCCCCTCAACCAACCATACATCTCTTCAGAACCAGCCTGGACCCAGACTCAATCTTTGCGACTCCCGTGGTTCCTGAAGTGTAGGGCGCCCGTGTATCGCGCACAGTGGATGTCGTAAACGTCGGTTTCATGGAACGCCACAACCGGTATTTCCAGTTGCGTTAGTAGTTCAACCGGGAGTGATTGAAGTATCGCATGATCTTCTGAAAGCTGGCGCTCTGTAGGCAGTTTAGGCCGGCTATATCGGATCAATTCGCGACTTATACTCACGAGGGAGACCCCCGACAGCTTACTAAAACCAAGACGTTGGACACGTCGTCCCGACGCTCTTTCAGGATCCTCCCACGGACGACCGCCGTGGTGATGGCACTCGGTGTACTCTCTAAATGTTGCAGGACATCTGCAGAGAGATTGGCGCCGCGGCCTCGAGGAGATTGGAGGTTCAATAACCTCATTCGGATGGCGTGCTGACGAGTGTAGCTGTGCACGATTTGGCGCGGGGCATCATTTTTATTCGATCATCACCATCCGTCCTTGATTTGTTCCTTGTGCGCGAGCTCTCCAAACTCCGTGGAATACATCGGTATATTGCCAAACTGGCGTATATGACCACTAAAATGACTTAGCAGATGTATCTTAATAAAGTTGAAATGCAATTCGCGATGGATCAAGTCCATAGGTCGCTGGTGCTCTTCCTTGGGATCGTGATCACGGATCCAGCGCCCTTTAGCGGGAGTCACGGGCTGGCTCCTCTGCGTTCGGCGATGTTGTAACTCCCTCCGTTGCTCATCAACCTTGGCCAGGGTAGGCTTAGTTACTCGAAATTCCAAGAAGATACCTTTCATCCTGTGAAATTGGTCCAGATAATGTTCATTATAAGCTATGGTGTCAAACATGTGGCTTGTATATTGTGCCATCATACTGAAATCAACGAGCGCTCTGACGCATCCGAGAGGATGTTTGAAAGGTATCACTTGTGAACTCTGCGGCTGACGCAGGGCCACCCCGAGAACTCCCAAAATACAGCGTACTAGATTCGGCATCTCTTTCCCTTGCCACTGCGCAACTTCTCGGTAGGCTTTTTTGGGTACCAAAAACCCAGGTTACGGCGGTAATGGCTTCCCAACGTTGTCAAAAGCTTGCAGTCGCCCGTGTTTCTTGAGAAAGCCTTGGATCAAGTCCATCATGTGCTTAAATAATCAGAGATAAACCGTATCGAGCATGTCCAGGGTGTGCAAGTCAGGCGCCGAGACCCGTTGAAGTCCATGAAAAACCGTTTGGCCCAAATTGATACCAAGGCCGCAGAACTTGACGGGGGTGCCGTCTGACTTGGAGCCTGGGAACCGCTTTTCATATCATTATGGTTCGTATCTTTGCTTAATCTCTAGCTCGATAGTTCTTGATGTTGGTTCCTAATTCCCTGGCAGGCACCTCAGAAGTAGGACAGGCGTTGGATTTTAACCCGTGTAGTGTCATGTTTTCCACATGGTGCGCAATCGATGCAGACACGATTTGGAAGAACTTCTGAACCTTCCCGTCAGCACAATCAATTGGGACGCCATCAAGCGCCGCGTGCTGCAGGGGCGCAAAACAGAATTTGAATACTTCTTGCAGTATGTTGGCGTTCACTTGTCTCTGGTATTGATCTGCTTTGGTGGACTTTGACAGTTTGGGGGGGACAGGCAATAGCGCGAGAAGCAGAACAGCCATTGATCCAGTGCTGTTGCGCCGGGCTGACGGAAGATTTCCAGGCGTAATATAGACAGGCCACGGATTGTTGTCAGTGGAGAAGTTGCTGAGATGGGTCTGATCGGACGTCCCAATAATGGGAAGTACAGTTGCACCAGGTGGAAGTGGCTTCTATAATTAGTCAGCTAACGTTACCGTAAAGGAGGTTAGGGCGCTGTACTTGAACATCCCACCACCAGTCCGCGGTGTGCATTACCGCATAGAGCCTTTCACCATTAGGATTAAATTCACGCCACGGCGTTTAGACCAAGTCATCCTGCTATGCGATCTGACGAACAAGATATCTAACACAATCCAAAACATTACAACAAAAGAATGGCAGAGTTCTTTTGCTATCCTCAACTTGTCCTTCAAACCATTGCAGATACGAACTGTCTGGGTCCAACGACCGGAGGTGATTCTCCAGCGTCTGCATAGAGCTATGGCCGACTAACGCAGAACTACCGAGGCCACTCGAGAAGTATCCATTTATTCATCATTTAGGTACTTTACTCCGCATGAACCAAGACGCCATTTTGAAACCCTTTGCACAACCGAACAGTGCCAACGGATCCTCGTAGAGATTGCTGTTTTCTTGCTCAAATCCGTGGACGTCTCCAATCGGTACTCTGCCGTGTGGATAATGCTCCTGTGTGCCGTGTAACGAAGACGTGGAATCGTCCGGTATCTCAGTATCAGACTCATGAGCAGTAAATGCATCGAGCTCGTGTCCGGCGGGATCCGGATCGGATTCATAGTCGGAATCCTGGAGGTTGCTTGTCTCTGAGTGGTGCAACATGCTTGTTTCCATGTCGTTGATAATAGTTCTGGATGATGGATATCCTACTGAGGTCGCGTGAACAATGTCTACATTTCCGTGCGCTGTTCCCATGTATTTCTCATAGGCACCTGACCGGATGTATTTTTGTGGGCAGAATGGACATTTGCTAGTCATCATGGGAGTCAGCTCAGTCTATATGGTGAGTTATCTGTGGATTAGAGGGTACTTGTACCGCTATGTTTTGTCTTGAGCCCAACACGTGTGGTTCGCACGCAGGATCAAGGAGCTCAGACGCTCCGAAGAGTAACTAGTCGTCCATGGGGTTTAGCGCAGACGTCACGTGGCATCAGCTATAGTTGCTTTCACGACCAGAGCCTATTCTGAGCAAATGCGCATATCATCCGTTATTCAAGTTGAATTAGATAATGACCAAGTCCTGTCTTTGATCGTCAGGTTTTACCTATATTTAGCCAATCTTGAGAACACAGCCTGACTCTTTGAAACTCCCTAGCACGTCTGGGGGTTGTATATATAAAGTGGATAGAGCGCCATAGAAGGGACTTCATACCAAAAACTCTGTCAGATTCAGAACGTCCACAACTGCCACTATATTCAGCCCACTAGTTTAAATACACTCATCTAGATACACAAAGAATCAACCAATATGGCCCACAATATCATCCACGTACGATACATCTACATGCATAATCCAGGAGAACAGCAGGCTCCGGCGGGGCAGACGTACCAACTTCCGCCCAATTCTCTCCTAGGGTGATCAGCCCAACACACCCTAATCCTGGGGGTCATTCAATTACTCACTATAAGGGAGCCATGGGCTTCCCAGCTAATAATGCAGGCGGGGTGGTGTACATAGAATGGCGGCGGGTTGTGAAAGATCAGCTGGTAGCAAGGAACTTTACCCCACTCGCTAATTTTGCTATCGGATAATTCCAACAAATCGTCGCAGGAATGAGAAGATTGCGCCCTGTGTGCGATCAGCTTACCACAGAATCAGCTGCCAATAACGTGGCTCCTATGCGGGAGGCCGATGAGGCAATCGTTCAACTTGTTAGGGACTCTATGAGTAACTTGACAACCACCATGAACAAGCAGCTTCAGGTTGTGGCTGAGGGCCAGCCTGCACCTGCACTGGGCCAGCTAGGAGTCCCCACTGCGCACGTGATTGTTCCCCCGCTGCTAGTACCTCTTGGTACCCCAATTCAATGGGGTCTTGCTATGGCTAATCCGAACCGGGCTCCCATTCAGCAAAAGATTCTCCCGGCGATAAACCAACTGCAGGGGCAAGGGCAAGTCATTCAAGGGGCTGTTGCGGCGCAAGCATAAGTCGTTCCCGGTGTCGTTCCGGGTCTAGATCAACTGCAAGCGCAAGGACAAGTCGTTACTATCGTTCAGGCGCCAGGATAAGTAGGTCCCGGTGTCGTTCAGGGTCAACCTCAACCGCAAGCGCAAGCACAAGTCCTTTCTATTGTTCCGGCACCAGGACAAGTCGCTTCAGGTGTTGTTGCGGGTCCACCTCAATCGCAAGCGCAAGGACAAGTCGTTCTTATTGTTCCGTGGCCAGGACAAGTCGCTGCCGCTGTCGTTCCGGGTCAACCTCAACTGCAAGGGCAAGGACAAGTTGTGCCAATCGTTCCGGCGCCAGGCGAAGTCGCTCCAGGTGTGGGTCCGGGTCCACCTCAACCGCAAGTTCAAGGACAAGTCTTTCCTGTCGTTCCGGGGCTAGGACATGTTAGTCCCGGTGTCGTTCTGGGTCAACCGCAACCCCAAGCGCAAGGACAAGTCGTTCCTATCGTTCCGGCGCCCGGACACGTCACTCGAGGTATCGTTCCGGATCTATCTCAACCCCAAGCGCAAGGACAAGTCGTTCCTCTTGTTCCGGAGCAAGCACTAGTCGCTCCAGGTGTTGTGCCGGGTCAACCGCAACCACCGATTAACCAACTGCAAGCGCAAAGACAAGTCGCTTAAGCTGCTCACCCGATGCACGGAGAAGGAATACTTGCTCCACAAAACACTCCCCCTGTGGCTGGGTCGCCACAAGCCCCAATCCTACTCGCTACCCCACTCTGAAGTGCAGGCAGCAGCTCAGGCAGTAGCCAAGCAACCAGTCCAGCAAACAGTCCCGCAAATAGCCCCGCAAACAGCCCAGCAAACAGCCCAGCAAACAGCCCAGAGAAACAGCCCAGCAAACAGCCCAGCAAACAGCCAAGCAAACAGCCCACCGAACAGCACACCGAACAGCCCACCTGATAGCCCTGAGCCGGCACCAATCATACCTTATCTCCCGCTAAATCGCGTGGCGCCAACAGGTGAGTCCTTTTCAAAATACTCCGCGTGTTTGGGTTTTTCACTTACTCCCTAAGGAGTTGGAGATTGTAGCGCTCTACCCAGAGGTCCACATGCAGTGCGTATTGTGTGGATCCGCCACGCGGCTGATTGCCCCACAGACTACACTAATTATCGCCGGCTCAATTGGCCCCCTGTCAACGGGGTACAGTTTGCTGAGTTGGAGTCCTATAACATCCGTGGATTGTCAGCGATGATTACGAGATCCATACGACATGAGACGATTCGGGGGATACTTGGCGCTACAGGCGAAGGACGCCGACTCCTACTAGACTATCCCAAAACGCTGCACTCGTGGATCAATTATGTCTTCATCGATGACCATGAAGCGGTAAAGGCCTTGCTCCTGTCGAATCCAGATCTTGAAGACTCGCTTGATCTCTTAATCTATTGTCATCGTCCGAATAAGGTAAGTAGGGAACCCACACCTGCCTTGAGTGGGCACGACTATCTTGTATCAGACGCTGTGACCAATTGGGCGAATGAAGGGATAGGACCAGACCAATTCCGTCGAGATTCATTCGATCCAGAGCCCAGACGCCTGGAGCCCAGAGCTAATCCCGGGCCAGCTAATGAAGCATGTGAAACGGAAGAGGAAGATGACTCTGACGCTTTACTTGTAGCATTATCCGGCGCGTCATGGCATGTCTCCGGCGCTGGGGATGGACGCGAGGGCAGCGTTGGGATGTCGTCATCGGCCGGTGGAGAGAGAAGGGAATCCCCCGCGAAATCTATACCAGTCGCCCTCAAATCGTCAAGCCGGTTGAATCTAGAACACTCGGCGGAACTGGGATGGCATCCTGCTCTATGCGACTTGACACGGAAGCGCAGGGGTCTGTTCGACGACGAACATTGTGATGAGCGTAAGTTCAAGAGATTTGGTTTTGCTTCCACGTCTAGGGACTTTTTGGAAAGCGAGGTGGTACGGAAGCGCAGTGCTTCCTTCGATGACGAGGATGGTCACGAGCGTAAGCCCAAGAGATACCTTTCGACCCTCTGAGAGTTTGATTTGACGCCACGTCTATCGTTCACTGAGTCTACCTAGACGTATACAGTATTTGTGATATTGTTTAGCATTAGAGTTCTTAGGGGTTTCGAATATATTTCTTATAGCCTGCCTGCCTGCCTGCCTGCCTGCCTGCCTGCCTGACAATCTCCATCTGATCAGTTCACGTTCATCTGGCTTCGCTCATGTGTGGTCTTGTGCCTGATGGATGAAAAATTCAAGTGATGTCGATACTGCCTTGGCATCTCTATCCTTGTGAGGCTTAAAATGTTATTTCATCACACAAGATGGGAATCTCTGAGACTCAGAAGTGTTCATCATCATTGGATTGTCTATGTTTTATATCTTTATCCATCACAATTCGTAGATCCGCTATGTGGCTAGTTCATCTGCCCCACGATACCGGTATCCACTTCGGTGTGCGACGTGGTTGTACTAGCACACCTACTTCGTGTTCTCTGCCCGTAGGGTACACTCCCCCAGGGCGTACCGTCAGGAAATGTACACCCGGCATCGACGAGGTGTATATAAGGACGCCTCCTACCCCTCCTTCCACTTTGGCGTTCCAACTCTCCATACGTTCCTCTTCGCTCTTCTCCACACGTCTGACGCCAGATTCCAACCTACATACGTCAACCTCCCTCCAAGATCATTGTCTCTTAGTTGACGTATCAATAATTTTGCTCATCTTTTTCATTGAGCTCTATTCAATCTAAACATCGCACACGTCCCCATGGCACCTCCGAGCTCACGGAAACCGCAGTTAGAGAAGGGAAAGTAACTAAACTACCTCTATATATTCGTGAGTAATTTTAATGTTTCCATTCGCCTTAGAGGCCCCACTGCACAGCCCCACAGGATTGACGCTGAGAGCGAAAAACGAAGAAAACTTCTGCTGCGTATAGTCGCCCGTCGCCCCACTGAGGAGAGAACGTTAGTAATCATGGAAAGCACCAGATTCGCATTGCAGGATATAGCGCTCACAAAAGACTTTCTTGTGAACAGATCCCTGGGGGAGCGCGCGCACTTCGAGCCAGCCGTCCAAGACTGGGGCACTGGGTAGGTCAAAGAAAACCCCCACCCAGGTATCAGAATCTGTCAGGCGAAGAATTGAGCGCAAAGTAGGAAAGCGTATGGCGGCATTGCGGACGCTAAATCGTCGTGCGGGTTCTTCGATCCCGGCATCACATCTGGTGCCTACTTCGATTGGCGTGAGCAGCTCAAGGCCTATGTGACAGCCCGCAGCCTTGACCCCGGTCAGTTTACCAACGCAGAAGTGAAAGCAATCACTGTCTTCGCTGGCGCCCTTCCGACCGTGAAAGATCGCGTCACCCACATTAAAAAAAAGGCCGCCACCCAGCTGACGTCGTGGAACTCACCCATCTCCTGAGGATTCTAGTGAAAGATTCAGCCAGGAAAGTCCACACGTCTAACCTGCGTCGAATCGGGGAGCCCGCCGGTGGTAGACACGTTGCCGAATCTCTGAGTAAGTAATTATTCTCATCTATCTCCCGTCAGCCTCGCCCTAACTTATTCTGACAGAGTCTCCATCGTCAACTTATTGCCCACAGGCAGTAAGAATCCATATCGTTTGCCCAAAGGGAGCACCTGAAGCGGGACATCCGTTCCTCGACCATCCCTGGTGTGCTAGCGACTCGGACCGGGGAATCGCATGGGGTGTGTTGACAACACCGAGCATGAAAAGTCTGGTCGGGATGGTTAGAGGGTAGCGTGTGGAGAGGGAAATCGGATGCCCACGACATCTGATCGGGGCGACTGGTGAGGGTGCCGTCATGCTATGTCAAGAGCCCGAAAAACCTCTCCCCCTGCGACAGCTCATCTTTCTCCATAGCCATAATGACATTCTAGCGTGGCTCCTTGCAAACCATGGCCAAGATGCCCTCGATCTCTTGGTCCTCGAGTCACGTCGCAAGAATAGGGAGGATGGAGCCCAGACGCCCGAGCCTTCCAAAGGAAAATACCCGTTTCTCAATCGCAACGTTTGGGAAGCTGCCGGGGGGATCATGCAAGCGGATGAGAATGAGAATGAGAATGAGAATGAGAATGAGGAGGAGGAGGAATGGCTAGTGGCCGGGAGCGAGGGTGAACTGCAGGCGCCTCATAATGGGGGGGCGATTTTTTTAGACGACGTAGGTATCGACACCTAACGTTAACATGAAGATCAAAACAGGATGGCTAATTGACGACGTAGGACGAGGAATTGGGAGCCCCGGGCCCCTCAACACGAAGGAGGGCTACCCCAGGAGAAATAGAGGACGCCACAGGCGATAATCAGTTCGCTCCGCTCTCACGGGAGGCAGCCTCTAGGCCTTCTGCGCCATCTACGCAAACGAAACTCCAAGAGGTCCGGAAGGTTCTACGGGAGATTCCCTGGATGGCAGTGTACATTACAGATACCTGGCTGGCAGCTGTACTGCATTCGGGACTTGATGGTGCCCAGGACACCCCTCCTTCTAGCCTACCTGGATTCCACAACAAACGTCCAGGCTCCCCCGCCATTGCTCCGATTGATGTACAAGTTCACACAACTCTAGTGAGATCGACCGAACAAGCAGGTCGGACAATTGAACCGGCAGCCGCGCTGCGTTCAGAATATGATGGTGCCCAGGACAGCCCTCCTACAAGCCTGCCCGTATTCTGCGACGACCGTTCAGCTTCCCCCGCAGTTGGCCCAATGGATGCGCAGGTTCCCACCACTTCAGTGAGACTGACAGAACAAGCAGCTCGCACAACTGAACAGCCACCCACCATGGTCCCAGCCCCGACAGAACCAGCAGCCCCCGTGACACCCCCAGCGCCCAGGGCTTCTTCAACGTCCAGTTTGAGTAGTGCTCCAAACAACACCAAATCTCGATCGCCCCAACCGCGCCGTTCAAAAACATGCGGGGCTGGAGGAAATTAATTGCGGATTTCCTAGTTTCTCAGGTACATTATTTTTCTTTTTCTTTGTTTCCCTAGATCTTATTTCGCTTTCGTCAGAATTCTCAGGTTGTGGTTCGTTAGCAGGTATGTAATAGTAGACATATCATTGGCCGCCCTTGCTTCATCTTCTCGTATCCTGTATTGCTTGTCCGTACGCCCCCTGGCGTTAAGATATGAATCCTTTTTTTCCTGGATCAAGCAAGCCACGTATTCTGTCCTTAACTAGGCTGGTGTCAGCGAACTAAACTAGTCAAACATAGGAGCGCATGGCCTGAGTGCAGAATCCTAGACGTTTAGTGATGTTGATTCGACGTTGGCAGATGAGGTTCGATAATCGTAATCTGCTGTAAGCGTGGCGAGTGTCTTGCTAAAATTAGTGTCGCTAACCGATACTTGTTGGGCCTACATTTTGCTTAGTCTCCTACATTAGCGACTCCTATTTCGTCAACCCTTTTCAACCATAATCAGGACGACCATAATACATGAAAACGTCGAGAGCATGGCGTCAATAAAGAATTCCAGACGTTCAGTGGTATTGATACGACGTTAGGAGATGAGGTTCGATAATCCTATTCTGCTTTGGGCGTGGCGAGTGTCTTGCTAGAATTAGTGTCGCTAACCCATACTCGTTGTGGCTAGCTTTTGCTTAGCCTGCTACATTAGCGACGCACATCTCGCTGAACCTTTTCAACTAGAGTCGGGACAACCATGATACCTGAGGACGTCGAGATCATGATCATATTGTTGAACAAGCAGGAAACCCCGTTTTACAGGCGAATATTTTCTTTCAATAGCAAGTGATAGTGTGTGATTCTCCCAACCCCCCCCCCTAAGTCCTAGCGTATAAGACCTGACGAGTCCATTGAACATAACCACAGATTTCTCATCTTCGCGACAGGAAAGATACATTCCATGGTTCTACTTCTTAATTTCTATTTTACCTAACGTTGATCAACCGTTCAGCATTCCACCATGTCTAGAAAACCACAAGCCAATTCACGCAGCCAGCCAACCCCCCGAGTAGGAAATCTGAACGGACGTAGATGCCAAGTCGTACCCGATGCCATATGATCAGCGAGATCAAGGTCAGGAACGCAACAAAACCAATCCTCCAGCTCGCCGAGCACACTGCCGAATGAGCAGCCATCGCAGGTGCGCCCTACACCACCAAAGCAACTGGAGCACTCGAAAGACCACCAAAGCGCCCCTGGAGAAGGACGATACAGAGCACGACGTATACCGATATTGAGACAGAACCTGATGCCCAAGTACCAACGGAAACAGTTCGTCTAAGCGATGATAGCAGTGATGATTACGAAGACTCTCACACATGAGATCAGAATGAATCGGACACTGAGCCGGACGCGGAAGAGGATGATATTCCAGATGCTACTGCTGCAGGGCTGCGTCAGCGGTCACGAACAGCGGACAAACGAACAAACTAGCGGGTATTGACTGTGCGAGTTTCGACCATCTCTGGATTATAGGACACAGCAGTCGTTAGGCGGACGCCAGCAGCTCGAGGACGTATAACACCCAGTAGAGCATATACTCCGCCAGTGCTCCCGTCATTCAGTGTAGTCCGATATTCATCCCCACTGGCCACTCACAGTGCCTCTACGTCGGGAGTTAGAAGTTCGAGTCCAGCCGGCCAATTGAGTACGCCAGACTCTGAGGACATCTGGCCGGGTACCCAGTCACGGCGAAATACAGCGAGAGGAGTAGACGCGGCTCTAGGAACACGGGCCAAAGCTCCCATTCTCAGGTACCCCGTGTTTGTTGACCCACTCCCAGGCCCAATTACTTTGACGTCTGAGGTACACTGTGCTTGGCTTAAGGCACTTGATAGTATAGCTGATGCAGGAAATATGGAAGCGTCCGAAGAAAACATAAAGATAGTAAGTGGACACAGATACACAGGGATGACGCCCTTCTGAAGCCAGGTATAGTACTAATTCTGAAAGATATGCAATAGACACTCTGGGGTAAGATCCACGTTTGTTTCCCACGGTAAAGATGAGATCGGAAAATTATACGATATCCCGGAAGATCCCACGGCAATTGCACGCATGGTGGACTACCTGCTGGAAAAGGATACCTTTACGTGCTCCCCAAACGGATATGAGGTTGGTGCTCCTTAGTTGGACAACTTGCTTCTAATAAGTAACAGGTATTACACACTGTAGAGAAATTGACATTTCGATTTGGGGCGCCCCAGATTCCCAAGACCATATGGGGTAAGTACTTCAGAGGCAGGAAAATGCGCGGGATGGTCAAACCCAATTTTCTTGGGCGTATGCACGGTACGCTGAGTTGCTTAAAGTGTGCAATCCTCTGTCATACCCTACAAGCATGGCAAACAAGAGTATATAAGAAATCAGGCGAGCTCAAGCCTAACGCTGTAGGAGGTCAGCCAGAACCCGAACCCACCTCGTATTCTCCAGGACGCTAACATGATCCGAACCACTAAAGACCTTTGTGCCGGGCAAACTCAGACATGGGCCGATAGCCCAGACTGGGTACACGTGATAATTCTGGACAAGATTCGCGGGACCATCCGG
>Ga0307507_10005053_pt1 | contig 22245 bp, 13 predicted proteins | sample 7_EM_MG_FD_207223 | JGI IMG/M metagenome (GOLD analysis project Ga0307507, IMG submission 207223) | Populus trichocarpa ectomycorrhiza microbial communities from riparian zone in the Pacific Northwest, United States - 7_EM | ecosystem: Host-associated > Plants > Roots > Unclassified | place... | reverse complement strand
AGACGTTGCGCGATCGATCGTAAGGGTCGAGGGCGTAAGGAGGTGATATACCCTCGCGTAGCTGACATAAGCTGTACGCGAGGTGTACGCGAGAGCACGGGGTTCTCCTATGGAGGCCCCTACGGTCAGGTTCCGTGACAAATAATAATTACAGCAGTAGAACTGGCAGACCTATTTTTAGAGTGGTAGCTTTTATTTAGCACGCTAAGGGGAATTATATCCAATAGAGGTACTATATTTAATAGCACATTTTGGTCTTTATTCTATCTTTTATTAAAAATACGGTAAAAGATAAGTACTATTTTTTACCTGTAAATAGACGGGCAAACAGAGCGTCTAAATATGTTGTTAGAACACTACCTCCGCTGCTATATTAATTATTAACAAAATAATTGGCTATTATAGTTAGCTTTAGCGCAATATATATATAATATAAGCATCTATAGTAGTATAAAAATGACCCCTTATAAAGTACTGTTTGGGGTAAAAGTAAATAATCCCTAGAATATTAAGGACATTATTCCTAAAAAAGAGGCACTGGTGGCATCTAAGAGAATTAAGCAAATAAGAATTTGCAGAGAAGAACTTAAAAAGCACTTACTAGACGCCTAGGCTATATAAACAAGGTACTATAATAAGGGATATATGCTTAAAGAATTTAAAATAGGAGATGAAGTCTTATTATCTATAAAAAACATCTAGATAAAATGTATTAAGAAGAAGCTAGACCATAGATGGCTTAGACCCTTTAAGATAGTTAGGAAAACTAAAGGAAATTAAGCCTATAAATTGGAATTACTAAAATTATATTTAATATATTCTATATTTTATATTTCTTTATTAGAGTTATACCGGAGAAGAGATAGTATAGAACCATCCCTATTTAGTAAAATTAATAGGAAACTAGAATAGAATATAGAAGATATTTTAGACTAAAGATGGCGTTAGAAGAAATGTAAATTTTTAGTTTATTAGGAAGGATACTCTTAGGTATATAATAGTTGGGAACCTAAGGAGCACCTTTAGCTAGGATATAATAGGATAATTAAAACTTTCCTAAAGACTATAAATTAGGATTTAGTAATAGTTCTAGATATACCATAGATAAGATAATAAGGAAGACCCTATAAATTAAAACTATAAGGTTAAGTATAGGTATTAGAAATAGAAATGTTTTACTATTATAATAGGGATCCTAAAATTCTATAAAAGAAAGCTATAGGGATCTATATAAGAACTACTAAGGATACTGTCTAAAGAAGACGCTGTTTAAGAATAAATAGTAGTACTAGAAGAAGGGGCCCTAGGGATTTAGAAGGGTTCCCTAAGGATAAAAGGAGAGTATCTGGTCTAACACTAGAGATATATAGTACAGTTAATAATATAAAGAGGACTAAAAAGACATAGAGCGAAGATTTAGAAATTTTAAAAAATTATAAAGTACCTATAAGAACACCACCCGTTTATTATATATGGAGATTATAGCGGTATACTGCTTTTATATGGACTATTATTAAAATTAAAAATAGAGGTATCCCTAAAGTATAAAGTTAATTCTTAGTACTAGGGTATCCTAGAGGTACTAGAGAGGCACTATATAAAGCTGTTCTATAAGAAGAAAGAAAGAATAAGATAATAACTTAAATACCAAAAGTAGTAACGGGAGCCTCCTTCTCTATCTTAATGTTATTATTAGCAGTATTATTAGTACTCCTATTTCCAGAAGTGTTAGCATTCTTATTAATATTCTTTTTAGAGCGGCGGGAACTAGATAGACTACCACAGCTAGGGGACTGGCGAGGAGAACGTTTATCTTTATTACTATCCTTAGTATTATCCCTAGGTTCTAAATTGGCATCTAGGCTAGGATTAGAAAGTTAACGACTAAAGAGTTAGTATAGTTCATAAATGTATTACTAAAGAGACTTACCTAGCTAGAAAGGCCCACGCAAGAGTATAAATATTATTATTTATAAGAACAAACTGCTTATATATACGCTCCTAGATACTATATATCTAAGATCGCTGTGTTTTTATAGCAGTAAAAACCCTTATTAAATTAAAAAGGCTGTAAGTAATAGAAGACACTTTCTGTCCCTATTTTTTACTATTCTAATATAGATAGAAATCCCTAATAGCGCGTTGGAGCTAGTAAGCTTTATATATATAAATAGCGGTGATCTAATATAGTTAGTAAAATCTAGAATAGGATGGAATAAGAAATACTAGAATATAGGTCTTCTTTTAGCTATAGTGGGAACACTTAAATCTGTTCTCGCCAGAGTATGGTATCTTATAGGTATAGGAAGGGTCTAATATAAACACGTAAATATAATGATGGTAGCACTTTAGAGAAACCGCTATAAAAGTAATAGAAGTGGTCTGTAGTGCTAATGGAGCAGGGATAACACTGCCGCTAGTCTAGGGACGTGTAGTATGATTATAAGCTATTGCAAGAGAATACTATAGGAAGTTAATATTATTAAAAAGATAAAATGGGGATCCTATTACCTATAGACGCGTTATAAAAAGAGAATAAAGCAGTAGTAGAAAGAATAGCTAGAGATGCGGAAGTTAAAAGCTAAGATATAATAAAAAACAGTCTACTAAAAGGCAAGACAAATAGTATTATTAATAGAAAGACGCGTAAGAGACAATAGCTTATAAACTAGAAGAAATTAATATTAAGACGTTATTATTAGGACCCATTTTAGGTAAATGGGGATAGTGGCTAGTTAACGCGTTATATAGGACAACCTCTAGATCAGCTTATAACAAATTCTTATAATAAGGAAAGTAAATCCCATCTAATTTTTATTATTATTATTAAAGTTCTATTATAAAGGCACCGTAAAGAGCTATAGTAGAAGAAGAGTGGAGGAATAGAAGATAAAGTAAAGTTCTATACTAGTAAAGAACCAGCAATAAGCCGTATTATAGAGTACCTTTTCACTAAAGAACTTCCCTAGTGGTTTTAGTTGGAACTCTATAAGAGTTTATTAAGAGGTGAAGTCTTAGAGAACTAAGACCCTTAAAGGGGAGGTAATTATAATAGGCGCTCCTAAAAGGTACATATTAAATAAGACAGATAAAGGTTTTACTAATATCCCACTAATGTTCTAGAGGAGACATGGTTAGATAGATAAGGGGTAAAGGGTTTACTAGTGTCTTAGAAGGATTATATAGGGAGCTGGTTCTCTAGAGAAGAACCAGCGATTAGTCTCTAAATAGAAGAGGTTAGAAAGCATTTGTCCTTTAATACGTGAAGCTCGTTCTACCTTTAACTTACCTTTTACTTATTTATAACTCTCATTCTATACTGTTAATTAGATAATTATACGTTCCGGTCAAACTGGCCTTTTACAATACTTTTAAATTTTATATTAAATTTTTTATTTATATATACGCCGTATATATATAAACTTAGTAGGGTTAGAAACTAAGCATAGTTATAAATTTAAACTTAAAGTTCTAACTTCGTTAAACTTGCTAACCATATTAAGTTTTTCTGTAGCCTCGCTAAGCTGCAACCCTAGGAGGAGCAGTTAAGGGAGATAGTAAGCAATAAGGCTGTCCCCTTAATACGTTAGGGCACCGATAAAATCTTATCTAATACGAACTAATAAAATATTAGTATTGCCAATATTACTAATATTCTAATAATATTGCAATATTTTCTTAGCATACCAAAATTTACACTATATTTAAAGGTTATCTTTTATCTATATAATATTGTATAATATATATTAGGTAAAACCATAGTAGATAGCTATATAGCTGCGAGGTATATATAACTCGCCGGCGACTTACCAGCGACTTATATACAAGGTATATACGCTACACATACTTAGGGAAACCCCTTCCTTACCTCGTAGCCAGACACCTCCTTTTCCTTAAGGGTTTCTCTGTTCTTATAATATACCCTATTATTCTAACGTAATCCACCCCCAAGCTGGCTATACCCCTAAGCTAGCTACCTTAAAACTTACCAAAAATTAAAAAATTTATACTTTAATATCTTAATAACTGCTTGATAATAAATTCTAATAATTTAGATTTAGACTTTTAAATACACTCTATAGCTTCTATTAAAGTTATATAGTAATTAGTTTAGTGGTTTTTTAGTGGTTTTTAAAATATTATAATTTGGGGGCTAAAATAAAGCTAAATTACTATGCAATTTTAATAGAAGCTGTAGAGTGTATATAAAAGTTTAAATCTAAATTATTAGAATTTATTATTAAGTGTTTGTTAAGATATTAAAGTATAAATTTGCTAGTTTTTGGTGAGTTTTAAGGTGGCTAGCTTAGGGGTATGGCCAGCTTAGGGGTAGATTACATTATTAATTAAACCCTCTATTTATATCTTATCTTATAAAAAAATTATAAAGTATAGTTAAACCTCTTTAATACGATATAGAGTATATAATAATAACCTCTACATTACGATCTACACTCTTTAATTAAGCCTTTTTGGCGTAATATTATAATAATCTAACTTTTAAGAATATTATTAAGTACCTACTACTAATATCGGTATAAGCAGTTTTTAATTCATCGGATTTGACCCTTACTTACTATAAGTTTAGCTATTAAATCTATTACATAACAATTAAAATCCATTTAAATTACCCTTAGATCTTACTCTCTATACTTAATACTATCTTATTTATTACGGCAAAATATTAAAATCTCATAAGGTAACGCCATTATAGCTTTACTAATGACAAGCGCTAGAAAATACGCGCCTACCACTAAAAACACTCCAGCCTACTATAATTGGAGGTTGCTTACTAGGTAAGTAACTTCCTCTATTATAATATTAATTAATAATTATTTATTGCTTAACGTCCGATACGGATCCTATCTTACGGCCTACGCAGACTACTCCGTTATAGGGAGGAAAACTTATAAATTTACTGAAAAAAAACCCCTGTAGTTAGGGGAGGAAAAACCCTATAAGCCACCTTAGTGAGATAAAAAACCCCAATTTGCCTTATTTGTCTATAATAGCGGCCCTATGGGCTTACAGCTACGTCCTGTCCTTCTTAGATGTTTAAACTCCTTAGGAACTACTACTTCCTTTTTTAGCTTATCTAAAGCTAGGGTTTACTACGTCCCAGCTAGGCCTTGCCAATTAATTACTGTCTTGTTATTGTTTCGTATATCTTAACTATCCTCTATATGCTATCTCTTATAGACTATTACTATATACCCTTTCTTCCCCTCCCCCCTAGAGCTCTTAAAGGCGTAAGGGGGATTTATCCGTTTAACTATTATTTAATACCAAAAGGCGTAAGGGATATATATATGCTTTGGGTATCTTTTATGCTTAGGCCCTAGCTAGGTCCTTTCTAAGGGTTATCACTCCGTTAAAAGGAGACAGGGAAAACCGTAAGGGTTTATAATCTATACTGCCAGGCAATATTACAGCAGTATAAAACGGCGAGTAACCGCATGCTTCGTGGGTAATCGCCCTAGGCGTTGGAAGGGGGGGTATATTTATTCGATCCCTTCGCTTATCCGTCGATATAAGGTTATTAATACTTTCTATTAGAGGCCAGAGGATGTTATCAAATGCTATATATCTATATTAGATCGTACAGGTGCCTAATATGGGAATAGTAGTAGCTGTATTATTAAGGGGTACCAATAGCAGTGGTTTTCGAGATCTTACCATCCTATATAAAAACTTTTCACTACTGCCTATAACGCTTATAACTACCACCAGGTCTACTAGTACGCTATACAACGTCTCTACGTTGGCTCTAAGTCTAAACTTCAAAGACTTATATTTGTAGCCGTTACTATATACAGGTGCAGAGTCCGTTTTCAACGGCCTTATAATATTAATTAATCCTTAATATCAGAAATATTAAGCAGCAAATTCTAACAGCTTAATTAAGTTAAATTATAATATAGGTAAACTATATAAGAGTAAAAGAGAGCTGCTAAACACCCTCTTTTAGAGGAGGCTCTCTTTAAGTGGCACTAATATCTATAGAACTCTCGTATTTCTATTACTAGCGACCTTATATATGCTGCGGCTACTTAATTATAATAATAAATACCTATATTAGCGATGATTATTTAGCTAAAGTGGTTATTTAGCTGGTTAGAAGGCTTTAAATCCTATAGTAGTATTTATAAAAGGAAGTAGTATAGTAAGGCTACCTTAGCCAATATAGAGAGAGGAGAAGATTATACAGTAGAGCTTTAAGCAATTGTCATGCCTTATTTATTAAAGGATATTTACAATATAGATAAGATAGGACTATTTTAGAAGATACTATATTAGCTATTAAGGCTTAATTAGGAATAAAGAAGTAGAAGTCATAAATCTCTTTAGGCAATTACTCTAATATAAATGGCTTAGATAAGCTTCCTTTCCTTATAATTGGCTTATTACTAAAGCCATATTACTTTACAGCTAATCGCATTAATATAGCCTTACTAAATATTATATAGAGGCATAATAAGAAGGCCTGGATAACAATGGTGATTATATTTAAGTGGCTTACCTAGTTTAATAAAAGGATGCATAATAGGAAGATACTGCTCTTAATTAACAGCTTTAGCGCCTATAAAGTAGCCGTTTAAACACTTATTAAGAATAGCTCTCTTAAGAATACGCGCGTAGAGTTCCTTTCTCCTAATTATACCTTAGTATATTAGCCTCTTAATTAAGGGATAATTATAAACTTTAAGCTACTCTACTGGTAATACCAGCTGCAATTTATAGTAGAGCTCTTACTTTAAGGTAAGGATTTAATTAAATAGATGCATATCTTATAGACAATTTAATAGTTAATTAAAGCTTAGAAGGAAGTTATACTATAGATAATTAAGAATTACTTCATTAAATCTATATTGTTTGGCTCTTATATAGACCTATAACCTTACCCTTAATGTAACCGACTATTAGTACCATGCTAAACCACCATTTCACTAGTGTATCACCCCGTTTTAGCTACGCATTAGTCTCCCCTTTAGTTTTATTGTATATCCCTTCCTCGTATATATATAGACACTTTAGAGCTATGTTTACAATCAAGTTGCCTAGTTAATTCCCACACACTATAAAGCCTATACTTAAGATTATTTAAATCCTCCTATAGTTAATAAGATATAGTAAATAATAGAACAGCTGCTTATAGCAGGAAGGAATTATACTATAGTAAATATTTAGAATTTCATTAAGCTACTAGGTAAGGAAGTAGAAGATTTATTAGAGGATCTTATTAAGTATATAGCAGAGCTCTATATAGGGCCTAATTGTAATGCAGAAACAGATAAGGAAGTTGTTAAGTTACCTTAAATTAAGCTTAATAAGGCGCTTGTGGCCTTATAAAAGCTTTGTCTTTATAAGGAGCAGCAAAGCAAGTCTAATAGAGACGTAGTTACGACTCATTAAGACAGAAGCGTTAAATTCAAGGCTGATAACATTAAAACACCAAGCAGCAATCGATCGCGATGTATTTTGGTGTAGCCGATAGCTTAATTATGACTTCACGCGTGTAGATACATAATATTATTACCTAATTTTGATTTTGGGTGCATTTTACATACAAGTATATAATATAACGATACTCTTGGTATTACGATATGCTCGGCCGAACAAACGGTATCGTACTAAAGAGATTTGACTGTAGTAAGGCTCTATTATAATATAAGGCTGCGTAAAGTTGGTTATTTTTATTTTTTACCTAATATTGGCAGTATCGTATTACTGATATTTTATCGGTTCGTATTGGTTATATCGGTGCTAGGTCTGAACCAGAACAACGCGTATATCTAGGCGGCGGCGTCCTTCAAGGACTCACTTCAGCCGCAGTATCCGCAAAATACCGTTCTGCGGGAAGGACGACTGCTGGAGACTTCAGATCGAGCGACTCAACTCCAAAGAATAAGCCTATATATCAATTCGCTATGAAATCAAAAGCTTTGTATTCCTGAGCACAAGCATTGAATTCTATTGATCTGATTGGTAGGCTCTTATCGATAACACGGGTGCCCAAGTTGATGACTGTAAGGTTGGCCGAGTATGAGTGTGGGGAAGCCTGAGGGCCGTAGGTGACTTGGAGGGGCTACATGCGCGTCAATACTGGGACCTTCAGTGCCACTCGCGAACACACACCAGAGCAGCTATCAATCGCATCATCAACGCGGAGTATGAGGCCTCTTGTTCTCCAAATCCGCCACTGAATCGAGGAGACGAATTCGATATTACAGAGGCCGCTTCACAAGTGATGATCACTCCGGCGAGAACTTTTCTCTAGATGGTCGGTCTGAATGGGCAGCGAGGACTTTGGGAACTTGGCCATATCGACACCCGGGTGCTTTTGGGGTCAAGTTGGGATCAATTCACAGTAATGGGATGGCGTGGAGATGAAGGGCAAACTTGCTGACATTACAGGTATTATGATGACCTCCTGATAGCCATCAGCACTGACAGATGATCTTTCAGGGCGGAGGAAGGCTAATGAACAGATTTCTTGGAGTTTGTTCGATGCTTCAACTTGTTCCAACGTTGTCCTCCTTAGTGATAGTTGAACTGGTTATCCGGTTCACGGAACAGCGGTTTTAGTCTCAAAAAACGGCAACTAACCTCTAACACAATAAAACTTTTCAATTGCTTTGATTTTGAGCGAGGATTTCTGAAATGCTGAAAACATAGATCCATTATCCCCCTACTACAAAGTCTCTCGTACGGCCTTGTCCACAGCCTTCGCAACATAGTCGATGTTGTGGGAATTCAATCCCGGCTGGGACGAAGATTACGCTTGTCAGTTATGGCATGCACTAAAACTATTTGAGATGGCGAATCATATTCACTCACAATTGACATCCGTCCATTCTTCGCCATGTAGACGTGTGAATCTTCCCGCAGCTTCAACACCTGTTGCTCGGTCAAACCTGTGAAGCTATACATGCCAATCTGGTCTGTGATGTGCATCCAGCTTCCGGGTGTGCCCATCTGTTCCAATTTTCCCCTCAGGGCTTTGCGCATTTCGGTGATGCGATTGCTCATTACACGGAGGTTGTCCTCCCACTCCGCCAACAATTTCTCGTCACTCAAGACTATCGATGCAATCCGCGCTCCGTACGTCGGTGGGTTGCTGATCTCGCTGCGCTGGAGGATTGCCAGCTGCGACGAGATTCGCTTGATGGTGTCCTGCGCGTGCGTGCCTGGAGAAGTCACGAGATGGAAGCAGCCCGGACGCTCGCCATAGAGGCCGAAGTTTTTGGCGAACGACTGCGCGATGCAGAGCTCGAGGCCTTGGTCGACGAAGTACCTCATGGCCCACGCGTCATTATTTAGATCACCAGTCGCGAAACCCTGGTATGGGCAGTCGAAGAAGGGGAAATGTCGCTTTACTCGTACAACCTCGGCAATCTCCTTCCACTGCTCTCGTGTCGGGTCCACACCGGTTGGGTTGTGTGCGCAGGCGTGGAGCATCACAATACTGCCTTCGGGGGCGGAGAGCAGGGTCTCCAGAATGCCGGAGATGTTGAGACCCCTGTCGGAGGGGGAGAAGTAAGGGTAGCTCTGGCTGGGGATTCCAACATTGCTGAAGATCTGATTGTGATTAACCCAGGTAGGGTCGGAAAAGTAGACAGGCTGAGAAGCAGGGCGGGGATAGAATCTCGAGAGAAAGAGGGCGCCGAGGTGGATGGCGCCAGTTCCACCAACGGTCTGCACACTGGTTACCTGGTAGAGAGAGCATGTTCAGCTGGGGAATTCCTGTAGAAACCAATACTATCTTACACGCCTCTCCTTAATAGCGGGACTATCCGGTCCAAGGACCACCCTCGCCGCTGCAGACGCGAACGATGCTAGTCCAAGAATTGGCAGGTATTCATGGTTCAGGTCAGGATCATTCCGCAAAATCTCATCCGCCTACCCGTCCCGAATTAGCGTGCTCCAACAACCTTTCCACTATAAAACCAGAACGAAATGCAGAAAATATACCCTTCTCACCACTGGTAAGACCCACGGCTTGGCGTTATCGTCCCTATACGCGCCAATCCCCAAGTCGGCCTTCTTTTCGAAAGTATCGGCCCTGTACGCAGTCATGAGCCCGAAGAGCGGGTCCTCAGGCGCCTGCGGGACAGTGCTGGCGGGGAAAACTGTTGCTGAAGCCATGTGTGCCGAAATATGGGCAAGTCGAGCTTGCAGGGTGGAGGGGTAGGAAGAGACGGCGGTGGGGTTTCGCGAACTTGATGTCATGAGCGTTGGCGTTGTACGCGACGCCCCCACTTTGCCTGGCGCAGAGAGGTATTTATGCACTGTTACGGTGCCGTGCGTTGCCGAAGTTCGGTCGTCCGCTCCGGAATCGGTCCCCTTTTTGCTACGTTTTTCGTAGAAACCCGGACGATGGAAGCATGAAAATTCTGAACGAGAGATGACATGTTGATGATGAGATGGTTTTCGCCAGAAAGGTTGAGAGAAAGGAGGAGAAAACGCCGGTCGATGTCCCGCTTGCCTAATAAAGTGTTTCGTTCCGTTTCTCATGCCTGTGTGGATTTGAATTTGGGACATAATGATCGCAGCAAGATTTGATCAACCGCTTTGCAGTACTCCGTATTTTGCGGAATAAATACTTAGAAGTAGCGAACGAGGGGCAAAAGATTCCGAGAGGGAGGAGGAAGATCGACTCTCAGTCTCCCTTACTTGGTTTAACGTGGTGGAACCCCCCTGCTCAGTGGCTGTCTTGCTCCACTCAATTAGGCAGTATCCCCTATCACATTTACTATGGTATCCGGCCTAACTTTTGTAAGTATGGCGTCAGCAGCAGGGGCTCCCTGCAGCGCATTGACAATTTAATACACCAATTATGTACTAGTTTACCTTCCTTCTCTTACCCCGTCCCATTACGACAGATTAACTTAATTTACTAATAATAGATAGTATAAAGGAGCGCTGTAAGGCCGTAATAACTGCTTAAGGGGGGCATACAAAGTTTTAAAATGTATATTACCATTTTTTTTTACAAAGCCACCGCACAGTCCAACGCGCACGGTGCAGTTACAAAAGTTCGGCCTGATACCATAGTACATGTTACACGTCGCGGATCATTCTTGTTGTTGACCTTACCAATCTTGATCTTTTAAATTAGGGCTTCGGATAAATATTCACTACGCTCCTACTTAGAAATAGTAATTACTATATCTTGAGAGTAAGCTGGGCCCTAAACCCAAAGAATCCAAATACTACCGTTATTACTGTCCCTTTATCTTACAGAAGAGACTTTTCATATTAGGCGCTTTGGGCGCTCCTGCCTGGGTTAGCATGCTGTAGGCACCCTAGCTAGCGTGATTTTATAAGCAGGCCTCGCCAAAACGCTTCATAATTGCGATGCCAATGAAATACTACAGAAGGCCGCCGCTAAAAACGCCGATATATATATATATTTAAGGAAGTTGTGCACAAAGTCGTGATCATGACTATAGGTTTCTGCCCTTCCTCTATTAACCAGCTGCTGATTATATATAGGAAGATCTTCTATTAGAGTCCTTCCCTAAATTACTGCCACCTATCTGCTTTATACGCGTTCTTAACATTAATGAGTTTTAGGCGGCATATTGACAATTTAATAATTAAATAGATAGCGACAATATTAAAGTTTTTTTATTAACTACACCAAATATTATCCCTTAAAAATATAACGTATACCATAGGCGACCCATCTATATGGGTGACCCATCTACCTTAAAACCCCACAAAAATCAGAAAATTCTTACCTTAATATCTGTTGGTCACATAGGGTGACTTACTAATAACGACTACTTAAGTAGGTTACAGTGATATTGGTTAATATTGGTTAATATGCTTTCTCTAGAATAAGGAAGGGCGAGGAGCTTAAGACTCCTCGCCACGCTAGTGCTGCGGCGTTACGTAACGACCGCTTGCCTAATTCCCGACACTAGTAACTCTTCTTTTGTGGTTGCTATCTATATATAAATACTGCTTAACTAGCGTAACAAATATCAATCCTCCTTACTTACTATTGCTATTATAATATAAGTCTTGCTGTCCTAAAATTTGCCTCTTAGCACGTAGTGCTTTCTTACTTAGAGTCGCGGGTGGATATCATGTTAGGGCCGCTAAGGCGCTAGTTATAAGCAAGCTAATAGTGATTTTCTATACTAGGCATAGAAAATCCTAATTAGCTACTTTTGAATTGCTATATCTCCTACTCCCTTTTAACCCAACCTTTAACTTATATATATAGAGTATTTGTATTAACAAACATCTCTAGTGCCTTGTTTAGGTTTACCTTTATTATTACATCTGCTAGGTTGTCTTGGCCATTAATCTACTAGATCTTAAAGAGTTCTTAACACTTATAGGATTGCTAAAGTGCTATAATATTAATTATAAGACGCTTCTTCTTTGTGGTACCAAGCTTAACTAAACACTTATAGAGGGAGTATAAGTCAGTGCACATAATTATAGGAATAGTAGGGAGTTTAAGCCGATCTATAATTATCTTAAGGGTAGTTCTAATTGTAATTGCTATATTAACTCCGCTAACTATTTTATATATCTCTGACGCTAGAACGCTTTAAGTAACGCGCTTGCTCTTGGTTAAGCTCTAATAAATAAGGTTGCCGTGGATTATAAAGTTATTCTCTCCAGTAGATTTATTTATAATAATAATCTTATATCCTAGCTGGGAGCTAAAATCTTTGTTATTTATAAATAATCTATTAACAAATACAAAGAGCTTAGTAGTAGGAAGGTTAATAGGCACATAGAGTAGTCCCCAATTAAGATAATTTATTTGCCAGTAAAGACGCTTATTTAGGGCAAGAACGTCATCCTTAGTTAGTTTCTAGTGTTAGGCAGCAATAGAGAGATTAAATAAAGCCTTGGGTTAATAGATAGAAGCGATATAAGCTCCGCAAGCGCGTTACTCTATATATCCTTACTTTGGAGAATTAACGTTAATAACATTAATCTTCTTGCCTTAGCCCTTCTGGCGTAAAGCAATGGAATCCTTATTTAGGGAGAGGATGCATCTATTAAAGAGTAATAGTGTGGTTAAATTAAGCTTTTCCTTTAGCTTTGCTATAAGATTTACCTTTACTAGCTTATCTTCTTTAAGAGCTAAGAATTGGTCGTCTCCTAAGATAATTATATTATTAGTTTATATGCCAACAATTCTAAACGGAGTTCCCGTAGTTATAATAAGGAAGTAGGGATTAAATGTAAAAGTAGTTATTAAGAGCTTCTCTTTATAGTACTTGCTATAAGTAGCCCACTAATAAGTTCCTACCTCTGCGATTCTATATAATGGCTTAAGTACAACCATAATTATATCTTTGGGATATTAGTAGCGAATTTGCTCTAAAAGGTATACTAGTATTAAGCGCTAAAGGCGCGTCTCTAATTGGGTATAGGCCTAAGTAATATCTTATAAATAAACCGCTATTCTATTCTTTATTAAGGAGGGAGCTAGCGTAATAATAACTCACTAACTAGCTCGTTAAATTATAGGGGATTATATAAGAATTACTTCCTTGCCGTTATTATTATAATCTTAAATAACTAGTCTCAACTTCTTAAATAGGGTATTAGTAGCTTTGCCCTTAATCTTATTAACTATTCTTAACTTAAAGATATAAACTCTATTAAACTTAGTAGGGTTATACTTCTTAAATTTAAAGACTTCTCTTATAATAAGACTGTTGATCTCCTGCTTGTTAAATACTTAGAAAGGAGCTCCTAGAGTTATAATATGGCCTTTCTTTTAGAGCTGTTTTGCGAGCTTAAAGTTAGCCTTCTCTTTAGCTATTATAAAGGCCATTAATAACTCATCTCCACTCTTAATAGCGGTAACGAATTGCTCTTTAAAATTAATAAGGTGTTAGTGATTTTATAATCCCTTCAGGCAACCTCTACCGCGTTATAGTTACGGCATATCTGCTATAATTGTATTAGGATTATAGTTGCCTTTTAGAGTATATTAATTATAATTCTCTTCTAGGGTATCCTCTGGGGTATCCTATAAAGGCTTAGAACTATTGTTTCTATAGTAGGGCTTAACAACAGTTAAGCGGAATTAAGTGGGTTTATAGGGCATCTAAAGAGTACAAGTCTAACTATTAATTATAATAAGTTTATATAGGCCTAACCATCCTCTCTTTTTACGCTATACGTATACCTTAGATTGGAGTGGCAGATTAAGCGTAGTTAAGGTATTTAGGCCATTTCTTATTCCTAGTGCGTTGTTGACCTAGTGCGTAGCGTAGAGACGTCGCACCTCTTTTATTACTTTGCGAATAGCCTCTACTTATTGCGTAACAGATAGGGATAGTGGAGAATTATTAGTTATTTAAGGGTAGGCGCTAAAGACTAGCAATATAGGTATAAGCCTATTTAGGCCAGCGGAATTATTAACAGCCTTAACAGCTATCTATAAGATAAGCTCTTTGCTAGCGCCCTCTAGTTTTAAAGAAATAATCTTATATACTTATTATAATGGCGTGTAATATCATTCTACTTTTTTAATACCATTGTGTGCCTTAATAGGGACTTCCTTGACCTTAATTTCCATTGCCTTTACCTATTACCAAAACTCTGTAGATGAGAAGTTCCTTCCTATGTTATAAATGACTTAATTAGGGGGTCCTAGATAGACATTAATCTAGTATAATTAAAGAGTATCCTATGCGTTCCTAGCTGACATATCCTTTAGGAAATGTGCGGCTTAGAAGGAGGTTAAGAGGTTAATAACTTGGAGTACTGGCTTGCCGCTAAGATATATAATGTTAATAATAATACAGAAGTTGAAGTTGTAGTTATCTTTAAGGGTGAACTTGAATTGGCCAGGGGACTTCTGGTTTATTTAGTAGTGATAGCAGTACTTTATAAGATGCTTAATTATCTTAGCCTTGACTTTATAACCTACTTACTAAAGAACCCTAAGCAATCTATAAACTAATAGGTGACTAAAGCGATGGTATAGTTGACGTAACTCTGACTTAGTTAAATAGCTTTAAGCAACGCTCCTTTCTGGCTGTTAAAGGAGCAACTAAGGGTGACCCTACTTGTGTATAACAAGCACCCAATTATCTCCCTAAACGAGTATATTCTTAAGGTTATTAAGCTTAACGCCTAACTTATCTATATCTTAGATGCAGAATAGAAACGGGGTGTTTGTGGGAATAATATAGAAAGTAATACATCCTAACGGAGTTTGGACCTTGATTGTGCCAAGAGAGATTATAGTACCCTTGCTAAAGCGAATTGTATATTAGCCTGCTGTTAATTGGTTAATCTAAATAGAGCTATTAAGCTACTAAAGAGCTCGAACTTGAGGTTCTCCTGCTATAGATACTCCTGTGGCTCTAGTATTTAGTATAATACTATAGAAGACGTTTGCCGAGTATTTATTGTTAAAGGAGAACGCAGAACTTTCTTTTAGCTTATTAAAGATATCTAACTTTGTGACAGAATGGAGCGTAGATTGGTTGTTAAGGATAGCAACGGTTTATATGCCATTTACCTCACCATACTTAGTAAAGTATTGGTTGGGAGAGTAGTCCTCAATTTCTATATCTATAAGGAGCTGTTTGGCCTTGTTAACCTTACCCTTAAGATCTTCTTTGCTTTTATATTAAACCAGGAAGTTTTAGAAGTAGGCTATAGTAACCTTATAATTTCCGACGTTTTGTGCACTCTGGCAAAACTTATTATATGCCTTTTTTTATCTATTAAGAGGGTGCCTAGTTGACTAGTAATTTGGCTTTTTATAAATATAGCATTTCTTCTACTGATTGCTTTGAGATAAACCTCTATAAGGACCTCTACAATTGCTTTATAGTCGACGTTAATTATACCCTCTACTATATCCCCTACCCTAGCCACTATATGTTTAATTAGTCCAGTTATAATTGTGTTGGTCAGTTAGGTTGATCAAAGTAGGTTAAGGTTAGGCATTAAATTGCTATACTTCTTAAGAGCGCAGAGTAGTACTAATAGAGGATTTTAATTAAGCACACACTCTTTTATAAGTATTTGCAGGATTAAAGAGGGTAAGGTTATATTCTTTAATACCTTAGTATGCGCTAATAACTTGATCGCGTAGGCTGAAGTCCTCTTAATATAATTTGGATAAACCACGCTGAATTATCTAAAGTTAATTAAAGAGCTTTTAAAGACAGTTAAGTTAAGAGGTATTTAGGTTTATAGCAATAATTTTTAAAAAGGTAGTCTCTCTCCACTCTAATATATACTGCTGCTTATTCTCTTCTGTTTTAAAGTGGCATCTTGTCTTATATATTATTTAGTTAAAATTGTATCCTTTTCCTGCTAAATAATTATAATAGAAGGTACTGGCGCGGCCCTTAAGCATAACGGAATAAGCGTTATAATATTGGTTAGGTTCCAGTCCAACCTTCTAGTAACAGTTATAGAAGATACGCAGCTTTAAATTAAGGATATTATACAGTTCCCCGCTAAACCTCTTCTCCTGGTCTAAATAGAGTTTTATAAACTCTGTAAGCATTTTTAAGGTGCCTCTAAGCAGTATTAGGCCACATTAAAATTGTATTAGAGATTAAGGTAGGGATTGCTTTATAGGCTGCAGTAGAGATGCAGAGCTTAATAGAACACGGCGTGGTACCTAATCTTCCTATAGTAGAGTTTAAAGGTTATTAAATCGCGAAGTAAGGGGGTCTTGCGCTTGCTCTTAGGGGGCAGTAGTTAAAGTTGCAGGTTAAATTAGTAGGAGCGATAGATATGGCATATAAGAACTCATGCCTAGAGCAATAGAATTAGAACGTGTCTCTATTAGTGTATTATTTAGATTCCATTATAAGTTGAGCTTCTTTATATTGCGTAGTTAGTGCTTAATCTCTTATAGAGTCCATTTGTGCTCTTCTTTTACGTTAATAACTTGCTCCTAAATATTGTCTCTAATAGTGTCTCCATCTATAGGGACAAATACTCCGTTCTCCCAAAGGAAGTTACGGAAGTCTTATACAATATTCTTCTTTGTAAGGGCCTATGTTTCCTTTATCCATCTAACAAAGTCCTCCTTTATGTAATACCATAGCATAGTATCGTTGTATTCGCTGTCTATGTATTGTGCTATATAGTATAATAAGAATCCGTTTAGGTCCTATTGCTCGGTATTTATAGGGTTAATGTCTTTGTCCTATATCTCTGGGTTAATATCATTCTCGTACTTCTTTAGGTAGGTTAACGCCATAATAGGAGTAGAATTGATGGGGTGTCATACATTAAAGGTAGGTAGGATTTTTGGCTTTATAGGATCTTATAGGTTTGCTATTAAAAGGTAGGCAATTTAAGGCGTAGTTAACGCGTTTTAGACGTTAACTTAGGACCCTAGGTTTAGTAATACTTCTAACCTAAAGTACTTAACTAAATCTTCGTAAACGCGATTGTTCTGCGTAATGGACGCAACTTGGTATCTCCTAGTACTTAGTAACACTTCTATTACTAGTTTTCTGCAAGCCTAAGGTAGCATAGTATCGCCGGGAACCCCTATACAAGACTATCTCTTCTGTTAATAACTTAGCTGCTCTATAGTTGACTATATGTTTAACCACTGATTAGTGTTGGTTATACAGGGTGACTTACCAATAACGACTACTTAAGTAGGTTACAGTGATGTTGGTTAATATTGGTTAATATGCTTTCTTTGGAATAAGGAAGGACGAGGAGCTTAAGACTCCTCGCTACGCTAGTGCCGCGGCGTTACATAATGACCGCTTGCCTAATTCCCGACAATATCTTAACAACCACTTAATAATAATTTTTTTAATAATTCAAATTTGGACTTTTATATACAGTCTATAGCTTCTATTCAAGTTATATAGTAAATAGTCCAGTAGTTTTTAAGATATAGTAATATATAGTAATATAGCCTTGTTTTGGCCCCAAATCCTAATATCTTAAAAACTACTAAACTATTTGCTATATAACTTGAATAGAAGTTATAGAGCGTATATAAAAGTCTAAATCTAAATTATTATAAATTATTATAAAGCGGTTGTTAAGATATTAAGGTATGAATTTTCTAATTTTTGGTAGGGTTTTAAGGTAGATAGGTTACCTATATAGACGGGTCGCCCGTGGTATACGTTATAAATTTATTTTTATAAATTTATAAAATGTTTAGAATACAGACTTTTAATAATATTTTAGCACGCTAGGGTCTATAGAGGAAGTGGTCCGTGCTTAGCACAAAGATTTAATTGGGTACAACTATTGAATGCGGCTTATCTAGTTAGTTAGTTCTTATTGATAACCTACGGACACAAATCAACGTGCTAAGGGATAGGTTTCCTGGCCACGTCGCTGCTGTTCACCGCAACGTCCAAGCGTCAAAAACGTCAATAAGGCGCAGCACCATTACTGCCGAGCAGCCGCACTGACCAGAGGCTTCAACACTAACCTCTATACGGTATAGAGCCTCGAGATTGGCTTATGAGGCGTGCATATACGAAAAGTCCAAGAAAACTTGTCACACGAAGGGATTACGTGTCGCTATTATTAAGCAACCGTCAAAGCGGCACTATTCCACAATACTTACATACACGTGCATTTTGGCTACTACCTAGTTAGTCCACATAACCTATAAAAGGAATAAGGGCTGGTTTACTAACTTTTTTTCACCTATTCGCGCTCACCTATTCGACGATCAAATTAAGGCCCAACAGGTGGATTGTAAGCGCCACTAGCAAGCGCTCGTGCAGGGGTGTAGATCAAACAGGTAAGAGCGGTTCGTTTACTAGAGGTAGTCACCAAAGTTGGGGTTGGTGAGAATCACGTAATATGTACAATTCTTTGAAAAAACATCACAGTTAAGGTCGGATTGATCGAACAGGCCAGGTGAACATACAGGACCCCCCCTTTTCAACAGAGGGTGCAGGTGGAATTCCACCTGTTCAGTGGCCCAGGTGGGCAAAATCGCGCAATCTATACTACTTTTGGCTATGTAATCGCGGCAAGCGCAAAGACATCAGACAGGCCAGGTGGAACATTAATTTTAGCTGCCAAGACGACCCAACAGGTGGAAATCGAACAGGTGAGGTAAACAAAGCAGCTCCTACCTGTTGGATATTTGATCGACCTGGAAATATCGACCTATTCGTTCCAGGTGGGTTTTTTGGGCGACGAACAGGTGGGCGCGAACAGGTGAAAAAAAGTTAGTAAACCAGCCCTAAGGCATTAGTCCTTTTCACCATAACTATTACATAATTACATTATCTTAGCAAGCTTAAACGCATAGAATTAATTAGCGGACATACGTATATCCGCAAGCGGATATCGCTAACCTTTTTTATCACAAAGTTGATTCTATGGTCCGAGGGATTTTCGCAAGGTTTCTTAGGCGATCTGACTCGTTTTGTATATAGAGCAGTCACCTTTTTCAACGAAATTAATCTAAACTCCCACCACAGCTATTATCTTAGAAATACTGTTAAATTAATCCGTAGAAGCAGCTCTATAATAGATAAACTTTTGGGCCTTATATATGCGCCCGTTGTAATATTATAGCTAAGTTTTATACTAAGTCTCGCGATAAATCTCGCGTTATCCAAATTTGTATACAAGCTATATCCCTTGCAACGGTGGAATTCGTCCTACGGTTATCGATAAGAGCTAGCTGATAGAATTAATAGGATTAAGGCTCCGTGACCATACGCATACTTTTGATTCTGGTATTTACGCACGGTCCAACTTTTGTGGGACTTCACCATTGCAAGGGATACAATTTTTAACAAAATTGTTAAAGCCGCCTATATAATATCTAGGGCTGTATATAGGCTTAAAATAATCGCAAGAATTAGCTTTATAACCAATTAACTTTTAGGCTTTATATATGCACCTATTGCGACATCTATTGCAATATCCGCGAAGTCGGAGTTCTTAATAACGCGATGTTGGAGCTCAAATCTAAATATAAGGTGGGTGTTTGGTAAATCTAACGACCTGTAAACATGGAGCTCCTCCATATCGGTAAGCGCGTCAAATTTGCAAGCTATACTGTATATAGTACTATCTTTAGACCTATGGAGGATAGGCCGGAATAGGGGTAGATTTGCGGACATCCGAATTAATTACGGTTAGGTTTCGGACAGTCACTAGCGTCTTTTAAAATCCTAGGCCTCTTATTAGTATAACCTTAATTTAAGTTATTATGTTAGCGTGCAAATCTATCCACACGGCCCCCTACTAAAACTATATTATTATCTTCCTAATATCTTCTTCTTTTTCTTCTTATATCTTCTTTAAGTAAACTAGAATATCTTCTACTCTAGACAAACTGTTACATATAGGAATATTTATATACTAAATTAACTTTTTAATCGACTCTTATTGGTAGACTTAGACTAAAAAAACGGGTTACCTAACTAGATACCCTATTAAAATACTAAGCCTTTTACACTTGCGATATACTTCCCAATATTAGGTAAATAAAAGTTCTATTAGTATAGATTTATAGAGCTCTTAAGGCGCTTTAAAATAGTACAACTTTTATCTAAATATTCTAAGGATAAGTAATATTATGCTAATGTAGAGTTAAGAGCTCCCGTAGAATAAGATTTAGGGAAACTACGTATAGAGCTCCGTAAAAGCTCTATATAAAGCTCTACTAATACGCAGTACTAATATACTAGGAAGTCTTATAACCGTCTCTACAGACGCCCCTACAAACTTCTCTACAGACGCCCCTACGAACTTCTCTATAGACGCCCCTACGAACTTCTCTATAGATGCCCCTACGAACGTCTTTACAAACGGCTCTGCATTATCTCTATAACGGCTCCACCATTGCCTATACGGTCGCCCGTTTAATCGTTAGTATAAACGGCTCTGTATTGTCTTTACAAACGGCCCTATAAACGGCTCTACGATAGCTCTGCATTATATCTGCGGCGGCTCTATATTATCTCTACAACGGCTCTACTATTGCCTATACAGTCGCCTATATAGTCGCTCGTACAATCGTCCGTATAAACGGCTCTACATTGTCTCTACGAACGGCCCTATAAACAGCTCTGTAATGTCTCTATAAACGACCCTATAAACAGCTTTATAACAGCTCTGTATTGTCTCTATAAACGGCCCTACGAACGGCTCCATAACGGCTCTACGGCTGCTCCACTAATGGCTCTACGACGGCTCTATAAACGGCTTTACGAACAACTCTACGAACGGCTCTACTATCGCCTATACAATCGCCTATACAATCGTCCATATAAACAGCTCTTTAATGGCTTAGGGGGAGCCCTACACGGAGCTCTGCTAAAGCTCTATCCGGAAACTGTTACCTATGTATATAACTACCGCGTATATAACTATTGCGTGCATAACTATCGCGTATATAACCATCGCGTATACAACCATCGCGTATATAACCCTTATTACCACCACTGCTCTATAGATCTTCCCCTTAACCGGCTATTTTGTTCCTATTACTATTGCGCTAGGTCTATTTCTAAATATCCCTCTAATTCTAAAGGCCTCCGCTATACTATATATATTTACTACCAGCATAGGCGAAAGGAGAAGAAGTAGGCCTAATAGCGGCTTCCATAGTAGCCTCCATAGTAGTCTCCGCAACAGCCTCCGCAGTAGTCTCCGCAATAGCCTCCGTAATAGTCTCCGTAATAGCCTCCGTAATAGCCTCTACAATAGTCTCCATAATATTCTCCGTAATAACCTTTATAGTAGCCTCCGCAATAGCCTCCGCGTTCCTGCTCTGGTTCATCGGGAAAATATTCGCAGGCTGGGATTCAAGTCGACTTTGTTAAGCGCGTTTCGCGTAATTGACATGCAATTGACCAACTTGACACATTCAAAAGTCAAATGACACGCACTTGACCAACTTGACAACTTTTAGAGCTAACTGTATATTTCTTGACATGCAATTGGCCAACTTGACAACTTTTAAAGCTGACTATATATTTCTTGACATGCAATTAAGGTAAAGTTATATGCCAATTGCGTAAATAATTTTTTACTATTTTCTCAGCCTGTAGTATGCTAGCTTATAATATATATTAGGATCAAAACAATTTTATATAATCTTATATAGTCTAATATAGTCTCATCACTCGGAGGCTCTGCACGAGGCTCTACACGAAGCTCTGCACGAAGCTCTGCACGAAGCTCTGCACGAAGCTCTGCACGAAGCTCTGCACGAAGCTCTGCACGAAGCTCTGCACGAAGCTCTGCACGAAGCTCTGCACGAAGCTCTGC
>Ga0307507_10005052_pt1 | contig 22245 bp, 9 predicted proteins | sample 7_EM_MG_FD_207223 | JGI IMG/M metagenome (GOLD analysis project Ga0307507, IMG submission 207223) | Populus trichocarpa ectomycorrhiza microbial communities from riparian zone in the Pacific Northwest, United States - 7_EM | ecosystem: Host-associated > Plants > Roots > Unclassified | place... | reverse complement strand
TATAAGATTGTATAAGATTATATTAGATAATATATAATAGTTAAATATATAGCATATAACTTTACCTTAATTGCATGTTAAGAAATATATAGTTACCTTTTAAAGTTGCTAAGTAGGTTAATTGCATATTAAGAAATATATAGTTAGCTTTTAAAGTTGTTAAGTTAGTTAATTGCATATTAAGTTAGTTAAATTGCGTATTAAGTTAGTTAATTGTATGTTAAGTTAGTTAAATTATATATTAAGTTGGTTAATTGTATATTAAGTTAGTTAAATTATATGTTAAGTTAGTTAATTATGTGTTAAGTTAGTTAAATTGCGTATTAAGTTAGTTAATTGCATGTTAAGTTAGTCAAATTGTGTATTAAGTTAGTTAATTACATATTAAGTTGGTTAATTGCGTGTTAAGTTAGTTAAATTGCATGTTAATTACGCGAAACGCGAAAATTAAAGTCTACTTAAATCTTATCCTGCGAATATTTTCCCGATGTCGCCTTAATAGTGGCGAACTATACCTCTAATGCCACCTTCTTACGCTTACGCTATATCCGTAATATTTATATTTTAGTATTTTTAGGCATAATACTAAATATACTGCTTACCGTTTAGCTTAAACTTCTCTATCTTTCTTAATATGTTAGTTCTATTTAGGTTAATTTCTTTAGAAGTAATGGGGATATTATCTAAGGCTAGTGTGCGGATACGGAAGAATCGTTTTATATTAGTTAGCAAGGAATAACTTAAAAGGGTAAGTAGTAATAGGAGAGAGGCAAAAGGGCGACGGCAAGGAAAATAGCAGTGGTAAGGGCTAAGGTATGACTAGGAGTTCTAGATTTGGTGGCTGATACTAGCTATTAAGAACGCGGAGCCATTGCGCAAACCCCCGATTGGCTAATCCTACGCACTGACAATATAATGTCCGTTCCTCCCTCCCGATTAGGTATAGGGTTTGGAGCTCCAAGAGCTCCACTACCTTAGATCCACTCCAGGGCAAGCCTTAGTCCATCCTGGAGCTCCATATTGGCTTCAGTCCAAAAAGATCACTGGATGAAATTGATACTGAAGAGTCGGAGCTTGATATAGTAGCCCCTACTCCAGGGCGCAGCCGACGGAATAGGAAAATCACACTAGCAAAGCGATATTGCGATTGATTATATAGGCTCAAAATATTCTCTAGAATCGATATATTATTCGACTAAGAAATTGTCGCGATTCAATATGTATATATATCACTAGAGCTTCAAAAGCCGTGTACGATATATCGCGATACCCGTGCGTTACGACGGGAGATGCGCTAAGCGATAAACACGGTACGAGAACCGTGCCCGTTTCAGGGTTCCAGAGACTTTGGAATTCCAGTAACCAGTAGTTAGACGGTCAGTCATTAAACCGTAATCTGATCCGCCCAGACAATCCAGCTGCGGCCGCCAGATCCTGGAGCAGGGCAACCGATGCAGATATAGTACTTTCTCCCAGTGTTCGGTCCATATTGGGTGACGGCGAGCTGAGTCCTCTGCGAAGAGCTGCAGTTTCGACAAGCCGGCAACCGGGGTGCAGTCTTGGGAAAGGGGTTAGCATAGGCAATGGAGCGCACTACGAGAGGGGTTACAGACTGTTTGTTGGTAGGTGTGGAAGTGATTGTGCACTTCTATCTTCTTGCGTGAAAAGAGGCCCATAGTGTGCTAGATACCAGAAGGTTCTGGTCAATTGTTAGGGGAAAGAGGATAGAGGAGCTCTAGAAAGGGATTTCTGGAGCTGTAAAGGGAAAGGGAATCTTCGACATGCTGGGATGACGGCCGGTACTTGTACCTGGCTTGCGCCTTCGGACGGACTGCGATAAAGTGTACCGCCCACCCGCATGACTAGCAATACTCGTATTTCCTTGGCCTGTAGGACGAGAAAGCAAGCCACGAAACCGCAAACGCAGGCGATAGCCAATCGTCTGTGCCGATCTTCTCTGAATAGCATATCTCTTAGCGCTTTTCGAGATCACGCATGCACTGCCTGCCCAATTGGCTGACTTACTGCAGGCGCAGCCTTATCCGGTTATCCATCGCGACATGTTCAGTGACTTGTAATGAATGAGCCAGGAACGCGGCATCGATAAACAGCTGATGCTTGTCTAAGTTGGTGGAATGCTTTTAGCGCCCTGAATATTAGCTAGGACAGGCCTGGTTAGGTCAGATTATCGTGAGAACGGTTACTGCGTGGCTGCCGGACACGAAGGATACAGTGCCGGACAGCACAGCGATCTCGACGCAGCTGGCATACGCGCTCTCTCCGTAGAGGATATCGAAGGTATTTGCCATGGTTAGTAGTTCCAACAGAGTTGTGCAACCCACTTTGACATCTTCGAAGGGAGACCGCCAGCGGAGGACGAACTATTCTTTGGCGACGTTGGCGTAACAGACGGACCGTCAGCATCACACAAACGAACGCCCCCTTCATCTATGTATACGATAATCTCCCCGGCGGCAGTGCCGGACCTTACACCGGAACCGGAGCTGGAAGACCCCCGTTCGGCGAAGCGGCGAAGGCCGGCTGAGCGACAGGCAGAGAGCCTCATACTCGATCCTATACCCAAGTCAACGCCTCTGCCGACCCCCAACGGCCCAGATTCCCGTACCAGAGCCAGCAATGAGCCTAGTCCTGGGCCTTTCGACACTGACAGCAAAGGCGATGGCGCTGGATGCCCAGTCCTGCCTCTAAACGACCTCCTCGATATAGAGAATGGCGGTGATAGCGCACACGGACGTGGGATAGGTGAGGAGCTGCTGCATTCCTCGAGAGGATTAATCTCTCCTTTTGAAGAAATACAGGGCGATCAAGATATGCGCCCGGACTCGGACAGGTGTGAGGAGAAAAGCAACGCCAGTGACGGTGAAGTTGGGGAGAGCTATGAGGATGAACTCAATCAGATTGATGACGTGTCCTGCGGAGCATTAGTGACAACTTCTCGGCGACGTGAACCAAGCAATCGCCGTTTCCGGAAGAAGGGGCGTGGTCCGTTACGATCTGCTCTTAGACCACGAGACTAGAGCACGATGCGTACGAGGATATTTCGACATTGTCGTCCTAATCACGACACCTGTCTAAGCCCGGAATAGACAGGGTGACTCAGTCTGGCTCCCACAAACATCCTGTCCAGGAACGAGGGCTGTAGATGAACCCAATATCAATTATAGACTTAGCGCTAACACGACCTACTAGATAGCCGATGTTACTCTTTACCCGGTGCCAAAGGCCTCGTCGATTGTAACAGCAATTGTCCGTTGCAATGAGTCGAAATTGCCTCCAGACCCGATAGCGCTAGACCCCACCATTCTCGGGGAGGGAGATTGAGTCATTTGGATAACCCAGGTATCGCAGGATTCATGGTTGTTACTGGGATGTCGATATAACGATGGTGTATCAGACCCACGTACTCGTCAGAGCTTGACGGTGCTCAGTGCGGATTAGAAGAGCAACCCTCACAGTGATGCTGCTAATCATGACGCTGACCATCTAGATAACCATGTGGGCGAAGAGGACGAGAACGGGGACGAGGATGTAGATGAAGACACAACCGAATACAAACCTTATGTTATGCCCTGATCCGAGGTTCAACAGACGCAATATGTGCTTCCACCAAGGAACGCGTGTACCGTGGTTGGAGTCGGACGACCTGCGGTTACTCGCGTATAGAACATGGTGTAAGCTTTGCAGTGTGTGGGAATTGAATGAGCGACTTGATTCTACAGCTTTGTTCACGACCAGCTTCCACCCCCCTCCAGGGAAGCTGAGATTTTTGTACGCCATTTAATTCGGCTTGATCGCCACCAACTGTACATAGCAATCGTAGCGAACGCCCATGCTTGGCTGTACATAAGAACTTCAAGCTGTTTACGCTCCACAGTAACTATCGTCATCTTTGTCAAATACCGTAAGGTTTCCACCCCTACGATAATAACAAATTTGAGCGCTGTATTCGCGTTTTGGCAGCTGTTATAAGTCCACAATATAGGCGTAGGTATAGGCAAAAGGGGAAGGAAAGAAACTTCAACAAGTCGTTGAAAGGGAGGGGTCGACAGTTCTCCCAGACAACCAAAATGGCCCTTGCGTTCAGCCATAGGCGTTCGCTACAATTACTATGTACAGTTGGTGGCGATCAAGCGAAATTAAATGGCGTACAAAAATCGCAGCTCGCCTTGGTGGGGGGGTGGAAGCTGGTCGTGAACAAAGCTGTAAATCTATGGAAATCAAGTGAAATAAATACATGAAAGTAGACCCCTGACTCCGAAGTCTATGAGTTAGGGAACGTTCGGTTGCAACTTCAGATTGAATCTGGAGGCTCCAGAACAGAACCGATCTGAAGCTCAAATCTGATTCTGACGCGATCGTTCGGTCAATCTGACGACTTTCTGATCTGAAGCTCCTCTAGATCGGCAAGCGCGTCAAACCCGCAAGCTATACCGTATATAGAATCTGAACTGAGGCCTTGGCGTCAGTTTAAATCTGGAGCTTAAGGGGTCGTTCGGTTGCAATCTGACGCTTTTAAATCTGAACTGAAAGTCCGGCAGAAAGAACGCGTTCCTTCCCAATTTGACACGCGTCTGTGGCTCTACGGGTTGCACGGACGTGTGCAATCTGAAGCCTTTAGATTGATCTGGAGTTTAACTAAGGAGCTTTAAGCTCCTTATTTAAACTAACGCCAAGACCTTAGTTCAGATTCTATATATAGTAAAGTGCGCCTAGTTTTAGCGTGTTTTTTGGGCGGTTAGAGGAACATTAAAAATTTGTAGCTGAAGTTAAGTTAAACTGAAGTTTAACCGAACGTTCGCCTTAGAATTAGATTGGAGCTCTAGATCAACTCTATTCTGAACTGAATCTGAGGCCTCCAGATTGTAACCGAACGTTCCCTAAAGCTCCTTCTTTAAATTCCAGATTGAATCTAAAGCTTCGCCCAATCAACGACTCCTTGTAATATAGCGTCTCTGCCTACCCCAACCGCGACACTGCTGCAGTCACAACTGCACGTATTTTACGACGCCCTTATTCTAACTTTTATAATCGCAATAATACTCCTTCTGTATGGCGTCCGTACTTAGCATACTAATATATGGCGAGGCATAAGGTAGACAATGCAATTACTCTATAGCTATAAGGCATAACTTTTAAGCGTCACCCAGATAAAGCCTAGGGTGTTTAAGAAGCTCCTTAATTAGCTATAGGAGCATAGTGGCCTTAAGGATATAAAGCTTCTATCAGCGGCTAAGAAGCTCATAATATTCCTAATAATATTTAGTAATAATATATCGTACAGGTTACTAAGTGAGATAACTTAACACTCCTCAGCAACGATCCACTAGTAAGTATTTAGCGACTAGCTTAAACTTCTTATTTTAATTTACTGCCTTATAGAGCTGTATATAAAGTTCTTCCTAGCCTTCTAAAGTTATATAAGGAAGTTATTTAACTTCCTTAAAACGTTACCCTAAATAAGATTGCTGAGGATCCTAAACAATATCCTTTTTTTACTAATTGTATTAGAGCTCTTAATAGTACTCATCTTCCTATTTCTATTAAGGGTGGGTATAAAAAACAGGCTCCATAACGCGGTAGGAAGGGAGGATTAATATAGAATGTACTTATAGCTATTAACTTTTAGATAAACTTTATATACGTCCTAGCTAGGTAGGAGGGTACTACTTATAATAGTAAAGTAATAAATTTGGCTAAAGTTAAAGGATTTAAAGCCTTACCTAGTAGATACTATATCGCGGATACTAGGTACTCTAATACGCCTATAATACTAACTCCCTACCGTGGTATATAATATCATCTTTACAAATAGGCGCAGGCAAATATAAGGCCTTAGAACGCTAAGGAACTCTTTAATCTTTAGCATACAGCACTAAGGAACATGGTAGAGCGTACTATAGGTGTTTTTAAGTATTAATTTAGGTACTTTAAAGCCAGCAGGCGCAATCTACCTCTAAAAACACAGGTTAAGGTAGTGTATGCCTTAACGGCTGTTTATAACTTTATTAATATATATAATCCAGACGATTTAAATAGCTTTAAAGTAACAGAGGATAAGGAGATAGATAAGAAAGACACAAGGCTCGCAGAAAAAGAAAGTAACATAGTTATAAACTAAAGACGCGACAAGATTACGCAACTTATATAGAAGAGTTACTACCGGGCAATTAGCAGGCCAATTAAATAAGAATCTACAGTAGATTTGGTATATTTATTATAGAAATCTATATACTTTCCCTCTATATATTGCTCCTTAATTGCGTATATAGTAAGACATTAAAGAATAATCAAAATCTTACCTAAATTTTACTTAGATATCACCTAAATTCTAGTTTAAATCTTACCCAGATCTTAATTAAATCTCACTAAATCCTACCTTCCTAATCACCCTCCTTCCTACTAGCCAAAATATTGTTAATTAAGCTTCGCCGAAGCCCTGCAACTCCGGCCGTTATAAGGAATAATCTAGCAGTTAACTTGGTCTTAAAAGCTTATAGGACAACCAGTTACTTTGCTAGATCTAGGTAACTAAACTCCTTAATAAACTCTATAGAAGCCTTCTCTTAAGGAGACTTTTAGGCGATTAACTGTTTAGTAGCTTTTATCTCTCTAGTAATCTACTTTACCGTCTCTTCTAGAGAATCTATAACTCGCTATATTCGCTGGCGCTTTATATTAGATTTAGTCTCTCTAGCAGCTTATTTAATAGCCCACTTTCTTATTACTAATAAGGAAGTTTAACTTGGTGTTAAGGAGAAAGATTCTAGTATAGAAGGAGTATTTAAGCGCTTAATTAAAGATAACCTTAACTAACTACGTTTAATAGAGCTATAAGCTAATTCTAATTTAAGATTATCCTTACCTCCCTCCTTATCTTCTGTATCTATTAAATCTATCGCCTGTGAGGCTCTGGTTATAAGGAGCTCTAGGTTTATATAGCTTTTAATTACCTTATTAATTAACCTTGCATTACTCCCTATTGCTAGAACTCCCTTAAATAGCTCCTATAGTATATTTAGGAAGGCAGGTAATATATTACAAAACTTTATAGCCTTAGGATTGGCCTTAAAGTATATATCTATAACGTCCTTACTAGCAATAGGTACGCCTTTGGCTTCATCCCACCCCTAGCCAAAGAAGGCGTAGAGCTCCTTTTATATCCTCCAATCCTTCTTATAACTATCGTGCTTACTTTTAACTTGCTTTAGGTTAACTGCCTAGGGGGCGACAGCTAGTATATAATTAAGAGCAAGCTTCTAACCCTTAGCTTTGTAAGAGCTGTCTACGCAATATCCTTTCTAAATAGCCTTAACGAGGCCTTCTAATATCGCCTCCTCCATCTCAGTTGTCCATTTTATACGCGACTTTCTTAAACTTGCGGGTGTTATAGCCGTCGCGGCCGTCGTCATAGCTCTACTTCGGCTCCTGCGGGAGGTAAGGGAAGGTGAAGAAAACGTTAACTAAGTAGAGGGCGTCGATTAAGGAACGGTAGGAGTAGGAGACTCCATTACAACACCATAACAAAAAGTCGCGATAGAGGCCTAATGGGAGAGGTGTTTATTTAATCACTTACCAAAATTAATTATATATTATGTAAAGTTAAATTCTAAACCTTATCTAGAGCCTTACCAAATAATCAACTTAATTTCAGATTCAACTGAGCCTTAGAAGTAGACGCCGCTAATTACCAACTAGTTAATACTAAAAGGTGCACAGATTAAGGAGTTTCTAATCTAAAGTCAGATTGTAACCGAACGTTCCCTTAATCTTTGACCATATCCGAGACATATAAAGGTAGGGTTGATCCTGTCTCGGAGCCTTCCAGGTGTGACGGTGCTAGGGCGCGTTACCTGCTACTTTGCCGTTTCCAGGGCAATTTGCCGTTTTCGGGGCAATCTGCCAAGTTCTGCCATATTCTGCTAAGTCGCTATTGGCTCGCTTACTACTAGCGCCTTAACGACCCCTTTATATCTTACTAGTCTCTACCAGTCTTCTTCTCCTCCTTAGCTTAGTATTCTTATATAGTAGCAATCTACAAGCTTTGGTTTAGAAGCATTTATACAAGCTTATCACACTAGGCGGCGATCTTGTGTCTCGGCATAGTGCTAGTAGTTAGTTATACATAGATATAGAGTGGAAGGATATATTTAAACTCTTCCTAGATTAGACCTTAGGCGTAGTACAGAGGTACCTCTAGGGGTAAACCCTACTAGATTAAGCTACGACTCTAAAAAATAAGCTCTAAGCTACTAATTTTACATTAACAGAATGAAACTTGGCAGAAGATTTGGGCAGTAAAGTTACTACCAAGAGTTACTACCTAGATCCTATCCGGTTAACGCCAACCACCTTCTATATAAATAGACAGCTATAATGCCTTAGGCTCTATATTAAGCGGAACTAGATTCTTATTTAAAATGGACATTTTTACTACTACTATACCTTAAGTAAACTAACTAGTTAAATGGAAGGCCTATAAAAAGCTAAGAAATAAAGATGCAATTATGGCAATGCAGGTAGCTGTTTAATTAATCCCTCCTAAACGCTTGCTTAAGCCAGAAGCTAGTAAGCACTATAATACTTGCAACTTAGCAATATAGCGCTTTAATAACTACGCATTCTCTTAAGGCCGCAAGCTTTATATAAGTAGTGGCTAGGCTATATAGTAAGTCTATATAAGATATAGAGCTTATAGTAAAGAGACTTATAATAATCGGAAGCTTATAGAGGGGGACCGCTAGTAAAAGGACAAGGGAGGTAGATATCTTAGGCGGCTAAATAGGAAGATTTTAAAGAAGAGCTGTCCCTATTAAGTTTCCGCTTATAAGAACATATTTAATAGAGCTATCACCTAGCTTATAAAGATTAATAACGGTATATATACCTACACGGCTATACCAAATCCTCCCACTTTCCTAAAGTATAAGAACTATTAGCTAGATTATATAGTAAGTATAGCAAAGGCTCTTAAATACTAAGCTGCTAATACATCTATAGAAAAGATACAACGACTTCTATTCTTAAATAAGTTGCTACTAATTAGTAGTTGTAACTACTGGAATATAAGAGGATAGGTTTGTTAAAGTATATAAAAGGTAGGTGCAATAAAGTAGAAGCAATTTAAGGAGCTACGTTTAGCTCTTTAATAAGCCGGCCTCTATATACGCTTGCGTATTTATACTAAAGTTAATTATAAATTAGGTAAGCTTATTACCTAAAGAGCCTTTATTAACTCCTCTCCCAACAGTATTAATAGTATAGCATTTTCTAATATAGCTAAGCTACTAATTAGTACCATAGCTGTATAGCTTAGAGTATCTGGATATTAAAGCGTTTAGGATATTAATTTGCTTTCTTACCACTAAGTAAATACTAACTTGCTATTCCCCCTAGGTGACTATACCTCTTAAGTCCTTATCTAAATTACCTTCTTAACTCTATAGTTGTGACGGCTCGCACAAATACCTCTAAACCAAAGCTTGTGAATTGCTATCTAATAAAGATACTAAGCTAAGGAGGAGGAAAGGTGGCCGTGAGGGCTTATATAAACAAACAGGTAGCGCGGGCCGCTAAGGCGCTAATAGTAGACGAGCTAATAGTAGGTGAGCAAACAGTAAGAAATAGTAAGAAACAGTACTAGATAGTATTAGACAGTATACTAGGTAGCAGAATATAGCAGAACATGGTAGAATTTGGCAGGTAACACACTCTAGCACTATTACATCACCCCTCCCTCCTAAAAAAGCCTGCCCTTAGGCGTTGTCCAAGCTCCCTATTATTGTCTAAATTATTGTAATTATCTAACCCTTCTTCCTAGCATTTAATCCAGCTGTTTAATTTATGTGGTAGTCTAGGGAGGTTAGGGTAGGTTAGGTAGAAGTCCTGTAGCTTATAGGAGGAGTATTTAAAATTAGATATAGGGTACCACTCTAGGTTATTATTATGGCCTACCTAGAGTGCGCAGTATTTTAAAACATTGCGGACCTTTTTTACTACTAGGATTTCTTTAACTTCCTATTCTTTGTCCTCTATAATCTGGATTAGTAGTAGGGGGTTATTATACTATTTAGGCAGTGGATTACCCGCATCCTTTTATAGCCGGTTTAGAGAGAAGACTGTAACGGGCTTATATAAATGCTTCTAAACCGAAGCTTGTAGATTGCTACTATATAAGAATACTAAGCTAAGGAGAAGAAGAAGAAGAATCGTTTAGGGGCAGTAGGTAGACATATCGCGAGGGCCGCTAAGGCGCTAGTGGTAAGCGGGCCAATAGCGATTTTGCATGCTGGGTATAGAAAATCCTGATTGGTTAAATATGGTAGGTAACGCGCTCTAGCACCATCACATTACCCCCCCCTCCCAAAAAAGCCTGCCCTTAGGCTTTATCTAAGTTCTTTATTGTTGTTTAAATTATTATAGTTATCTAACCCCTCTTCCTAGCATTTAACCCAGCTATCTAACTTGCGTGGTAGTCTAGGAAGGTCTAGGTAGGCTAGGTGGAAATCTTATAGCTTATAGGGAGAGTACTTAAAATTGGATACGGGGTACTATTTTAGATCTTTATTATAACCTACCCAGCTTGCATGGTATTTTAAGGTACTATAGTCCTTCTTTACTGCTAAAATCTCTTTAACTTCCTATTCTTCGTCCTCTGTAATCTAAATTAGTGGTAGGGGGTTGTTATACTGTCTAGGTAATAGGTTGTCCGCGGCCTTCCACAGTTAGTCTAGAGAGAAGATAGGGTGGATCTTTATTAACTCTAGTAGCTTAACCTTAAAATAGTGCCCTACCTTCTTAGGGATTTTATAAGGGCTAGCTATTTGGTGGTCTAGCTTATAGCTTAGCCTCTAGGTTTTCTAGTTCTTTATTAATACCTATACCTTATCTCCTATATAGAAGTCTACCTTACGGCAATATTAGTTTATATTAAACTCTTTCTTCTCTTATACCCTTTTTATAATTGCCTAGGTAGTCTTTTAGGCCCTATATATTCTTTTAGTAAATATCTAGGCCTCTTTATAGCTAAGGCGTTTACAGGCTGTTATATATCCTATAGGTCTATCCCAATTAAAGGATGTTTATGGCCTATATCTATAGAGTAACTTAAATAGCAATATTCCTATACTATTATAAGGGAGCATAAGCTGTGTGTGTTACGGACGCTTTAAGTACAATGTTACGACTACTTGGGGAAGAGTCGCAGGAAGCTAGTTGGTTAATACAGGCACAGTCTAGGATGGAGCTAGTGGAACCATATAACGAGGAATGGTAAGCGAGTTATATAATGTTATACACAGTATATAGAGTATATGCAGTGTACGCCTACGTATAACACGTATAACACGTACCTTACGTACAAAAGAGGATTTCTTAGGAGTATGGTTATGTATTTAAAGGACCTCAGTCCCTACCATAAATAGTTCTCTCCTTGTAGTAAATCTTAGAATACAATTAGAGTTAATCTATTAGGTAACCACTCCACCAGTTATTATTATATTGTTAATTTATTCTTACCTATATACCCAGCCTAATAATAGGACCCACCGTAGTTCCTACTACAAGGTTCCGTTACATATTTACTACTAAGGTTACGGTATTAAACAAGATTGAATAACATGCCACCTAAAGCACCAGTTATAATAACGTTGATAGTAGCCACGACCTCAGGGCCAGGAGACACTAGTATAAAAGATATAGACTCTTAAGTAGTTACGCGAGGTTAGTTATAGGAAATGGTTAATCACTTACAGGACAATAATAGAATACTTAAAGAACGCATTAATGGAATTAGAGCAGCGAAAATCAAACTACCTTTAATTAAACGGTTTTTAGAAGAGAAGTTAAAGCTTAAGGGGTTTCTTACACAGATGCACTTTAAGGTAATACAGGAAGGAGCAAAGTTAGCAATATCGTTGGATTAAGTAGCCTATGCAGGGTTGTTCCTGACAGGAAGGGTACTTAAGTAGTTTAAACTATACCTTACGGAAATATAGGCTAATGGTATAACAACTACTAACTAGGACGTACGGTATATATTTGCTAGTTAGAACGGGTTCGCGAAATAACTAATATAGATATTTAAAAACCTAGAGGCCATAACTATAGCGGAATAAAAGCTTTAGAACTTAGTACAATACACTTTAGTAATTAAGTATATAACGCAGTTTTAAACACTAGCTATATAGGTTAAGTGGAATAATAGGGTGCTTATAGTATAGTATAAATAGGGACTTAAGGCTAAAGTCTAGGACATAATTATCCTAATAGAAGATACGGATACTCTAAGAGAGTTAATAGACCAGTTAATAAAGATTAATAATAGGATCTATTAAAGGGAATAAGCTAAGAAAGGGTAAGATAGAGTTCTACAGTTATATAAGGCGCAGAGTACGCAATAACAGATATAGAGTTAAAAACTATAGAATGGCGTAGAGCCAATGGACCTAAGCGGTATTAAAGAAACCTAAAGGTAGGGAAAGAAAATATAGAAACCCAGAGGTTAAGGATTAAGTAATTAAAGGACCTAGGAGTAGAGGCCAAACCAGGGATCTTAGTAGTAGAAGACGTTTAGGCGGACTCCATAGCAAGAAAAATGGTTTAAAGATAGAGCTTGCATAAATTATGGAAAATAAGGTTATTTTACTAGAGACTATAAAGGTGGTTAAAGTAACTATATGGTAAAGGGAACTAGACCAGCAGACAGCATATATATACAAAGGGACGATAGTGTACTGCAAGGAATAAAAGAGTGTTTAATTAAAAGTTTTATATTTTGTTATAATAACGCATGCCAAATTTATAAGGACGCTAAGTATAGCGTAAGCTATTAGCTATAAAAGCTATTATTATCTAAGTTTAGAGGAACCAATAAACCAGCTTATAGATCGGATATTAAAGACAATAAGTTTAATATAGGCGAAGCATTTACTAATAATAAGGCAGCGAAGGCAGCTTACTAGGAGCATGTAAACCTTAAAGAGGTTAAAACTAAAGTAGAGACTAAGACCATTATAGAACAAGGTTCAGTAACAGGTATTATAATACTATTAAATACAATTTCTATCGCTTTATAAGACAATAGGAGTAATGTTTAGAAGAAACCAAGTAAGTAGACAACTACTAGTGCTAGCTTATTACTTAATAAAGGTAAAAGGCCACAGGCTTAAGATTCTTAAGAAGAGATAAGAGAAGCTTAAAATTTTTAAGATGAGATAAGACACACCTAAGGACCTATAATAGACGAAAACCAATGGGAAAGGGTAGCTACTTAGTTTATAGACAAACGGATAAGTATAGGACGCAAGTTTAAGAACTACGAGTTTGGGGAACGAATAAGAACGTTAGTAATACTAGGTAAATATAGTATTTAGCCTAAAGATTAAACAGTTAATACTAGGATTAAAAAGCAAGATAACTATAAGGATCTAGCTATAAGATGCAAAAAATAAGAAACTATAAATAAGTTTAGGACAAGAATTATTATATAGCAAGAGTAAAAGCTAGATAAGAGGTTAGCAATACTAAGTTATATAAGGGACAGAGCACCTATATAAAGAGTTACTAATAGGCCAAGTGCAGGGACACCTAGGGTAAAATAGTTAGATAAACTAGAATAAGAAGAGGATCTAGATATCCTAACTAGGTTTAAAGAAAGATATACTAAAGGATATCACAACGTAGCAATAATAAGGTACTTTTTTATAGATAGACTATACACACTAAACCAGTTATACGGAAAGTGGTATAGGCAATAATATAATAATAAATAGGAAGACTTTTATATATAGCTAGACAAAAAAGTTGTCTAAGACTAACCTATTATAGAGAAACGCATAAGTTATATTAAAGGAGCGTTAATTATAATATTAAGGAACCTAGAAGAGGGATCTAGGGACTAAAGAAGTAAACAACAAATCTTAGTACCCGCAGTAGAGATACTAGTAGTTAGGTTAACTAGGTATAGGTTTAAACTTAAGGATAAAGACAAACTAAGAGTTAACCCAAAACATGTAGCGTATTATACACTATTATGGATAGCTTGTATGGATAACACGTGCAATATATATAGAGCACTAAAAGATAAGAACCGGAAGTACCTAGTAAGGATATATTAGGCACTAGAGGAAAAGCGGTTTAGGAATGCTAAGTATATATATAAATAGCACCTAGTAGAAGTATAAGGTTAAGAAGACTTAATACTTTAACTAGGACAATTCCTTACGGAAAAATGCCTAGATAGATAATAGTGGTGGGAGTGCCTAGAGAATACTTATCTATAGTATATAGAGGAAAAGAAATAAACTAAGTATTAGCTAAAAGTAGACTAAGTATAGGCAGGATCTAGCAGCTAATAGTTAGGAAAAGGGGAGGCGTATAGGACTAGAGGGAACTAGTGTTAGAGCCTTAAACCCTTAAAGGAATTTAAAAATAACACCTAAATTTATAAGTTAAATGGCAAGATCAGCAGTTTAAAGTATTAGTAGATAGTAAAGCAACTAGGAACCACATATTACCAAAAGCAGTGGAAAGAATAGGGTTACTATATAGACAGAAGGAACACCTATATCCACTTATAACAATTTTAGGAGATCAGATAGCCTATAAAGGAGGCATTATTAATCTTAAAACAGGACCTATTTAGCTAACTATTAAAGAAAGACAGGTTAGAATGTCTTTTAATATCCTACTATTGGGACAGGACAAGGTAATACTAGGAATGCCTTAGTTACAGAAGTATAATCCAAAAGTTAATTAGGTTACAGGTTAGGTTAATATTAAGAATACTTAATAATGTAAAGTGCGACAGCAGACCAAGTTAGTATAGTACCAAGTTGGAGCTATATATAAAGAGACTAAGCAAGGCTTAAGTTATATACCAAAAAGATACTATAAGTATAGTAAGAAGTTATGGTTACTAAAAAGTAAAAAGCTATTAAAGCATGCAGCATAGAACCATAAGATAGAATTAGAAGAGGAAATAAGTCTAAAGTTCTTTCTAATCTATAAGCTTACTGAAATAAAGTTAGTAGCGCTTAAGGAGTTTATCTAGGAGAACTTATAAAAGGGATATATTAGACCGTTATAGTTATTAGTAGGATATCCAGTACTATTTATCCCAAAGAAAAACGGAAAACTTAGGATGTGTATAGACTATAGATAGTTAAACAGCATTACTAGGAAGAATAGGTATCCTTTACCCTTAATTAGCGAAATCCAAGATAGGATAGGTAACGTAAAGATCTTTACAAAGATAGATCTGAGATAGGTATACCATTAGATTAGGATTAAGGAAGGCGATAAATAAAAGGCAGCCTTTAGGTTAAAGGAAGGACTATATAAACTATTAGTTATGCAATTTAGGCTTATAAACGCACTAGCAACGTTTTAGAAGCGAATTAATAGTGTATTAGGAGAACACCTAGATAAGTTTATTATAGTATATCTTAACGACATTATTATCTACTTAGAAAGTAAGGAAGAACATAGAGAACACGTTAAATAGGTCTTAAAGAGACTACAGGAAGAATAGATGCTAGTAGTAATTAAGAAATGCGAGTTCTTTATAAGAAAAACTAATTTTGGAGGATTTATTATTGAACTAGGAAAGATTAGTATAGACCTAAAGAAAGTTAAAGCTATAGTAAATTAGCAAGAACCAGAAAACTTTATATAGTTAAGGTCGTTTCTAGGGTTTTGTAACTACTATAGGAGGTTTATAGTATAGTGGTTAAAAAGTATTAAGCCATTTATAAGGCTAACAAAGAAAGAGGAACTATAGATTTGGGGTAGTAAGTAGAAGAAGCTGTTCTAGGAACTTAAAGAGTTATTTACCTAAGAGCCAATCCTCAAGATCTATCAACCAAAGTTGGAAACAGTTATTAAGACAGATATATTAGACTTTGTACTAGAAGTATACTTGCTATAGAAGTACCAGAACGCATAGCATCTAATAGCATACTATAGTTAGAAGATAACACCACTAGAGTTAAACTACGACATCTATAATAAAGAGTTGTTAGGTATAGTTGCAGCACTTAAAAAATAGAGAGTATTCTTATAAGGCACAGAGGAACTATTTATAGTTAAGATAGACTATAAGAACCTTATAGGATTCCTAATAATAAAGGAACTCAACCAAAGACAGGTTAGATGGGCGGAAATGCTTATAAAATACTATTTTGAAATTCAGCATACTAAGGGTATAGACAATGCACGAGCAGATGCTTTAAGTAGAAAAGCTAAACTATAAAGTAACAAAAAGCTATTAGGAGCTTTATTGCAAAGGGATTAAGACAGATTAATTAGGTACAATTATCCCAAAGTTATAGTAACTAAAGAAAGTCAGATCTATAAATTACTAGAGAGTAATTAGACACAGAAGATCTAAAAAGTATAGGCAGAGGATCTAGACTTAGAGTAATATAAAAATAGAAAAGCAATGTATATACCTAAGTTTATTACAAAAGAATTTGTTAAGGAATTCCACAAGGGAATAACACAAGGATATAACGGGTTTATAGGACTAGTGTTAAGACTTTAAGAGGAGTATATTATTTAAGGAATCTGGGGACTAGTAAGATAAGTTATAAAAGAATATCTAGATTACTAAAGGAACAAACTAACAAGGTATAAGCCGTATAGAGGGCTATAACCTATTAAAGTACCAGGAAGACCATGGGAGGTTATATTATAGGACTTTATTATTAAACTACTAAAGTTAAGAGATCCTATTATAGGACAAGATTATAATATAATTTTAGTAATAGTAGATAAGCTAATAAAGTGGGGATACTTCATAGCATACACTAAAGAGATATTAGTAGAAGACGTCGCTAGAATCTATATAAAGGAAGTATTTATAAGATATAGAGCACTAAATAAGATTATATTGGACAGAGATCTAAGATTTATAGTAGCATTTTAGGAAGTGTTTTTAGTAGAATAAGGAGTTTGCGCAGTAACCTCTATAGCGTATTATCCACAGATAGACGGATAAACGGAAAGACTAAACTAGACGCTAGAACGGTATCTAAAGTATTATATTAACCACATATAGAATAATTAGGTATCGTTATTACCAGTTACACAGTTTATATATAATGCAACACTGTAAGAAGGAATGGGGACATTACTATTTAAGGCGAATTATGGGTATAAACTAAGAACGTCGTTATCGCCATATTAAGCAAAAAAGATGAGTAGCACAGCTAAATAAAGAATAGAGACGTTAATAAATCTTTATACAGACCTTACGGAAATAGCTAAACTAGTATAAGAGCGAATGAAAAAGTACTATAATGCTAAGAGATCTAAGGGACCAGATCTTAAGGAGGGAGATAAAGTATAGCTACTATATAAAAATTTTAAGAGTCAACGGTTAAGTAAGAAGTTGGACTATATTAGACTAGGACCTTTTAAAGTTAAGTAAAGAATTTTATTAGTTATATATAAGTTAAACCTACTAGCTAAAATGAAAATCTACCCTATATAATATGTAGCGATGTTAAAACCAGCACACGGAGATATTAAGCCACCAGTTTATAAGGCAGATATATATAGAGGATAAGAGGAAGACAAATAGCAAGTTTTAAAGATTATTAGTTATAAGGATGTAGATAATAAAACGTAGTATAAAATAAAGTAGATAGGCTATAGTAAGACTACTTAAGAACTACTAAGCAACCTAGAGAATGCTATGGGAAAGGTACAGGAGTATTAAAAGAGAGTAGGTCAGGCAATATTAATAAAAAAGGATTGCCAAAAAATAAGTTACCTAAGGGGGACCTAAGAGGAGCAATTGCTGAGCTACTTAGAGTTGTTTCTCTTATAGGGGGAGAGCCAGTTCTTTTATTACCTAACTTATTAAAACCTTGTTAAACCAGTTTCCACTCCTTAGAACGGACCTTCTTATAAACCTTCTTAAGACGGGTTAACCGAGCGAATGCAACCTACTAAGACTTAAAGGAGTGACGCTAAGCCTTAAGGGCCCGATCAGTCTCTTTAGCAGAATAATAGAGTTTGGCGCGCGTGGCAGCTAACTTAGACTTAAGTTTTATAGCAGCGAATTAAATACAAGACCTTATAACAAGTTACTTAGGAAACTCAAAGACTATTAAGAGTTATAGGATGCGTACACTTAGCGTTAAAAACAGAGCGAATATTACAGAACAATTAAATGTTTGCCTTAGTGCACTCTAAGCAAGATAAGAGTTGTTAAGATAAGGGACTTGCTATTATAATACATACTAACCCCGCTTTTGCATAATAAGAATATAGAGATAACATTATCTTACTAAGTAATAGTATGGCAGCCACAGTACGAGCACAGCATTACGCTTATAAAGAAGAAGAGGCTTTAGGTATAATAAGTAAGGATATTAACTAGACTAATTAAATAGACATTACACCTCTAGTAGACAACTTGGAGATGTTAGGAATCTTTAAGAACAAAGATAAAGAGGAGGGAGATAGTATTACGGACGCTTTAAGTACAATATTATAACTACTTAGGGAAGAGTTGCAGGAAGCTAGTTGGTTAATATAGGTACGGTCTAGGATAAAGCTGGTGGAACTATGTAATAAGGAATAGTAAGCGAGTTATATAATATTATACGCAGTATATAGAGTATACGCAGTGTACGCCCGCGTATAATATATATAACACGTACCTTACGTATAAGAGAGGATTTCTTAGGAGTATGGTTGTGTATTTAAAGGACCTTAGTTCCTACCGTAGATAGTTCTCTCCTTATAGTGAATCTTAGAATACAATTAGAGTTAATCTGTTAGGCAACTACTCCACCAGTTATTATTATGTTGTTAATTTGTTCTTACCTATATACCTAGCCCAATAATAGGACCCACCGTAGTTCCTGCTATAAGGTTCCGTTACAGTGTATAGTCTATTATAGGTAGTAGTTCTAACTAGTTGTCCTAGTAGTAATTAATAAAGGGGCAAAGTTGCTAGTTAAGGTATTGGTTTATAATCTTGGTTTGGCTGTTAGTCTAAAGGTAGAATATAGTAGAGAGCTTAATCTTAATCCTAAGGATGCGGTAGAATTTGTTTTAGAAGTCTAATATAAACTAAGGTCTATGGTTAGAGATAATTAACTTAGGAGGGCTATGGATCTAGTAGATGTTGTTTATATATATATAGGCTATATCCTTTACAGTTATAGTTTTAAAGCAAGGAAGGGAAATAGCTTACTTACTTACTTAGTTAACTACTATAAAGGCTATATTGTAGCCGTGTTTGTCCTTTAGGAATAATTTAAAGTCTATTATAATATATTGCTAAGGGCGTTTAGGGACTAGTAGTGGTTATAGCTATTTAGGAGTTTAGTCCCTAAGGGTATTTGCGCATTTATAAGTATAATAATTTCTAATAAATTGTTTTATATTAGATAGGAGTTCTTGCCAATAGTAATAAGGCAATAGTAGTTAGTAGGTCTTGTCTTAATTAGGGTGCGCCATAGAGACTTAACAGTGGGCTTTATAGATTAGCTCTATTTATAGGTTGTTAATATCTAGAACTATAAGCCGTTTTTAGTATAGGAGCAGTCTATCTTTTATTTCTAAATTAGGGTTACCCCCTATAGCTTAATCGCGGAGGGCTTTTAGGGATTTAGCTGTGCGGTTTATAGTTAGGATATAATTAATTAGTCCCATTAATTTATCTAGGGTCTCTCCTTCTATAGGTGCTACCTTATTCTATTTAGAGCTTAGTTCCTTAAGGATACACAGGTTAAGTTGTTTAGTATAGAGGAGGGCGCGTGTCTAGTGCTAAGCCTTTAGCTTATCTTATAGCCCTATATCCTATTCTCTCTAGGTTAAGGTGTTAGCTTTAGCATTTTACCTACTAGGGCGGTATATAATTATAAAGAAGAATTAAGAGAGTATTTTGGCTTACTGGGCCTATTAACCGGTAAGTTATTTTATTGTTATAAAATACTTAAGGGCTTTATAATTAGTATAAACCTTAATCTAAGAGTCTATGCTTCTAAGCTCTACGCGCCACTAGGACAATAATTGTATAATAGCCAACATTTCCTTATTATGTACTTTATAGTTACACTTAGCTAGGGCTATTATTTTTAAGAAGAACGTAATAGGGTACTATTTACCGTCTAGGTATAGCTATAAAAGGACTCCCACTACTACCCTATTGGAGGCATCCGTTTCTAGTATTAATTTAAGGTCTAGGTTATAGTGATAAAGGATTAAGGAGGAGATAAGTCAGTCCTTTAACTCCTTAAAGGCTTTTATACAGTTATTATTAAAGATAAAAGACGTGTTATTCTTAGTTAGTTATATAAGAGGCTTAGCTATAACTCCATAGTCACAGATAAACTAATGGTAGAAATTATAAAAGCTAAGGAAGGACTAGATTCCTTTTATAGTATAAGGGGGTTTCTAGTTATAGATTACCTTAACCTTCTTTAGGTTAACTTTAATTCCTTTTATACTAATAATAAACCCAAGGTACTTTATACGTTTTACTCTAAATTCGCATTTTTTAATATTAACTTATAGGCCTGCATTCTATAGTCTCTCTAGGACCTTCTTAATATAGACTTAGTACTTAAGTTTATTATCTAAGTATATAAGAATATCGTCTAGGTATACCATATAGAATTCGTCAAGGTAGTTAAAAAGAATATCATTTATATACCGTTAATAAGTAGCTAGCCTATTTATTAGTCTAAAAGGGAGGACTTTATATTTATAAGACTTGTAATAGGTACGGAATATTATTAGGTCTTCTAATACAGGGTCCATCCTAATTTAGTAAAAAGCTTGGCGGATATTAAGCTTGGTAAAGATTTTAGCCCAGCTTAGATATGTAAGGGTTTTATTAATTAAAGGGAGAGGGTACTAATCCTTTTAAGTAATAGCGTTTAGCTTCTAATAGTTAATATAGAAATAAAGGCTTTTATTGGGTTTCTTTATAAATAAAACAGGGGAAGTAAAGGGAGCCTAGCTTGGCTTAATAAACCCTTTATAGAGGTTGTTAATTAGGTACTACTTTATTGCCTTTAGTTCCTCTATAGTTTGCTAGTAAAAGGGGCTATAGCCTAGGGAGTTATTAGTCTCTAACTGAATCTTATAATTATAGGTTTGGTAGGGGGGCAGTATGTCTAAAGCTGCTTTTAAAAACGCGTCTCTATAGTTTAAGAGGTAATTAGGGAGGAGGCGCTTAACTAGTTCCTTATTAGTTTCCTCTACTAGCACTTCTTCCCTCTCAGTAATGATCTGGTTAATTTTGTATAAACTAGTAGTAAAGACTTCGTTGTCCTTTTAATATATATTAAAGTGGAAACCTATAGCACTAATTACCGTGATGTCTATTATAGGGGTGTTATATAATAGTAGGGTTATCCATGGCCTTAGGGGCTTTTAGGGTATTAGCGTTATCCTTACTCCTTTTAGCTCTTGTTGCATCTTCTAAAGGTTATCCTTTATATCCTATTAGTACGTCCTCTTCCCTATTAGCTAGATCTCCGCAATTTAGAAGTCGTCTATATTAGTGTCTGTTTTACTTCTGTAAGTAGAGTCCTCCTTAACTGTAGTCCTTTGGGGGAGTATCCTCGTCGGTATAGAGTTCCTACCGGCCTCGCGGCGGGCATCTTCTTAGGTAAAGGCTAGGTTGCGGTTCCTAACATCTTACTAGTAGGTAGAATTAGCCTTTACAGCTAACGTCTTATGGTTAGTATAGATTTCCCTAATAAAGGAGGGTAACTTTAGTTTATTCTCCGGCCAGACAAACTGTCTTTATTAAACATTTAGCCAAATATTAAAGTAGGATATCTATTTTCGGCTAAGAATTATGTTATATAACCCTAGGTCTAGGATGCGGAGGGGGATACCAAACTGGTGTTATCTATTAATAGCAATATATAGCTTTAAAACATAGGTAACCGGCATACTAGCTTAACCGTTGTAGCCTTTTACTTAAACAGGCTTCTCTAGTTAGGTAGCATTTATATTTAAAAACTTAGCAATATTATTTATATAAGCAGTGTTTATAAAGGCAAAGTTATTTGCTCTAGTGTCAACAAGGGTAGTTATATTAACTCCATATCCATTTTAAGATACTATATATAGAACCATAAAGTGTTTTCCACCTATTAGCTAACTTAGATTAATCTCTTTAAGATTAATAGGATACCCTAAGGGGGAGTCTTTCCCTAGGGTTCTTCTTTTCCCAACTTATTGGACATTTCT
>Ga0307507_10005051_pt1 | contig 22251 bp, 21 predicted proteins | sample 7_EM_MG_FD_207223 | JGI IMG/M metagenome (GOLD analysis project Ga0307507, IMG submission 207223) | Populus trichocarpa ectomycorrhiza microbial communities from riparian zone in the Pacific Northwest, United States - 7_EM | ecosystem: Host-associated > Plants > Roots > Unclassified | place... | reverse complement strand
GTAGGAGTTGTGATGGCTTATACTGCAGGGGTATATTGGAGCACGGCCTATCAGACCATCAGATCGGACATTTTGATGAGATGAGATATCACTTTGAGATAAAACCTTGCAGTACATATATAGACTACTGGTAATACCCAAGAGCGTTAGGAAGAAAAAGTGGTTTCTACTTAGTGTAGAACCGTAAGTTTGAAAATTTACGTGACAGGCTGGGGTACGACGAATGGGGCGGATGACGAACCGGGGGGGCAGGTGGCAGACCTAAACCCTAACCCCGAGGGCTGAGGCAACGACACATCTTCCTCTGAATACTCACTTACGAGAACACAACAACTACAAAGTAGACTATCACACATGCCCGCTTAGATTTGACCACTGAGGGGGGCGCAGGTGTGTAAGCGAAATCCAAGAGAATTGGGAATTACGATATTTGCGGTCTGCAAATTTTCTTTACTAATATTAACTTATAAATCGCTACTACTATTTAGCGTTTTTTCCTTGCGTTTGGTGGGGGACATATCTTGCTTATTTTACTATAGTACAAGTACCACTCTCACCTACCGGTACAGGAAAGGACCTCCCATGTGACCGATTGTCGAATTTTGTTTAGTTGTGCTACCACTCCCCTGTGCGTCACCCCCCCAGTTTCGTTGTGACCCTAATGGAGACTGCCGAATAACAGTACCAGTACGGTATTGTGCCTGTCCTTGAACACAAACAAAATGTACTTAAATGTTGTAGTTGCCTCTTGTGGAATTATCATTAGAAAAATTCCTGTTGGTAAAGTTCAACTCAGATTGAATGGGGAGAGCGCATTGGGGTTGTCGCAGCTTCCAAAAAGCCATTAGGTTCAAAAAAGAAAGTTCCAGAGGCTTCGGGGCTCCACGGTAGTCATTCTGTTTGCTTTTGAAAGCCCCAATGACATACAAGTACGGGGGTACAGGGCATAAGTTTTGTAGGTTCCACAAGCGAGGTTTGCTCTCTGTGGAACCTACAAAACTTACTTGTATCGCATGCCTTGTGCCTCGGTAAAATAAGCTTTTTCGGCCCACCGGTGACTTGAACTTGGCCCCCACGCTTTCCCTCTCTTCACAGATTTCCCCAACCAACAGGGCTTTTTCTAATGATAATAAGGGGCTGCCGATTTTTCTTGTCTTTTTTTTGTTGTAAGCTGAGAGCTGTGTCTCCGCCCTTATCCCAGATGACCGAGTTTAACAACCCAGATTTAGCACATTTCTCTTGTATTACCTGTAACACAGTATTCAAATGCTGCGGAATCTCGTATGCAGATAATTCACTATCAGGCTGCTGCCACGAATCACGGCATCCACCCACAATAGGTTTAGCTTGGCAGGTTAAAGAATTGCAAATACCTGTGCAGTGCAGTCCAACACACGCAGCAGATTCAGGCTTTATCGCATGAGAGAAAATACTACTGTAACCCCTCATCTGGAGATTGCCCTAGAGAACGAAGATCAGGGCGCGAGGGAGGTCCTGAGTTTCTACTACTCGAGTAGATCACACTAGATGTACTACCGATAATGGTGATTGAAAGTGAGACATCCTTGCTACGAATGGCCTAAATCCGTTGAAGTCGAGGTTGCCATTGTGATCTCATAGGAGGGCAGCGGCTGTCGATTAGGGCATGTTTAGCTTTATTATTAGTAAGTAATTCAATAATATTTTGGCACCCTTCAACTTCGGTTAGACGTACCAGAAGAGCGCAAATAATTAAACCTATCGTAAGCTGTCTAAAACCCGTCCCCCCTACGAAAAGCGACTGCCTCAGCCCAAGAAAAAAACAGAACAAAAAGGTCCCGGACCCCACCAGTGAAGGCTGCCCTAGGGTACCTCGGCGAGGTTCAATTGTTCCAGTTTATGTGGCACCGTGGTACAAGGATGCACATTACTTGTATGCTTCACCGCTGGTTGACTCAGGCGCGCAAGGAGAGTAACAATCCGATTGCTTCAGCTACCGATATAGCCACGTTTTCTTTGGAAAGCCCCGCGAGGCTCATTGAGAGATGTTGCGTATTTTTTGTTGGGCTGGGGCTGTTGGATGGGGTAGCAAGGCGTGATATATCACAGCCTTGCTGCTCGACATGATTTTCTTCGGTTATGAGGAGACTCTTTATCTCCTTAATACCACATTCTACCACCTTTCCGCACACCCTACATCGGCCAGACTCAAGCCGGTATGGACAATATGGCTATTAACGTTATCGCCTCAGGCAACGTCAACAGTTTCAATACAACTATAGCAGATGACGATAATCGGGTCCTGCAGTGGTTGTCACCGCTGGAGCCGCAGAGAAGACATCAGCATTTAAGGGACCACCGACTCCAAGGCGTGGGGGAATGGGTTTTTGGAACTAGCGAGTTTCAGAGGTGGGATACGGGAGAAACTGGATCTTGCCCTGTGCTCTTTTGCCATGGCGATCCAGGCGTAGGGAAGACCCATCTCAGGTAGGACAAGAAACCGCACATAGAGCCCCGTCGCTGACCAACAATTTTAGCTCTGTGGTAATCGATCATTTCCATGGCAGGCGACAAGATATTGCGGTTGCCGGGCTGTATTGTGACTATCTCGATAGAAACGAACAGACTACATCGAACATGATAGGGGCCATGCTCAAGCAGTTGGTGGGAGGAGGAAATATCCCAGAGAATATACGCAATGCTTTCAGGGACGGGATGGAGCATTTCGGGGGGGTACGCCCCGAAGTTCCGGAACTCCTCAAAATGCTGAAGATCGCAATTACGCGACGATCGCGGGTGGTTATATGTGTCGATGGCTTGGATGAATCTCTCCCGGCGCACCGCACTGGCCTTCTTACAGCTCTGCAAACCATCGTCCAGGAGTCACGGAACGTCCGATTATTCTTAACCGGAAGGCCTTTCATCCGCAGTGAGGTTGGGACGCGCTTCCTGAACGTGGGTGCTATTTCAGTGAGTCCAACAAGAGAAGACACCGAGGCATTTTTGAGGATGAAGTTGGGCGGGGATACAGAACCCGACGCAATGGATGACCTTCTAAGAGCGGATATAATGAAAATTATTCCGCAGAAAATATCCGAGATGTATGTCTAGATGTCTACCTTCCCCGTGCCTGGTAGAAATCCTGTTACTCACCAATGGTTGCCTACAGATTCCTCCTTGTCTCTCTTGGCATCGAGACGATTCTTGGGGAGACAACAATTCGTCGGAGGAGGGAAAAGCTTAGGCAAATATCAAACGGTCAAGACGTAGCAGATGTATATACTGCTACCTTGGAAAGAATCAGGGCACAGAGGGGGGACAGGGCACGTCTAGGAATGGAGGCTATCATGTGGATAGCATACTCAGAGCGGCCCCTTGGACCAGACGAGCTATGCCAAGCCTTAGGGGTGGAAATAGGGTCGACAAACTTGGATAGTGACAATGCTCCTTCGATCCGGACCATATTGAACTGCGGGTTAGGACTGGTCATCGTCGATTCGTTGTCTTCTAGAGTGCGCCTCGTTCATTTCACTCTACAGGAGCATATCCTAGCCAATCCCACACTTTTCCCTAGTCCCCATTCAATGATTGCGGAGGTTTGCTTAACCTACCTTAACTTCAGTTGCATCAAGAACCTTTCACCGGCTCTTCCTTCGCCCCCACCAACAGCACATTTTCTTGAATACGCTTCTTGTTGCTGGGGAGAACATGCTCGAAGAGAAGCCTCCGCGTGTGTCGTCTCGCTTGCACTGAAGCTACTTGATCAATTCAACGCTCACATATCATGCAAGCTACTCTTGTCGAAGGAATTTGGGCCCGGAAAGCCTTTGGAGACTGCGAGAAAGCCCCTCAACATGGCTGGTAGTCCGATGGGATTCACCGGACTCCACGGCGGAGCTTTGCTCGGGGTTTTGGAGATCATGGTTCCTTTACTGGAGAAGAAGGAATGGGACCTTAACGCAACCGATCTGGGTGGTAATACGGCATTGATTTTGGCTGCCGGGAAAGGGCATCGCGAAATAGTAAAGCTGTTACTGAAACAGGACGGTCTTGATCCCGACGGAGTTGATTATATCGGCCGAACACCATTTTCATGGGCTGCTAGAAATGGGCATGCTGAAATTTTGAGAATACTCTCGGAGCGGGGCGACGTCAATCCCAACAGGACGGACAGCTATGGCCGAACCCCACTTGCGTGGGCTGCTCTAGAGGGACATGGAGAGGTTGTGAAAATGCTATTGGAGCGGAGCGATGTGAATCCCGACACTGCAGCCGGGGGTAATGGAACACCACTCAACTGGGCCACCATGACCAGGAAAGGGGAGGTGGTGAAGATGCTGTTAGAGCGGCCTGATGTCAATCCCAACAGGACAATTAGTTGTGGTCAAACACCGCTTTCATGGGCTGCCATGACCGGGAATGAGGAAATCGTCAAGCTACTGTTAGAACGGAACGATGTCTATCCCGATACCGCAGACGACAGCGGTCGAACACCGCTTTCATGGGCCGCCACGAATGAGTCTGAGGAAGCTGTCGAGCTGCTGTTGGAACAGGACAATATCGATCCCGACCATGCCGACAACAGTGGCCGAACGCCTTTGTCGTGGGCTGCCCAAAGTGGGAATGAGAGCATTTTGTGGTTGTTGCTGCAGCAGAGCCATGTCAATTCTGACAGTGCAGATGAGAATGGCTGGACACCGCTTTCATTCGCTTTGGAGAGCGGCCATCAGGAGATTGTAGATATGCTATGGCGTGAGGAAAATATAGGCCTCGACACTGCAGCTGAGATCGGCCAAACGCTGTTTCCAGGGGCTGCCACGTCTGGGCATGGGGAAGCTGTGGACACGCTACCGGAACGGGGAAATGTTAACCCCAGCACCGCAGGTGAGAGTGGCCAAACACCATTTCTGTTGCCTGCCAGGAGAGGCGCTGCGGGGGTTCTCCGGCGGCAGAGTGAGTCCGATTGGCTGGCTACGCCAAGACTCTAAGAGGAATTGTTGCGAGCCCTCATAAACGAGAACCCCCAGACACCAGAGCGACCCCTCAAAAGGATCCGCCGCTCTTGATATATGACTAGCCACAAATTTCCCCCCTTCACTTCCACAAACCAAGCTCTTTCTGTCCTTAATAACTGGCTCCCCACGCATGCTTTTCCGGACTTGCCCTCCCCATTTCCAGTATTACTTGTCCCCTAACGAATTCGTCACCACTATTCAAAGTTAGCTATTACGGGGTAGGATGATTATTCATGATGTTATAACTAAGGAAACATTTGTGTGTTTGCCGACAAAGGATTCATTTTCCCTTTATTTCCGATGTTCTATGATTTCCTCTATTCTTGTCAGGCTTTGTTGCTTTTGTCCCTAGCTATCTATCTCTCTTGTGGATTGCTGAACCATCTTTCATTTTTTTCATACAAAACATTTCTAGCTCTTCTGAATTCACATTGATGGTGCCGTATAAATAATCTCACCTCCGAAAACAGGCTTCATCAGCTTGGGGACGGAAGGGAGAAGGAACAAAGCCGCGAACAGTTGAATTGGAAGAGGGTACTTATAGTCACTCGTGCTTTTGGAAGTTCCCTTACGTTCCATGGGTGTTTGGAATTTCGCTTCCCCTGAGTTATTGTGATTTTTTGGAGAACCAACCTAAGTTACATTATTTCTTTTCCATAACGGGGGTGTGCGTAGCGACGGGTGTAATATGTGTGGTGATCCGTGAAAGAGTCGGGATGCTTTATTATGTTTTTGCACGCCCCCGTCTTTGCCATTGCCAATATTTGAGATTTTAAGGTATTCAGGCTATATCAGCAAATAGTGGGCAGTGTCAGCATTGGGGCGCCAAGAAGGGGATGACCTTTTCTCGCTCAGCCTTGTCCTCCACGTAACTTACCAGTCAATTCAGAGGGCTGGATGTCGTTCTCGTAAACGTTGGGAGGGGAGGTCGCACAGTGGTAGGCAATAGAGAGAGAATTCACACGGAACTTAGGAATTTCGTTAAGGTTCTCGTTCTTACTTCTTCGTTCTCTAAAAACGAAACTCACGATAAAGACAGGTGTATAAGTAAAACATAAGTAGCACGTCCTGATCCTTCCATAGATCACCACACATATCTTTGTATTTCCCTACATGCCCGTGTTCTTTCGTAGACTACCGTGATAACAAAGGAAAGACATGTCGGTGTAGTCTCTTTTGTAAACTGTGAAATAATTTATCGCGCTCTCCCGAACCATGTGCAATTGCCCTGCCCTGTGCTTAAACGACCTATCGCACTCCTGCAACTACTAAAGTCAGCCACATCCTTCCGGCAGTTCCCAGCGGCCCCCCGCTCCATCCTTAAAAATGTCTCTTTTGTTTTTATTTTTTTCCCCCCCATATTATCGAGCGAGTACTTGTACTTTATTTTGGTTGCCGTTTCGCTAGCACTTACTTGTAACACGTGTTGTGTTGAGCTTTAGTCGAGCGTATTTAACTCGTAAGGGAAAGATCACCTCCATAAATGAATAGACCCTTAACGCTGATGTATACATCCGAGATATCACCTGCTAGCTAAGGACACTACATCTGTGATAGTATACATATGAATAGGAAATGTAGACGAGGAGTGGAACTTATTCTTAACGCATGCTCCTAGAGCTCTAGTGAGAGATAACCAATGTATACAATGTGGTGCCGTTATGGCCATCTAAGGTTTATGATGTATTGAAGTAAATATACTATGATTTCAGCATGGAACATATTGAATTGATCTTGAGTTAAAGGAATCAAGTAGGATATAAAAAAGCAATAAGAGTTGACATATGACTCAGTTGTGAATTTGATGATTGGGCGATTATCAGCATTTGTCAGCATTTTCCCCATTCTAAGATTATCAGTTTATCTCTATTTCTATGCATACATATCCCCACGTTTAGCGTACCCTTCTGATTTCCCCATCTTTTGGGGGGCGCAACATGCACCTAGATAATCTGAGAGTCTTTTTTTTTGGAAATCACCACTTATCACTCGGGGCCCTTGCGCCTCGGGGTGTTGGAATATGCGGATATCATACTGTATTCATGCTAGTATCACGGAGTTCACGACGCTTGGCAGGCGAGCTGGTGAACTAGCGTTAAGAGGTCTGTGGGATTCTTGATGCGGACAGCTACAATAGGGGTACTCGGGTATATAGCAACGCCCCCGAGCACCATAGTTAATTAAGAAATTCTTCTATCGCAATTCCTCTCTTACTTGTCGATATCTCTCCTAAGATTTCAACACGGGGCACCGAAGAATTTTTCCGTTGTATTATACCTTCCTATTTGTCGCTCCTTTGGCAGGTCTCAGGTTTGGTCGGGATCGCCAGGCGATCTGTATAAAAAGACTACATAATATTATTATAGTAGTACGGTAAAAACTCTTGAAATCTGCCCTTAGATTATGAGCCATGATTAGCGCGGTAGCCCGGGATAGGTGAATTTTGAATACCGGTTAGCGATCCAAGGTGTCCGGTGGGCCAATCTGTTATTGTGTGGGGAACACACTAATCGCCCTCGGGATGTTTTGACTCAGAATACGGAGCTAAGAGGACTGCCGGATCGCAAAGTTTCTAATCATACATTTCCTACCTCTCTTATCACATATAGCCTCCAAGTCCAACGTGATTCCACCCCCTCTGATGCCACGTCGCCTATGAAATATTTGAGCAGGGATACACTCCTGAAGACCCATGTTTGACGAGAAGGATCTCAAAAAAAATACCTGTCTTCCTTGTTTCCATAGCTCTATTTCAGGAGCAGTGGGATTTCAATATCGGGGAGTTTTGATAGATGAAATTCCACCCTGTAGTTTTCAGGGTATGATCGGGTGCAATAGCTAGTCTGGGACAGATCTGGCAGAAGGGTTGTGACTCCCACTACTCCTAATCGTGAGGTCAACTGCCCGGAGAGAGGAACAGGATGACAGAAAGGGATCCGTCCTGGTACAGCTCCAAGACAGATCGACACCGCATTGGGGTGGATACTGTTAACTATTGGCCGAGCTGTGGTACTTTCCAGATCGCATGCGGGATAGGCAGGTTGAGTTGGCTTGCCATTGGATTGGAATGCTGTTAGGTTTCATGCATGCCCAGATAGAGGGTGGGTCCCATATATATATACAGGTCAAAGTTATAGAGATCACAAGTTTCCCACCTCCATTATCACTGGCTAATGGCAACACACACACCGTACGTGTTAGAAATCACGAAGGTTCCATATCTTCAACACTACGATGACCCTAGATGTTTGGACAAGGAGACTTAGGTTTAGGAAAGGGTTGTGGATTATGCTAGTTGAGGCGATGGTTGTTTATGGGAACGTTAGCTGCAGCGGAGATGTTTTGAGAATGCACAGGAAATATACCAGGGCGTTAGAACAGTTTGGAGTCGACACTAGGAGGAGTCTGACGTTTCGGACTAAGGTACACTAAGAGATGGAACAAGAAAGATGTCGCATTACAACGATTGGGAAACAACAGAAGGTATCAGTGGTGTTATAAATTGCGGTACCTGAAGGAAATTCTGTATGAGGATGAAACGAGTAAAGAGGAGGAAGGGGGTACCGTTTGGAAAGCAGTTTGAAGGAGTTCATTGGGAGAACGCAAAAGGTTATGAGGAAGATGTGATGGAGAGTCGAACGATGGGAAGAAAGGTTTTTCTGTAAAGTCGAGATTGTGTATATATAGGACTCCTCCAGGCGAGGAAGAACAATAAGGACGACAATACTCTCTATCGATCATAGCTCATATTATTTGAGAAATTAGGTGAGTAGGAAGTGCAGTCAATCCTTTCTATACTAAGGTGCTTGGTATGTTTCTCTGTATAAATAGAACTATGATAGCTGGCACCATCCTCTATAGTTTGAACACCAGCTTGAGCTCCACCAACTTTCATATAAAGGGGTCGAAGATGTGGAATGAGAATTTCATCGACATACTAGTATGAATTGAAGCCTAGTTGATTTCTATCACTCCTTCGCTCACCTTCGGTCCGTTTTCACATAGGAACAAGCGGTGTGTGGATACCATAGGTAAAGCCAGCCCAGAAGCTTACTGTATTACTCTCTCCAACAAAGGTGGGTTGCAGGTTCTTCAAATGATAGGTGGCATTGGGTCTGGGAAGTCGTTGTACTTTTCGTCTATAGGCTGTTCCAGTAGCAATTTGAAGATATACTTCACAGGTATAACAATGCCTTCGCAAAAACTGAAATGTCCCACTTGGGCCGTAATCTACACTATCTCTTTCCTTGGGTCCTATTGTGCGGTCCTATCTATGGCTTGGGTCGAGCAAGAAAAACCGGCCGTTGCAAGCTGCGCAGGGGGTGGCCTAGAGTTGAAACCCCAATATTAAGTCTGGATTTATGTAAAAGCTCCCTAGCTGTCACACGCGGATGTGCATCAGATAACCAGGCAAGGTATCTTTTATCAGGGGTATTGAGCTTTAAAACCTTCCACTACGAGGTGTTCAAGGATTAATATCGCCATACATTTTCCAGCGACGGTTGATTATGCAGGCTTGGGTTCAAGAGACACCTGTTTCTGCCCCAATTTCAGTAAAACTCATGCCCAAAGAAGTAAGATCAATTATTCGGAGCCGCTCATTAAGGTCTTTTCGCGTTGCTTTGCGGCTGCTTTATTCCACACCGATGTGCTTGAGAGTTGTTGTGCGAGATTGCGATCGTATTGCTGCGAAGCACCAAGCTTTTTGTGACTCTTTGAAGCCTACCGTAAGAACTCGAATAAACGATCCTTGTGCTAGGTAGTCCGAAATTTCCTCCTCTGGAAAAGGGGCCAAAAACACAACAAAAATCTGCCCCCCGAGAAAAAAAGAAAAAGAAAAAAACACCAGGCCTTCCTAAGAGAGGCAACTCCAACGTCCTAGCACAAGGATCGTTTATTCGAGTTCTTACGGTACTAGACTCTGTAATCGAGTGATCGACCATGATTGCGGATTAGGACTGCAGGAGCATGCTCCCGGGATCGAGGAGCGGGTTACCTGTGAATACAGAGTGTCTTGTAATTTTCCTTCCTGTTCCAAAATGTGGCTTAAATTTAGTGGGTTTTGACATTTATTCTTAGACGAGTGTTTGGTTACCTGAGATTAAAGAGTCTTAAATGGATAGCTGTTCTTGACTTGGAAACCAGTTATATTTTTCAGTTAGATGTTATCTATATTATTGAAGAGAGGAATTTGGAATATGTGAAGGATTGGCTTTAGAGTTTCACAACGGAGGCTATCTGCCCGTCAGTGATTGATTATTATCAAGTTTAGTTGATTATGCTCGAGCATAGTGTTGTCAACGGGGTAGTCTGTCCGTCTTGGGCAGGACGAGGACTGCCCGCAGTTTGTCGTCCCGTCCCGTCTTTTTGTCAACCTGCCTGACATATGAGAATACAAGACAACAATGGATGACATTCTCTCGTCCCGTCCCGTCTTTTCCTAAACTTGCCCAACAAGTTTGAGCTAAGAACCATTCGCCTGTTTGTCGCCTGGCTGTCTCCAACAACAATGTCTCACCCTACAGAGTCTAATTGGCTTATCTAGTATTAAGTAGACAAGTACAGTAATAATAGCTCTCTGGTTTAAAATATTTATTTTAATATTGGAAAACAATAGAAGTGATATGTAACCCAGTTGTCAAAATACCAAGCTATGAAGCCAAGCTTATATTCTAGTTGTAGTAGGCTTCCTGTTAGATTGATTTTGCCAACAAGAATTCAATTGGTATCTTGTTTGGCTACCCTAGTATAAGGAACAATGACTAGCTAATAGACCTGAACAAAAGCAAAGATCTCATTCAAGGAAATAATCAAAAAGTCAGAAGTTTGAATGACTGAGAAAGAAGGAAGGCCCAATGAGTGTAGTTCCAATACCTTAAGTGTGCTCTCTAGGTGATTCACATCAGAATTGATTGCTCCTAAACAATCCCAGAACTTAACCAGGATTTTAGGCTGTGAGATGCCTCTATAATGTGATCTCCCAATTGATTTCGCCTATCTGGTAATAGTACACTCGCACCCCGCTATCCTGGATGGCTAGATTTCACGAATTTCGTACGGGACGACGGGGTATCCAGGAGAACAGGTCAGGTTTCAGTGCAAGGGAATTTCGAATTCATAGAAATTCATACACATTAGTGAGGTATTCGGATTATGGAGATCCGGGATAGCGGGGTGTGAGTGTAGTTTGGAACTTTAATTTCCATTACCTAATTTTGTCGTAATCAATTGGGGTAGGGGAATGCAGGTGCTAGACAAGAGATATGGAAGTTTTAAACATACCTCCTGAATGGGGTTGCAGGACCCGTCCACATTGCAGGTAAAGTGAAGAGGTCGATTGTCATTTGTGGTTATCTCCTTGCCACATATTCTCAAGATGGTTAATCTGATACTGCACGGGGCCACAAGCAAGATAGTCCTTCGTTTCATGCTCAACATACAATTAGAACTCATGGCACTCATCTCCAAGAATCTTTCTGCATTGTTTCTTTTTGAATCCTGTAAATTGGGAAGGAGTTGTAACTCCCTGTGAAGACAAATTTTAGTTGTAATTGATGGCTGGAGAGAAGTACTCCTTATTGGAGCTACCACAAGTAGTACAATATCAGTCTTGCTTGAGGTGTTTGGTTTATACTCTGATTGCCAAACCATCTTGACAGTTGATTCTTGGGGTGAGAATGCAATCCCGCCTGACTTCCTACTAATTCTCAAAGTATTTGTCCTTCATTTCCGTATTTAAGCTAATAGCAAGGCAGTGTGACCTCGGCAAGGCTATTAATATGAAACATTCAATACAGTATTAAGCTTGTTCAAGTTGAGTATGATAGGGTACAGGCAACCACCCTAGTTGAGTTGTGGGGAGTACACGATGGTGCTGAAGGTAAACCATATGTTGCCCACATATATTTGTTTGTCCCTTTTTGTTAGCAGGTACGCACCTGAGAATAACAAGATTCTTCGCGCTCTTCCACCATGCTCCTCGTATTCAACAAAGCTTTACAGGGGGAATGGGCGAGTTGACAGTGTAGAGTGGGAAGGCTCATTCATAGATATTATATACATTTCAGGCCAGGTGGACAGGGGTACAAAGATGCGGTATCTCATATTCAGAGAATTGTTCTAGCTTGTAACAAGTAGGGGTTACTTGATTGGTTTTGAGGGATTGTTTGATGCTTAGTATGTTTTATGATTGAGTTTGATACTCCTGATATTTTGGGAATTGTTTTAGAGTATAATTTGATACTTAGTATGTTATAGGATAGAGTTTGATACTCATGAGGTTTGATATTTGGCTTTGGAGTATTGTTTGATACTCAGTATGTTTTATGTATTGTATCAAGATATCGTTTGATACTTGATATATTGTATGTACTGTTTTCAAGTTTACCATTTTGGAGTCTTTTTGGTTATTGTTTACAAGACTTTGGTTAGCCAGACAAGTGTATTTAAGGCCTGATTTTCTCCGGCCTTAGAGAAGAGCAAACTTCGACTGACAGAGTTTTCAATAGAAGCGGTTGAACAGGTAGTTTTTCGGTTCGCTTCGAGAATCGAGACAAAAAGATAGGTAGATATTAGCAACTACTTCGTAGACACGATATAGTAAGAAGTTTGTTACAAGAACTTAGTCAAAGCCTCCAGTACTTAGTCTGGTTAGTTACCACACTTTGGTATAGAGAGAGTATCTATACAATATCGAGTCCGGCCACCCCCCAAGGAGGCGGTTATATAACTGCTATAAATGTTGATCCATGGCAGGGCAATGTCTTGAAGCTGCTCCAAGTGAATTTTGTACTGCAAGATCAATTGCCAGATGTGGAAAGGGTAGAGAATTTGCAGGATGTCATATAAGATATTCGATTCAGCTATAGTTAGCGAATTGATGTCAAGGGAGGTCTGGGTACTATCAGGTTCCGGGTATTTATTGAGGAGAAGAACCACCTGTACAATTTCCTGTAGGGGATCCTGAAGTGCAAAGATACCTATTAGTGAATTCTAGTCACTACCCCCCTCCAGTAATCCTTGTACAAATGAGAGATAGTACTGTAGTATTGGGGCCTAGAGACTTTCTAACTTCAGTCTGCAAGTATTCACGGCTGTGCGATGGCCTGAATATCAAACTGATAATATTATAAAGGTTTCCAAAAGGGTATGTGAGCCACCAAGCCTCTGGTGCCACTGTCTGGTGGTGTAGATCTTGATATGTAGAAGATCTCTCATTCGAATCCCTGGGGAATAGATGCTCATGGAATAACTTTAACTGTGACAAACGTTGACTAAGGTAGGAAAGATTTCACATGACTAATAGTTATTAGTAATTGGTTTGTTATCTTTCAGACTAGGAGATCAGTAGACTCAGAGGTTTTTACATGACAATGCAATAGCGTCTCAATGGTTTTTTGTTATAGGTTAGTTATGTGACATAACTTATGATTGTGGTAATGTCCTTTATGTATCTCACATATTACTCATAGTTATGAGTCATGGGTTTCACACATGTGACCCTTTCGGGCACATGACTTGGTTATTGCGTTATAATTAATTGATGGATTAGGGGACAGTAACTAATAGCAGTCCACAGATTGGTTTCACGTTATGACTCACTTGAGTCATAAGATTGGGGGACTCATGGGTATGAGTAACCAGGGTTTGGGTTGTAGGGATGATGGCCTATATAAGGCTACCCTCAGGCGCAGTGTAGTTAGAAATGAACCATCTCCTCTACTCCTGCGGCGATTGAAATCTCAACACCATGAGAATTCATCGTCAATATCCACTACCCACGCACTCTCAGTGAGCTGCACGCCACACTCCAGTATTCCTTCTCTTATTATGTTCTTGGGCTTTACCGTACTTGTTTCTACGGGTCGTTCGGCTATCCCCCCGTCCCTCTCTGAGCGCGTTTTTCGCTACCTTGCTTAATGCTTGTACAATCCACAATCTTGGAAATGCTGCTCGGCATCCTAGAGTTACATTTGTTTCATGAAGGGACAGAGAATCTGAAACATGTTTCATTGACGGATATGAGAATGGAAAGCATAGAAGGCTACGGAAATCGAGGACGTCGTTGTGATGTATTTTCTTTTGTTCAGGGATAATGCAGAATGTTTCTTCCTTTTGTTGGTTTGAGGGATAGAAAAGGAGATGAAGAGACATGTGAGGAGGAAGGTGGAAACAAGTGGTGATGATTGGATGACCGAAGAGAGTGTTTTCTTTTTTCATATATATATCTGTTATTACCACTAGGTTGGCAAGCAAGCTAAAGCACAACGAATAGATCTATCTTGCTCGCTATTAGTATTCTCTTCTACTACTACCCTTCTGGTGCCGTATTCACTCTTATTTTGTTAGGGTTATGAGCCCGGCTCGTAGCGCTCTATAATACCAATACGAAGAACTATCTTCAACTATCATTGAGCAAGGATTATCCCTACCAATACCGGTAATGAGGTCAACATTTTGGCCTCACTAGGTATCAATCCACTCTCAAAAGCTGCTGACTATAGAGAATGGCGATTAGCAGTGATAGACATATTAGCGGAGAAGGGACACTGGCCACTCGTTTCCTGCACTTTTACCCGTCCATCAAACGATACTACGAAGGCTGCACAGTGAGATGAGAAAGCAGGTAAAGCCAGTGGAATGATTAGACGGCTAATGGATAGGGCCCATAGGGAACTATAGCCCGAAGACCGTAACCCCACTTCGCTTTGAAATAAGTTAGAAAAACAATATGCGGGAATGGACCAAACACGGATGTGGTTCTTGAAGGGGGACTTATCAAAGGTAGAGTTCTGCAATAATAATTGTGTTGTGTACATTGCGACTCTAGAGAAGCTCTTCTATCAGCTTGCGGCCGCAGGTGAGACCCAAGTGGAAAAGGATAAGAAGTAGCTACTTCTTGCAAACCTTCCAATTCGGTATCATCTATTTAGCCGATCAATTTGCAACAACGAAGACTACGATACCACTATATACGATAAGATCTGTGACCGCCTCGTAATTGAATACCGGCAGTTGACTGGTAGTACAAAGCAGAGTGATGAGAGCAAGGAAAGCAAGGCTGTTCTGGCTAGGAAAAGTGGAGGATGGAAGGGGAAGGGAAAATATTACGGTAATGCTGGGCAGAAAGAGAAGGGTCCTATCCTATCTGGGAGCGTGGATAAAGACAACTGCTTGTATTGCAAGGAGAACGGTCATTTGGCACAGAGATGTCCTAAAAAGAAAATGGATCAGGAGAAGAATAGCGGAGCGAGAAGGAATGAAGGCTGCGATAGTAGAACAAGCGCAAACACTGCATCAGCCCGTGGAAACATTCAAGTGTGGACCGCAATGAATCGTGTATCAGCAAAACAAGGTCAATCAAAGGGGGTCCTAGACTCAGGAGCAACACACCATATGACTACCGATAAAACTCTCTTTGAAAGATTGAATTCAATTCCTGCCTCAATTCATATAGCAAATGGCTCAGAAATGATTGCCATCAGGGAAGGTCATATTGTTCTAGATCTGGAGGTCAATGTTACCGTAAACCAGGTGCAGCTGGGAAAGACGCTCTATGTACCTGATATGGGACAGAGTGGGCTGCTATTGGTGCGGTGTATCCAGGCTGCTGGGGGAATTATTAGCTTCGGCGTTCCTGAGAAAGATGTTGTTAGCATCTGCCACAGAAAGAAGCTTGTGGGAATGACACGACTTGAGAACAATGCCTGTGTTCTTCAAACGCTGAAAAGCGAAGCCCAGCAGGCGAAGATTCAATCAACTCATGCAACGTTGATTGAATGGCATAAGAGACTGAGACATATATGTTTTAACAATGTTAAGCGGCTTGTAGATCAAACACCGGGAATAGCGATTGATGGGAGCCGCACTAACCCAGTCTGTCTTAGCTGTATTGTGGCAAAATAAACCAGAACACCAAATGCCTCCCCAGTAAGGAGAATTCCACCAGGACTACAACAACTAATTCATTCAGATGTCGCCGGACCAAAGAAAACCTCGTCTCTCGGCGGAGCAAAGTATTTTGTTATATTGATCGACGATTTTTCTCGCTTTACGGCCGTATTTACCTTGAAACAAAACTCGGATGTTACGGAAAAGTTCTCGGAGTATGAGGCCTGGGCAGAGAACTTGCAGGAAGAGCGCATAAAGGCTTTGAGGAGTGATAATAGGGGCGAGTATACATGCTACTAGTTCACAGAAATTTTAAAAGAAAATGTGATCACTCACGAAAAGACAGTCCCATGCTCGCCAGAGCAAAATAGTGTCAGTGAGAGAGCAAATCGAACCTTGGTTGGGCGCGCAAGATCTATGATGGTAGATAATGGCCTGGCTGAGGAATTCTGGGGTGAAGCTATACGAACTGCCGTCTACCTCAAGAACCGTATACCTACCTCAGGTATTGCCATGGGCAAAACACAGATAGAGTTCTGGACGGGTAGTCCACTTGGAAACCTTACACACTTAACCCCATTCGGTACCCCCAAATTCCGTCATGTTCCAAAGGAGAAACAAATGAAATGAGATAACCATCGGGAGGAGTGTGTGGTTATTGGCTACGAGGGTACAAATTAGTACCGGGTATTGAGTGGGTGTAAGATATCTGCTGCTTGGGATATTAGGATTGTGGGCCATAGGAATGAGGACAAGAAAGAAGGAAAGGGGGGAAAAGAGGAAGGTCAAGAGCTAGGGGAGAGTGGGTTTGATTTGGCCTCAGAGTCAGAAGCAGAAACAGGAGAGCAAGAGACTGCCGATGGGGATGTATTAGCAGATGAAATACAGGATAGTGAACGAGACACAGCACCGCTTGAATCTCGACAATCCGGAAGAAGCACAGCACGCCAATTCTCACCCCCACGGTATCATGATGAAGCCTTCCAAGCTCGGCTCGATCCAGATGAACCTACATCCTATACTGAAGCGATGGGTTCACCATTACAAAAGAAGGGGAAGCGAGCTATTGAAGGGGAATTAGAGTCTATCAAGGCTAATGAGAGTTGGAAGATAGTGGAGCTAGCAAAATCGCAAACCCCTATAAAATGCAGATAGGTATTCCGGATAAAGAGGGGAGTTGCGGGTGAGATCATTGGACATAAGGCATGAGTAGTTGCAAAGGGGTTTACAGAAAGGTATGGGATAGAATATTTGGAAACGTACGTCCTGGTAGTCAAGCTCACCTCACACTGAATTCTCCTCGCCATTGCTGCAGTATGAAACCACGAAATTGATCAGCGCGATATCCAAATCACATCCCTTTTGGGAACGCTCAATGACAAAATTTACATGGAGATACCGGAGGCAGTAGATGTCAAGAAAGCAGTGGGAGGAGCAAAAGGTCAAAAGGTTTGCAGATTGTTGAAGGGATTGTATGAATTAAAGCAGTCAGGCAGGATAGGTAATAAAGAGTGGGATCGCTATTTGGTAGGAAAGTGTGGATTCAAGAGAAGCATGGAGGACTATGCTGTGTACTTCAAGAGTGAGAAAGAGGATGCGTGTTGGGCATTAATATGGGTAGACGATGTGTGATGGATTGGGCCAAAAGGAAGGGTGGAGGAAGCGAAAGCTAGTGTGGGAAAGTACTTTCCCGTCACCGATCGCGGAAAAGGGCATTTCTTCATAGGTATAGAAATCAAGCGAACGCCAGAAACTATCACACTCAATCAGGCAGTATATACGAAAAGAGATTTTGGAAAGGTTTCCACAAGAACAACTCACATCCGGTATCAACTCCTATGCATCCAGGTACCGGACTCCTAGACACTGATGAACCGCCCGAGGATGAATCTATTTATCGCAGCATTATCAGGAGTCTTATGTACTTAATGCTATGTACAAGACTCGATATTGCACATGCTGTTGGTGCTCTGAGCAAGTATAGTACCAATCCCAAGAAGAGCCATATCCTTGCCGCCTGCCACCTCCTCCGATATGTCAATAAGACGGTATCACTAAGTCTGCATTTTGGACCCGTCCAAGATACTACCACCTCATGACCTGTGCTCTATAGAGACAGCGATTGGGCTGAGGATCAAGAAACAGGGCGAACTACAGATGCTTATGTGTGCATGCTTACAGATGCTACATCAGCAAAAACATACCGTGCGTCAGGCACACCGCTGTTGCGTCAGGATACCAGGTACAGTAACTTTGCGCCCTTAACCTTCGGTGCACCCAGAGCTGGGTTTCCACCTTCGGTTGCGCCAGGCGAGTCAGGAGGTACACTTGCCATGCAGCCTTACTCCGGACGCTACTGGCTACACAACCTTCCACCCCATGCTTCCTGACGCAGCTCACAACACTATCGCATCTTCAGATCCACCGCTCATTCACTCCACATTCAGGGTACCTTCTGAATATGACCCCTATATCTTTCCAGCCATCTCTCCTACCTGGAAAGGCGATACCTTTGGTAAAGATGATTGGGTCATTATGGGCGCCAAGTGAGAAAGCCACCGTACTCTTAATCTTAATATGGCGCGAATCACACTGGCCTGCCAGTGAGCGACAAAGAGTTATATTTTCAGAACTTGATCTTTCAGCGAGCGCAAATGCCAGCTTACTCCAGTCTGAAGGTGAGTGATACCTATGACAGTCTCTACTACTAGTACTAGGAGTTGTTGTGGTTTCTCGGCACTTAGCCTTTGACGCGACGCGACTGCTCTCTTTCCCCTCACCACTCAACCTCATCACCCCCACAGCTACCCTGAAGACTCAACCACAACCACGCCACCGATCCTGATTCTGGCACCTGCATCATTCTGGGCTCGTCGCCAGCTACACACTGGTATAGGATTCATCCCAACCTGACAGTTATTGATGAGATTCTAGGGCTGGCGATTTCAGAATTCGATGGCTGATTCCTCTACCACTGCTAGACAGATTCCAGTTCTGTTTCTTCAAGGTTGTCGGGCTCTGCATCAGCGACACAATGGTATAAGACCCATCCCTACCCGGGCAATACTCATGGAGTTGCTAACTCTTCTTTAGGCCCTGGCAGAATTTTGCTCGATGGCTGATTACGCCAGAATCGCTTGACGGATTCCAATTCTGTTCTTCGGAGGTTATTGGGCTCAATGCCAACTACCGGCCGGAATAAACTACGTCCCTGTCGCATCAAAACTCAGGATTTCACTGTCTTCTGTGGAGGGGGTGTTAGGGAGCATTCTGGCAGAACTTTCCTCGATAGCTGATTGCTCCACGACCACGTAACGGATTTCAATTCCATTTCCGGGAAGTTATCGGGCTCGACGCCTGCTACGTACCTGTATAAGATACGTTCCTGTGACATTTAAACCCCGGATTTCGCTGACTTCTCTGGAAGGGGTCTCTATAGTAACCCTGGGGGAATTTTACTCGATGTCAGACTACGCCACGACGGCTGAATGGATTCCAAATCTGTTTGCGGGAGGTTGTTGGGCTCGTCGCTAGCTACGCAACGGTATAAGGGACGTCCATGTGGCAGCAAAACCCAGGATTTTGCTGACTTCTGTGGAGGGGGTCTTGGGTAGCATGGTGGCAGAATTTTACTCGATGGCAGATTGCTCCACAACTGCCTGATGGATTCCAATCCTCTTTGCGGGAGGTTCATTGGCCTTGACGCCAGCTACGCAACGGTATAAAGTACGTCCCTGTCCCATGAAAACCCATGAAGTCACTGTCTTTTGTGGTGATACCAAGCTGGCGGAACTTTGCTCAATTGCAGATTACTCCACCAGCGCTGGATAGATTCCCATTCCCTCTGAGGGAGGGTGTTGGGCTTGATGCCAGCTACGCAACGGTATAAGGGACGTCCCTGTGGCATCAAAGCCCAGGATTCCGCTATCTTCTGTAGAGGGGCTCTCAGGTAGCATGCTGGCGGAATTTTACTCGATTGCATATTCCTCCACAACCTCTGGACGGATTTGAATTCTGTTTCCGGGAGGTTGTTGGGCTTGACGCCAGCTACACGCCCGTATAAGGCCCATTCCTACGCGGTCAATAACCATAAAGTTAACACACTAACTGGGGGGGGGATACCCGGTGGAATACCCGGAGGAATACCCGGAGGGATACCTTGAGGAGCCATAGGGAAGCCATGGGTGAGGTGCCACCTGTATTTAGTAGAATTAGAAATTCAATAGAAAACTATCTAAATGGACTATATGAGTGTAAAATATATTGTGACCCAGGTCAGAAAGCAAAGGGGAGACCCTTGACCTGTTTCCAGAGTGAATCCTCAAAATGAGGTTGCGTATCAGGCTGTGCCCAGCAAAAATGATGGTGCGCCGGTGATGCCCAGAATATATTGTGTTGCACCAGGGGACGCCCGGAAGATATGGTGTTGCGCCAGGTGATGCCCCGAAGATATGGTGTTGTGCAAGTTGGCCCCCCAGTAATAGTTAGTTTCAGTGGTTGCGTCCTAATTCGCGGTTGACGTTATGTGCGCTAGGTGCGCCAAGGATTATTTTTGCTGAAGTACAATGACCTCCAAGTCAGCAGTTTCCTGGTCAAGCAAGAAACAACAAACCATTGCCTTATCGTGAACTGAAGCTGAGTACATGACACTCACTCAGGCCACCAAAGAAGCGATTTGGATGACCAGATTTATGACTGAGTTGAGTGCGAGCAGTATGGAAGAAACCCCAAAAGGCACGACACTGTAGGCTGACAACTAAGGCTCAACGACACTGGCCCCCAACCCGGCGTTCCATGCAACAACTTAACGTATCGGAATTCAAGAACACTACTTCCGGGAGAAGGTAGTCACAGGAGAGATTCAGCTAGAATACCTGCCGCCTGATGATATGCTTGCGGACTGCTTACCCAAACGCTTAAGCTGTGAGAAGTTGGAATTGTTTCGCAAAGAGATGGGCATCTCTTAAGTAAGAGCATACCTCCCACAGTGGGAGTGTTGGAAATGCTGCTTGGCATGCTAGAGTTTCTTAGGTTTCATGAAAGCACAGAGAATCTGAAAGAGGTTTCATTGACGCAGATGAGAATGGAGAGCAGAGAAGGCTATGGAAATGGAGGAAGTCTTTGTGATGTATTTTCTTTTGTTCAGGGATAACACAGAGTGTTTCTTGCTTTTGTTGGATTGAGGGATAGACAAGGAGATGAAGAGACATGTGCGAAAGAAAGTGGAAACGAGTGGTGATGATCAGATGACCGAAGAGAGTGTTTTATTTTTTCATATATATATGTGTTAGTACCACTAGTCAAGCAAGCAAGCCAAAGCACGACGAATAGACCTAAGGTGCTCTCTATCCTTATTCTCTTTCACTGCTACCCTTTTTGTGCCGTATTCACTCTTATTTTGTTAATACAACACCCTGTCCCCCCTGTTAAAGCCCGCTAGGACTACAGTTCGCAGTAGAAGAAAACTTTTCAACTGGCCATGGGCCATTTCTTCATTGTCTTCTTCACCTTTATAGACTGCCTAGTAAGCCACGCACATGGTTACCTATAGTTTTTAGAGTTATTAGGTCTACCCCTCCTTCTCCCCCCTCCGGTCTCATCCCATTGCTCGGTTACAGCTACTATCCAGTCACTTTGGCTGGCACTCTGCTGCCGATTCGCCTTCTTCGAGACTTCTCCACAGTCGCAGCCCTGGGTTACGCTCCGTCGTCTTATTGCACTAGCTCGGTGGCGGATGTCAACCACCTGGGTTCTTGAGTAATCTTTGCACGGTCGCCATGTTTTTGTGGTCCCCGCATCCCCATTGTTCTTCCCTTCTTGTTCTTACTTGGAGTTAGATTAGTGGTTATATCTATTATTTCATATGTGTCAAAAACGGTGACTAAGCAAGGCAGACTCTCACATGACTAATAGTTAATAGTCAGCGGTTTGTTATCTTTTATGCTATGAGATCAGTTGACTCACTATGAGTCATGAGTCGCGTGACGCCAGGGTACTAGTCACGCAGGGTTAGGGTTGAGGGAAGAACCCCTATATAAGGGCACCCTCGGGGCAGGAGATTTGGGTTCTTCACGCAACCATCTAAGTTCTTTCATGCTATTTACTTTCAATACATAGATCGTTATCAATCACGCTTTCGGGAATCAAGACACGACTGTCTTATAGGAGCCTAGCGATCAACGTTGCTAGATAGGAGTCAACGGACTTAGCTATCGCAACAGCTATTGGGCCAGGAGAAGTGATGGTTAGAAGACTATCGGTTACCTGCTGCAAGTATCACCCGGAGAGGAGAGGATTGTAACATTTGGTTGCGTCAACCAGCAGCACCTAACAAACAGACAAAACGGAGACCAACAACAAAAACAAC
>Ga0307507_10005050_pt1 | contig 22256 bp, 6 predicted proteins | sample 7_EM_MG_FD_207223 | JGI IMG/M metagenome (GOLD analysis project Ga0307507, IMG submission 207223) | Populus trichocarpa ectomycorrhiza microbial communities from riparian zone in the Pacific Northwest, United States - 7_EM | ecosystem: Host-associated > Plants > Roots > Unclassified | place... | reverse complement strand
TGCGTAAAGAAGAGAAAGGAATAACGAGAGAATCTTGCAATTAAACAGTTTAGGGGTCTTGGTCGATGCGTACGCACATACGCACGCGGACGGACTTTGGTAGTATTCAATTAATCTAGCAGAACTTGGCAGAAGTTAATCAAGCTAGCAGAATTCGGTCAAAGCTTCAAGTTCTATCTGTCAAGTGTTTTACCAAGACATTTCCACTATAACTAGGCTAGTCCCGTTACAGTACCCCCCCTTTGGCCAAAGGTCTAAAATAATACAATTTTATCATATCGTATTTTACGTTGGGTGGCAGTATAGAGTTTTGCCAGTTCTAATTGTTAAACGGACTAATTAGGATTTTCCATCCCCGGGATGGAAAATTGCTATTAGTTTAGTAAAGGCGGTAAGCCAAACTAATATCTTTATAGTAGGTCTTGGCAAGGCAAATCTAACCAATTAGATAACTTTAACTGCTGGTTAAAGTTCCTTAATATCTTGCGTATTATATAACCGTGTTATAAGCGTCGTGGTATTCTTTAAGCTCTTTTTAATTTTGAGTTTCCTGCTATTATATTTCGTGTATTTATGTTAGGTGGCAGTTATTTGCCTTTATATTATGTCCATCTAGCCAGAGTAGGCCGCGAAGGATAGTCCTTATAGAATTCTTTTACCAGGGAAGGCGCATCAGTCTTAACTTGCTTATAGAGCTCCTAGGTTTGTGTTTTATATCCTTTCCACTTAATAAGAAGTTTAAATCGTTTAAATTATATTTTCCATTATATATCGTTAATTGAGTTAATAAAGTAAGAACCGTTACCATTGTTAACAATTATGGGAGGTAGCGGCGGCACTTCGCGAGTTATAGGTTTATCTTTTAAGGGTTATAGTAAGCTTATATAAAACGTTAGATATATTTTTATCTCAGTTAGCAGTTTAAGCTTATAAGCATATAGGCTTAATTTCTTCTTAATTTAGTATAGGCCCGCAAACTTCCAATTAAGTTTCTTTAAGGGCCGTTAAGTCTTTAGGTTTCGTATATTTAGGTAAACCATATTACCTTCCTTAAAGTCCCATATAGGGGCTCGTCCTTTGTTTGCATGCCATTCCTGTACCATTTAAGCATACGTTAATTCACTTTATAATAGTTCCGTTAGCTGCTTTATTTAATTAGCAAAGTTGTGCGCGTTAATTAACTAAATCTGTTTAATTATGGGTCCTATTGTGTTAATTTTAGGTTATAGTTTAAATCCAAGTTAGGGGTCTTATCTGTAGGTTACATAGAACAGCGTCATGCCTATTAATATGTTTATTATATTGTTCGCAGTAAACTCAGCTAAAGGTAGCCATTTTTCCCAGTTATCTTGCAGGTAGGAGTAGTATATTTATAGATATTGTTCCATAATTGTGTTCGCAATTTTAATTTAACTATCTATCTCCGGATAAAATATAGTTAAGAGTTATATTTAAATGCTTAATCGTTTATATAGAGCTTGCTAGAAGTCTAAAACGAACTAGCTTCTATAGTTGGATATTATTAAATTAGGAAGTCCGTGTAGCTTAAAGACATACTTAATAAAACACTCGGCTACTAATATTGCATTAATTAAGTCCATAGGAATCATATATCACATTTTTATAAGATAGTTAACAACTACTATAACATTTATAAACCTGTTACTGTTAGGCAAGTCAACTATAAAGTCAATTAAGATATCTCGCCATCTTTATATTGGAATTGGTAACGGTTAAAGTACTCCTTGCTTTTTATATAAGAGGTCTTCCCACGCACACATGTTCTACAGGCTCAAACATATTTTTGTACATAGTTATGCATTATAGGCCAGTAGTATGCTCGTTAAATAATCTTATAAGTCTTCGCACGGCCAGGATGTCCTACTATAGGGGAATTATATATAAATTCGAGTATCTTAAATTATAAGGGTTCGGAATTCGGAACTACCATCTTCTATTAATAGTATAGTCAATTATTACAAATTTCGCATTTGGCGAGTGTAATATCTTTATACTATCGTTTTCCTATTTAAATCGCTTTTATTACATCTGCTATCTATACGTCATTCTTATATTCGTATTCTATTAGCTTATTAATTTCTATTTTTTATTTATTAATTTCTAATTCGTTTCTATTAAGTTCCGTATCTAAAAACATAGGACGTAGTTTCTTAAAGCGTTTAGGGGGCAATAAGATCTATAATTAATTTATAATCCGTTTATCTAAAATATTCGCAGGTAAATCTTATAATTGTTATGTTAATGTATTAGGCTTCTAATTAAGTTTGCCCAGTTAGTATATAATCTTAAAGTTAAATTGTAAGAGGTATTCGGCCCAACAAATTTGGCGCTATGTTAACTGCTTTATAGTTATAAAGTACTGCAGGTTTTTATAGTCCGTTAACATGCATATCAGAAACAATAATCCTTTAAGTTCTAGACGCCATTGTTTAAAGCATCTAATAATTGTAAGTAGTTCCTTATCGTATATCTTATAGTTTAATTTGGCAGGGGCGAGCTTTTAAGAAAGAAAGGCTACTGGATATAGCTCACCGTCCTTATTATATTACAATAACACTCCCCCTAAGGCATGATCAGACGAGTCTGTTTTAACAACATATTTAAGGTTAGGGTCAAAGTGGGCAAGAATTAAAGCGGTTATAAAGTATTGTTTTAAGTTATTAAAAGCTTATTTATATCTAGTAGTCTATTTAAATTTTATATTCTTTCTTATTAGGTTTATTAATAATTGGGCAATTTTCAAGAACTAGTTAATAAATTAGTAGTAGAAATTTGCGAATCCTAGGAATCTTTAAATGTCTTATATATTACTAGGGCTTCCCCAGTTTATAATCACAGCGACCTTTTTAGGGTCCATTTTAATTCCGTTACGGGATATAATTAGGCCTAGGTACGTGACTTCGGACGCGTAGAACTTGTATTTCTTAATATCGTATTATAAACCCACATCTCGCAAATATTTAAGGACCATTTGGACGTGTTTTTAATGCTTAGAAAGCAAAGATAAGTAGATTAGGATATTATTAATATACACAGTAATAAATACATTAAGGAATTCACGGAGCGTATTATTAATGTATTGCTAAAACGTACCGGGACCGTTCTTTATACCAAACGGTATTACTAGGTATTTAAAGAGTCCCCATTATATATAAAAGGCTGTGTACTTCTTATCTCCTTCTCGGATACAAATTTAATTAAAGGCAGCAACTATATTAAGCTTTATAAAATATTGTGCCTTTACTAGGCGGTTAAGCGTCTCTTAGATTAAGGGGATTAGATATTAGTTTCAAATCATAATTATGTTTAGGGCTTAGTAATTAATATAGAATCTTAAGCCTCCTTCTGGCTTTTTAACGAATAATACGGGTAAGGCGAATAGAGATTAACTAGGGCAAATAAATCCTTTTTCTAGATACTCATTAAAGTATTATTGTATTATAAGCAGTTCTTCTCATAACATACCGTATAGCGGACCGAACTTTAGTGTTATATTAGGTTTAAGTTCTATCTTAAAATTATATTTATCCTAATACGGGGGTAGCTGGTCTGCGAATTATTTTTCAAACTCGTTAATTAGATTGTGGTACTCCTTAGGTACAAGAGGTTAAGGGTTAATATACTGCTTTAGTTCTAGCGCCTTCTTAATATCTTCCATTGTTATAGCAAAGATTTTGTAGTCTTGTTTTCTTGCTAACAAAACAAAAGGTACGGCTTATATCATATAAATTTCAAGGGGTTTTAATATATTATCTTCGCATTCTTTACTGCAATTAGCAGTTATAGTTTTATCGTATTGGTTTAAGGTTTATAGTAAGGGTAATTTATATTATGTTAAATTTAAATAGTCTTATACATATTTATAGGGCAGGTAGTATTTTAAATAATAACTTCGGCAATAGGTCGTGCGGAATTTTAGTATTTCTTTAACCCAGCTAATTAAAGGGTTGTGCTGTTTTAGCTATCTATATCCAAGTATCATCTTATATTGCTTTAGGGGTGTTACAAATAGGGAAATATATTTAAGGTATTTACCCATCCGCATTTTCATAAGAGCGTAGTGCGTCAATTCGCTATATATTAAGGGTTTGCCGTTAAAGCCTTATAGGCCTTAGGGCTTATTAAGTTTCTTTAAATTTAGGCGTTAGGTTTTTGTATAGTTTGTATTAATAAAGCCCATGCTAGTGGCTCCGCTATCTATAAGGATTTATACCTCTTTCCACTTTCTAAGTATTTAAATTTTGCCAAGTAATATATTAAGGGAGTTGTGTTGTATATTAGCGCTAGAAGAGCCTAGACACTTATACTCTTCCACTTCTTATCCTAAGACGCGACTTAACCCTAGGATAATTCGTTTTCCAAGTTAGCCAAACATAAGATGCTTTATAACAACTAGGTATAATTTATAGAATAAGTGCAAGTTAAGAAGCAAGTACGGCTTAAAGAATAAGTGCAATTTAAGGAGTAGGTGTGATTTAAAGACCGGGAGGAACTACGGCGGACTTTTTTAAAAGGGTAAGTTCGGCAATTCCTTTAGATATGTCCTTTTCTGCCATATCCAAAGCATTCTCTATTTATAGCTCAAGTCCTTCATTTGTTAGTTCCTAAGGGTACGTAGAATCGCGTGGCGTCAAGGTCCATAGGGTTATACATAGGTTTCGGAGAAGGGTTACGCTTTAGGGTATATATCGGTTTTATAGAGTCTTAAACGTAAGGCGTAGTTGGCTTTAGAGAACAAGTTTATTTATTATATTAAAGATCCTTATTAATTTATTAACACATTATAGCAAATTTAGGTAGGTCCTTTAGCAGTTCCCTACCTACTAACTATGCTCTAATTTCATCTAAAATAGCTTATTAAAGAGCAGCAACTTTAGCGGCTTTATTCTAATCCAGTTCGCTAATAAGGCCTAAAAATTCCAAAAAGAAGCTGGTAAAGTCTCAATTCCATTATTATAGGTTTTTAAGTTTAGTAACAGTAGTGTGTTCACAGCTAGCGTTATTATACGTTTATTTTAATAAAGAGATAAAGATTTTAAAATTAACAAAGGTGCCGTTATAGAAGAATAGGTCTATAGTTTATGCAGTATCTTTGCTTAATTAAGACATCCTATAGCTAATCTTGCTAGCTTTAGTAGGGTATCGGTTATAGTTTATTAAAAGTTTAAGGCGGAGCTTAGTTATAAAGGGACGCAGATTATTTTAATTTCCATTAAACATTAGAGGGTTAGGAAGCTTTTTTAATTTTACAGTAGGTACTAGGTTTGTTACAGGTATAGATTAGGCTACCGTTACTAGTTTAGGGTTTGCATTTAACAGGCCAGGTTCGCATATAGTTATCTTAATTTTATTTACAGGTGTTACTATTAGGGTCTCCATTATAAGTGTATTAACATTATAGAGTTCTTTGTAGAGTGTTTCCATTAATTACTAATACTAGGCTTCCAGTGCAGCCCGCTACTAAGCTAAAGCATCTATAAAGGCTTCTTGCATTATAGTTAACTGTTCCCTAACTAGGGTTATAATGCTCGTAGTTAACGCGTGGGATTCGAGGTCGCTTGCCATTTTAATAGTAGTTGTTTTTAACGCAACGTAATATAAGGGCATAAAGAGGCTTTGGGAAAGATTTAAAGGAACAATATAAATTCTATCTAAATCTGAGGGTATATAGCTCTTGCTAGGAACAAGACGTTGCGTAAAGAAGAGAAAGGAATAACGAGAGAATCTTGCAATTAAACAGTTTAGGGGTCTTGGTCGATGCGTGCGCACGTGCGCACGCGGACGGACTTCGGTAGTATTCGATTGATCTGGCAGAACTTGGCAGAAGTCGATCAAGCTGGCAGAATTCGGTCAAAGCTTCAAGTTCTATCTATCGAGTGTTTTACCGAGACATTTCCACTGTAACTAGGCTAGTCCCGTTACACTAAGCTACTTTAACTTAATAATAAGCTAAATAAGAAGCATAACACCTATAAATAATTAAGGACCTCTAAGAAGAAGTCCGCACCCTTAAGATGCCTATAATAGGGCCCTAAAACTAAACGCCTTCTCTAGAGACGAATACGCGGGACAAGAGTCCTAAACCTATAGTAGCTATTTACCCCAAACCGGACACTGCACTGTAATGATTTAAACAACTACTAAACCCTTTAATATTTATCAGCAAATAAAGAGAACTCCAGTTATTTCTAAGCCAGCTTAAAAATAAGCTAACTAGTAATACTGACCGCTACTTAACTAAAGCTAACTAACTCTGCTACGCCCTAAGTTAACTAGGAGGAGACGCAGCTAACCTTATTAAACCCCTTTAACCAAACTTAGTATAAAGCCTAGTTGTACTTCTTAAAGCCATATACAGTAACCCAAACCGCTAAGCTACCGCTTAGAGGAAGATAAACTATATAACTTAAAGAATAAAAAGCTTCCTAGTATACTTCTCCGAATTTAACCATTATATAAAAGAAATAGGCTGGAACAGCTCCGTACTAGTTAATAGCCTTATTAAATCCCTAAGTCCTGAACTAAAAACCTCCTTAATAAGTATAGACCTACCAGAAGCCCTTAATGCCTATATAAACGTTATTAACAAACAGTACAATAATATACTACGCCTAACACTAAAGCCCACTCCTTAGTATAATATAACGGCCCTATAAATGTCTACTAAGTTATTATCTTAGCCTAAGCACCTTAACGCTATAGATATTAACACAGGGACCCTAGGATACGCTCTATTAGGATCCCCTAAATGAGAATAACACATTAAGCTAGGCCTTTACTTTAAATACGGAAGCAAGAATTACATCTTAAGATACTGCTCCGTCCCTATACCCTAACACGACTTATAAACGGCCAATACTAACAACCGTTTACCGCCCTAATCCTCTAGCCGTCGCCCCTAATTATTATCTAGTTCCAACTTGTTATCTAGCAAGCACCACTTATAAGGATAAAGCTATAACCGACACGCTATAAAAACCCTACCCTAATCGCCTCTAAAAGGAAGGTCCTAGAGCTAAGTCGCTCTCTAGGACAGCCCTGCCTTAGGATCTCGTTAAATGCATTAGATGTTATAAACTCTAACTCTTAGGACCGTAGCATAACCGTTAACTACTATCTTTAATAGAACGATTAATAGGCTAATACTTAGGTCCTAATTAACACAGGAGCTAGTGGTATAGGAATTATTAATAAAATCTTTATATAAAATAATTGTTTTACTCTAACCCCCCTTAACCGGCATATTAATGTATTTAGATTTAATAGCAAACGCACTATCTTAGGCCGTATTACCCACGCAGTATTCCTAAGACTCCAATACCTAAACCACAAAGAATTAATTAAGCTCTTTATTACTACCCTAGGTTACCTGGTAATCCTTAAACAACCCTAGATAAAGCTATATAAGGTAACTATTAATTAGGACAACCTTAAGCTTCTATTAACCGCCTCCTGTTATAAGCAGAAGTGCCTTATAACTTGCTGCTTAAACCTTAAACCAAAATCTGGAAAATCTACTAGGATCTGCTAGTCTAAAATTTCTACTGAATTCCACGGATATAAAATGTCCACTAATATCCACCCCGCATTTAAGAAGTCTACCAAATTCTACTAACCTAAGAATTCCACCAAATTCCACCGACCTAAGAATTCCACTAAATTCTACTAAGAACCCAGAAGTTATACTAAACTACACAAACTGACCCTAACTGCTACACCACCCCAAACCAAGTAGAGGTCCAAGCTTAATATACAAAAGTACTAGAAGAACTAGTATTCTACCATAAAATGGATACTTAAAGAACCCAAACCTAAATCCGATACTAACTCTATACCTAATACTAAGCCCAACCCCAAACAAGAAACCGTATAAGAAACTATATAAGAAACTAAGGATGATCTGAGCTTACTTAACACCTTAAATATCCACATAATTGGAGCTACCCTGTTAGCATAACTTGCCAGGAAACCAGAATATATAATCTTCGCTATTATAATGGCCAATATTAAGAAGGCCTTAGCACTAAAGAAGCACACTAACCCCGCCACGAAGGTACCAGTAGAGTACTATAAATACCTAGATATATTCTTATAAAAGGAAGCTAATAAGCTACCAAAACGCCATCTATACAATTATAAGATTGTAATTAAAGAAGGAAAACATCCTAGATTTGGACCCCTATATAAAATATTCTAAAACAAACTCTAGGTACTATAGAAGTACTTAAATAAATATCTAGACAAAGGATTTATTAGAGCAAGTTCTTTACCTATAGCCGCACTAGTAATCTTTATTAAGAAACCTGGCGGTAGTCTACGCTTCTATATAGACTACTAAGCTCTTAATACTATTACTGTTAAGAACTAATACCTAATCCTATTAATTTAAGAGACACTAAACTAATTAAGTAAGGCTCGCTTCTATATAAAGCTTAATATTATCTATGAATTTAACCACCTCCGTATTACAAAAGGAGATAAATGGCTTACTGCATTTTGTACTCAATACAGATTATTTAAGTACTTAGTAATACTATTTGGCCTCGCAAACGCCCTAAGTTCTTTTTAATACTTTATAAATAACACCCTACACCTATACCTGGACGTCTTTTATACTGCTTATATTAATAACATCTTAATATACAGCAATAATCTAGCTAAATACTAAAAATATGTTGAACTGGTCCTGCAAGCCTTGCGGGGAGCCAGCCTATAATTAGATATAGATAAATACGAGTTCCACAAAACAGAAGTTCTATACCTTAGACTTATTATTTCTATAGACGGCGTATAAATAGACCCTAAGAAAGTTAAAGTAATTGTAAACTAGCAAGAACCTAAGAACGTTAAGGACGTAAGGGCCTTTATAGAATTCGCTAATTTCTACTAATAATTTATTAATAACTTCTCCGCCTTAGTTTTACCCCTTATAGCCTTAATATAAAAGGATAAAGCCTTTATCTTTAGCAAAGAATGCAAGAAAGCTTTTACTTACCTAAAAGTTATGTTTACTACCGCATCCATACTCTAACACTTTAATCTAAACCGAATAAGTGTTATAGAAGCCGACTTATCTAACTATGTTACTAGAGGCATTCTATCTTAATATAATAAGGAAGGAGTATTATACCCTATAGCATACTTTTTAAAACAACTAAGCCTAGCTGAATGTAATTATAAGATCTATAATAAGGAACTGTTAACTATTATTAAATATTTTAAACAATGGCGACCTAAACTAGAAGGCTCTAGATTTCTAATTAAGGTTTTTAGCGACTATAAGAACCTATAATACTTTATAACCACAAAACAGCTAAGCCACCGTTAGGCCCGCTAGTTAGAATATCTATCCCATTTCCAATTCTCTATTATATATCGCCTAGGCGTTTAAGGCTAGAAACCTAATACCTTAACCTAACGTTTATAAGACGCACTAGCTTAAAAAGAAGTGCGCTCCTACTGTAATTAAACCCTACTCCGCCCCAAACTATTTAAACCCCCTACTAAAGATCTCTTAGTACACGTCCTTAAAATAACCAATTAAACTATTAAACAGATTATAGCTAACAAATACCTAAATAATAAGTTTATCTAAGAGACGCTTAAGCTAATTTAAGACGGCGTTAGACGCTCTAAAAGGATTTCTCTAAGTAAATGCGAAGCTTATAGAGACCGCTTATACTACTAGAACCATCTAGTTATACCTAACTACAACGAACTTAAGCTTAAGCTCCTTAAATATGCACACAACCTACTAGTAGCTGGTCATCCAGGCTAAGGAAAAACCTTAGAACTGCTCTAATAAGATTACTACTGGCCAAATATGCATAATATAATATAAAGGTACGTCTCTAGCTACCACACCTACTAATAAGCTAAGGCTTTGTATAAGATATATAACGGCTTTCTAAAGCCACTGCCTATTTTAGACCAAAGATAGAAGGATATCTTAATTAACTTCATTGTTAATCTCCCCGCAAGTAAAGGCTGTATAAACATTATAGTAGTTATATACCAACTATTTAAGATAAAACACTTAATCGCCTGCCCTAATATATTAGTGCCTGCCATTACCTAATTGTTCCTAGATTATATATAGAAACTCCACGGACTTCCCAAAACAATTATCTCTAATAGAGGTAGACAGTTTATCTCTATATTTTAGAAGGAACTAACTACCCAACTCCATATTAAAGTACTATTGTCTACAGCATACCACCCAGAAACGGACGGTTAAATAAAATATATAAATGCTATAATGGAACAGTATATTTGGATATATATGTTGTATTTACAGGACAACTAAATAGACTGGCTTGTATTTACCAAGTTTACTATAAATAACTCCGTCTTAAAAACCATAAAGGTCTCCCTATTCCTAGCTAACTATAGCTAGTATCCACAAATAGGTTTTAAACCCTTTAGTAATATTCCTTGCCTAGCTTATTAAGCCTTATAAGTTATAGAGGTAAATAAATTTGTAAAGAAGATAGAAGAACTATAAGAGTTCCTTACTAATAAAATAATATAGGCCCAATCTGTCTATAAAGCTGCAGCAAATAAGAATTAAACCCTAGTACCGGCCTACTAAATTAGTGACTTTATCTAGCTAGATATAAGAAACCTGAACATAAAACAACCTACTAAGAAATTTAATCAGAAGAATACTGGCCCTTATAAGGTCTAAAAGGTTATCTCTCCCTATGCCTACCAACTAAAGCTCCCTAATACGGTTAAAATCCACCCTATGTTCTATACGTTAGTCCTCTACCCTGCCGCCCCTATATTGGATGCCCTGCCTAGATAAATCTAGGACCCTCCACCACTAGTTAAAGTGGATAGTGAGGATAAGTACTTCATTAAAAGAATTAATAATATTAAGTACGACAAACGGAAACGCAAATATATATACCTTATGAAATGGAGAGGCTTTACTGAGCCTATATGGGAACCCGTTAACTCTATAGGACTTATATAAGCCGCAGAAGACTTTTACAAACTCCACCCAGAACTACTATAGCCCCATCTCGCAGAAGCTTAAGTTTAAAGGGGGGGTACTGTTATGGGACACCTCCGTGACACCTTATACACGTCCACCTATTTCTACCATCTACCTATTTCTACCGTCCACCTGTTTCTACTAATGTAGTAAGAAGAAACTAACCGTAAAACGACAATCTAATGGCAATCTGCTAGCAATCTATGGCAATCTAACGGCAATCTGCCGCATTCTGCTATATTCTGCTAAGTCCACCAAATCCTGCCAAGTTCTGCCAGGACCGCTCCTTGAATCCTATTCTGCTCTATGCACATATTAACCAAGCAACTAAACTAATAATATATGCCCTTTCTTCCCGTTTCCTTACCTTCTCTCCTTACGCAACGTCTTGACCTTATTATACAGTTTATATATATAGCTTAATAATATCTACTTCGCTATATATTATTACCGCTTGTGCTCGCTCCGTGATATAGATAGAGTTAACCAGTATAATACAATTCTAGAAATATTGCATTAGCTTCTCCCTTAATCTTAACTGTCTCCTAGCTCTTGTCCTATTGTTATTAAGCCTTGTCTTCTTATTCTTTAAGTCTAATCTTTATAACTTAGTTAGTAAGATTCTTATTCTTTTCTACCTTTTTTAATGCCCTTTTAATGCGAGCATCTCCTATTATAACTCCTGCAGGTCTCTTATCTTTAAATAAACACTAATAGTCCTAAATGGAGTGTCCTTATATTCTGTACGCTAAGCATTTAGGTATTAGCTTCCTGTAGGACGTCTCCTTATCCACTAGTGTCTTAGCTCTCTTTAAGCGTCTATTATATGCTAAGGCCTTTCCTCTTTATAAACCTTTAGTAGTATTAGAGTAATCCTTAGTAGCTTGCTCTGCGAAGTTTATATTAAAGGTACTGCCTTTTATAGTAGTATTAGCTTTCTTTAAGGGTGTTCTAAGTCCCTTTTACAGCTCCTTTGCTACTCTATAGTATTTAGAAGATCTTAACTTCTAAGGGTTATTTAACTTAATAGTATACTTTATACAGTAGGCATCGCTAAAAGGTTAAATAACGTTTACTAAATCTTAAAGCTAGATTCTATTGGATATTTAAGGGATCTTATACTTCTCTCCTAGGGATATTACGTGTTTCCATTAATCTAGCCATTAGTTTAATTTTAACAACTATTTAAACCCCTTAAGGGCTTCTATATATTAGTATTATACCTTCTTTCTAATAAACAATAAGGTAGGTTCTATATTCTCCTTTAACTAAGATAGCCATTCTTTAACTATTAAGGAAGGGTTAAGCAGTAGCTTCTTCTAAATTAATACTGTGGATATAATCTAGGTGCGTATCTATTGCAGATACTCTTCCTATTTTAGGAAGTACTTTATATCTTAGTTATAGTATTATCTGCTATTCTTATACACTCTTTGTTAATTCGTTAAGAGCTATATATATAAGGTTGCATTCTTATTAAAATCTATAACCTTTGGATAAGGTGGTTTTTTAAGTAGACCTTCTTAAGGTGCTTCTATGGCTAGGTCAACATAGGCCCAAATTTGCTGATCCACAAGGGCTCAGAGTTGCCATAGCCATTGCTCCCAGTCCTCTGGCTTATTGAGGATAATCGTCGTCAACGAACTTAATATCAGTGGAGTCATTTAACTAATAGGCAAGTAAGGAATTAAGATGGTATTTTATCGTTAGGATCGTCCTTATTATTAGGATCGTCCTTATTATCAGGATCGTCCTTATCATCAGGGTTGTCCTATAACGATTAAGGTGGAATCTCATGGAATCTTGTGGAATCTCATGTCAGAATCGTGTCAGAATCATCCTATAACAATTAAGGTAGGATTTCTATCAGAGTCTACGTCTTAACAATAAGGTGTCAGAGTCTAACAATAAGGTAGAATTTCTTCAAATGATTAAGTAATAGCTGAATAGCTTCTTAAGTCGGCGGACCAGGCTTATAACTGTCACGAAGTTTGTATAGAACAGTTCATTGATAAAATGGGTTAATTGATTAATAATCTTGACTTAATCGTTGATCAATGCTTCTGATGAGCCCCTAGGGCTTCAAGCTACAAAGAGACTTTACAGTACACGGGCTCCGTGCACGTGACTCGTGCACGTAACCCACGCCTTTACAGAATATAGATTATCTGACAGATATCTATTCCCTCTTATCGCAATAAGACCTATATTAATAATATTCTAATATTTAGTAATAACTTTATAGAATACTAAAGGCGTATTAAACTGGTTTTAAAAGCTATATAAGACGCTGGCTTATAACTTAACGTAGATAAATGTAAGTTCTATAAGATAGAGGTCTTATATCCAAGGGGATATTTAGTTGCAACTCCATATTGCAACCAAAATGGAGCTCAAATCTAAATATGAGGCTGTTGTTCGGTAAATCTAATGACTTTTGAATATGGAGCTCCTCCATATCGGTAAGCGCGTCAAATTTGTAGGCTATACTGTATACAGTAGTTGAAATGAGGTTCTTAGCACCATTTTAATATGTAGCCTTGAGCTTCTGTTCCATATTCCATATTAATATAGAGCTCTGCATACACGCCAAAGTAACGACCTCTTATAATATGGCGACTCCACACACCCTAATCATAATACTACTGTCGCATTTGCAAGCCTCATATAATATTATTATATTAATGTTGGTAGCACTTCGGTAGCTACGGTATAGCAATTACTTAATTAGTTGTGTTATTGGTGTCTAGAGGGAAAAGAGGTCTATTCTACATATTAGTGGTAACTCTTATGGAGCGCGTATGCGCTAATCCCAAAATAGAAAAGAGTAAATAAAATGGGTCTAAACACTAGTAACTCTCTATGTAATTAGCCTAATAACCTATACACGTAATATACCGCACGTAATATTAAAATCCAACTCCAGTCTCTGTATTCTACGTTTACTTAATTTCTTACCAACTATTTAACCTCTCTCTACCTATTCCTTTGTATTTAAGTTAATTATATTTATATTAATAAGGTTTCTTAATACGTTATAAGCGTTTACTTTTATTATTACATCTATAGGGTTTAAGTTGCTGTTAATCTATTTAATCTCCGTAATTATGCGTCTTTTATATAATTAGCGCAAGCATATTAAGTTAACCATTAATCTCTTCTCCTAAGTACTTCCTAACTTAATAAGGTATTTATATAGCAACTTAGAATCTATATAGAGTATAAGTAGGAGCTTTACCTACAAGATCTTCTTTATTATAGACTTTAAGACCGCGCCGTAATTAAATCTATAAGCCATTATGTATAGTTTAGAGGCTAGAACTAAGCGAGTAACCCTTTTACACTTAATAGAGGACTAATAAACAATATTTATACTACCACTATTGTTAGTAATTGCAATTATAAAGCCAATTTATAAAGTGTTGTTAGCGTTATTAGTAAAAGAGGCATCTATAAATACCATAATCTTAGGTAATTAGAGGTTTAAAGGTATAAATCGCAGGCCTCTTAACTTGTTGTTAATTTGCCATTATAAACGCTTATTTAGCTTCTTTGCGTCACCTTCTTTTAGGTTAGTAACTTAAGCTATAAAGGAAAAATCAAATAAAGACTCTAGTTGGCATATAGAGGCAATATACGCTCCTCTTGCACGTTAAGCAATATATTAATCTTTTAGGGTAACCGCAACTCTCTTAGTGCCTCTTAAACTTATAAGATTGGTAGTCTTAAGGTTAACAAGGTTTAAGTTCTCACACTAGCGTATTTAGTTAAATGTAATAGAGTTATTGTTATTAAGAGTAATTTAACCGCTATTAAACTTAATTAGAGTACTTGTTATAAGTTTCTTATATTCCTTTACTATAAACTTAGCGTTTATAAGATTAATTTCCTCGTTTTATATAAACTCTTCATTTCTAATAAATAGAGTATTGTTAGTCTGGAGGCCAATAATTCCTACTCCAGCTTCGTGTGTGTAGAGGAGGTAAGGGTTATAGGTAGACTCCTTTATCTTAAGCTTCTCCGTGTAGTAAAAGTGGTATATTAAGAACTAATAGTTGCTAGCCTTAGGGATACTGTATAGAGGCTTAATTACCTTTATAATGGTATTATTACCGAGTTGTAAGATATCTAAGAGTTCTAAAGGTGGGTAAATATAGAAATCATAATTTAAAAGAGTGGTAGATTATACATACGCTTATAAGATATTACAGAGGTACAGAGAGGCGCCTTCCTTAAGAAGAGAAGGTATAAGTGCGAGTATAATTTATTAACTTAATCGTTAAATAGTAGGTAACTATATTAACACCAATTCCTTCTCCTAATTGTTATAGGCTTATATAACTAATTATAACTTCTTAAACGCTTAATTAGTGCCCTTGTTCTTAATATTATTAATAAATTAGGAGTTAAATATATAGGTGCCTTCTAGTACTATAGAAGTATTAGCAATTTAAAATATACCCTTCTTAAGTAGGCCGTTAATCTCCTTTATACAGGAGTCAGTATATAATGGAATTGCTATATAGACAGTAATATTAGGTCTACGAAATCATTCAGGTCACTAGCAGTTACGTTATGGTTACCAAATTAGTACCTCTTACTCCTCTTCTCCTTTGTTAACTTACTCTCCGTTAGATTAATCTCCCTTAAAGTCTCTAACTATACTCTCTTTATAATACAGCTTAACATAAGTTAATCGGAAATCGGTAACTCTAAATAAGAGTTTAACCTTATAAGTCTCGCCAGTAATTCTAATTAATAGAAAGGGGCCTTTCCAGCCTCCTTTCTCTCTGTATACAAGCACTAGGGAATTAGGTAGCAGGTTATATAAAGCTTCTATATTAGGACCGTTTTGAGTGTTAAGTGCGTTATTAACCATTCTCTTAGCTCTCTCCTTCGTGATCTCTTTTATTGCTTTACGTATAGCAATAGCACATTGTTAAATTAATAGTGCTAGTACATTACTGTCTAACATTTATGGGAAAGCACTAAATACTAGTAAAGTTGGTACTAAGCCGTTAGGGCCTATAGAATTATTTAACGCCTTAACAGCTATCTATAAATATACCTTCTTTAAGATATCTAAACTTATCTCTTCTTAAATAATCTCGTAGGCGTAAAGAAGGGTTATATAACCTTATTTAACCTTTCTAATGCTCTAATAAGCCTTAACGGGCACGTACTTGGTCTTCGTTACAACTATAAAGGCGTTTTAATAAAACTTATAGCTGTTAAAGTTAGTGCCGGCGTTATATACGACTAAATTAGGGGGACTAAGATAAGTATTAAGCCAATAAGTACAAAGAGCCTCCCAGGTGGTTTTTATAGATATATCTTTTAGAAATTAGGCGGCGGTAAATCCTATAGCCTTATTAACAACGTGGAGTACTAGCTTGCCGTTAATATAAAAGATATTAATGAATACCATATAATTAAAGTCTAAATTGTTAGGAAGCTTGAACTTAAATCTATATAGGGATTTACTGTGCTTTTAACAATAGTAATAGTACTTAGTTAGCTTCTTAATTATCTCTTTATTAATATTATAACCTAAACGCTTAAGTAGAGCATATAACTTCCCAACTAAAGGATAGCCGAAATAATGGTGCAATTATAACAACTCTATTGCCGTTAAGTAGTATGCTGTTAATGTAATTAATACAGTAATAAATTGCTATAGAGTCTTTCCCTATAGTAGGAAGGGGTAACTAAACTGTCGTGCTACTGGTACTATTGATATAGGAGTTACTACCTTATTAGTAAGGTTATTATAATAGTAACCTAAAGAGTTAAGATCTCGCAGGCTTATAAGAAATAGGGTATTAGCGTATATAATATAAAACACAATCTCTCCTACTAGTAATTGTACTTTAAGAGAACCTACTAATAATATTAAGCCAATTCTGAACTTAACCTTAATAGCGCCGGCATTAGAAGTATTAAGTATAGCTATTAAGTTAACAGTCTCCTTATATATAAGATATTGGCCAAATCTAGCAGTTAATGCTCTTGCTGCTCCCGTGTTAATTATAATACCGTACTATTTATTAGAGTTATATCAAGAGGTCTCTTTAGAGGTGGTTAAATATATAAAAGGGAAAGTAGACTTATTAGGAACTACTCCTGTAAGTATATATTAAGTTATAAGGTTGCTTAACTTCTCAACTATTAATAATATAAAGTATTCAGCGTGTTTAGTATCTTCTTTAAGATTAAATATAAAGGTCTGAAAGTTATTAAGATTATTATTGTCTTTAGTGCCTTTATATTCGGTAATCTATTAGGCAGCATTCCGATTAAAGGTACGGCTATATTTACGTCTATACTTCTCTTTCTAATCTTCTTGCTCTTTTTTTAAGTGTTTAGTAGACTAATAGCCTTATTTCTTATAAACAAAGCATCTCTTAACTTATAAGTCACGAGGGTTACAGAATTAAGGATTTTAGTCTTAAGGGTATTATTCTTAAAGGTATTAAGTGTTGCAATTCTAAGGGTATCGCGGGAAGCATTAAAATCGCGAGGTACTGTGATTATTATAATTATTATTATTGCGAACGTATCGGCGGTCTATATAGTATACTTCTTCCTCTTTATCTTCTCTTATAATATAGGCAGCTATAGCCGGTGGGTGACTTCTCTTATAGGTAATAATTAAGCTTTAAAGAGAGTTAATTAAGGCTGGTAATATATTAGGTGGTTAAAAGTATACATAACTATAAGCTAAGTCATCTTAACACGTAATAATTAAGCGCTATTATAAAGCGGCGTTACCCTTTATAGTCTTATTGGCGCTATTTTATGCTTTTCAGAGGTCTCTAACTAAGATATTAAGGTATTCCTTTTTCTATTTGGCCGTATTCTCTGGTTAAGATATAACTTCCTTTAGTATAAGGCTGTTAAATAACTAAAGTTAAGAGCAGTAGTGGTTATCGTTTTTAAAATAGGCTTGTGTTGCACCGCAAAGTTAAGTAAAAGTAGGTGTACTTTCTCTATATAATACTTAATTTGTAAAGAAGTGGTTAAGAGTATTATCCTTTAGTATATTAGAATATGCCTTTACCTTTATTACGTTATTAATAATGTTAAGTTGCTTATAGTAATTCTTAAAGATATTAAGTTTAATATTAAAGTTATTATTCTAACCGCTGTATTTATTGTCTACTATAATTAACTTTATAAGGGAAATAATATCTCTGGCAGTACAGTCTACTAGTAAGAGTAGAGGAGGTAAGTTTTGGTATTATATAGGTTATTGTTTAACGTTATTAAGGTTGCTAACTTGTACTTCAACTCCGCCTATCTTTAGTATATATGCTATAAGGTTTAACTTAAATTCTCTATCCTTTAGTATTATTTATTAAATCTCTAGTATTATCTAAGCAGTTAGCTCTTCCTCCTAAAGGCATTTATACAGTGCGTCGTTTAGCTTAGGAGGGCGATTTAACTTATATACCCAAACTCTATACTTACGCAGAGCACTTTATAAATTGCGTAAGTATATCTTATTAACTTTATTAAATAGCTGTGCCGTCTATTTATTAAAGTCTTCTTTAAATTACTCCTAGAAATTACTATCTTGTAACTATAATTAGTTATAAACCCAGTATTTATATTTTATAAAAGCATCTCTCTTATCTTTCTTCTTATTTATGGGATTAAAGCTATTAGGCCACTAATCCTTGTTCTCTAGCTTTGCTAACCAGTCTGCTATAGCTCGTATTTATTATATAGGAGGAGGTAAGGAGGGAGGCAGAATTGGTCGCTATAGGGTTTTCGGAGGTATAGAGGGAAGGAAAGTTGTTAGTATAGAGGCCGTATTAAGTTCGTAGGTTGCAATAAACAGTAAGACGCGTAGGTGCCGCAAATGCGTAATAGACGCGATATAGAAAGACGAGCATAGGTAGGCCTCTAAATCTTTAAATATAAATTAAGTTGTAGAAATATAAGCATAGGTAGGCATCTACTTCTTAACGCGTATTCCTTAGCAAATCTCACACAAGGGTTCTCTATATAGGTAGGTGGGCCTTTCATAATTAATTTCTCTTTAAAATAGTACCGTCTCCTAATCTGTAATCACTGATTAGTGTTAGTAGCACTTCGGTAGCTACGGTATAGCAATTACTTAATTAGTTATGTTATTGGTGTCTAGAGGGAGAAGAGGTCTATTCTATATATTAGTGGTAACTCTTATGGAGCGCGTATGCGCTAATCCCAAAATGGGAAAGAGTGAATGAAATGGGTCCAAACAATTAACCTTCGTAATCGCAATAAGCTTGTTTTCGGGGTGTCGCGGGCGTCACGGGCGTCACTGTAACTCTACTACGGCTCCTACGGGAGGTGGGCAAAGGTGTAGAAAGCGTCGATCGCAGAGAGGGCGTTGGCCGAGGAGGCTCCATCGCTACACTAAAGTAGGGAGTCGCGATAGAGGCCTGGTGGCAGAGAGGGGCTCATTCGAATTGCTCACCGACGTTAATCACGCATTATGCGAAGTTGTCGACCTGAATCAGGTTATCTTACCCCGACTCAGCTACTTACTCATTGACTCGGTCACCGACTCGGTCACCCAACCCGTCTTGACTCGGTCACCTACCCCGAGTTTCCTTGTCTTTCCTTTCCTACACCTTTCCTTATGTATATATAGAGGTCTTAGAACCACATTTCAATAGACAGAGTCCTCATTCTTTTCTTATGATCGGTGCACGGACATCCGATCGACAGAAGTCAAATATGGAGCCTCATTCTGGAGCCTTACCGAACAATCGATTCAATTATTACAGATTCAAATGAGCTACGGTAGTAGCCGCCACTAATTACAAAATGGGCGACACTAAAAGGCGCACGGGTTGAACAGATTATGATATGGAGGCGATTTGCAGCCGAACATGCCCTAAAACTTATTATTTCTATTAAAGGTATATAAATAGACCTAAAAAAGATATAAGCGATACTTTAATAGAAGGGATTAAAGGATATTAGCGATGTATAAGCCTTCTTTAGCTTTACTAGCTTTTATAGACGTTTTATAAATTTATGTTTAACGGTAACTGTAAGGTAGCATTTACCCTTCTTAAGAAAGCCTTTATAATAGCGCTAATCCTTAGTCACTTTAACCTAGAGCTTCTATAGCAATGGAAGTAGACTCTAGACTCTAACTGTCCGCTAACCAGCGTTCTAGAGACTGATATATCCTTACGACCAAGCGGCTGCACCTACTCTGTGCGATCCCGGTTCCTCCACTTGTTCCGCCTTTTCGCCCATTTCCTGCGTCTTATTCTCCTTCTGCGCTTTGCCCTCCTTAGAAACAGGGAACCAATCCCCAAAGTCACCCGCCGGCACCTCAACCTCCGGGCCATCAACAAACTTAATGCTCTCAATCTCCCACTCATGAAACTTTCCAACGACCTTCTGGTCACGCTTTCTTTTGGTACCCGTAGCCGCAAAAGTGACTAGGCACGCCTTGAATCTGTCGAGAGTGCCGAAACCAGCTATCTGTTGCTGGTTTCCACTCTTGCAGAAGCCATTGTAACTTGGAATTTTGAAGATGTCGGACTGTTCGAATGTGTTCTTTGTGTGCTCATTAGTTGGAAATCTCTCCTCAAAGGATATTGTGATGCAGTAGTGACGACTTACCACTAAACAGGCAATCTGAGTGAGATCGTTCTCGTCGTATCCGCCGGCACTATTGTACTGAGTGATGTCGTAAGGATCCCAATCTTCGACGACAGGTGGACTGGGAACCCAATTTTGTCCGTCATCAAAAGCGTAGAGAGTCGCAAGACCGACGGTGAAGTTTCGCTTGAGCCACCAGCCAAGCATCATCTGGCTGTTGTCGTAAGCCTAGGCAATCATATTAGTTTTGCGTCGCATAGAATAGCAGTACGGTGCTAAAGACTTACAGTCTGGTCAATATTGACGGCCTTCGGAATCGCATTCGGATACATCGCGGTCCTTTGTTTCGTAATGGTACCGGTTCCGAACCACGTACTACTATCGGAACCCCACGTCACCCACTTCTCCGCAGAAGCTGGATCTATGAAGTAATTGACATTGGTCTGGATATTGGTGAGGATTTCTAGGAAGCTCGTCAGACTCTATTGAGATACATGAAAAGATAATTGGTGAGGACTAACTATTGCAACTACCCTGTAGAAAGTTCTCATAAGCAGGCACACAAGTCAACTCCGGACGCCTGGGATTGTCGGCAGCAGGCAAGCTGTCGAACCAATTGCCCCCTTCTTCTGTCGCTGCGAATGGAAATTCATCGCATGATGTAACTGCAGTGTATCCAAGAGCAGTGGAAATCTGAGTGTTTCTGCCTCCACAGTGGCTTGGACCGCAAGCTTTGCCCCTTCGTCCCGTGCTATCGGATCCGTCCGAGGTAAGAACAATTTGGCTATTCGATAAGGACCGGTCCGTGAAGAAAGATTGTATGCCTTCACAAATTCCTGGAATGTGTTCAGTGTTGCCTTGGCCTTGCAGGTCGTAAGATCTAAAGATGCCACAGTTGTCTACGGATCGTTAGTAAACTCAATGAACGTAAACCGGGCCAGACATCTTACAGCGGAAATCCGGCAGTTTGACTTCTCCAGTATCTCCGGGTGGACATGTAAGCTGTTGGCTATTCGAGAAGTCGGGAGCCTGACCCATAGATGTGTCGCCGTCGTGCGAGTCCGACTGCCTCTTACCAAGGAGGAAGGTGGCGCTGTCCGAAGACGCATTCGGGAATATTGCCTCCACGTTGCTGATGCGAAGATCTTGAGAATCTATGAATCCGGTAGGACTATCAAGATATTGTGGAAGCAAAGGCGAAAGCTCCTCATCATTCTGACTGTTGAGTAATCCTCTACGTGGAGCTTTGCGCCCGTCAACAAGAGCTCTCTTCCCCACAGTTTCAGAAGCCGTAAAGGAGCCGTTGCCTTCGTAGATGATGAATTTCTTGTCGGGGCTATATGCATAGCGAGATGATAAAGCCCACGTTGGAAAGCCTGGGATTACAGCTGTCGCAGCGTAGCCAATATTGTAGAGTAAGTATACTCCATACGAATATGAGAGAGCGCCGGCATTAGTTAGTCCTACGGTACCTATAACCTTAGCTTGGAAATCCAAGACGGTTGTAACCAGACTTGCTGATAAGCAAGCAAGAGGCCTTATTTTGGGCAATCAAGCAAGCAATGGAAGGGCTTGCTTGCTTGCTTGCTTGTTTATTGCTTGTATATAGTTAATTTAGTAGTAGCAG
>Ga0307507_10005049_pt1 | contig 22258 bp, 33 predicted proteins | sample 7_EM_MG_FD_207223 | JGI IMG/M metagenome (GOLD analysis project Ga0307507, IMG submission 207223) | Populus trichocarpa ectomycorrhiza microbial communities from riparian zone in the Pacific Northwest, United States - 7_EM | ecosystem: Host-associated > Plants > Roots > Unclassified | place... | reverse complement strand
CCCCCTCCCTCTCCCCACACCCCTTTATGGGGCTGGGCAAGTTTGTGGCGGGTAGAATCCATCAGATGCGATCGGCAAAGAGCTATCTGACCGCCCACCCCTCTTGGTCTGCCGAGAACTCAGATCCAACCTGCCCACGTTGCGAAACCGGACCAGAGTCCTTCCAGCACACCGTCCTCACCTGCCCCGCCCGCATACGAGCCCGAAACCTCCGGCTGAAGGAGGTCTCCTCTCTGGCGCACGACGCACCGATATGGTCCGACCCCACCCTCATACGAGCTCTAGGAAAGTACATCACAGACACGGAAACCGGTTTCCCCCCGGACATGCTCCCCGACCAGTATAGCCCCCCCTCTACCCCTCCTTCGACACCTAGATAATTGGTTTCCCGCGGAGGTTTTGTTTCTTTTGGATCTTATGCCCCGTGGTTGACTAGTTGTTTTCATTTTTTCCTTCACACAGCCCTCCCCGCCGAGAAAACGCATAAATGAGAAGTAGTTTTAGCGTTGTAATTTCCTTATATATTTTCTTTCCGTAGGGAGCGATGGGCGATCGGTTTTTGGCCTAAGTACTTTCAGCAGACGTGGTGGACAGGAAGAAATGGTTTCTTTTGTTTTCAAGTTTTGATTTATAGGTTTTGTTCTTTCCATAGCTAGCGCGGCACGAAGCTTCTTGAACCTAATAACAATGAACACAGGAAAAAAAGAAAACAAAAAGAAAAAAAGACATGGGATTTGGGTCACGAACCATCTCCCTGACACACCCGGCGATTGAAAACTCAACACCATGAGAATTCAGCGTCAACATCCACCACCAACGCTCTCTCCGTGAGCTGCATCTGCACTTTCCGTGAGCTGCACCCTCCCCCTCCCGCCTTACTTCCCTCATCATGTTCTTGGGCCCTGGCGTCCTTGCTTCTACGGGTCGTTTGGCTCTGCTCCCCCCCTTCTCCGCTCGCGCTTCGCTGCCTCGCTTAGCCCTCGCACGGTCGGCAACACCCTCTCGCCCAGGTTACAGAGGCCTGGGACTAGAGTTCGCAGTAGGAGAAAACCTTTCAACATGCTACTGTCGATTTCTCCGTTCTCTTCACTTCTGCTAGAGGCGGTGAAGAGAAGACATGCCCACGGTTACCGATAGTTCCCACGGTTATTGGGTCTACTCCTCTTCTCCCCCTTCAGGTTTCGTCCCGTCGGTCGGTTTCAGCTACCATCCACTCACTTGGCTGGCACCCTACTGCCCCTACGCCTCACCTTGCGATTTCTCCAGGGTTGCGCCCCTCGGTTAGACTCAGTCGTCGTATTGCACAGCCTCAGTGGCGGATGTCAACGTCCTGGGTCCACGAGTAATGCCTGCAACGCCACAACGGTTTATAGTGGCTCCCGCGCCCCCATTGTGCTTCTTTCATTGTCGGTTACTTTGGGTTTCAAAGTGGTTATAACAATTATTTCTTCTGTTATTGGTGTCTACGGCAAGGGTTTTCCTGTTGATTCCACCCCGTGTATTTATTTGATTTTCTTGTTCCGCCCTTCTAGTCGGAGTTTAATTTCCTATTTTGTGCAGCTGGTCTGCGGTTGGTCTCATACCAGAGAGACTTGGGTTGCTGGCTTTTTCCCTGGTGTTGGTTGGTACTAGTAGGAGAGGGGTTCTCTCCTTACTATAGCTAGTGCTGCACGTAGTCTTTGTCCCCCTAGGTTGATAATACAAAGCACATGATAAAAAAAAAGAAAAAAAAAAACAAAAGACATGGGATTTGGGTTCTTCACGCAACCATCTAAGTTCTTTCATCCACTATACTTTTTATCAAAAAGATCTTTATCAAAACTATATCTCCACGAACCAAGACCCGACGGTCTTATATGAGCCTAGCGATGGAAGTTGCTGGATAGGAGTCAAGGGACTTAGCTATCACAACTGCTATCAGGCAAGGAAGAAGTGATCGTTAGGAAACTATCGGTTGCCTGCTGCAAGTATCACCCAAAGGAGAGCGGATTGTAACAATTACCTTAAATTTAGTTGTTGAAAAAACGTTGATTACCATGATGTCATCTGGAGGAGGAAGTTCAATCTGGGAGGAATCTCCGGGAGAGCTAGGGTAGGAAGCAACAGCTGACTGTTCGCTAATATCGTCTTTGACCTGCGACATAATTTGAGCCTTAGTAGTGATAATGGTGTTGTATCAAAGCTTGCGATGTTCTAAAATCTTAAAGAAAGAGGTTCCTCAACAGAGATGACTTGTGAAGAATCAAAGTTCCGCAACACGATTGGGATGCAAAAGGGTAATTATAAATGTGAGGCTGAAAATTTCTCAACAAAATACTAGATTGGGGATGATGCAAGTTCGAGGGTTCATAGCCCTTTTGAAAGATATAAGTGATATCTTGAGATTTGAGAAACAAAAGTGACAGCTCTTCGGGCTTTATTTCGGGCTTTTTTGGGATACTCGGGCTTGCCACTTGGGCGGCCCAACCTGGCCCAATCAGCCCCAGCCCAATTGAGTGGCTTGGGCTTCTCTTTGGCAAACGGAGGCAGATGATTTCGAGATCGAAATTGACTCCCATTGTGAACTACTACATGAGTGTGAAAAACTAGAGGCCCGGCGCCGGAAGGGACCCAGACGTAAGTTAGACAATGGTATTAGCTGAATATCCGGCTCGCCGCAAAGAAGAGACCGATTTGAAGAGAAGGTACAATAGGTATTAGGACCCAACACAAAGTCCTTAGCTTTAATTCAGGGTAATACAACGCGGTAGCGAGGGGATTATATCTGAGTGACTTGAGCTTTTGATTTCCGGGAAGGCCTTGAGGATTTTGTTACCTCCGCTATCCAATGAAATGAGAATGGTGAGCATGATAGCTTTCCTTCTTCCTTGCAGCATGATGAATCAACCATCCCGGACTGGGATACCCTAGAAGACATTATGGATATTCTTGAGCCCTTCCATCATAGACAGCTTAAGTTACAACAAAAAGAACACTGTTGGCAGTTACATGATATCTTCACAGCCATGAACTAGCAGCTTAGACAATTGGAAGAATCCAAACCATTATACGAATCAATCTCATGAAGGCATAATACTCAACAAATTTGTACCTCAATTAATACTACCTGGCTAGTGCTGAACAAGTAAGTTATTCCTTTATAACTTTTATTTTTGCATTGTACTCAGTTGCAGAATAAGTTGCGATACACTTTACCATTCACGATATGTAAGGAGTTGAATACCAGCAAGTATCTTCCCTATACCACATTAACTGGCAAGAACCATTCTATGTCGACTCGGAACAGGTGTTGAAATAAGAACTGGCTAAGGTACAACTTACAATTGCGTCAAATCTGACCCTTGAAAGACTTAGTCCAAGCTACAACATGGTAATCTATAGCCACTCAGAATGGTTTGAAGAGAAAACAAGGGGTTATATCGTCTTGGTGATTACCGAGTGTTGGTCGGTTCTTGCTAGGTTATCCAGTACGACCGGGACATACAGGATTTACTACTTCTGGAATCCCGAAAACCTCTCCCTCTCCCCAGCTAACTACACACTTTCCTTTCATTCCTCTTCTAATTGTGTGGTTAATATCGATCGCATGTGCCATCTAGAATTGAATATCATAAAGGACTAGAATAATGGGATTTTGCTCTAAGAGCTTCAATCAATGAAGCACTTAGCATATAGGTTATTCATCTTTGGAGTGATTTTGGTTTGGCTTCATACTAGTAACTGAGAAGATATTTCGCACCGGAGGTCCTGGTTAATTGCCAATATATAATTGTGATATGAGCAACTAGTTAACTGACAGTGCAATTATTACATCAGCAAAAACAACTTTCACTCAAGACGGGTGACACCGGCGTCCGGGCGTTCTTTCCAGATCATGTCTTGTGTCTGGTGTATCCCAACTGCCCTTCCTTCTTCCCCAAGCACCCTGCGCACTTGTCACGGCCCATTGTGTCCCACCACCATCCGCCACGTTACCTTTTTGTCCCAGGTATCCGGCGTATCCCTACCAAATTGCCCGCATTGGGTTCCGCCCTTGCCACTCCCCCACTCCTAGTGGCCTGCATCCCTCCGCTGGCATCCCAGAACACTACATTCGTAGTCTGCCCCCCACAGCCATTATATAGGCATGCGTAGTGTGGTACAGAGAATAGCCATAGAGTGACAATCCGCTAAGGCTAAAACTACGTCGTCTAGATTTGTTCGTATAAAATATGCTCCGCACTCTTAGGCTCCGGAGTGTGCAGTAGTTTCATTTTCTTATTAAATGTCCATAGGTTCATCCTCGAGTACTCAAGTGGCCAAGTTGTAGCCAGACACGTTAGGTACACATTGCCAACTTAAGCCTCGGGCATCAGCTCGGGTGTATCTAGATTTCATTAAACGTCGGCTGATTTATCCGGTAGTGCTCATGCGGCCTCGTTGATGCCACATCAATTCTGTAAATAATCCTGTAGAATAATTTAATTTGAAAAATATATATCTTCAAACCTCCACTGATCAATTATATATTTCACTATTGATTGCCTCTCCCGACCAGGAATTACATGTGCCTGTCCAATTAGTGCCCCATACGGCCTATCCGCATGTCTCGACCAGTGGACCCCTTGCCGACTTTCCCACATCCACTTGCCAGGTGAAATCTAACACGATTGATCACATCGAGTACGCGAACCAATGCCAGCCGATGGACTCCTGCCACTTCGCTTAGAACATTTCTTATCTTGAAAAGTGCTAATAATCGCACCACCACTCATGTTGGCAAATCCCCATAACTCTTCTCCAGGCCACTCTGGACCAATACCCAATCCTTTCTAGCACCGCCGTTGCAGAAAGCCTTTGTTTCAGTACAGCGGCCCTGGTGGATCTGGAAAACGTCAGCTTTTTGGAAGTTAGAAACCGCAATTGCAAGCTGGCTAAATGGCTCTACTGGAAGCAATCCCAGTTCCGTGCTGTCAGCAGGCTGCCACGGTGCATCTGCTGCAGCCTCCTTGATAAAACGTGGCATCTCTTCAATCATGTCGCAATACTCGATCTCGTGGGCTCGACATAGCTCAGCAAGCGTGCCAATGTTCCTGCCGCCTTGGAGCCTTCGCTGAGATGCACTGCAGCTTGCAGAAGCTGGCATTTCCATCTCGCTATTTTCTAGCATGATTACATCTGTTTTCAAAATTGCTTCTATAGTGTGCAAGCACATTCCTAGACCGTGCTGGCGGCCATATTGTGACAAGATCTGTTGGGCTGCTTCCTTCTTGTTTGACCTCGGGTAACTTTTTTTAATCTGCTCCTTATGGGCTAGTTCACCAATTTCGGTAGAATACATCGATATGGATCAAAAACGCCGTACATTGGAGGCAACAGGACTCTGGTAATGCATCTTGATGTTGTTGAATTGTATCTTGTGTATGACTGCTATATTGGGCCATGAGAGAGATGTCAACCAGCATGCTAACAGACTTCAAAGCACTTTTGAAATCCTGATACTGAGAACTGCCTGGATTTCGCAATGCGGGGCTAACACGGCCGAAATTCAGCAGTCGCTATTGCGTATTTCCTTTCTCTGCCATTGTATAACTTCACCATATGCCTTGCTTAGTATGGTATCTTTCCTGGCATCGTCGAACACCTGCTACCATTTATGCTTTTTCAGAAACCCATCCTCCCATTTTATTATATATTTGAAGAGGTCGAGGTAAATAATGTGTAAGAGGTCCGGCTCATGTAGGTCGGTGGGGTTTACTCCGTCCAGACCAGCAAATACATTATTTCCTATTTTCACGCTCACCTGCTGCAAGTATTCTCCAATACCGGCCACTCATGTGGGCTCATGCCTCAAGACTCCCTCTGTATATAGGATCTTGGCACGGGTCTCATATATATCCAGCGGATTCCCACCAAGCTACTTGCACAGAACCTCACACTTTGGGTACAACTTGCTGCATATTCTGTGCAAGGCTGCAGGTTCAGCATGATCGGTGATCCAGGCTGACAAGATGAGAAAACAAAGGCGTGTTTTACCCTCTGCACAATCCATTACCCTTTCTTCTTGAACAACCTGTTGTAACGGCGCAAGGCCAAGATCGAAGACAGGCTGCAGGACATCCGCATTCCTCTGCCCCTGGGCTTCGTCAGGGGGGGCTGATTTACGAGACAACTTTGCCAGTACCAGAAGGAATACCAGAAGCTGCCTTGGCATCCGGACAGCGCTGTTTCTCTTCCACAAAAGAATATTGCCGATCATCAGGTACATCAGCAAAAATTAATCTGGCGTCTGATACGCAGGCGCCGCGTCCTGACCTATCTGACACCATTTTTTGCGTCCCATACCTTCTGTGCTTCCTGAGGCAACTATCAACCCCTCTTCTGTCTGGACACTATGTCGCATCCTACCGACGTCCTGTCGCCTCCCCACCTCTTCTAACCTCAATCCCTCCTTCTAACATCCCCTTTCCTTTCTCACTCCTTTCCGACGTCTGGACGCCTCTCCAAGACGCCCCCTTACCCTCCCTCTTCTGAGTGCCTTCGTGACATCCTGACTTTCTCGATCATGATCGAGCGCCATAGTACTAGCGTAGCTCTATCCTAAGCCTATATTTGTAACTTGAGCATAATTCTTTCATCATTTCAATTCAAGTTTCTATACTATCTAGTGCTCTCCTCCTAACGTGCTGGCTGAGTCGCTCCCTGAATTCCATTTCTTTACTGATATACACAATAGTTCGTCTAGGCCCCCGCCTTGGGTGAGTTTAATGGATCTCATTAAACGTCCTTAAATCAATCCGGCTGGTGATGATCCAGCGCCGCTCTGTCGTCTCTGGAATAAAATGCGCCAGGCCTAAGGTTGTTCCTATATCCACAATCGTCCACTCTCGGGCTTCCTCCCTTAGCTGAACTGTCACAGGGCCGTGCAACTCTGACAGGCGTCCAGAGTTCACCACACTCATCATTTGAACACCTGCGAAGCAGTAGACCATTTCCCTGTACCTGGAGTCCCTAATTTTGAATAGAGCGAGGAGCTTGGCAGGTAGATGCCCTCTGAGTGCACCATACATGTACTCGCCACCAGCCTGTATCCAAACACTATCGTGCCAACCTGCCTGGTTCCGGAAGAGTCGATCACATGTGCATCAGGCTCTGTGTATGTCGTAAACATGGATTTCTTGGAACACAACCACCGGGATTTTTAGTTGCCTCAGTAGTTCAACCGGCAGCCATCGAAGTATCGCCGGATCTTCCGGAAGCCGGCGCCCGAGAGGAAGGCTTGGTCGGCTATATCGTATGAATTCTCAACAAACTGTTTCTTGTGAGACTTTGAGTCCTCTTCCAAAATCAGCGCCGTCCCGCACAACATCACGATGTCCTTTCAGCATCCTATGATAGACGGGTGGGGCTGACGGCGCAGTTACAGTTTCCTCTAAATGTTCGACCACCTCAGCTGGGAGATCTGCTCCGGCGCGTCGAAGGAAATCTAAGTTCAAAAGCCACAGCCGGATCGCATGCTGTCCTCCGTAGCTGCTCCAGATCTGTCGCGCCGGGTTGTTTTTATTTGAACAACGGTACCCGTCCTTGATTTGCTCCTTGTGCACGAGCTCTCCATACTCTGTAGAAAACATGGGAATATTACCAAACTGCTACATATGATCGCCAAAGTGGCTTATCAGATTCATCTTAACAAAGTTGAAATGGGATTCAACATTAATCAAGTCCATACGCTGGTCGTTCTCTTCTTCACCATCTTGGTCCTGTATCCAGCGCCTTTCGTGAGCCGATTTGGCGACTGACTGGTTTACTAGGGTTCGTTGGTGGCGCAGCTCCCACCGTAGTTCATCAGCCTTCACCTGCGTCCGTTTAGATAGCATAAACTCCATTGAGATGTCTCTCGTCTCATGAAAACATTCTGCGTAGTCTGCCATATACTGGATCGTCTCGGCTCTGTGGCTCCATACTGAGCCATCATAGTGAAGTCGCACAGTGACCGGACGCAGGTGAGCGCACCTTTGAAAGGCTCTATCTGGCTATTATCACGTTGTTCTAGCGCCACTGCGAGAACCCCCAAAAGACCACGACCGAGATTTCTCATCTCCTTTCCTTGCTACTGAGTAACTTCACTGTAGGCCTTTTTGGACACAAAGAATCCTGGGTACGGCGGCAAAGCTTTCCAGGCGGCGTCGAACCCTTGCTGTCGGGAGTGTTCTTTGAGAAATCAGTGAATCCACTCCATCATATGCTTGAACTGTCCTCGATAAATAGTATGTAGCAAATGCGGCATGGGCAGTTGGGGCGTGGAAACTCTTTCAAGCTCTTGAAATACATTTTGCCCCGTCGTGATTCCCAGAGTTTTATACGTGTCGCAGGCGTCGTCCAACTCAGAGTCTAGAGAGAGGGTTTTCCGTTCGTAATGTTCGTATCTTGCTTAATCTCTCGCCCGATGGCCGTTGGTGCCAGTTCCTAATTCTTCAGGAGGTACCTGACATTGTGGACAGGTGTTCGAATTTATCCCATGTTGCGTAGCTCTTTCCATATGGTCCGCATTCTACCCAGGTATGATTGGGAAGCATCTCCAGATCTTACAGTCCGCACAGTTTATTGGGACGGTCTCTCGGGTGGTATCTTTCAACGGCTCAAAAATGAGTTCGAATACCCCCCGTAGTGTCTTGGCATTGGTTTGTCTCTGGAGCTTGTCTGCAGCCGAGGACTTACGTAGCTTGGGTGGGACAGGCAGTAGCGCAAGAAGGAGAACAAGCATTGAGCCAGGTCTGTTACCCCTAGTAGACGGAAGATTTCCGATCGTGATATAGACAGGCCATGCTTTCTTGTCTCTCGACAAGTTGGTCAGATGCTTCTGATCAGACATCCCAATGATCGCAACCACCATTGCCCAATCAGGAAGTGTTCCCTATTCACTGTGAGCGACTCTCCCGATGCAAAGAGGGTGGAAACCATACTTGGACGTCCCACCACCATTCGGCCGTATGCATTTCTGCATAGATTCTCTGTCCGTTCTGGTCGTATTCTTGGCGCGGCGCATAGACTAGGTCATCCCGGTAGGTTATCTGCCGCAAGAGATATCTCACGCAGTCTAGAATGTCACGGTAGAGGAATGGTAACGTTCGCTTGTCGTACAGAACCTGTCCTTCAAACCACCGTAATTATTGGCCATAGGGATCCAAAGATCAGAGATGATTTTCGAACGTATGCATGGAGCTGTAGCCAACCGACGCTGGGTTGCCGGGACCATTCGAAAAGTAATTGTTGATCTGCGACTTCGAGACTTGGCTCTCAATAAACCAAGATGCAAGTTTGAACTCTTCCGCACTCGTAAATGGAGCCCATGCGGCTTCGCACAAATCACGGTGTTCCTTCTCATACCACTCCACATCTCCCATGGCTTCCCTGGCGCCCCAATAGTACTATGTCGGTTGGTGACCCGCTGAAGGTGTTCATCACTGAGTACTTAGGTGTCAGATTCATGCCTAAGCTCGTCATTAATTGCACCTCGTTCATATCCAGCCGGATAATTAGCCGGATCTGATTCGTAGTCTGAATCGTGGGGCTCACTTGGTTCATTGTCTAATATGTCGATTCCAGGGCCGTTGATGTGATTTGGACGAGGATTTCGTAGCGTGGAAGTAAGTATGATATCCAGATCTGTATGCGCTATTCGGAGGTGTGTCTGGTATCCGCCTCAAGGCGTGTAGATTCGACAACAAAATGAACATTTGACCGGCATAGTAGATTTCAGGATTCAGGAGTCGTGTGTATATTTTGAGGGCTAGCGTGAAGTTCTGGTGATTGTGGGTGAAATACTGGGCCCGGTGCCGCACAAGCTTCAAACAATAACAACCAGTGGAATCAGGTTAGCGTTGTTCGTCGTGCCATCACGTGGTTCCGCTGTTTATCAGTTTCATTTGTCGTGAAACAGATAATGACCGAAACATTAATGAAAGCCTGATGTGTCAATTCTTGATTCATCTTGAAATCAGTTCAGGCGGTTCGTTGTGGTTTCAACCCCATTTGAAAGTCTGCGTGTTGTATATAGAGTGCGGGTTGATCACGGCGGAAGGAAGCTCATACAAAGAACAATCTCACAACGCCCGAAATATCCAGCAATATCCACAGCATCCAGCGTATTCACAACATGAGACTCCAATCTCGAAGACCACTATCTATATAGACCAAAATCAAATCCGCATGGCGCAAAACATCAACAATCTACAGTACGTCCACATGGCAAATCCGCAGCAGGTCCCTCCCCCGGGGCAAACCTATCAACTTCCGCCGAACTCTCTCGCAGGGCATATCGGTATTGGTCGCTCTAATCCTGGGGGCAGATCAACTACCGAGCATAAATTAAACATGGGCTTCCTTATGGATAATCCTGGGAAGGCTCAGTATAATGCATGGCGTAACATTGTGAAAGATCTGATTATGGCAAGGAACTTTGTGCCAGGGGCCACCGCGATGAATTATCCTGACGCCAACTTCCAGCCAATCTTTGCCAGCAGGAGGAGATTGGGCCCTGTCTGCGATCAGCTCGCCACAGCATCCGCCGCGAATAATCAGCAGCGTATACAGGATATCGATGAGGTAGTCATTGATATAGTTAAGGATTGTGCGAGGAAGTTGTTTAACACATGGATGACACACCCTCATGCACCACGCCAAGGTCAGCCAGGAGCCCCATTTGCGCAAGTGATTGTTCGGGGGTTTTGCTATCAACGAACAATTCAGCTGAGTGGGGTCTTGCAACGGCTGTGCCGAACGTATCGCATGCACCTGCTCCACCGGCGATCAATCAAGCGCAAGCACCTGCGATCGACCAAGCCCACCACCTGCTCCACCTACGAACAACCAAGCCCAAGCACCTGCTCCACCTGCCATCAACCCAGCGCAAGCACCTGCTCCACCTGCCATCAACCAAGTGCAAGCAGCAGCTCCACCAGTTGACGACCCTGCTTCATCAGTTGACGACCCTAGTTCACCAGTTGACGACCGTGCCCCCCTAGGTGACGAACCTGCACCAGCACCAGATTTGCCGGGTCTCCTGGCAAATCGCCTGATGGCCGACCGTATGCCAACAGGTTTGTTTTTATCATCTGCGTATTTCAGGCATTCAGTTACTGACGAAGAGAATACAAATTGGAGCGCTCCACTTGGGCGTCCAGGTGCTGTGCGTATCGTTTATGTCCTGCCCACGAGAAATGGCCAAGGACTACCAGACCAAGAAAGGTTAAGGGTGAATCTCTCTCCAAACTATCGTGCACTCCATTGGCGTTCCCCCCATATCCATGGTGTAGAGTTCGCTGAGCTAGATTCCTTTGACATGTGTGGCCTGTCCGCAATGATTTACAGCAAAGTCCCCCACCGCCGAATTCGCTACATAATTGGCCCTACTAGCAAAGGTCGTGAAATGCTGCACAAGTCTTGCAACGCTCCCTTAACCTTTGGGGAGAGTCTTTGTATCTACAACGAGGAAGAGGGACTCACCTGGCTTCTATCTAATTTCGTTCTCAACAACCTGCTCGATCTCATTGTGTATTGTTACCATGATCGGAAGGACAATATAGAAAATACGGCAGAACTGAGAGTCCTCCCGTATCTCGGTAAAGGTGCCGTCAGCCATTGGGCTCGTGACCCAGAGCACGTATACGCCAGGTGCATTTCCGAGCACTCCAACCAGTCGCAAGACCTGATAACGGGCAGGCTAATGACGAGCAGGCTAATGAGGCAGAGGCAGAGTTTGAGGATGATAGATCTCATTTTTGAGACTCAGTATCAGACGCCGCAGAAACTGTGGATGGACGTGATGACCTCGCAGGAATATCCCCATCCCCGTTGGAGAACGTGCTAAATCGATGACGAATCGTTTCCCCCTTGCTGTCACATCGTCGAGGTTGCTGAATCAACAGTTGCCTCTGCATTTGCTTCATCGCTCTCGTCAAGTCGCCAAGGAGCGCAAGGACGGCGCTCAGTTCAATACTTAAAATTGTGAGGATGAAACGCCCAAGAGAATACGCTTGAGTTCCATGGCTAAGGAGTTTTTGAGAGCCGAGGAGGGACGGATGCGCGGCGCTCAGTTCAATGACGAAAATGGTGAAGAACCTAGGATGGAGAAGCAGGATGAGGGTTCCGTCACAATTGAGGGTTTGAAATGCAAAGAAAGAGTTTCATCAGGGCATTGATTGTTCGCCAGTTTAAACTAGAGGGGGGGGTTAGCAGTTTGCTTTTACCCTTCAGAGCCCCGGGGATGTTTGTTTCCTTTTCTCTTGTGCAGTGAGTTCAGCGTGTCGATTGTTTGCTGGATGCGCCGAAGCACGCAATGGTAGTTTAGTTTGATAGTAAAGCGGAAAAGAAAGTTTCGCACCCTTCATTGAAGATCGCGCATGAATAGCGCATAGGTGATGTGCTATGGGCAATCTGTGGACGATGGTGCGCCAAGAGTTCGACGTCGGATGATTGGAGGAAGGAAGGAATCAGAAGGAAACACGACCTGACATGGCTTCCCGGCTCTTCTTGAGGCTCAAAAGCTGATAGAACTTTCAACCCACCACACGAATTGACGATGCACTCTATAGAGTTACGACCGAATGACCCCTATCGCACCCATGAAAGCCCTGTCAGTCAAAGTTTTCTTCAATGTGCAGTCACACTGTGCCGCACTAGCCTTGTGGACACCCACAAGGAGTATAAGCAGGCCCATCCCCCATGATCGCTCAACGTTCAGTTCCGCACAGATCTCCCCTCGTCAGTCCTTCATCTGACAAACATTCCTTCATCACCTTTGGGGCCACACACCTTCAAGCGCTGTTGCGATCTTTCCTTCCTTGCAATGCCTCCATTGAAACAAACACAAGCGCCAGGGAAAAATATAAAGTAAGAACCATCCCTACGTCAATCGAGAGCTCATTATCTTAACCTTTGTGTTGTTCCCCAGTGTCCTGCCATTCAAACGCTGGCAGAGGAAGTCCCCAGTGCAAAACGCAGAGAAAGCTATCCGCGAGGAGCCACGATCGCCCGTGAGGCGTTGAGAACGTAAGAAATCTACCTAGGCATTAAGATCGCACATTGTCAAACTTCGACCTTTCAAATGACTATTTGCGTGAGCAGTCGTTCCTCAGGATTGGCTGAAAAGCCCTCATTTGACCCTGACGTGGAGGATGATTTGGGGATGAAAGCCGACATACAGCCACCCATATGCCACAAATTTGGGACGTAACTGCCGGTGGAAATCAGAGGCAGCTATGGCGCCATTGGGTCTGCGAAAAGCTGGTGTGGGTTGTTGAACCCTTGCAAAACTAAGGGTGCATACAGTAGATGGCGCGACCAAGTCAAGGCCTACATCAGGGCGCTGTCATGGAGCCCGAAGTGCCTGACCGACCAGCAAATGAAGGCTTTCATCAGTTTCGCACACTGCCTTCCCCCTGTCAGCAACTGAATTATGCTTCGTAATATCAAGCCCCGCCCAGAAGATACCTTAGAAGTCGAACATCAAATAAGACACCAGGTCCGAGATATTGGTAGAAAGCTCCAGACGACGAACAATTGTCTCTACGCCAAGCGAGCGGAGGGTGCATTGGCCACCGAAGACATGGAACCTGAAAGTAAGTACTCAGCGCTGTCTACAGTACGTTCCGCTATTCCGCGACTAGTACCAACTATTTTCTAGAATCTCAATACGATTGGGCATCTCCCTATTCCCTAAGGGCGATTAGACTCCACATTATCCATCGGACAGGAGCTCCGGAAGCTGGACACCCCTTCTTGCACCACCCCTGGTATAGCACAGATCCCACCGAAGGGATCGCATGAGGCCTCCTAGCATCACCGAGCATGCGAACGCTGCTCGGGGTGCTCATGCGACATCAAATGGGGCAGGCAATCGGATACCCCCGATATATAATCAGCGCAACCGGGCAGGGCGCCAGCTCATTATCCCTGCAACCCTCGGATCCCCTCCCTTTCTCTGAGCTAATCTTCTTATATAAAGAAGATGATATCGGGGTATTGCTCCTGGCCAACCCGGGCAAAGATTCTCTTGATTTCCTCGTCCTGGAGACCCTGCAGGGTCAAGCAGGGAACCGCAATACGACCCCTGCGCCCCTTTCCTTGCTGTACCCTTTTTCGACTGAAAGGCCTTGGATCTCCGGGGGCAACCCCATGAGACAGGGGAAGAAGAAGATTACAGCGACAACGATAGCGACAACGACCACATCAGCAACCACCAAAAGGCCAATGATGACGACAAATACAGCGAGGAAATGGTGGGAGATGACCCGACGCCTTATCGCAACCAAGATCGCATTGAAGTTGTAGGTTTTTGTCTTCAATGCGCTTATCATTTAATGTCTGGATACAAAGTCTATAGCTAATCAAACACCTAGGACGACGATATAGACAGTGTTGAACCACGGCGCGGTCACCCTTCAGAGGACGATCAGTCTCCCTTTCGTGATCAGGCTAGCAGACGTACTCAGGGTTGGAAGCATAGGATTAGGGGCAGCAATAAATCACGGGGCGGGAGTCATCCGCTGGCAGAGAGCCATCATTCTTCGATTCGTGATCAACCGGGCAGACGTACACAGGATTTGCAGCATGGGGATCCAGGCTCTGGGCCCTCAGGCTAGGGGCACACAGGCCTAGCGGCTTCTGAACAAGACATTCTCCGATCAATGAGGGCTTTTGTACAAGCGAATGCCTTTATGGTGCAGCTTCTATGAAATCCCCAGACTCTGGCGGCGGAACCGCGTACAGCGACTGTAGCGCCCCAACCTAGGCCAGCGACTGCGGTACCCCATACAAGAAGGGGTGGTCGTCCCGGTTGTGGGCATGATGGCACCATGGCGAGCCCTGCGGCCCAACGTGAACCATCCGTAGATCGTGATACTCACAACCTGACGTCCCCCACGCCCACCCCCAAGTCCTTTCCACCAGGAGTGAATCCTCCTCCATCCTCCTCCAAGGTCCCCTACAAGCGTCACTCCCAGTTTAGCTAATCTCCGTCTGACCCAGCACACTACTACTCCCGGCAGTACGGCAGCAGGATCTAGGGATACCACCCGCCCGAATGCGAAGAACCCCGTCGAAAAAGGAAAAGGTAAAGCCCAAGCTCAGGCATCCGACCCAAAACCGCCCGCCCAGCCTGAGGACCTCATTCCTACTACGCCCCGGGGTGGGAGAAGTATCAGAAGGCATCGCCAAACTTGATAATTCTTACTATTGATCTTATCTGTGTTATTCTTACATTTTTGTGGGTTGTTGTCATTTGTATAATAGTCATCAAACCCAGGCATCTGGGATTGGCCACCTTTTAGAATTTTCTCCCACTAGTAAATAGAGCGGGTAGCGTATAACGTTTCCAGCCTAGCACTTGGAGGCTGGGTAGGACTATTTACTAGGCTGTAGTCCCAGCACTGTACTTGCACATAGTTTTACTCTGACCTTGAGTTTAGCCGCGTTAATTGGTCGTCGGGAGATGCGTGCAGATTCCGCTAAGCCCTTTTTACGCAAGGCGAATTACCTGAGCGACAACCCTCTTTCGATTAATTCCCCCACCAGAGATGCTATGGTAGTTGAGACTGTCAGCGTCGCGGACTCAAGTTTGACGATTCTCGAAACCTCGTTCCCTAACCAATCGATTCAGTAGCATACTGAGTGATAGTCGGTGCACGTCCATATCCTGTCTGGCGTGAACTAGCTGTCTCAGCTTATTCGCTATGTTAACTCCTTGCATACAGTTTCTGAGGCTTTCAGTGCTGCTGATTTGATGTCCGGAGATTGGCGTGTATATTTCTAATACTCTTTTGGTGTGGTGAGTGTGTTGCTAGCAACCACATCGCTAACCGACACTCCTGGCCGCTAGATTGCACTCAGCCAGCCAGCTACATCCAAGCCCGCCGATCTTCATTTCACATAACACTGGCTAGATGAACCTTCCATACAGCCCCCAAGACGTTCAGCGCGGCTCATTTGACGTCGCGAGATGAGAGTAGATATTTTTAATACTCTTTTGGTGGGACGAATATATCGCGAGCAACTAGATCTCGAGCCGATACTCATTGTCACCAGACTTCGCCAAGCTGGGGAGACTGGCGACGCCTGCATTTCGTCTAATATTTCCCCCCATGGACCAGTGAGTCTTCCAATAGCTCTGAACGCCTCGACCACGACCTCAGTATTGAACACCGCTAAAACGCCTTGCCTAGGCACATCTGTCTCCTGCATACCGAGTGATAGTCTGTGAGCCTACCATCCCCCCTGATTCTAGCGTACTAGTATAAGACCTAAGGTGTCCGATGCAACACAAGAAAACTACACAAACTCCTAGCCTTTCAGCACGCTCGAGATACAGTTCCATTGTCATACTTCCAAATTCCTTACTCATCCAACGTTCACTAGCCATCTAGTATCACACCCACTATGCAATCGAATTCCCGCAGTCAGCCAACTGCGCGAGTGGGAAATCTGAGCCTGCGTAGGCGCCCTGTCATACCTGACGTAACGGGATCCAGTCAACGAATTCCCCGAGTGGGCAATCTGAGCTGTCGTAGGCCCGACATTGTGTCCGACACTGTGGGATCCAGTCAGCCAACACTCCGAGTGGGAAATCTGAGCAGGCGCGGACACAAAGTTGTACGCGGGAAACAGGGGAACCGGGTCTGGTACGCAGCAGGACGAATCCGGCAGCTCCCACAGGGCGCCACCGAACAGTCAGTTATCAAGTCGGAATTCATCCCCACAACCAATTGGAGGTGTTTGTGGAAGACTATCAAAGCGCCCGCGGAGGAGCACAATTCAGACGACAGAGAATACCGAACCTGAGACGGAGCCTCGTGGACAAGGACATATAGAAACTGTTCGTCTTAGTAACGATAGCAGCGATGAGTACCAGGCCTCAAGACAAGGGGACGAAACTGAACCAGACAGCCAACCTGATGTAGAAGATCACGATAGTGCTAAGAACACGCTTTCTGGACGGCATTGGGAGTCTCAAGCGGCTGGGGGACACGGAAACAAGCTCGCACGGATTGTGTGAATTTCGACTATCTCCAAATAACAGGGGCCAGCCCTTGGCCAACAGACCCCCGCGGCTGGTATGAGAATAATTCCCGGTAGAGCCTACACCCCGCCGATGCTCCCATCATCACGTGTAGGACAGTATTCATCTTCGCTGGGCCTCCCTAGTGCTGGCACGTCAGGTGTCAGAAGCTCCAGTCCACTATAGGTGAACCAAACACACCACGGCCCCGACGCATCCAGCATGGGGTTAACTCACAGCGCAATACGGTGACAGGGGTAGATGCGGAAGTAGTAGACTTGGGAAAGTATCTAATGATCCCATACACCCTTTTGATTGAACCACTCGCAGACGCAGCTGCTTTGATGTCTGCAGTGCATAGTATTTGGAGTCACGCACAGGATGAAATTGCTAATGCCAGGAATATTGAACCCTTGGAGAGAAGTCTGGACCTTGTCAGTGGACTCTGACGTGATAAGATAGAGAGTGTTTTACTAACTATCAAAGATGCGGCAAAAACACTCGGGCGTGCGGAGGTACTTCGTATATCATATAAAACATCATATACGGAGGTAATACGAACTACTGGATGACCCACAGCTGTCTCTTGTAGGTTCGAATACCCCCTCGAAGACGACAGGTTCATGTGCCCGGCATATGGGTGTGAGGTTGGTATCCACGGATTGACAAACCTGGGCTTCGGAACACTGCTAACCATTAATTTGGCGTAGGGACAAGGATTCAGATTTGTGGCAACCCATATTGCCGAAGCGATATACGGTAAGTATTTCAGTAGCAAGAATGGGCTGGGGATCCTGGACCTGGCTTTTGTGGAGCAGATCAATAACAGGCTCGTCTGCCTCACGGGCATAATTCTCTGCCATACCCTACGGCCATGGCGGACTGAAGAATATCGAGACCCTCCGGACTTCAAGGCCAAGGTAGTTACAGGTAAGAGTCTCGGAATCTCGGGACGATTCGTTAGGCATCTAGGTGGCTAGCCGATATCACAGGATCTTTTCCTACGGCAGAGGAACACGTGGCGCAAGTCCCCAAGGCCGACGCAGGAGCTGTTGCTGCGGAATCTGCCTGAGACGATCACAGACAACGTTCAGCAAGCACATCCTGGAACGGTGAAGGAGCAGCGCGAAGGCTTTGTGGACTATCATCATGAAGTCCACGCGGAACTTGAATATCAGCTATCCCGCAGGAATCCTAAAATAGCTGTTGGACGAGAACAGTGACCAATCAGAACTCACATTAGTGGCCTAGAAGAACACTGGGATAGTCAACAAGGGTCGCAGGAGACCGATGGGTCATTTGACTTTTGTCAGAGGAGCATTGTGTGGGCGCTTGGGATGCTAGATTCTGATCCCCCGAGTTTGGTTGACTCGCACGAATTACCCCTGGAACTGGCGCTGGAGACCGCAATGAGTCCAGCTCTACCTAATTGCCTCTCCCTGAGCCTGGATGACTCTCAGAAAGGTCAGGGGAATTTCTCCGTCAACAGGGCGATGAGGGACAGGACGCTGATGGTGGTCGGAATCTAGATTAGGCAATAAAGTGCATGTAGACTAAATAGGTTTAGTAGTAGGCCAAACTGTGCTGCCGTAGGGGATACTCAGGCTCAGGAACAGCATCAATAGATGGAAGATAAGGACGTAATGACGTGGGTTAGATATACGCAAGTCGCCGAATTGAAGATGCGCTTTGTTTGACGCATCTTCAATCCGGCGAACTATGAAGAAATTTAGGGATCGCTGTGACGAAGAGGCCGTGGTGATCACGATGTACTTAGTGGTAAATGAGATACAATATCAGAATGAATCTCTGAAGATACGTGGTGCGGAGGGGTGACGGAGTCCTAAGCAGATGAGAAAAATGGTGAATCTATCGAGATGGAGTCAAGAATAGATATAGATAGCCATCACGACGGCGTCCCGAATATGAAATGGCTATCTCGACGGCGTCGAGAGCGTATAGTTGAACTATGACGACCCCGTCGTGAGCGTATAGGAGAGCTATTACGACCGCTTTGTCAGCGAATGGGAGAGCTATCACAAGGGCGGCGAGAGCGCATAGGGGAGCTATCACTATGGCATTGTGAGCGCATGGGAGAGTATCACGACAGTATCCTATCCGTGTCCAAAAAATACAGTGTAGCGTCAGGAGGTCATAGTTACCGTAGGTTAGATCATGACCAGAGACATCGACAAGTAAGATCGTCAGGAGCTGAGCGCCAAGGATCACAGGGCCTCAGGAGGGGAGGGCACAGCATTGGACGTATTCAGAATATGCGAGACGCAGGGGGTGGATGTCAGGATGGTGGCAGGACGTGGTGTAACAGATGTGGAATTGTCCGGACGTAATGTAGGACAGACGTTACGTGATGAATCGCGGTTAACATTGGGAGCGTCTCGAGCTTCTGATGCCGAGGATGCTCAGGATGCATATAATAAGTTTTGCTGATGCACGATATCATCACCGACAGGGGGACACTATTCACTTCAGACTTATGGAAAGACACTACGGGAAAATTAGGAATTGAAAGAATACTTAGTACGGCTTTCCACCCAGAAACAGACAGACAGACTGAACGAACCAATGCCATATTGGAACAATACCTACGAGCATACATCAATTATCAAAAAGACGATTGGTGTGGTTACCTACCACGCAGAGAATTTGCATAGAACAACGGTTATGAGGAGAAAATGAAAAACACACCCTTCTTTGCAAATTACAAAATCAACCCCGAATACGAGATGATCGGTCATCTGATCCCAGGAAAGCAAACATAACCAGAACAAATGACTCACTTATATGAGTCATTAACGAACGAGATGGTGGCCGGGCAATTACGACAAAGAGAATACTACGATCTACACCGAAAACCTGATCCAAACCTACAGTCAGGAGACATGGTGTGGTTGTTGCCACCCAACATCAAGACCACAAGACCATCGAAAAAGTTGTCCCACAAGAACATGGCACAATTCAAAATCTTGGCATAAATTGAAACAAGCACATATAAGATAACCTTATCACCCTCAATTGCCATAGACGACACATTCCACATCTCCCTCCTCGAACCTTACCAGGATGACCGATCCGCCTCTCAGATCAAAGAACCCTCTCCTTCTAGTCAAATAGAAGGAGAAGACGAATACGAACTCAAAGAAATCATCAACTCGCCACTCCACTACAACAAGCTCCAATACCGAGCTAAGTGGAAAGATTACTCACCAAAAGATGACAAAGTCTGGTACCTGACAGAAAACATCAACCATCCCGAACAAGCAGTCCAACGATTCCACCGGCGCTGTCCAGGAAAGTCCGGAATGGATACACGTCACAATCAACCCATTGTCATGCTCACAGCCTCCCGTTGTCAAACAGGAACGGCAAGCACAAAGACCAGAGAGCGACGCCCAGCGCGTCGCCCCCCAAGCCACCCCCACTAGCCCAGATTACTCGGGCTCACCAAAAAGGTAGGTGGTGCACGCCTCCATGAGCTGGACAGACTGTGTCGACGAAGGATGTCGAATCCAAATGAGCGAAAAACAAGGGTCAGGCTTGTACCCACAATTCACCAGAAGATCGAGACAACTAAGCGTTGCCCATGACCACGATTGGCAACAAGAAATGGAAGGGAACCCAGGTGAGGACTCGGCGCCACAACAACAAACTCGTCAGCCAAGGGCCAGAAAGGCCCATGTTGAGCTCACAGGTGGAAGCATTGTTTTAACGACAATTGCAAAGAACACTGCTGGGAAAGGGTGGACGCCGAATACTACCCCAGACAAGTGGGACAAAAAGGGACCCTGTCAAAAAACGACAGAAGGGAGCAATGAAAGAGACGAGCCGTGAGGATACAGCTGGAAGGGGAGGGCTGGGGAAAAAAACAATTCCCGATGTGGAAGCCCTGGAAAGACAAATCTCAGACCTCTGAAGCCAACTGGATCGCACTCCCCAAATCATTGTGGCAAAAGACGACGACCTCAAACAACTCGACAAGGATAAGGAAAAACTCCAACAGGCCGACAATGGAGTCAAACAGAGGATGCGCCAAATCAGAGCCACACTCTGGAGAGAAGGAGTTTAGCATTGTGGGACCGATTCAGGAGGGGGAAGGGAGCTAATGTCACAAACAGTGACTAGACAAAGCGGACTCTCGCATGACTAATAGTTATTGGTCATTGGTTTGTTATCTTTGAGACTATGAGATCAGTTGAGTTATAGGATTTCACTTGACGATGTAATAGCGTGTCATTGGTATATTGTTATTGGTTGATATTTGACAGGACACACGATTGTGGTCATATGGTGTATGTATTTCACACATGACTCATAGTTATGAGTGATGGGTTTCATGCAAGTGACCCCGTTAGGGCAAATGACTTATTGTATAGGTTTTGATTGGTGGTGAGATATGGCGTAGTTGACTCTTACAAGTCAGCTGATGGATTTCACACTATGACTCACTACGAGTCATCAGTCGCGTGACGCGAGGGTATGAGTCACGCAGGGTAATGGTTGAGGGAAGAACCTCTATATAAGGGCACCCTCTGCGCATCGGATTAGGGTCAAGCTACTTGGCCTATACAACCCCCCCCTACATTCTACTCAAACGCACACCCCGCCTTGCTTACGGGACACATTCTTCACATCTCCCCCCCACTCTGTCACCGGATGGAAATCCCTCACATTCCAACATTCAACCAGGCCCTGGCAGCCGCCATCTCCCGTGCCAACACCCCCCGCCTTCAGGAACCCTATTCCCCCTCTCCCTCGGCCCAGCCGTCACCCCCTCTTGCCTTCCTGGCAGAAATCTTCCTCGTGACTAGGAACAGCCTCCAACTGAACCCCGACTTGGTCCAAGACCTCTCCCCTCCCGCACTTCAAACAATAACGGCCGGCGAAGGCTCCATCTGATCAATCTTGTGCCCCACCGTCTTTGGCATAGTGGCCATCCCCACCCAACTAGACACCGTTAGCACTCAGCTCTCTGAGATCCGCAAAGAAAACCAGGAGCTCCGCTCCAACCTTCATGACCTCTCCTCAAAAATCGCCAACGAATCGGCAACTCAGGAGGACATATGCCCACTACAAACCCCCCTACGTGACCTCTCAGATCGGATGACAACCACAGCGCCCACGGCCCCCCCCACAGCCCCCAATGCTCGCCCCAGAGTCCCCACGGCCCCCCCCTCAACGCCTCCCTGCAAGGGGTCACCCCACCCACCC
>Ga0307507_10005048_pt1 | contig 22258 bp, 15 predicted proteins | sample 7_EM_MG_FD_207223 | JGI IMG/M metagenome (GOLD analysis project Ga0307507, IMG submission 207223) | Populus trichocarpa ectomycorrhiza microbial communities from riparian zone in the Pacific Northwest, United States - 7_EM | ecosystem: Host-associated > Plants > Roots > Unclassified | place... | reverse complement strand
TAGGAAAGAGTCGTGTAATGCCGGATAAGACTAAGGAATGCCTCCTGCAGACCAGGTCAAAACGGAGCCAACAATATGAGGATTGGCCATCTTCTATCCTAGCGAATAATTGTCTGACATGCGAACAAATGGAGATTATTCGTAAATCTATTCAAGCAACGGATACATGTTCGTATAGCCATCTAGGCGGAAGGGCACTACACCCTCCCCATGCGAGAGGCATACGTGGCAATAAGTTGTGCAAACGAGAGTAGAAAGATAACGAACGTTCAGGGTCAAGTCGGGCTCCCACTTCAAAGAAGTCGAGCTAGGTGGGCAAAAGATACTTAGTTATAGGGAAAGATTATGTAGCCCGCGAACACCCAGACGCGGAATATACATATTGAGGTGTCTTCGTAGCTGCTATCCATCATCAAGCAATGGAGAAGAGACCTTAACAATATTTACACGTTAAACACATTTATCGTTCCAACTACTATTCTTCCATTTTGAGTTTCGTCTCCTTAGACGTATTCCCCGAACTACCAACGATCGGGCTTAGGATATTCGCTAGTTCTTAGACTATTACTACCCCCATAACAGACGCCAAGTAACCAGTCGGAATGCACTATACTCGGAAAGGGAGTCGGGGAACTCCCAAACGGATTGTTGGCACGAGACTGATAACTATAGTCGCAACCATTGGTTCGATCGATAGGAAACAGTCGTATCATGCCGGATAAGACTAAGGAATGCCTCCTGCAGACCAGGTCAAAACGGAGCCAACAATATGAGGATTGGCCATCTTCTATCCTAGGGAATAATTGTCTGACATGCGACAACAGGGAGATTATTCGTAAATCTATTTTAGCAACGGATACATGTTCGTATAGCCATCTAGGCGGAAGGGCACTACACCCTCCCCATGAGTGAGGCATACGTGGCAATAAGTTGCGCAAACGAGAGTAGAAAGATAACGGACGTTCAGGGTCAAGTCGGGTTTCCACTTCAAAGAAGTTGAGCTAGGTGGACAAGAGATACTTAGTTATAGGAAAAGATTATGTAGCCCGCGAACACCCAGATGTGGAATATAAATATTGCGGTGTCTTCGTAGCTGCTATCCATCATCAAGCAACGGAGAAGAGACCTTAACAATATATACACGTTAACAAATATTTATCGTTCTACCTACTCTACTTCTATCTTGAGTCGCGTCTCCCTAGACCTATTCTCCGAAATTACCAACGGTCGGGCCTAGTTTATTCGCTTGCTCTTAGAATATTACTTCCCCCATAACAGTGGTAGTGGGTATTGATCCTTTATGGTAACTTCGTTGAGGGCTTAATAATCGGCGCATAGCCTGAGCTGGCTATATTTGTCCTTGACAAACATGATTGGTGAAGCCATTCCTGACTTCACCCTTCGGATCCAGCCTCGATCTTCGTTCTGTTTGATTTATCGGTTGAGTTCTTCCAATTGGTCGTAACTGAGGGTGTATATCTTCTTGATGGGTACCCTTTTTCCTTTTTCCAGATCGATTACTAGATCGATGCCTGGTCCGTGGAGTGGTACCCTCGTCCTTTCTCCTTTTTCGAACACATTCCACAGGTGGTGACATTCTTGAGGGACTGTGTCTCTAATGTCTTGGCCTTCGTTGTCCTTTTGGTTTTTTATCGCCAGTTCCGTGCTAATGATGATAGCCTCCGACTGAATTTCGTCCTCGATTTCATCCCATCCCAGGATGCCAGGAATTTTCCTCTGCGCTAGAACTGTCCGAATGCTCTTGCTACAATCTGGTTGATTTCCATCTCTGGTTTGGCACTCTGGCCCTTGACCTCTTTGTCCCTGGTGGTGTTGGAGCTTCCGAAGGCATGATCCCCTCTGTTTGTATCGTCCAAATGGGTTACTTCTCGTAGTTCCCTCTTGTCGATATTTTCGATGATTGGTTGAGTGATCCATTCTCCCTTTTCCACTTGGTATGATTGGTGTCCTAGGTTGGCCAGGACCAGCTTGACTTCACCTCTGTAGTCGGCGTCTATCACACCCGTATTTGTCATGAGTCATTGTTTGACTGCTAGACGGCTTCATGGTGCAATTTGTCCATACGTGTCATGAGGTAATTTAATATTTATTTCGGTTTTAACAATTGCTTGTCCTCCGGCAGGAACGTCGGGTCCTTTGTTTGCGTACAGCTTGTGTCCTGCGGCCCTGGCTGATGCTTTTGTAGGCATTTTAGCCTCAAAAGAGACCTTCTTAACTCTGACACTCTGGTCACTGGCCGTCGGGCCTTTAACGCTCTGGACATTGGAGAATCAGGTGATGAGAGTCTCTTCCAGAGCTATTTCTCCGGGTACCGCATATCCAACCGGCGAACATTTGAGACACCAAGTCGTACATCGTTCGCTGTTGAATGTGATCCTTTTGTCATTCTAATCGATTGTTGGATTGTGTTCTCTTACCCATGGCATCCCGACGATGAACTCATGGTTTTGGAGGTTTGCCACTTGGAAGATTGCCAATTCCCTATGGCTGCTAATGTCCATAGGTAATTTCGTCATATGGGTAACTGGCTCCATAGCGCTTGGTTTTCCGTCTGCAAGGTAAATCTCCATTGCGTTTTTTGCTTTGATTCTCTTGATCCCGTGTTTGTTGAGGACTTGTCGGTCGATGAAGTCTTCTGTTGCTCCACAGTGAATCATAGCATTGATTGTGACTGACTCTTCGGCGCAGTGTGGTTGTATCTTGACCATGATGTGGTTATTGTCGTTTTCGTGGGTTTCTGTGTAGTTGAGTGGCGCGTAGTTGTTTTCCATGATGATGGGTTTCCGTTCAGGTCTGTCCCTCAGACCATCCCTCACTGTGGACATTCGTCGTTTCCCAACTGTTCGGGTTCCTGTTCGACGTCCATCTCCCTGATCTTAGGTGGGGTCTGCCAAGAGGCAGGTTTCTTTGTGGATTGCCAATTCCTAGCCTGTGCGTTGAAGGGTCCGGGGCCATCTTTCTTCGTGCAGTTCCTGGCTAAGTGTCCAGGTTTTGAGCAGTTGATGCATAGTTGTTCTCGAATCCTCCTTTGGAATTGTTCTCTTGAGATGTTGAACCGAGGTCGTTGCCTGGTAGGATCCAGTTCCATGGGGTCGCCGTTCTTTTAATTGCCATTGTTTGTGGGTTGATATGTCCCTTTTGGGTTTCGTGGTGTGATCGTCTCTTGTTGGACCTTCTTTGTATATGGCGATCCTTTAATATGCCGGACCGTCACTAGGTTGGTATTAGGCACGGAGCTCCCAGAAGGATAAGGTGGTCAAGTTACCCTACCTTCGCGCACGAACCTCTAAAAAAAGAGACTTAGCAACACCCCCCTCCGGCCCCGACATTGGGACAGTAGGTCACCATATGCCGTCTGGAAACTTGCGTCCCCTCACCAAAGACGTCAGTAAAAGAATACCCTACTTGCAACACTGTACATCGCGGCCTATCGGAACTGTCTTGGACTTTTTTACCGGAGGTCACGTGTTCAACCCACACGCCTGTCATAGTTATTATTACTGTACTCGGATTGCAAATCAGTCTCCAGGCATCGGCACGAGCAATGCGACCAAGGGGTTTCTGCTGACTCCTATAGAAGAAATCAATCTCTATAAATAGGAAGTCATACGGCAGAGTTTGAACAGTTGGATAAGAAGTAATGGCGCTTCAAAGTTAAGCCGACCAACATATGTAGTCTCATATGTAAGACACAAGCATATGATTACCCGGCATGAGAAATGTTGATCACAACACGACCGGAAGGAACGACTGGTATGATAGCGAGCCAGGCTACATATTCAGACTAAGTTCATATGACTTAAAAGATCGAACGCAAGTAATTGGACGCAATTAACTTAGCTATGATTAAAGTCGAAGTGGTGTGTGAATTGTCAGGGTCAAACGGTGTTCACACATTCATGAGTGTTCGATAAAAGTACAAAAGGTACTTAAGAACTATAGGTGTACGAAGTACCCCAGGAAAGGGTATAAGTAGCGGGCAAGAGCCCGGGTAGTTAGAAGGGTATCAAGCAACGGAGCAGAGACCTTAACACTATATACATGTTAACAAATATTTATCATTCTACCTACTATACCCTCTATCTTGAGTCTCATCTCCCTAGACGTATTCTCCGAAATTACCAACGGTCGGGCCTAGTATATTCGCTTGCTCTTAGAATATTACTACCCTCATAACAGTTGGTTTGCTTTCGAATTGCCTATTGTGCTCAGCCTTGGAGGTTCTCGTATCCTTCGCTGCTGGCCCCCCAGGCGTTTTGGAGTTCTGGGTTCATGCCTCCTAGAAGTAGTTCTCCTCCGGTCGAGTCGTCCGACTCGGCTTCGCTAGCCACAAGGCGGAATTCCTTCCAGTATTCAGTGACCGATCGTTTGCCTTGTTTCATATTCTTTAGTTTGATCCTTGCTTCCCCTTTAGGATCATTTATGCCAAATTGTCTTTGTAATTCTGCTTTGAATCCTGCCCAAGTGTCCCAGGTTGGGGTGATTCATTCCTCTGCGTAGGGCGTGATCTAGGTTCCTGCTTCGTCCCTTAGGAGGCTTGTTGCATAGGGGATTTTTTCCTCGTGATGGCCGTTCTGCCATCCTACCGTCCTGTAGTATACTATTAGTTGGGCTAGCTAGCCTCGTACTTTGTTTCTTTCTCCTCGGTAATCCTTTGGGTCAATTGCCGATGGTGGCTCTGGTGTTGTATGGCTTGGTGCCCTCTCTTCTGGTAAGGCTCTTTGTAGCCCTTCTCCAGGTGATGAAAGGTCGAGATTGTCCCCTAGGGGGCAATGTTGGTTTCGTCGTTGGTCTCCTTTTTGTCTGTTTGTTAGGTGCTAATGGTTTGACGCAACCACATGTTAGAATGCTCTCTTCCCCGGGCGATACTTGCAGCAGGTAACCTCTGGTTCGCTCAGGTTCTTCCCTCTTAGCCCGATAGCTGTTGTGATAGCTAAGTCCGTTTACTCCTATCTACCAACCTCAATCACTCGGCTCTTCTACGACAGTCCTGACTTGGTTCTCGAAAGTGTGATACATAAAGATCTTGGTATTGGAAGTATAGTGTATGAAAGAACTTAGATGGTTGCGTGAAGAACCCAAATCCCATGCCTTTTTTCTTTTACTTTTTTTATTTTTTTATTGTTTTTTATTTCATCGGCTTTGTATTAAACAACCACGGGGAACAAAGACTACGTGCAGCGCTAGCTATGGTAAAGAAAAAACCCCATCACCTATCTTTTATCCACCCCGGCACCAGGGACAAAAGGCATCAACCCAAGTCTCTCTTGTTCGAGAGCAACCGCACAACAGCCATGCAAATTAAGAAATCAAACTCCAACTAAAGGGGCGGAACAAGAAAGTCAAATCAATACATGGGGAGGAATCAACAGGAAAACCCTTGCCGTAGACACCAACAACCAAATAAATCATTGGTATAACCACTGATGAAACCCCAAGGAACCAACAATAGAAGAAGAACAACGGGAGTAGGGGGGCCACTTAAAACCTTTGCGGGGTTGCAAGCATTACGGATGAACCCAAGGGGTTGACATCCGCCAGCGAGGCAGTGCAATACGACTAGTGAGAATAACCGAGAGGCGCGACCGTGGAGCAATTGCAAGGTGAGGCGAAGGGGCAGTAGGGTGCCAGCCAAGTGAGTGGATTGTAGCTGTAACCGAAGAACGGGACGAGGCTTGCCGGGCTGGAGGAGGGGTAGACCCAATAAGCATTGAAACAATCGGTAACTGGGTGCGTTTCTGACTAGGCAGCCTCTAGCGGAGGTGAAGAGAACGGAGAAATGGACCGTAGCCTGTTGAAAAGTTTTCTCCTACTGCGAACTGTAGTCCCAGCCGTCACTAACATGGGCAAGAGGGTATTGCCGACCGTTCGAGCGCTAAGCGAGGTAGCGAGGCGTGAGCGGAGATGCTATGGCGGTAGTAGTATTCTAAAGACAGGCGAATATACTGAGCCCGTTCGTTGGTACTTCGGAGAATACGTCTAGGGAGATGAAGGTCAAGGTAGATTCATAAAGTAGCTGAAACCCTAATTATTGGTTAGAGTGTATATATTGTAAAAGTCTCTTCTCCGTTGCTTGATGATGGATAACAGCCACGAACACACCTCAATATTTATATTCCGTGTCTGGGTGTTCGCGGGCTACAAAATGTCGTTCTATAACGAAGTATCTTTCCTTCACCTAGCTCGACTTCTTCGAAGTGGGAGCCCTACTTGACCCTGAAGATCCATTATCTTTCTACGCTCGTTTGCGCAACTTATTGCCACGTATGCCTCTCTCAGGGTGTGGGTGTAGCGCCCATCCATCTAGATGGCTATACAAACATGTATCCATTGCTAAATAGATTTACGAATAATCTCCAGGTGTTCGCATGTCAGACAATTATTCGCTGGGATATAAGATGACCAGTCTTTATATTATTGTCTCAGTTTCGAATTGGTCTGCAAAAGGCATTCTGCTGTGTTAACCGGCATTACACGACTCTTGCCTATCGATCGACCCTCTCGTTTCAACAATAGCTATGGATCTCTTGCCAACAACCCCTTTGGGAGTTCCCCGACTCCCTTTCCGAGCATAGTGCATTCCTACTGGTTACTTGGCGTCTTTCTAGACCGAGCAAGCCTAACTAAGGTAGATATGTCCCGTGATTTTGGATCCACTTCCCGAGACCCATTCTTGTAGTGGTTGTAACTCTGTGCGATCTCGTCCGATCGGGATGCTTTAACCTGGAACCGGGGCTCTGAGAGCACCTCTCATATATTCTGGGAACAGGAACCGGTCGGACAGAGGGCCGCGACGTAGCCGATGTTGCAAGTAGGGTCTTCTTTACTTAGGTCATTGGTGAGGGGACCCAACTTCCCAGACAACCTAGGGTGACTTATTGTCCCAACGTCGGCTGGATAGGGGTGTTGCGAAGACTTTTTTAGAGGTTCGTGCGCAAAGGTAGGGTAACTTGACCCCCTTATCCTTCTGGGAGCTCTGTGCCTAACACGAGCTCCCTCCTCTTAAGTTTCCTCCCCAATACTTTTTGTCTAACTATAATACATTCTCAATCCTTTATGAGCTCCGTATAGTAGAGGCAAAAGCGAGAAGCGTTTACTTTTCCACTGGTGGAAAACCTTTCTCAAACTACTCATCCAAGGTCGGCCCCGGCATTTCGGGGTTTTCCCTATGAAATCTTTCCACCTCTTTCCAGGCGTTTTCCCACCCTTCCGGTGGTTCCCAGGGATTTTCATCCTGTGAGCATCCTGCCCATTTTACAAAGTATCGGAGTCCTTTGACCTCCTTGTTCACCCTTCAGACCTTTCTCGTGTAGGTCATTATCTCACTTTTAACAATTCTTTCCAGCTCCCATTCCAGGTCAGCTTGGAAGTCCTCGGGTTCTGATGGGGGTTGTTCTCAGTTGGCTCGGTCAGAGACTTTATAGGGTTCTAATAGAGAGACGTGAAATACTGGGTTGATCTGCCACTGACCCGGGATATCGCGTTTAAACGCCAGATTCCACTTTTTTCTCCAAGACTTTAAAAGGGCCATACAATCAAGGGGGGGAACTTTCTTGTTGGTCGTTTGCTCTTAATGTTTCTTGCGTTTGACATTCCCCAGTCACAGATCTAGATGTCGGGCTCTGGTGTCGCTCACCAGTCCTAGTATTTCTTCATGGCCTCACTTGTTTGTTCGTCAGTTTTCCTTGCGTTTTCCTGCACTGTTTTCATCCAGTGCGTATAAATTGTGGCCCCTGGGTTTTGAGCCTCTCTTTCCTCCATCCATTCTTTCTGAGGATGGAACCTCTAGTTGGCGAAAAGGGGGTTCGTTTGGGTGCAATTGCTTTGGAATTGTTGTAGGCCTATTCGGCCAACCCTGGCAACTGATACCAGTCGTTTTCGTAATAGTTGACGATGTTACGAGGGTAACCTTCAAGCACTTGGTTGGTTCATTCGCTTTGTCCGTCCGTTTGTCGGTGATATGCCATTGACATTCGCCGTTTGATGCCTAATGCTTTGCACAATGATTCCCAAAATTCACCCCAAAACTTTGCCTCCATGTCTGACCTGATTTTGGAAGGGAGTCGGTGAAGTTTCCAAACTTCCTTAAGGAAGGTATCCGCAACATCTTTTAGGGTCGCATTGGTCGCTAGGACCATAAAATGTGTCATTTTTGTAACACGATCCACTACTACCGTCATCTGGGTTCGTCCTTGGGATTCGGGTAACTGAGTAGTGAAATCCACTGAGATGGAGGTCCATGCTGCGTAGGGTACTTCTGATGGTTGGAGTAAGCCATACTTCGCGTGTCGTAGAGATTTGATATATTGACATTCGTCGCACCACGGACATAGTTGTTTATCCATTCGCGGAGTTTTTCGCAGTGGAAGTTTTTGTGACTAATTGAATGGTTTTTTCTTGTCCAAAGTGTCCGGCTACCTTGGAGTCGTGACATCCTTTTGCGATCTCGGTGAATAGTTTTTTTTTGAAAGAATGAATGATCCGTTCTTGAAGTAGAGTAGTCCATTTTCGCGTTCCTAGTTTTTCGGTAGTGCTTCCGGTTTTTCTTTTGACTGGCTTAACTCCCCTTTTCGTGCCGTCCAAGGGTCATCCTCTTTGCCTGCCAGTCTTATTCTGTCCAGGAATGAGTCGTCCATGGTTTGCATTTGTATTGCTATAATCATGGCACTGGACAGGATCGTTATTTCGTCTAGTAGGTGTTAGGCACAGAGCTCCCAGAAGGATAAGGGGATCAAGTTACCCTACCTTTGCGCACCAACCTCTAAAAAAGACTTAGCAACACCCCCCTCCAGCCCCGAGGTTGGGACAGCAGGTCACCATACGCCATCTGGAAAGTTGCGTCCCCTCACCAAAGACATCAGTAAAGAAGACCCTACTTGCAACACCGTATACATCGCGGCCGTCCCTCTGACCGGTTCCTGTTCGCAGGATATATGAGAGGAGACCTCAGAGCACCTGATGCAAGTAAAAGCATCCAAATCGGACGGTATCGCATAGAGTTACAGCCACTACAAGATTGGTATCGAAAGGTGGCTACAAACTCAGGGGACGTATCTACCATAGTTAGGCTTCCTTGGTCTGGAAAGACGCCCAGTAACCAGTAGGAATGCACTATGCTCGGAAAGGGAGTCGGGGAACTCCCAAAAGGATTGTTGGCACGAGACCGATAACTATAGACGCAACCATTGGTTCGATCGATGGGAAAGGGTCGTGTAATGCCGGATAAGACTAAGGGATGCCTCCTGCAGACCAGGTCAAAACGGAGCCAACAATATGAGGATTGGCCATCTTCTATCCTAGCGAATAATTGTCTGACATGCGAACACATGGAGATTATTCGTTAATCTATTGTAGCAACGGATACATGTTCGTATAGCCATCTAGGCGGACGGGCACTACACCCTCCCCATGAGAGAGGCATACGTGGCAATAAGTTGCGCAAACGAGAGTAGAAAGATAACGGATGTTCAGGGGCAAGTCGGGCTCCAACTTCAAAGAGGTCGAGCTAGGTGGGCGAGAGATACTTAGTTATAGGGAAAGATTATGTAGCCCGCGAACACCCAGACGCGGAATATAAAGACCGAGGTGTCTTCGTAGCTGCTACCCATCATCAAGCAACGGAGAAGAGACCTTAACAATATATACACGTTAAACAAATATTTATTGTTTCACCTACCTATTATTGTATCTTACGACTTGTCCCTCCTTAAACGTATTGTCCGAAATTACGAACGATCGGGCCAAGTATATTCGCTTGTTCTTAGAATATCACTACCCCCACAACAGTATATTGTTATTCTCTACGTTACTGAGACACACGAGCGATATCAATCACTATACGAATCTCAACTCAATCAAACTCATTTCTATCACTAGAAGGATAAGACCCATTCTCTTACTTCAAAAAATGTCGAGGTCTGATCCCGAGGGAGCAGGGCCAGATCCTATGGAGACAGACGAACTCTCTCAGTGCCAAGCTCCGACGGTGACATCACAAGACACACGGAACGCTAGATCCACGGATACTCGGATATCTCCCGGCCCACCACCCGGGCTCTTCCATTGAGCCGCGATGAGACAGTCCCAGTCTCCACAGTCTCAGACACCAGCTGAACCATTATTAACTCCTGAAATGTCACGACGACTGGAGCGCATCAACCGAAGTCTACACCTCTACAAGGATAACCTAGCCCAGAGCGTCGACTGGGAACATCTAGCGTTTCAGTCCCTCGCACCCCAAATCCAAGATTTGGTGCAGGAACTACGCAAAGTCAAAAAGGCCATAATGACTGGCGCCAGATATATAGGCACGGAGCTGGAACAAATAGACACCAGCATGGTACAGGTAGAAGCGGCAACGCAGGGGCTTCAAGAAGCGTTCAAAAGGGTTAGTGGAAGGATTGATGGACAAGACACCCGTCAGACCCAACACGAGCAGGTCACATCACATCTCCACCAGACCATACAGACGGAAGGAGCCGCAGCAATGGGCAAGGACGAACAGTTGGGACAAGAACTGCTAGACACAAAAGCCCAACATCAACGAGAACTACAAAAGCATGAAAGAATAGTCAACGCTATGATGGCCGAGTTAGAGGCAAACAAAGAAGCCAGAGAAAGACAAGAAAGCCACATAGCTGAGTTGACTGCAGCGGTTACCTCCTTGATGGGCCAGGTAAAAGGCAAGGATTCAAACACGACCCCGGAACGAAGTGCCGGAGCAACAGGAGGAGGAGGCGGAGGACGACCCCCCCCCCCTACAATGCATGGAGCAACGGGCGGCACCCCTGATCCGGGAGAGAGTGAAGGAGGAGGAAGTGAAGACGAGAGACGAGGAAGTGACGACGAGAGACGAGGAAGAAGGGGAGAGAGACCCGACAGACAAAACAAGAAGCCTGCAGATAAGGAAAAAACTGCTGAGGAAAAATAGGAGAAGCTACAGAGGACGAAATAAGATTTTCCAGAGCCTTGGGAAAGGCCATAGGAGAAACCAAGAAACGTCAAGCTCAACCTCCATCAGAATATGAACATGCCAAACCCCAGGATATCCGGTTTTGGCTGACCACCTGCAAGGACTTTTTCGATTGCAACCCATACCAATGGCAGGACGAGGCGGACCATATCAAATACGCCTTGTCGAAACTAAAAGGATGACAAGTACCATCCTTCACTATGACCTAGCTAAATGAAATGACCGGCGAGCTAGGCCATATACGACAGGATGGTTACGAATTATGTGATGTCTTTGTCGAACAAGCAGTACATCGATTTGGTCCCCCTCACGAGGAAGAAAAAGCCCTACGAGAAATGTTGAAAGTCCGATACAAGAATGACATTAACCAATTTTTAGTGGAATTCGAAAATTGGAATGTCAAAGCAAAAGTTACTGGAATCGCCTTGAGAAAACTAATCAGAGATCAAATACCGGATGAAGCTGTACGGCGAATGTCAATGCATAAAGAATATGCCGACGATCGAGATTGGATAGAAGCTCTCCGCCAAGCGGTCCGCGATGACCAAGATTTCCAGGAAGGAAAAAGGCTTAAGGAGAATAATTTCTCGGGGTCAAATTCAAGTGGAAAGAGGAAACGGGACGAAGCAAGAACGACAAAGATAACGAAAAAACCTAAGTATACCGCTAAAGAGAAAAGGGTATACCAGGCAAAGAAAAAAGAAGAAAAGGTAGAGAAAGGAAAGGCGGCACCCCTGCAGAAAATCATGGATCGGGTTTGGGCCGACGCACACACCGGGATCGACCAAAAAATAGTGGACGAACGAAAAGCTAAGGGGCAATGCACCAGATGTACCCTGACAAACCATGGATGGAAACACTGCCAGAAAGAAATTCGAGTCAGGACCATCCAAAGAAAACCGTTCAAGTTACCGGGAGGAAGAACGAACCACCCAAACCCTAGAAAGCCAAGGGTAGCCGCCGTGGCTGAGGATAGCCGGGGAGAAACCTCGCCTCAAGCGAACCAAAGACCACTAGCATGGACCTTTATGGAGGATGAGGAGCTATAAGCTCATTGGTACCAGTGGCGACGGCATGTGGGTAGTCCGGCCATCAAACCGGGAATCGAAACAATCTGAAGTGAAACCTTCAGCTCATACCCTTTGAGTGCATTGGCCCCAAAAGCGTGATAAGTTCCGACTGGGAGTCAGATGGCACCTGGGTGTTGTGCGGCGAGGGCATTCATAAGATTATATCCCAGAAATATTCGAGACAGCACCGAAGGAACCTACCTTGAGCGAGATGACCCGAAAACGGCTCCACTTGTTGGCTGGCCCCCTAGGACTAACGACGGTTAGTAGAAAACGTACGAGGACAGAAAACACAGCAAGAAACGAGCCAAGTACGGAACTCGAGCCACGGTGATGAGTGAGAAACTGGCATCAGACGAGAGTGACACCAGCGTAATCGTTCCCAGAGGCCGGTCTTAAAGTACACAATCGAAAACGATTAAAAGAACAGAATCTCACGAGGAAAAATAACCCACGAGTGCTATGGGTCGTACGAACTCCACAACATAACACCCCCTTTGGTTGTCATGTCGGACGAAGCTCGTGACCTCAAGATTCCTCTCATAGTAGTTGGGCACGTTCATTGCACCCACAGAACCACTACCGGCCCCAAACGAACAAAGATCAAACCAGATCCACAGCACTACGAGTGCTCCGAAGGAAATGCCATCCTAGTCATATCAGACAAACGGCATAAGATTAGAGTCTTATTGGACTCTGGCTCCAACATATTCCTCTTAAACCAAAATACCGCACGCACCCTCAAAGTCCCTTACGAAATAAGAGAAAACCCGCTTAAAATAGCTACATTTAATGGCCAAGTCTCCTCCACAGGAGGAAAATATTATTCACATCCGATTGAACTGGACATCGGTCCCCATGGCCATACGACGATGGTCTCCTGCGAGATTGCGGACCCAGGTAAATATGATATGATCATACCGTTCGGGTGGTGGCACCACGAACATCCAATACAAAGTATTGAAACCCCTGACAAAGTGGTGTTTCGAGCACACCCAATGTGTAAAACATGTACAAGACAAAGGCATCGCTGACAAGTTTGAATGGGACGAGACGGTTGCTTTTGATGAAGAGGCAAGAATGATAGGGAGGATCGGATCCACGAGACATGAGGAGGTACAACTAGAGGGATTAGCAAAGCCATATTGGCAATACAAGGAATTGTTTGAGAATGAGAAAGCAGAAATGCTGGCTCCTAGGCGAACCTTCGACCACGAGATCGACCTTAAGGACGGGGCCACTCCACCTTGGGGACCTATATACTCAATGTCGGCTTACCAATTGGAGGAACAAAACAAATACCTTCACACAATGTTAGCCGAAGGGAAAATAGTTCATAGCAAATCTCCGGTGGGAGCCCCAATCTTTTTATTCCCAAGCCTGATGGAAGACTACGACTGTGCGTGGACTACCGACAGCTGAACAAGTTAACCATACTTAACAAATACCCTTTACCGCTCATGACTGAACTAAGGGAGAGAGTAGCCGGTGCGACCATTTTCACCAAACGAGACCTACAAGACGGTTACCATCTGATTTGAATCAAACAAGGAGACGAATTGAAAACTGCCTTCTGCACCCGATACGGACATGACGAATATAAAGTAATGCCATTTGGGTTGGTCAACGCACCAGCCACTTTCCAGGCCATGGTGAATACTATCCTGCGAGAATTGTTGGATCACGGGGTCGTCGTCTATCTGGATGATATCCTAATTTACTCAAAGACAATGGAAGAACACGAGGCTCTGGTCAAACAAGTACTAGCTAGGCCAGAACGCCATGACCTCGCAGTATCCTTAAAGAAATCCGTCTTCCATGTCGATACAGTTGAATTCCTTGGATACATTGTGGGAAAAGCTGGCGTCACAAGGAGCGAGAAAGATGTTGAAAGTATCCTCAATTGGAGAGCCCCCCGGTCAGTAAAAGACGTACAACTCTTTATGGGTTTTGCAAATTTTTACCGACGCTTTATCGAAAATTTTTTAAAAATTTGCAAACCGATTACTGACACGTTGAAGACCAAGGGAGGAAAACATTTGTGGTTCTGGGGGGAACAACAGGATAAAGCCTTTGAGGAACTTAAACGAAGATTTACCTCAGCCCCTATCCTAGCAGACTTCTACCCAGACCGAAAAACTGGGATCGAGACGGATGCTAGCGACTTTGCACTAGGCTATATCCTTTCCCAGTACTTGGGAAAACTGTTACACCCAGTCGCTTTCCACTCAGAAAAGCTGAACGATGCCGAACGAAATTACGAAATCCATGATAGAGAATTATTGGCAATCTTAGAAGCCTTCCACGAATGGAAACACTACTTGTTGGGAGTAGACGAACCAGTGACGGTATACACCGAGCACCAGAACCTACAATACTTCCTCACGACAAAGCTTTGGAACCCTCGACAAATCCGATGGGCTCAATGGCTAGCCAACTTCAACTTTAAAATCGTATACCGCCCCGGAAGTAGAGGCGGAAAGCCTGACGCATTAAGCCGGCGGCCGGAGTACGGCCTTGAGGAGGGAGCTATGTATCGCGAACAGACAATTTTGAAACCGGAACACTTTGAAGTTTCACTTTGCCAGAGGAGAGACAGAATTCAAGTCAGCCATGTGGAAGAAAAAAAGCGAATAACAAACCGGCTCAGAATAAAAAGGCTGCAACGAAGTGCGATAGTCCCAACCAAAGGTTCCAGGATGGCAGCAGGAAATGACATCTACGCCTTAAGGGATGGCACCATACCAGCCCAAAGACAGATGTTAGTGGACACCGGAATCGCAATAGGACTACCCAGAGGAACTTACGGTAGGCTGGCAGCAAGAAGTGGCATGGGAGGCAAACATGGAATAGCCGTAGGCGGCGGAGTTATAGATGCGGATTACACCGGAGAAATAAAAGTAATACTCCGGAACCATGGGGACACCAGTTACGAATTCAAGGCAGGCGATCGAATCGCACAACTAATCTTGGAAAATATACAAACGCACGATGCCATGGAGATCGATAATCTGGATAATACAGAGAGGGGAACTCAGGGATTTGGCTCTAGTGACCTCGGCCCCAAACGGCTAATTGCTTGCGAAGAACTCAAAGTCAAAATGAGTTTCCTAAACCCAGACCCACAGGAAAACTCCAATTTTGACGAAGAAGACATTCACACACACAGCAGCCTACGAGACGAAATAACGATGCTATCCAGTGCCATGATTGCAGCAATACAAATGCAAACCATGGACGACTCATTCCTGGACAGAATAAGAACGGCAGGAAAAGAGGATGACACTTGGATGGCGCGGAAGGGGGAGTTACACCGGTTAAAGGAAAGACGGGTCGCACTAACAAAGCACTGGGAGCTGGAAGATGGATGACTCTATTATAAGGGGGGATTATTCATTCCTTCAAAGGAAGAACTCTTGACCGAAAGCGCGAAAGGGTGCCACGACTCAAAGGTAGCTGGTAATTTCGGACAAGAAAAGACAATTAAGTTAGTCACAAGGAACTTCCATTGGGAAAAGCTCTAGGAATGGATAAACGACTATTTCCGGTGGTGCGACGAATGCCAACATAACAAATCTCCACGACACGCGAAGTATGGGTTACTCCAACCATTAGAAGTACGATATGCAGCATGGACCTCCATGTCGGTGGATTTCATTACCCAGTTACCCGAGTCCCAAGATGGAACCCAGATCATGGTAGTGGTGGATCGTTGTACCAAAGTAGCACACTTGATGGGCTTAGCGACAAACGCGACCGCAAAGGATGTGGCGGACACCTTCCTTAAGGAAGTTTGGAAACTTCACGGACTCCCATCCGAGATGGTCTCGGATATGGACGTAAAGTTTTCGGGCCAATTTTGGGAATCCTTGTACAAGGCATTCGGAATTAAGCGGCGCATGTCAACGGCATATCACCCCGAGAAAGACAGACAAACCGAAAGAACCAACCAAGTGCTGGAAGGTTACCTTCGGAACTTCGTCAACTATGACCAAAATGACTGGTATCAGATGCTGCCGTTGGCCGAATAAGCCTATAATAATTCGAAAGCAAGCGCAAATAAATAAACCCCTTTTTCGCCAACTACGGGTACCATCCACAAACCGAGTGGATGAAGGAGAGAGAGGCTCAAAACCCAGGAGCCACCATGTATACGCACTGGATGAAAACAGTGCAGGGAAACGCAAGGACAACCCTCGAACAGACAAGACAGGCCATGAAGAAATACTAGGACCGGAAAGCAATGCCACAACCTGATATCGAAACAGGTGACTTGTTAATGTTGAACGCCAAAAACATTAAAAGAAAACGACCGACAGGGAAGTTCACACCACGATTGCACTGCCCTTTTAAAGTCTTAGAGAGAAAAGGGAATCGGGCGTTCAAACTTGATATCCCGGCTCGCTGGAAAATCCAGCCAGTATTTCACGTTTCGCTACTCGAACCCAATAAAGTCTCTGACCGACCCAACCGAGAACAACCCCCACGAGAACACGAGGACGTCGAAGCTGATCTGGAATGGGAAGTTGAAAAAATCGTCAAAAGTGAAATAATCCCCTACACGAGAAAGGTCAGAAGGGTAAACAACGAGTTCAAGAAACTCCGATACTTTGTAAAATGGGCAGGATGCTCAGAGGATGAGAATACCTGGGAACCACCGGAGCGGTTGGGAAAAGCCAGCGAAGAGGTGGAAAAATTTAATAGCGAAAACCCCGAGATGCCGGGGCCGAACTTGGATGAGTAGTATGAGAAAGGTTTTCCACAAGTGGACAAGCAAACGCTTCTGGTTTTTACCCCTACCATACGGAGTTTATAAAGGACAAAGAATGTATTATAAATTAGACAAAAAGTATTCGGGACGAAACTTAAGAGGAGGGAGCTCGTGTTAGGCACAGCTCCCAGACGGATAAGGGGGTGAAGTTACCCTACCTTTGCGCACCAACCTCTAAAAAAAGAGTTAGCAACAGCCCCCTCCAGCCCTGAGCTTGGGACAGTAGGTCACCATACGCCTTCTGGAAAGTGGCGTCCCCTCACCAAAGACATCAGTAGAGAAGACCCTACTTGCAACACCGTATATGTTGCGGCCGTCCGTCCGACCGGTTCCTGTTTGCAGGATATATGAGAGGAGACCTCAGAGCATCTGATGCAAGTGAAAGCATGCAAATCGGACGGCATCGCACAGAGTTACATCCACTACAATATTGGGTATTGAAAGGTGGCTACAAACCCACCCGACGTATCTACCTTAGTTAGGCTTCCTTGGTCTGGAAAGACGCCCAGTAACCAATAGGAATTCACTATGCTCGGAAAGGGAGTGGGGGAACTCCCAAAAGGATTGTTGGCACGAGACCGATAACTATACTCGCAACCATTGGTTCGATCGATGGGAAAGAGTCGTGTAATGCAGGATAACACTAAGGGATGCCTCCGGGAGACCAGGTCAAAACGGAGCCAACAATATGAGGATTGGCCATCTTCTATCCTAGCGAATGATGGTCTGACATGCGAACACATGGAGATTATTCGTAAATCTATTTTAACAAGGGATACCTGTTCGTATAGCCATCTAGGCGGACGGGCACTACACCCTCCCCATGAGAGAGGCCTACGTGGCAATAAGTTGCGCAAACGAGAGTAGAAAGATAACGGACGTTCAGGGTCAAGTCGGGCTCCCACTTCAAAGAAGTTGAGCTAGGTAGGCCAGAGATAGTTAGTTATAGGGAAAAATTATGTAGCCCACGAACAGCCAGACGCGGACAATAAATATCGAGGTGTCTTCGTAGCTGCTACCCATCATCAAGCAATGGAGAAGAGATCTTAACAACATATACACGTTAAACAAATATTTATCGTTTCACCTACATATTCTTTTATCTTACGACTTGTGTCTCCTTAAACGTATTCTCCGAAACTACGAACGATCGGGCCTAGTATATTCGCTTGTTCTTAGAATATTACTACCCCCATAACACTGGGGTCACATGCGTGAAACTCTTGCCTCATAAGTATTAGTCATATGCGAAATACATAAACCACTTGACCACAATCCTGCATCAGGTCAAATATCAACTAATATCAATAAAACAATGACACGCTTATTGCGTCGTCATGTATAATCCTATGAGTCAACTGAGGTCATAGTGTGAAAGTTAACAACCAATGAGTAATAACTATTAGTCATGCGCGATTCTGCCTTGCTTTAGTCACAGTCTGTGACACTAAGTATCTTTCTTTCACCTAGCTCGACTTCTTTGAAGTGGCAGCCCCACTTGAGGCAGAACATCCATTATCTTTCTACTCTCCTTTGTCCAACTTATTGCCACGTATGCCCTTGTCATGGGCAGGGTGTAGCGCCCATCCTCCTAGATGGCAATACCAACATGTATCCATTGCTAAATAGATTTAACAATAATCTCCATGTGTTCGCATGTCTGTCAATGATTCGCTGGGAGAGAAGATAACCAGTTTTTATATTGTTGGCTCCGTTTTGACTTGGTCTGCGGTAGGCATTCCCTTCTCTTAACGGGCATTTCACGACTGTTTCCTATCGATCCAACCAATACTTAGGACTAGAGCTATCACTATCCTGCCAACAACCCCTTCGTGAGTTCCCCGACTCCTATTCCGAGCATAGTGCATTCCTCCTAATTACTAAACATCTATCCAGACCGACGAAGCCTAACGAAGGTAGATACGTCATGTGCCTTTGTATCCTTTTTTTGATACCCCCTCTTGTAGTAGCTCTGATTCTGTGCGTTCCACTTGCATCAGGTACTCTGAGGTCTCCTCTCATATATCCTGCGAACCGGAACCGGTCGGACAGACGGCTGCAAAGTATACGCTGTTGCAAGTAGCGTCTTCTTTACCCATGTCTTTGGTGAGGGGACCCAACTTCCCTGGGGAGGTGTGGTAACCTATTGTCCCACCATCGGGGCTGGGGCGCGTGTTACTACGTCTTTTTTCGAGGTTTCTGCCTGGAGGTTGGGCAACTTGACCCTCTTATCCATCTGGGAGCTCTGTGCTTAACACAAGCTCCCTCCATTGAAGTTTCGTCCCGAATACTTTTTGTCTAACTATCATACATTGTTACTCCTTTATGAGCTTTGTATGGTAGGGGTTAAAATCGGATGCACTGACTTGTCCAGTTGTGGAGAACCTTTTTCTCATACTACTCATCCAAGTTTGGCCCCAGCATTACTGCGTTTTCCCTATCAAATTTTTCGACCTCTTCTCTGGCGTTTTTCAACCCCTCCGGTGGTTCCCAGGTGTTTTCATCCTCTGAGCATCCTGCCCATTTGACAAATGGTCGGAGCTCCTTGAACTCCTTTTTTACCCTTCTGACCTTTCTCGTTTAGGTGATTATCTCACTTGTCCCGATTATTTCAACCTCGCATTCCAGGTCACCTTCGACATACTCTGGTTCTCGTGGAGGTTGTTCTCGGTTGGATCGGTCGGAGACTTTATATGGTTCGAGGTGCGAGATGTGATATTATGGGTGGATTTTAACAGTGAGCCGGGATATTGAGTCTGAACACCCTATGCCCTCTGTTTTCTAAAACACTAAAAGGGCTCTAGAATCATAGCGTAAACTTTCCTTTTCGTCGTGTGCTCCTAATGTTTTTTGCGTTTAACATTACCATGTCACCTATCTGGATATCAGGCTGGGGTATCGCTTGCCAGTCACAGTACTTCGTGATGGCTTCTCTGATTTGTTTGAGAGTTGTCCACGCCTTCTCCTCCACTGTCTTCATCCAGTGCGTATACCTTGGGGCCTGTGGGTTTTGACCCTGTCTCGCTTTCATCCATTCTGTCTGCGGATGGAACCCAGTGTTTGCGAAAAGGGGGTTACTTTATGTCCACTTGCTTGAGAATTATGGGAGGTGTATTCGGCTAACGGTCGTACCTGATACCAGACGTCTTGGTCAAAGTTGACGAAGTTACGAAGGTAACCTTCCAGCACTTGGTTGGTTCTTCTGGTCTGACGCTCCGTTTGTGTGTGATATCAGTTATGGGGCTATTAATATTCTAAGAACAAGGGAATATACGAAGCCCGATCGTTGATAATTTCGGAGAATACATCTCGGGAGACGAAAGAAAAATCGTAAGGTAGGGGGATTGACGAAGGTTTGTTTTAACGTGTATATATTGTTGCAGTCTCTTCCCCGTTGCTTGATGATGGATAGCAGCTACCAAGACACCGCGATATTGATATTCAGCCTCTGGGTGTTCGCGGGCTACATAATCTCTTCCTATAACTAGGAATCTTTCTTTCACCTGGCTCGACTTCTGTGAGGTGGGAGCCCAACTTGACCCTGAACATCGGATATCATTCTACTCTCGTTTGCGCAAATTATTGTCACGTATGCCTCTCTCATGGGGAGGGTGTAGGGCCCGTCCAGCTATATGGCTATACGAACATGTATTCGTTGCTAACTAGATTTACGAATAATCTCTATGTGTTCGCATGTCAGCTCATTATTCGCTAGGATAGAAGATGGCCAGTCTTGATATTGTTGGCTCCAGTTTCGACCTGGCCTGCAGGAGGAATACCTTTGTCTTAACCGGCATTACACAACTCTTCTCTATTGATTGAACCAATGGTTATGACTATAGTTATTGGTCTGTTGCGTAACAACCCCTTTGGGAGTTCCCCAACTCCCTTTCCGAGCATAGGACATTCCTACCAGTTACTGGGTGTCTTTCCAGACCGAGGAAGCGTAACTAAGGTAGATGCCTCCCATGAGTTTGTATCCTCTTTCCGATACCCACTTTTGCAGTGGTTGTAACTCCGTCCGATGTTGTCCGATAGAGATGCTTCCACCTGCATTAGACGCTCTGAGCTCTCCTCTCATATATCCTGCGAACAGGAACCTGTCGGACGGACGGCCGCGACTTATACGGTGTTGCAAGTAGGGCGTTCTTTTCTCTTGTCTTTGGTGAGGGGACACAACTTCCCAGGCGACCTGTGGTGACTTATTCTCCCAACGTAGGGGCTGGAGGGGGGTGTTGCTAGTTCCTGTTCAGAGGTTCATGCGCGGAGGTAGCGTAACTTGACCCCCTTCTCCTCCTTGGAGCTCTGTGTCTAACAATATGCCCTTGACCTTCACCTTTTGATTTCTGATAGTTTGCACAACGATTCCCCAAATTCGCCAGAAGACTTTGCAGCCACATCTCACACCATTTCGGAAGGGCACCCGTCATGAGTCCAGACTTCTTTAAGAATGGAATCTGCAACCTCTTTTGCGGTCGCATTTGTTCCTAAGCCAATGAAATGTGCCATTTTTGTATAACGATCCACTACCACCATGATCGGGCTTTGTCCCTGGGACTCAGGTAACGGCGTAATGAAATGCACTGAGATAGACATCCATACGGCATAGGGTACTTCCAAGGGTTGGACTAATCCATAATTCAAGTCTCGTGGAGATTTATTATGTCGATATTCGTCGCAAGACTGGACATAGTCGTTGATTCATTCACTGAGTTTTTCCCAGTGGATGCTCCTTGTGACCAATTTGATAACTTTTTTCTTGTCTGAAATGTCCCTCTACCTTCGTGGCGTGGTATCCTTTTGCGATCTCCGTTAAGCGTTCTTCCTGTGATGAAGTGAATAGTCTATTCTTGTAATAGAGTAGTCCATCTTCCAGGTCCCGATCCTTTGGTAGTGTTTTCTGGTTTTCTTTTAATTACCCTAGCTCCTCTTTTCGTGCCGTCCTGGGGTCATCCTCCTTTCCTGCCGTTCTTATTCTGTCCAGGGATCTGTTATGGGGGTAGTAATATTCTAAGAACTAGCGAATATCCTAAGCCCGATCGTTGGTAGTTCGGAGAATACGTCTAGGGAGATGAAACACAAAATGGAAGAATAGTAGTTGAAACAATAAATGTGTTTAACGTGTATATATTGTTAAGGTCTCTTCTCCGTTGCTTGATGATGGATAGCAGCTACGAAGACACCTCGGTATTTATATTCCGCGTCTGGGTGTTTGCGGGCTACATAATCTTTCCCTATAACTAAGTATCATTTGCCCACCTAGCTCGACTTGTTTGAAGTGGGAGCCTGACTTGACCCTCAACGTCCGTTATCTTTCTACACTCATTTGCGCAACTTATTGCCACGTATGCCTCTCTCATGGGGAGGGTGTAGTGCCCGTCCGCCTAGATGGCTATACGAACATGTATCCGTTGCTTGAATAGA